>Ga0315282_10000493_pt1 | contig 77751 bp, 53 predicted proteins | sample YL17G07_20_MG_FD_203693 | JGI IMG/M metagenome (GOLD analysis project Ga0315282, IMG submission 203693) | Sediment microbial communities from Yellowstone Lake, YNP, Wyoming, USA - YL17G07_20 | ecosystem: Environmental > Aquatic > Freshwater > Lake > Sediment | place: USA: Wyoming | collected... | reverse complement strand
AGGCCGAAGCGTTCCCCGCGGCGTCCGCCAGCGCATTAGCCAATACCGAACCCGGAAACGAGGCCCCACCGCCCTCGTCAAGAACATCGACTATGCGAGCGCTATTCTGATTAAGTAAACAGTATTGGGGACAGTCACCTATTTCTTGACAGACACGATCCCCAGGTGCTATCCTTCCACCATGCCACGGGTTGCTCGCATAGTTGTCCCCGGTGTTCCGCACCATATCACCCAGCGCGGGAACAACCGCCAGGGCGTGTTCTTTGTAGACGACGATCGCCGGGTGTACCTGGGATTGCTGGCCGAGCAGGCGGAACAATACGGACTGGCCGTGTGGGGGTACTGCCTCCTGAGCAACCACGTCCACCTCCTCGCGGTGCCGGCGCGAGAGGAATCCCTCGCCAAGGCGGTGGGGCGCACGCATTTCGAGTACACGCAGTATCTGCACCGGCTGCACGGACGGAGCGGCCATCTCTGGCAGAACCGGTTCTTCTCCTGTGCCCTGGACGAAGCCCACAGTTGGAGGGCGCTGCGCTATGTAGAACGCAACCCGGTGCGGGCGAAGGTGGTGCGTGTGGCCTGGCGCTATCCGTGGTCCAGCGCGGCCGCGCATACCGGGATGGGGGCAGTGGCCACGTGGCTGGACCTGCGCGCCTGGCAAAGGGCCTGGACGGCGGAGGCGTGGCGGGCGAACCTGGGCGAGGCAGAGGGGAAGGAGGCGCTGGAGACGCTGCGGATCTGCACCCACACCGGCCGCCCCCTGGGTTCGGACACGTTCCTGAGCAAGATCGAACGCGCTCTGGGCCGGCGTCTCCGGCCCCTGCCTGTCGGGCGGCCGAGAAAGCTGTTGCTAGAGGTAAAAAATAGGTGACTGTGGGGCTGTTGAAAAACCCTCTTTAGTAATCTAAGCATCGCCTAGATCGAGTGACGTTGCCCGCTGGGGCGTGCCGTGCGTCCGCGTCAGCCCTCTTTCAACAGCCCCACTGTCCCCTATTCCCTGGCCGATGCCGCCGAACCTCAGTGAGCAACGCGGAGGTGAACATCGCTCCTGACAGGAATTCAATGCCGAGACCCATGCAAGTCACCGGCGAGAACGCCTTCTCCTAGTCCTACAACGGCCGCAACCAACTCAGCTCCGTCACCAACCCGAACAGCATCCAGGTGAGCTTCACCGGAGCCTGCCCCGAGCGGACGCGAGGGGACGACGGGGGCCGCCTCTCCCGCATCCTCCGCCAGCCGGCGGACAGCTACGTGGAATAACTGCGCCCCGCCTGCCTTCCATCCCGGCAATCACATGGCATTCCTACTATCATAGCTCACTTTCCTATTTTACCTTTTGCATCTTTACTTTTACATTTCCTCCCTCCCGTCCCCCTCCCGATTCGCGATTCTCGATTCTCGATTCCGCCTCCCTCCACCTCTTCGCCTCCTCGCCTATCGCCTCCTCGCCTCCCTCCCTATCCCCTAGAACCTAGCCCCTAGCCCCTCGATCCCTCCAAGTCACAAAACCCCCTTTCCCCCGCGAATCAAATTCGCGCCCCGCGCCACACCGAGCCCCCTCCCTGCGCGCAGGGGGAAATCAGAAACGCTCCACGTCGCCCGTGAAGCTCTCCAAACCCCCGCTGGCCAGAACGCCAGCAAATCTCATTCGCGGCCCCGCGAATCAGATTTTCCTCCCTGCGCGCATATTGACATCCCGCCCCAAATGTCGTATAAAACAAGTGTTCTTATTCCAACCGCTCCCACGGAATATGACAAAACGATGGGTGACCTGGCGACGATGAAGAGTGGCACGAGAGGGTGGCACCACAGAGTGGCACAGGCAGCTTGCCCTGAGCCTGCCGAAGGGTCTCGCCTGTGTGAGTCTGGCCGTGCCTCCTACCCCTCTCACTTCTGGCGCCATATCCCAGACACAGGCGGGGACGCCTGTGCCACTCTCCCGCGGCCGTTTCCCTTTCCGCGTTCATCCGCGTCCATCTGCGGCTTCCCCTGCCCCTCCGCCGCCCTTCACCGCCTTCCGCCGACACTTCGCCGACTTTCGCCGATCCTCCGCCGATCCGATTTTGCCCCACAGCCCCATCCACGTGTCCCGCAGCCCAAAATCGGCTCGCTTGCCCGCCGAATCGCGCGTTTTTCCCGATTTCGGCGGTTTTCGGCGGAGGCCCGGGGACTGGCTCCGGCGTGTCGTCCGCCGGTGCCTGTCCGCACGGACACGGTCTTGTCCGGTCTTGTCCGGATTTGTCCGACACCTGTCCGATCCGTGTCCGACCCGATCTTGCCCCAGGAGCCACCCTGCGACCCCTACAAGGCAGAATCGGCTCGCTTGCTGTCCGAAAATCGCATGTTTTCGATTTTCGGACATTTTCGGACATTTCGGCCACCCGCGTCCCACCTGCCTTCCGGCAGTCTTGCAGAAGATGCCTTTGTGTCGGAGCCTGTCCCGAGCGTACCGAGGGATGCCTCCTTCGTGCTCGGAGCCTGCCCCGAGCGACAGCGAGGGGTGTTGAGATGCGCGCGATTTCCCACTCTTTCCCACCAATTGCCCACGGATTGCCCACTCAGTGCCCACTCGATTTTGCCCTACGACCCACTCACATTGCCCCAGGACGCAAAATCCGTGCTTGCTTGTTTCCCACTTTTGAGAAATCGCCATTTTGGGCACTTTTGGGAAACTGCCGCTCTGTCATTATCCAGCCTATCCCCTATACCCTACACCCTATTCCCTATCCCCTATCCGAAAGGCTCCCGCCCGCCTGCGGCGAAGAGGCGCGGCAGTCATCAGGAGGGCCGCCTGGTGCCGCGTGAGAAGCAGGCCAAGTACACCGCCGTCGGCGCCCGCCTCCCCCGCCTCGACGGGCCCGCCCACGTCGCCGGCCGCACCCTGTTTACCGACGACCTCACCCTCCCCGGGATGGCCTTCGGCGTGCTGCTCCGCTCTCGCCACCCCCACGCGCGTCTGGTCTCCGTCAACACCGCGAGAGCGGCGGCCATGCCCGGCGTGCTCGCCGTGCTCACCGGCGGGGAGGGCCCCGGACTGGCGGAGGGCGTGGTGCGCTATCACGGCGAACCCATCGCCGCCGTCGCCGCCGAGACGCGCCCCCAGGCGCGCGCCGCCGCCCGCGCCATTCACGTGACCTACGACCCCCTCCCCGTCGTCACCGACATCAGCGCCGCCATCGCCCCCGATGCCCCGCGGGTCCACGATGACTCCGAGGCCGACGGCCTCGACAATGTGTGCGACCGCGCCGTCGTCACTCGCGGCGACATCAAGAAGGGCTTCGCCGCCGCGGACCGCGTCTTCGAGAACACGTTCGAGACGCCCTGGGTTCATCAGGGCTATCTCGAGCCCCACGCCACCGTCGCCTCCTGGGACGCGGTCAGCCGCAAGATGACCGTGTGGACCAGCACCCAGGCCCAGTTCTCCGTGCGCAGCGCGGTGGCCGGCTCCCTGCGCCTTCCCGAGAACCGGGTGCGCGTTATCGGGATGGCCATCGGTGGGGGCTTCGGGGGCAAGGGCGGCCCCATTCTCGAGCCCATTACCGCCGCGCTTGCCCGCCGCTGCGGCCGCCCCGTCAAGCTGGTGATGACCCGAGAGGAGGAGTTTCTCGCCAACCACCCCTGTGGCGGATCGGTGGTGGAACTCAAGACCGGGGTGAAGTCGGACGGCACGCTGGTGGCCCTCCAGGCGCGCGTGCTCTTCGACACCGGCTCCGACGACGGCGCGCAGACCGGCATCGGCGCGGAGCTGGCCTCGGGGCCCTACCGGATTCCGCACCTCTCCGTGAAGGCCTATTCCATCTATACCAACAAGCCCTCTGCCGGTGCCCGCCGCGCCCTCACCGCCCCCCACGTCCACTTCGCCATCGAAAGCCAGATGGACATCATCGCCGCCGCCCTCGGCCTCGATCCCGTCGCGCTGCGCCTCAAGAACGTCATGCGCAAAGGCGACCCCGTCGCCGGCGGCCTGCTCCCCTATTCCATGCCGGAGAAGGTGATCCGCGCCGCGGCCGACCGCGCGGGGTGGACCGCCCGGCCCAGGCGGCGAAGCGCCGGCCGCCTCGCCCGCGGCTTCGGCATCGCCGCCGGGCACTGGACCTGCTCGGCCGGCCCTTCCGCCGCCTCCGTGAGCGTGAACGAGGACGGCACAGTTTCCGTCCTCACCGGCGCCATCAACCTCAGCGGCACCGACACCTCCTTCGCCCAGATCGCCGCGGAGTGCTTCGGCCTCCCCGTCTCCCGCGTCAGCGTCACCCAGGGCGACACCGACACCGCCCCCTACAACGCCGGCTCCTGGCACAGCCGCGTCCTCTTCGGCGTCGGAGAGGCCGTTCGCCGCGCCTGCGAGGACGCCAAGCGCCACCTCGCCGAGGCCTTCGCCGAGCAGACCGGAGTGAAGCCGGGGGCGGTGCGCGTCGAAAACGGGCGCCTCCAGGCGCCGGGCACGCGCGCGCTGTCGCTGGGCGAGGTGGTCGGCCGCTTCCTCTGGCACTACGGTCCCATCGTCGGCCGCGCCGAGCTCACCGACCTCCCCTTCGGCATCTCCTCCGCCGCGCAGGTGGCCGAGGTCGAGGTGGATCGGGAGACCGGCCGCTGGCGGTTGCTCCGGCTGGTCTGCGCGCAGGACGTCGGCTTCGCCATCAACCCCATGAGCGTGGAGGGGCAGGTCCACGGCGGCGCCTCTCACGGCATCGGCTACGCCCTCTCCGAGGAGTACGTGTACGACCAGGGCAAGCTGCTGAACGGTACCTTTATGGACTTCCGCTTGCCCACCTCCCTCGACCACCCGCAGTACGACGTGGTGCTCCTCGAGGAGCAGCTCGACGGCGGGCCCTACGGCGCCAAGGGCGTCGGCGAACCGCCCACCATCCCCACCGCTCCCGCCATCGCCAACGCCATCGCCGACGCCGTCGGCGCCCGCGTCTGCCAACTGCCCCTCACCCCGGAGCGGGTCTACTGGGCAATGATGGAACATAGGCCTTAGGGGGCATCGCCGCCCGGAGGCGGCGTGGACATGGAGGAGGCCGGACCGATGGAAGCGTTGCGGGAAGCGCTCGGCGCGCGCGGGCGCGCACAGCACCTGCTGAAGGCGCTCGACGCCATGCGCACCGAGGGAGCGGCGACGGACGCCGAGTACCAGCAGATCCGCGCCCAGCGCCTGCTGGAGCTGAACGAGGGCATGGCCGCCGTGGAAGCGGCGCGGGAGCGGCTTCGCGCGCACCTCGCCTCCCAGGAGACGGAGGCCGCCGCGGCCGCGCAGGCCCTGCAAGACCTGGCGGCCCGCATTGAGTCAGGGCAAGTGCCGGCCGAGCCGGGCGACCGCGACCTGGAGGAGGTGGCGCGCCGTTGTCAGGCGCTGGAGGCCGAGGTGAACGACCTCAAGGCCGCGCTCGCCGCGGCCTCGCCGGATGGCCTGCCGATTGCCCCGGCGCGCGCAGCCCCGCCCCCTACGAACTCCGGCGCCGCGCTCGCGGCCCCGCCGGCCGCCTTCCGCCCACCTCTATGGCCGGAGGTGCAGGCCGTCGTGGATTTGCTGAGCCGTGTACCGACCCCGCGGGGCCTGACCCAGGAGGCCGCACGTCGCCTGACGGCCGGCGCCGGCGCCTTCCTCGCTTTCGTGGCCCTGGTCGTCCCGGCCGCCGGGACCGGCCCGTCGGCGGCCTCCGCCGTGATGGTGCAACTCGACGGAACCGGCCTCTTCTGCCTGCTGCTTACCCTCGCGCTGGTCGGCCTCTATTTCGTCTCCGACTGCCGGAGGCGAGCGGTGACCCAACTGGGAGTGTGCGCCTTCCTGCTGCTCCTCTGGCTCCTCTGGCTCATGGTCGGCCCCGGCTCGCTCGGGCACTGGCAAGTGGGCTTCTTCCTCTTCTTCCTCGGGCTGCTGCCCGCCCTCCTCGGCGGGGTGACTGAGGTGAAGTCGGCCTGCTAGTGGAGGGCGGTTCCAACAGGTGAACGGTTTGCACGCGCCTAACTTCTGCTCCCGCAGGAGCAGGAGCGTAATGACCGTTACGTCGCAGACGCGAGGCGAGTTCGACGTCGAACTCGCCTTCACCAAGACCTACCGCCAATACCAGCACGAGCACGTCGCCCTCCGCGAGGCGCACTGCTTGCGCGTGCTCTATCCCGCCTATCTCGCGCCGCTCCACGAGGGCGACCTCTTCGCCGGCCGGGTCAGCGTGGGCCGCGCCGGCTTCGATCTCCAGGAACACGGCATGGGCGCCACCGGCGGCTACGGCTGCGACGCCGCCGTCATCAACGCTCGCCTTGCCGAGGGCGATTTCGACCCGGATTACCGCCGCGCGGTCGAGGACATGGTCGCCTTCTGGGCGGCCGAGAACACCCAGGCCAAGCACCGCGCCCTCTTCTCCCCCGAGGTGGCGCAGGGGCTGGTGCCCAACGGCATCTGTCACGGCGGCATCCGCCTCGCCGGCTGCAACCTCGACTTCGACACCCTCCTCCAGCGCGGCCTCCCGGGAATGCGCGCGGAGGTCGAACGTCACCAGGCCCGCGCCGCCCGCGAGGGTGGGGACGTGCCGTTCTATGAGGGCCTGCTGCTCGCCCTCGACCTGGTCGTGGACGTCTTCCACTGGTACGCCGACGCATGTAGGGGCACAGTCCGTCAGCTGACGGACTGTGCCCCTACGACCTCCCCCGGCTGGCGCGACGAGTTGCTCACCATCGCCGTCATCCTGGAGAAGCTCACCGTCGCCGCGCCCGAGACGTTCCGCGAGGCCATGCAGCTCTATTGGCTCTACGCGCAGGTCGCGCAGCTTCGGAACCACGGCCGCATGGACGTCTACCTCGGCGACTTCTATGCCGACGACATTGACTCCGGCCGGCTCAGTGAAGAGGAGGCTCTCCGCCTGACCCAGAGCCTGTGGCGCCTGATCGTCGCCCGCAATATCCGCTTCGATAGCCGCGTCATCGTCGGCGGCAAGGGCCGCCGCAACGAGGCCAACGCCGACCGCTTCGCCCTCCTCGCGATGGAGGCCACGCGCACCGTCGTCGAGGTGATCCCCCAGCTCACCCTCCGCCACTACCGGGGCCAGAACCCCGCGCTGATGCAGAAGGCCCTCGACGTGATCGGCGAGGGCCGCACCTATCCCATGCTCTACAACGATGACGCCAACATCCCCGCGGTGCAGAAGGCCTTTGGCGTGAGTGAGAGAGAGGCGGAGCAGTACCTCCCTTACGGCTGCGGCGAGTACACCCTCGACCACCGCGCGGCGGGCTCGCCCAACTGTCACCTCAACACGCTCAAGGCGCTCGACGTCGCCCTCCACAACGGGTGGGACAGCCGTCTGCGGCAGACGGACGGTCTCCAGACCGGGGACTTCCTCAGCTTCGAGACGTTCGAGCAACTCTTCTCGGCCTACTCGCGGCAGGTGGAGCACGCCGCCTGGGTGCTCGCCGCGCGCCACGCCTGCGAGTATCAGGCCGAGCGCGAGAACGTCGCCTTCCTCCTCACCAGTCTGCTCACCGACGACTGCCTCGCGCGGGGCAAGTCCCTCGTGGACGGCGGCGCCCGCTACCGGGGCGCCATCCTCGAGACCTTCGGCAACACCAACGCCGCCGACAGCCTGGCCGCGATCAAGAAGCTGGTGTATGACGAGAAGGTGCTGACGAGAGAGGAGCTACTGGCCGCGCTCGACGCGGACTTCGTGGGATATGAGGGCGTGCATCGTCTGTTGCAGGCCGCCCCCAAGTACGGCAACGATGACGACGCGGCCGATGCCATGCTCCAGGCCGTCAGCCGCCAGGCTTGCCTCGCCGCCATCCAGCAGGCCGAGAAGGTGGGGATGGACTACCTCCTCATCGTGAACATCAACAACTTCAGCAACGTCACCCAGGGCGCCGTCACCGCCGCCTCCGCCGACGGCCGCCGCGCGGGCGACCCGCTCGCCAACGGCAACGGCCCCACCGCGGGAGGTGACCGAAGTGGAGTGACCGCCTTCCTCAACTCCATCGTCAAGCCCGACCCCTCCCTCCACGCTGGCTACGTCCACAACATGAAGTTCAGCCGGGCGATGTTCGGCCCGGACCGCCCCAAGCTCGAGGCCCTGCTCGACACCTACTGGGCGAACGGCGGCACGCAGGCCATGATCACCGTGGTTAGCCGCGGCGATCTCGAGGCCGCGCTCCAGGAGCCGGAGAAGTACGCCAACCTCATCGTGCGGGTGGGAGGCTACAGCGCGCGGTTCGTCGAGCTGCCGCACGCGGTGCAGCAGGACCTGTTGAAGAGGACCCTCTACTAGCGGCCGGCCTCGGGCGAGGTCGTCCCTATGGACGCTTCGGCGCCTTTGTCCCGTCCGGGAAGAAGATCAACTCCTCCTCCCCGATCCGCACCACCCCCGCCGACGGGGAGGAGATGGCCGGCGCCGCTTCCCCCTCCGCCAGGGGCACCAGCGCGACGATGAACTCGACCGACGTAACCTTCCCCGCCGCGGCGACGCGCATGGTGAAGGGGCGGGGGACGTTGATGTGCTCGCCCAGGCCGGGCAGGAGACTGATCGTCACCTCTGCGGGGGAGAGCACGACGCCGACCAACCGCGCCTTCTGGCCGCGGATCTCGAAGCGGTTGCCGTTGACCACCACTTCGCCGCCGGGCTGGAGCATGAAGTCGAAGGTTTGCGGTTCGGTCGTGCGGGCCAGATCGCGCACCACCACTGCGCCCCACTTGGTCTCGCGCGGCGGGAGCACGGTGAACTCGCGCACCGCGGACTCCGCCCCCGCATAGGCCGCGGTGGCATCGGAGCGGATCCACACCACGCCGTCCTGCTCGATCCCGTCGGTGATGACGCCCTGGCTGTCGGGGTCCTTGCGCTGCTCCGCGCCGCCGATGACCAGGCAGTTGTGCCCCGCGGCGCGGCTGGAGAAGTAGGGCACCTCGCGATTGAAGTAGCCCGGGCCGACGCGGCCGTAGCCGTAGTCTTGCAGCAGCCACTCGCCCCCGGCGTTGAGGAGGAAGTTGTTGACGTCGAGGTGGGAGTGCGAGACCGAGGCGCGCCCGGAACGCACGTGCAGCGTCAAGGCGTCTTCGCCCCAGCCGCTGCGCACGCCCGCGAAGCCGGTGGTCTTGAAGACGTGCCAGGTGGGCGTGTCGGCGGCCCGTTCGGCCGGCACCGTCGCGTCATACCAGAGCAACCGGTACATGGCCGTGTCGGGGTCATTGCGCTCCGGCAAGGCCTTGCCAAGCCACTGGGCGAGCTGAAGGCGGTATTCCGCGGCGAGGCGGAACATGAGCGGCGCGATGGAATGCCAGTCCCGGGTCGGGCCGTCACCGAAGTTGGCGATCGTGCCCACCTTCGGGCCGGCGAGGTAGAGGCGGAAGAGGTGCGTCTTCCTGAGATAGGGGGAGGCGTAGAAGTCGGTGCTCACGTACGGGCGCACCGCGGTGATGTAGCGGACCAGCGACTCCATCCCATAGCCCCAGTAGGGCACGCCCTCTTCGTAGGCGCCCTCGTCGGGCAGCTCGCCGACGATGTGCTGGAAGCCCCACTCCGTCTTCGCCAGCCACTCGGCGGCCTCGGGGACGTCGCCCGCCAGTGCCACGGCCGCGACCCCCAGGCCGCCGTAGTTGCACCACGCGTGGTTCTGGCGCCACTCCTCCTTCCACCAGCCGCGGTCGTTGGCGCCGGTGGCCGCGTCGTACATCACCTTGCCGTGCTCGGCCAGGATCTGCTTCAGGCGCGCGCGGTCCTCGGGTGAGAAGCGATCGTAGAGCCAGTCGTAGGCAATCCCCAGTCCGTACAGCTCGTGCCCCGCGGCCAGGTCGGCGCCCTCGAAGAGGCCGGCGCCCCACAGGGGATACTCGCCCGGCTTCAGCGCCCACTTCCGCGCGGCCTCGAAGTACTTCGGGTCCGGGTCGAGCAGGGCCACCATGGCAAGCGGCGGCACCCGGTAGCCGAACACTCGCTGCCAGAGCATCTCGTCGTTCGGCGTGCCGGGGCGGGTGGGGTCCTCGCCGATGGGCCGGTTCTCGGGCGGGTCCTCGTTGAGGACTTCATCCACCGCGGCCTTGAGCTTCTCCCATTCCGCCTTGCGCGTCGTCTTGATCTCCTCTCGCAGGCGCGCCACGTCCTTCGCCTGAAGGAACAGCCGCGGCCGTCCGGCCGCGACGATCCTCGCTTCCATCTCTGCTGGGGTCATGGAAACCTCACTTCTCGTTGTTGCCGCGCCCGCGCCGCCCGCGATCGGGGCGAGCGCGGCGAACACGGTGACCATCAGCACGGTGCGCATCTCAACTCCTCCTCGTGGGCGGAGTCTTCCCGTCGGGAGAGAACGCGATCACCTCCGTGCCCACCCGGAGGCCGTCCGCGATGCGCGCCACCTCCGGCGCCGTCTCCCCCACGGCGAGCGGCACGAGCACGACCAGGAACTCCACTTCCGTGCGCTTCGCCGGCGCGGCGATTTTCAGCGAGAACGGCTGGGGCACGTTGATGTTCTCGCCGTAGCCCGGGGCGGCACTCAGCGCCACCTCTTCGGGCGAGAGCACTACGCCGACCAGGCGGGCGCGTTTCCCGCGGATCTCGAAGCGGCCCTCTCCCATCACCAGCTCGCCCCCGGGCTGAAGCATGAAGTCGAACTGGGCGGGCGCGTGGGCGCGGGCGCGGTCCCGCACCAGCACATAGCCCCACTTGCCGGTGCCGGGGCCGGGCTGCACCAGCGCGAGTTCCCGCACCACCGAGTACGCCCCGTCGTAGCAGGCGGTCGCGTCCGAGCGCAGCCACACCACGCCGTCCCGCTCCTCCGCGTGGGTGATCTCGCCGAGAGAGAAGTCCTCTTTGAACTGGTCCCGGCCGTCAATCACCAGGCAGTTGTGCCCGACGGTGGCGATGCTGAAGTAGCTGGTCTCCCGGTTGAAGTAGCCGGGGCCGACCTTGCCGTAGCCGTAGTCCTGGAGCAGGAACTCCCCCGCGGCATTGAGGAGGAAGTCGTTGACGTCGAAGTGGGAATGGGAGACGTTGGCCTGGCCGCTGCGGAAGTGGAGGGTGAGCGCGTCCGGGTCCCAGCTCGTGCGCATTCCGGCGAAGCCGGTCTCCGGAAACACCTGCCAGCGCGGGGCATCGGCGGGCAGTTCGGCCGGCACGGTAGGGTCGTACCAGAGCAGCGCGTAGAGGCAGGCGTCGGGGTCGTCGCGATCCGGCAGGGCCTCGGCCAGCCACTGGGCCAGCGGGTTGCGGTACTCGGCCGCGAAGCGGTACATGGTGGTGCGCATCGCGTGCCAATCGCGGGTGAGCCCATCGCCGAAGTTGGCGATCTGCGGCATAGCCGGTCCGGCCATGTAGAGGCGGAAGAGGTGGGCCTGGCGGAGGTTCGGGGTGGCGTAGAAGTCGGTCTCGAAGTAGGGCCGGAGGGCGGTGATGACGCGAATCAGCGACTCGATCCCATAGCCCCAATAGGGCACGCCCTCCTCATAGGAACCGTCCTCCGGCAGCTCCGCGAAGATGTGCCGGTAGGCCCATTCCACCTTCTCGAACCACACGCCGGCCTCCGGCGCCTCCCCGGCCAAGGCGGCCGCGGTCAGGCCCAGTCCGCCGTAGTCTATGAACGCGTGGTTCTGCCGCCAGGCTTCCTTCCACCACCCCGTGTCCGTGATCCCCTCGGCGGCCTCGTACATATCCCGACCGCGCCGGGTGAGCAGTTTCCGCAGCGCGCCGCGATCCTCCTCCGACCAGCGATCGTAAAGCCAATCATAGGCAATGGCCAGTCCGTAGAGCTGGTGGGCGGCGGCCAGGCCGGAGTTCTGGAACACGCCCGCGCCCCAGAGGGGATACCCGGCCGGCTTGAGCGCCCACTTCCTGGTGGCCTCGAGGTATTTCGGGTCCGGGTCGAGCCGCGACACCAGCGCGAGCGCCGGGACGCGATAGCCGAAGATGCGCTGGTAGATCATCTCATCATTGGGGGTGCCGGGACGGGTGGGATCGCCCACGATGCCGCGGTACTCGGGCGGCTCCTCCGCCAGCACGCCGTCCACCGCGGCCTTCAGCTTCTCCCACTTTGCCCGGTGCGTGGTCGCGATCTTCTCCTGAAGCTGGGCCAGCCCCGCGGCGTCGAAGAACAGCCGCGGCCGACCGGCCTGCGTGATCTTTGCTGCGAGTTCCGCCGGAGTCATCTCACCTTTGCTCTCTCCCCCCGTCCCCTCCCGCTTCCGCCTCTTCGCCTTCAGCACTGCGTAGCAGTGCGACTCGCCTCTTCGCCTCTTCGCTTCCGGAAGATCAGGCAGTAGTGGTGGTGGTAGTTGGGGACGAAGATCTTGGGATAGCCCCAGATGCCGAGGGGCTTGGTGTTCTGGCACCAGATGCGCTCGCCCTGGAACTGCCAGCGCGACCGGCCGAGACGCTTCGCCAGGTCCCAGGGGAGGGGGCGCACGTCCCCGCCCGGCTCGCGCAGGTTCTGCGCAACAACCACGAGGTACTTGCCCTCCTTCGCACAGCGGCCCAGCCCCGCGAACACGCGGCCCAGCGCGGCGACGAACTCGCCGTAGTCGGGAATGTTGCCGAGGTCATCGGGGTGGTCGGAGTACCGGGTGTCGAGGCCCTTGGCCGCGCGCTGCTTGTGCTTCGAGAACACGCCGCCGCGGCTGGTGCGGAGCATGCGCCAGTAGGGCGGGGAGGTGATGATGAAGTCGAACTGCGGCAGGCCCCGGGCGAAGGCGATGCCGGCCTGCTCCAGGGAGGCGCGGGGCTCCTGCCAGAAGGCCGCCTGCGTCAGGCCGCGGGCGTCGCCGGTGAGCGAGAACTGCGGGGTGAGCATATTGCGGGTGCGCCGTGCAGCGGTGCGCGCGTAGCGGGGGTTCAGCTCTACGCCTACGCCGACGCGGCCCTGCTCGGCGCAGGCCACCAGCGTCGCCCCCGAGCCGGCGAAGGGATCGAGCACGGCGCCGCCCCGCTTGGTGAAGAAGGCGAGGAAGTCGGCCACCATCTCCTCGGGGAAGCGCGCCGGGTGCAGTTCCGTCTCCCGGTTGCGCCAGTAGCGGGGGGAGTCGCACACAAACCAGGTGCGCGTGAACTTGATCCACTCTTTGCCGGTGAGGTCGTTGAGGTCGTTGGTGGGCATGGCGGCTCGGGATTCGGGGTTCGGGTTTCGGTCCCGAGACCCCAGCATCCTCCCAACCCGTCACTAAATGGGGACAGCTACTGTTTTCTGCCTATTTCACTCACGCCGTACCGTCCTCGACGGCGGCAGAAAACAGTAGCTGTCCCCAATACCGTTTACTTAAGCGACGGTGCCCGGCCGGTGCGCCACGCCAGCGCCCTTCCATGGGGCACCTTGGCCGCCAACGTGGAGTCTCTGAGCCCTAAGTAAACGGTATTGTAGCTGTCCCCATTTAGTGTTACTCGTACCGCAAGGCCTCGATCGGGTTGAGCTGGGCCGCCTTCTGCGCGGGCCAGATGCCGAAGAACAGGCCTACCGCAGTGGCCACGCCGACGGCCTCGATCACGGAGGTGGTGCTGACGACGGCCGAAATGCTGACCAGCCGCCCGAGCAGGGAGCCACCCAGCCCTCCCAGGGCCACGCCCAAGAGGCCCCCGACCGCGGCGATGACGCAGGACTCGATAAGGAACTGGAGGCGGATGTCCCGGTTGGTGGCCCCGACGGCCTTGCGCAGGCCGATTTCCCGGGTGCGCTCGGAGACGGACACCAGCATGATGTTCATGATCCCGATGCCCCCTACGATCAGGGACACCACGGCAATGCCGGCCAGCAGGCTGGTCATGGTCGCGGTCGCGGTCTGCATGGCCTCCAGCAGGCCGGTCTGGCTGCGCACCGCGAAGTCGTCGTTGTCCTCATAGGGCGGGAGGATGTGGTGGCGCTCCCGCAGCAGCCGCGAGATCTGCTCCGTGGCCAGGTCCATGGTGCCCCGGGAGGAAGCCTCCACGTTGATGGTGCTGAGGTTAGTGCGGTTGAAGATGCGGCGGAGGGCGGTGGAGACCGGCACCAGCACCTGATCGTCTTGGTCCTGTCCGAAGCCGCCCGCTCCCTTGGTCTTCAGGATGCCGATCACCCTGTAAGAAGAGCGGTTCATCAGCACCGTGTCCCCCACCATGTTCGTCTTCGCGTCACCGGTGAGCTGCTCCACCACGGTCGTCCCGAGCACGGCCACCTTCAGCCGCCCGTCCACGTCGTTCTGGCTGAGGAAGCGCCCGGCTTGCACTGGCGAGTTGCTGACCGCGCGATAGTCCGGGGTGGTGCCGGTGGCGCTGGTGCTCCAACTCTTGTCCCCGTACTTCACTGTCACCGCGCCGCGGGCGGTGGGGGCCACCCCGGCGATCGTCTGGGGAAAGTGGGAGGCGATCGCCTTCGCATCCTCCTCGACGAGCGTGGTGACCTGCGTCCCGCCGCCCAGGCCCGGGCCGCCGAAGCGCAGCTTCGGGTTCCCGGGCATGACGGTGAGGAGGTTGGTGCCCAGGGAGCTGATGCTCTCCGTCACTCGCACCGTCGCCCCCTGCCCCAGCGCCACCATGGCGATCACCGCGCTCACGCCGATGATGATCCCCAGCATGGTGAGAGCGGTGCGCATCTTGTTGCGCCCCAGGGCGCGCATCGCCACCTTCAGGCTCTGCCAAATGTTCATACCGCCTCCCTCTCCTTCATCGCCGCAAGCAATTCGCTGGCCACCAGCCGCTCTCCGACCGGGAGGTCCTGCTCCACCACCCCGTCCCGGATCAGCACCATGCGCTTGGTATGCCGGGCGATGTCCGGCTCGTGCGTCACCAGCACCACCGTAATGCCGGTCTCGTTCAGCTCCTGGAAGATCTCCATGATCTCTTCGCCCTGGCGCGTCGCCAGGTTGCCGGTCGGCTCGTCGGCGAGAATGATGGCGGGCTCCGTCACCAACGCGCGGGCGATCGCCACGCGCTGCTGCTGGCCGCCGGAGAGTTCATTCGGGCGGTGACGGAGGCGGTCGGCCAGCCCGACGCGCTCCAGGGCCGCGGCGGCACGTTCCTCCCGATCCCTGGACCGCGCGTAGATGAGGGGCAGCTCGACGTTCTCCAGCGCGCTGGTGCGCGCGAGGAGATTGAAGGTCTGAAAGACGAAGCCGATCTTGCGGTTGCGGATGCCGGCCAGCTCCACGTCGTCCAGCGAGGCCACTTCCACCCCGTCGAGCAGGTACTGCCCGGCGGTCTGGTGGTCGAGGCAGCCGAGGATGTGCATCAGGGTGGACTTGCCCGAGCCCGAGGGCCCGCTGATGGCGACGAACTCCCCCGCCTGAATGCTCAGGTCCACGCCCGCGAGCGCGGGCACCTGCACGGCGCCCAGGTCGTACACCTTGGTGAGCTGCGAGACCTGGATGACGGGCCTCTCCTCAGCGACCACGGGCCGTGCCTCCTCCGCGTCCGGGGCCACCGAGGCCGAGCGGGCCGCGGAACTGTGGACCACCGGCCTGGCTGGTCAGGCCTGGCACCTGCCCGGAGACCACCACCGTTTGTCCCTCCTCCAGCCCGCTGACGATCTCCGTGTGGTCGCCGTCGCTCACGCCGGTCTGCACCGGGACGGACTTGAACTCTTCCTTGCCGCCCGGGCCTTGGGTCATGACTATGACGGTCGAGCCGCCCTTCGTCCCCGGCTTCACCGCATCCACCGGAACCGCCAGCACGTTGTCCCGCTGGGCCACGATGATGTTGGCGGTGGCGGTCATGTCCGGCTTGAGCAGACGCCCCGGGTTGTCCAGAGCGATGGTCACATCATAGGTCACTACGTTCTGCTGCATGGTCGAGCCGGAGGCGATCTTCACCACCCGGCCCTGGAAGGGATGCTTGGGGTAGGCGTCCACGGTGATCGTGGCCGGCTGCCCGAGGCGCACCTGACCGATATCGGTCTCGTCCACAAAGGCATCCACCTGCAGCCGGTTGAGGTCGGCCACGATGATCAGCGTCGGCGCCGAGAGCCCGGCCGCAATCGTCTCCCCCTCCTGCTGGGCGAGCTGAATCACCGTTCCCGAGATCGGGGAGCGGATGAAGGACTTGTCGGAATCGGCCTGGGTTACGGCCAGGGCCGCCTGCGACTGGGCCACCGCCTGCCGCGCCTCCTGCACCTGCTGCTCCTTGATGGCGTTCTGCGCGGTGCCGGCCTGCGCCGCCACCAGGGCGGCCTGCGCCTGATCGAGCTGGGCGCGCGCGGAGGCCGTGTCGCTCTGCACCTTGGTCTTCACCAGGTTCAGGTTCTCCTGCGCGCTCGACAGTTGGGCGCTGTTCACGTCCGCCTGCGCGCGGGCGTTGTCCACGTCGGCCTGGGCGACGTAGCCCTTCTGGAAAAGCTGCTCGTTGCGCGTCAGACTGAGGCTGGAGTTTTTCGCGTTCGCCTGCGCCTGGGTCACCGAGGCCTGCGCGGTAGCCACCTGCAGGTTGGCTGTGTCCTGCGCTTGGCGCAGGGCCGTCTGGGCCACCTCCACCGCGGCCTGTGCGCGCTGGATATCCGTCCGGCTCGTCGTGGTCTGCAGGGCCACGCCGGCCAGTTGCTCGGAGAGCCGCCGCTCGTTCAGCTCGCGCGTGGCCTGCGCCTGCCGCACCTGCGCCTGGAGGTCGGGCAGGTCCAGTTCGGCAATCGTCTGGCCGGCCTTCACCTGGGTGCCGACGTCGGCGAAGAGGTGCTTGATGCGCCCCGTGATCTGGGAGCCGATCTTCACCATCGCCCCGGTCTGCGCGGTCACCGACCCGGTGGCGGAAACGGCATCCACGATGTTCCTCCGCTCCACCGTGCCGGGGATCAACCCCTCTATGACCTTGGGCGCGTCTTTCCGGCGGATGAGGAAGACGACCACGGCCACCAGCACCAGGGCCGCCACCGCGATGTTGATGAACATCCGGCGGCGGCGCTTGGCCGCCCGAATGCGCGTCGCATCCCGTCCCGCCACAGCCGTCGTGGTGTCACTCATCCCCTATCTCCCTTCCTCGCCCAGCGCGTGCGCCAGCCCCGCCCGCGCCAAACTCAGCCCGTACTGTGCGGCCACCTGGGCAATCCGAGACTGGATCAGCGTGGTCTGCGCGTCCAGCACTTCGACGAAGGTGGCCACGCCGGCCTCGTACCGGCCGTTGGACACGCTTACCGCTTCTTGGGAACTCTTCACCGCGGCCGCCGCCGTCTCTACCTGCACCGCGGCCGATTGCACATTGAGGTAGGCGCGGGCGACGTCCTGCGCGACCGTCTCCTGCCCCAGGCAGAGCTGGCCCTGGGCCGAGAGCAGATTCCCCTTCGCCACCTCTATCGCGCCCTTGGTGAACCCGCCGTCGTAGAACGGCCAGGAAAGGGCCACCCCGTAGGACCAACTCCGGTTGTTCGGCGGGAAGGTCGTCCCCGACCACCCGTAACTCGCGTCCAGCGAAATACTGGGCGCGTTGGTGGTCTGGGCGACCTTCACCCCCTCCTCCGCAGCCTGCACGGAGGCCCGCAACTGTTGGATCTCGGGCCGCTGGAGATAGGCTTGCTCCACGAGTTCGGTGAGCGGGGGCATCGGCGGCATCGGTTCCTGCGTCTCCGTCACCTGCGTCGGGAGGCGCGTGTCTATTCCCATCGCCACGTTCAGATCCACCCGCGCTTGCGCCGCCGCGGTCACGGCCTGCATCAAGGTGAACCGCGCCTGCTCCACGGCCGCCTCCGCGCGATACACGTCCGCCCGCGGCGCCACCCCCACGTCGAAGCGCGCCTGCGCCAGGTCCAGGTGAGCCTGCTGATCGGAGAGATTCCCCTTCTGCACCTCCACCAGACGCTGGTCTCCGAGCAGCGTGTAGTAGCCCTGTTTCACGTTGGTGATCACATCTTGCCGCGTCTGGCGGTAGGCCTGCTCCGCCGATACCTGCTGGTCGCGGGCCGCCGCGATGCTCGCCGGCGTGCGCCCGAAATCGTAGAGCAACTGCCGGCCCGAGAGGCTGGCCGTGTAGATGCCGGCGTTGAAGCTCGTGCCCGGGGTCGCTCCCCCGCGATTGGCGGGGCCGCTCTTGTTGTACTGGGCGGAGAGACTCAGGTCCGGGCGTTCCGCCGACTTCGCCTCCACCGTTCGGCCCGCCGCGCTCTGCGCCGAGCCCGTGGAGATGGTGAGCTGCGGCTGGTGCTGGAGGCCCACTGCAATGGCCTCGTCGAGCGTGATCGGATGATCGAGGGGGATCACCTTGGGCGCGTCGGGGGGCAGCGGCGGCGGCAGGAGCTTGGGCTCCACCACCGGAGTCAGTTTCGGCGCCGGCGTCGCCGGCGCCGCCGCCGTTCCGGTCGGCTTCGGCGTCTGCGCCCCGGGCGCCTCCTGTCCCCACACCCGCGTCGCCGCCATCACGACCGCGAATGCCGCCAGTGCCAGAAGCTGAGTCGTCGCCACAAACCTTGTGCTCTTCATGCCACTTTCCCTGCTCCGTTGGATACTCTCGCCCAGCCCGCGGCCGCCACGCCCTGATGAGAGCGGGTCAACCACGAGACGAGGCGAAACCTCTTGACATTCCACCCACTTCCCCCGTATCCTTTTTATCATAAACCATTTAGCACGTAAAGCATCTGACGGACGGGTTGGGGTGAACGAAGAGACAATCCTGGAACTGCTGCCGGAGATCATGCGTAAGCTGATGGGCGGTCACCCCCCGCCGGCCGGCCTGCGCGCGCTCACCCTCGGCCAGGTGCGCGCGCTGCACTTCGTCACCGATCACTCCGGCTGCACCATGGGGGAGCTGGCCGAGGGCCTCGGGGTCTCCCTCGCGGCGAGCACGGGACTGGTGGATCGCCTCATTCAGCAGGGCCTGGTGGCGCGCGCCGCCGATCCCACGGACCGCCGCCGGGTGCGCCTGCAACTGACGGATGGGGGCCGCCACGCCCACGTCGCCGCCAAGCGGCGCGCGCGCCGGCGCATGGCCGCCGCGCTCGCCACCCTCTCCGCGGCCGAGCAGCGCCAGATCACCTCCGCCCTGGTGCGGCTGCGCCAGGCGCTGTCAAAGTAGCAACGTGGGCAGGTGGTCCCCCACCCTCCCACGTACCTACATCGGCAGCCCAAACGCCCGCGCGATGAACACCGCCATTTGCTCCCGGGTCACCACGATCTCGGGGTGATACCATCCGTCCGGATAGCCGCCCACCACGCCCTGCTCTCTCAGGTACTCGATGTACTTGTAGGTCCAGAAGCTGGTAGGCACGTCCGGGAAGCTGGCCGTCGTCGGGGGGACGTAGCCGGTCAGACCCGCGTCCCCGGGAGGGGTCACGATGCCGCGGGCAATGAAGCCGGCCATCTGCCCCCGGTCCACGTTCCAGTCCGGCTCGTAGTTCCCACCCGGGTACCCGCTCACGATGTTGTCCGCGTAGGCGTACTCGACGTATCGGTACGCCCAGTGGCCCGTGGGCACGTCCGGGAAGTGAGCGACCGCAGGAGGAGTAGGCAGGTGGCTGTCGCCGCCGACCATCGCCCGGGCGATGAAGCCGGCCATCTGCCCCCGGTTCACCACCACGCCCGGCTGGTAGGTGCCGTCCGGATAGCCGCCGACAACGCCGTCGGTGACACACGCTTCGACGTACGGCCAGGCCCAGCCATCCGGGAGAACATCGGGGAACGTGGCCGCCTTGACGTAGTTCAGCTTCGTGCAGGTGTCCGCCCCGCCCGCGTTGGCGGCGGTGAGGGCCACTGTGTAGCTGCCCGCCGACGCATACGCGTGGCTCGGGCTCTGCACCGTGGAAACCCCACCGTCCCCGAAGGACCACGACCAGGAGGTCGGCGCGGGGACCGACGTATCGGTGAAGGTCACCGTCAGGGGGAGGGGGCCGCCGCTCGCCGGCACCCCGGAGAAGCCGGCCACCGGGGCCGACCCGGCGCCGACGACCGTGACGTAGTTGACCCTGGTGGTGGTGTTCGAGCCCCCGGAGTTGGTGGCGGTGAGCGCCACCGTGTACACACCCGGCGCGGCGTAGGTGTGGCTCGGATGGCGGGCCGTCGAGATGGTGAAGTCGCCGAAGTTCCACGCCCAGGCCGTGGGCGAGTTGGTCGAGGCGTCGGTGAAGTTCACCGCCTGAGGCGCGACCCCGATGGTCGGCGTGCCGGTGAACGCGGCTACCGGCGTGGGCGTGCCACCCCCCGGCTTCAGGTACAAGTGCCATCGCACCATGTCCACGGAGATGTTGATCGGCACCTTCGTGACCATCGGGTAGGAGCACACCGTCATGACCGCGTTGCCGCTCTCATCCAGCGCGCGGGCGGCCTCCCGGCTGTAGGTGTAGGTGGTGAGCACACCGGGGAACGGGTGGATGGGACAGGCGGGGCAGTTCCAGCTCGGCTTCGCGCAGGTCTCGACAGGGCCGTCCGCCTTCGCCCGGTACTCGACCATCGCGCCCACGAGCTGGTCCGCGGTATAGCCGGTCGCGGAGACGTACCTCACTTCGCAGAAGTAGTGGGCCGTATCGGTCGTGTCGGAAGTGAACGCCATGCACACGCCGTCGGCCGTGTGCAGGTCGTTCAGCGTCCCCGACGTGACGTGCCCGTTCCCGCCCCCGGGTACGTCCATGGAGTAGCTGGTCGGATACACGATCACTTCACCGCACGCGGTGATGTAGCTGCTCTTGATAGTGGTGTTCGATCCGTGCAGGCCCTGCACCGTCAGCATCACCGTGTAGTAGCCTGTCGCCACATAAGTGTGGCTCGGATTCTGGACGGTCGAAGCGCCGCCGTCCCCGAAGGTCCAGGACCAGGTGGTGGGCGTTCCGGTGGACTCGTCGGTGAAGTTCACCGTCAGCGGAACCGTGCCGAACGTAGTGTCGGCCTTGAACTCCGCTTTGATCCCCAGGATGTGTACCAGGCCGGCCTTGGTGCAGGTACCGCTCCCGCTCGTGTTGGTCGCGGTGAGCGCGACCGTGTAGAGGCCGACCGCGCTGTACGTGTGGTACGGGTTCTGGACCGTGCTGACCCCGCCGTCTCCGAAGGTCCAGGACCAGGAGGTGGGCGTGTTCGTGGAGGTGTCCTTGAACTCCGCCGTGGTCTCGGCGCCCACCACGCCCCAGGTCCGGTAGAAGTCGAAGCTCGCCACGGGGGGGGCGGCGACGGTGATGTAGTTGTCCTTGGTCTCCGTGTCCTGGCCGGAGGCGTTCCGGGCGGTCAGGGAGACGATGTGCTTCCCACCCGCGGTATAGGTGTGGCTTGGGTTCTGCACGGTGCTGATTGCCCCGTCGCCAAAGTCCCAGTACCACGTTGTCGGGGTGTGGCTCGAGGTATCGGTGAACGTCACCGGCAGGGGCGCATCGCCGGAGGTGGGGGTCCCGGAGAAGTTCGCGATCGGCACCGTCGGCGTGCCGCTGTAGACCAACTTCACCACCCGGTCGTCCAGGGCCGAGATGGCGCCAAAGCTGAGCACCAGGTTTCCGCTTCCATCGAAGGAGGTGGACGGAGCCGCCCCGAGCAGGGCGGTGACGGCCACGCTCGGGCTGCTCGACCACCCCAGATCGGCGCTGGAGACGGTGACTGTCGCCGTGCCGCTGCTCACCGCGCGCAGCACGTAGAAGATCTCGCCTGACGCATTGGGCCCGAACCGCTCGAGAATCTGCGTCGGGTCCGCGGGCGCGGCCGCGGTGATGGGGTGCCATCCCGCCGCGTCCAGCGTGTTGAAGATGGGCATGTACTGCTGGTAGAGCGGGCGCAAGCTGGTGTATTCCGCCGCCTTGGCAGGGTCGGTCATGTCCGGGGCGCCGCCGCCGGGGTAGATGCCGAAGGGGAGGATGGCCTTCATCTCCACCTCACTCGCGGGGTGCCCGCCGCCGCCCCCGTCGTGGGCGGGGTAGAGGAAGGAGAGCGGCTTCGGCCCCGCAATCATGCGCATCAACGCCTGGTTGGTGATCGGCGTTTCGGCCACCCCGGCCTCCACCCCCCACGCCTCCAGGAACGGCGCCGCCATCGCGTTCTCGAAGGCCGGGCCCATGTTGGCGTACACTACCCGCCCCTCTCTGCGCATCTGCTCGTAGCAGAACTTCAGGTACTCCACGTTGGAGAACGGCGCCCACATCGTCGGCACGCCGTTGGCATAGCCATGGTTGAACGCCCCCGTGCTCCCCCAGTTGATCCCCGGGCTGTAGTCGTAGTAGGGCCAGTGTGCGGGGTTGAAGTTGTGCACCAGGTCCCACCCGCACCAGTAGCCGCCCAGCGAGTCGTGGTACATCCCGGAGAAGTGGTTCGCCGGCGTCGAGGGCGGCGTGCCCCAGTTGTCGTACCACTCCCGGAACTCCGCATTGCCCACGCGCGTCGTGCCCGGGGTGAACTGCCGCCAGTTCGTCAACTCCGGGTCCGGGTTCATGATCCAGCGCCAGGTGGAACTGTAGTCCGTCCACAAGTCCAGCTCGTCCGGGCCGATCAGGGTCCCGTCCGGGTTCATGTCCACGCCGTTCAAGGCCGCCTGCGCGCATTCGATGCTGCTCATGCCCCGGTTGCCCGGGCAGTGACACGTGCCGCTCCAGTTGCTGGGAATGTCTACGGCCTCGGCCTCGATGCCCGCCGGCTCTATCGCCCAGATGTGCCAGCCCCACGGCTCCACGTAGCGCACCGTAATCATGCCGTGCGCGTCGGAGTAGGCGTCGTCCCAACCGCAGGTCTCGGAGAACTTCAGCCCGAAGTCCTCGGGCGTCGTCGGAAGATGAGTGCGCGGGGAGGGGTCAATGAACCAGTTGCCGCCCGACACCGTGCGCATGAACCAGCGCGGGAAGAAGGACTGGTAGCGCTGCACCGCGCTCCGGTTGCCCCACTTGGGATCGTGCCGGTAGAGCACGAAGTGGAAGTCCGCGGTGTTGGGATGCTTCGTCGTCTTCGCCGTCGTCCCCAACTCGAACTCGATGAACAGCCCGGTCTGCGCGTTGTACTCGATGGCATACGCACATGGCGGATAGAAGAGCGGCGAAATGGAGAGGCCGACGTCGGTCGTGCCCGACCCGCTCCCGTGGCGCGTGATCGTACCGTAGGGGTTGATGGAGAGATCGGGGTGGCGGGACCAGTGGAAATGGTCGTTGGCGAAATACCAGTTACTGGTAGAGGAGGTGTTGATCACCACCACGTCATTCACGCGGTTGGCCCAGGTCCAGCCGTTGGCGTCTACCGGCAGGCGGAAGTCCACCAGGAAGGCGTGGTCGTCGCCGTCTCCGGTGACCGTGCCGTCCACTTTCAGGTACGGCGAACCGCCCCGCAGCCAGATGTCGAAGAACTGGTTCCCGGCCGTGCCGCTGACGTGGACGTCCGCGCCGCTCTGGGTCGCGGTGCCGGCGACCCGCGTGCCGGGATAGAAGGTGTGGCGGTCGTAGCCGATGGCCACCCCCTCCATGGGGATGATGAAGAATCCGCCGAGGACGCCGTCGAGGAGCGGCACGGCCTGGCCGTCCACGCTCAGGGAGGAGAACGCGCCCGCGTTGGTGAGGGCCAGGCTCATCCCATCGCTGGTGGAGACGGTGACCTCCGCGGCGGCGGGGACTGCGACCCCCAGAACGGCGAGCACGACGACAGCGAGTACGACGCGAGAGCATCCCGGCATGGCACCTGCTCCTTCGACGCGGGACGTCCGGGTGCGCGACCGCGCGCGCCGGGACACGTTCTCCCTCAGCCCTCAGTATCCTCGCTCGCCGGGGGAGGTGTCAATGAACGGCCTGGTCATTTCATTGTAGGTTCTGCGCGCCGTTGGGCGCCGCGTACCGGAGCCGCACGGTGCGAAGCAGCACGCAGCAGGCCTCAACGCTGGCCGCCCGACCCTCCGCTTCCACGATTCCGCGCCGCCGAACCGTGGGGCACCTGAAATCCAGCGGGCGCGTTCCTCGCCAGGGTCTACATCGGCAGCCCGAACGCCCTCGCGATGAACACGGCCATCTGATCGCGCGTGCACACCACCTCCGGATGATACCACCCGTCCGGGTAGCCGCCCACCACGCTGTGGTCCTTGAGGTACTCGATGTGCTTGTAGGTCCAGAAGCTCGTGGGGACGTCCGGGAAGTCCGGTGTCGTCGGCGGGGTGTAGCCGGCCAGGCCGGCTTCCCCCGGAGGCGTCGCGATGCCGCGGGCGACGAACCCGGCCATCCGGCCGCGATCCACCTGAACGTCCGGCCCATAGCTCCCGCCCGGATAGCCGTTCACGATGTTGTTGGCATACGCGTACTCGACGTACTTGTAGGCCCAGTGGTTCGTCGGCACGTCCGGGAAGTGCGGGGTCGGGGGAGGGTCGGGCACGTGGCTGTCGCCGCCCGCCATCGCCCGCGCGACGAAGCCGGCCATCTGCGCTCGGTTCACCACCTCCATCGGCTGATAGGTTCCGCCCGGATACCCGCCCACGATGTGAGCGGCCACGCACGCCTCGACCGCGGGAAAGGCCCAGTACTTGCTGGACAGGTCGTAGAAGCGCGCCGCCGGGTCCCAAAGGTAGATATGGAAGCTGTCATCGTTGTCGAGGGGCAGCAAGTCGCCGCCGATGAAGGTGACCAACTGCCCGTTGTCACTCATGGAGACCGTCGGGCCGCCGCCGCTGCCCCCGCCGATCACCCCGGCCGGAGTCCCGTCGCCGGCGGCCGAGAGCAGGGTCGTGAGTCCGGACTGGCAGTCCCGAAGAAACAGATAGGTGTCAACGCCTTGCACGCAACCGGGAGCCAGGTTTGAGGCATAGGAGGTGAACAGCACGTACCGGCCGTCGGCGCTCACCCCCAAACCGGTGCACTGTCCATCCGGTTCCTGCCCCGCGCTCCCCAGGCTGACGCGCTCCGTGGGGGTGCCGGCCGTGAGGTCTCGCAAGAAGACGTCGGGCACCACGTTCGTATCCCCGGCCACCATCTCGGGGTCGCTCGAGGTGAACACCACGAACCGTCCCTCCGCGCTGAGGCGGGGCATTTGCGCGTCGATGCTGGGCGCGCCGCTGGCGGCCGTGCTCACCAGCTCCGTCACTCCCGCCACTCGGTCCCGCACATAGACATTCGTCGCGGTGGTGCCGTTCGGGACCAGGTTCGAAGCCTCGGAGGTGAAGGCAACATAGCGCTCATCCTGACTAAGGTCTGACTCGCCATACCCCTCATAGGATTCACCGCTGCTCGCCTCACCGCTCGCGCCCACGCTGATGTATTCCGTGGTATGCGCGGTGAGATCGCGCAGGAAGACGTCCCAGCAACCATTGTCATCGGCCGCGACCAGCCCATCCGTGTCCGTCGTCAAGAGCGCATAGCGGCCCTCCGCGCTCAACCCCTCGGCGCGCCCCCCTGCCGTATACCCCGATCTGACGCAGCCCGGTCCACGACGCCAACGTCAGGCGCTCATATCGGCCACTGCAAGCCAGGCAGGCACGTCCGCTATTGCCCTCAGTATCCTCGCCGACCCTCGGGGCTGTCAATGAACGGCCTGCTCATTCCCCTGTACGTTCTGCGCGCGGAAACTGCCCCTACGCCCGGCAGGCACTCCCCCCTCCCCCAGCGAACATCTGTTCATTCGTGGCATTCTCACCGCGGGATAGCCGGCCGATGACGAAGTCCGACGACCTACTGAAACGAATGGAGGCCCTCAACCGCCAGCCCCTCCGGAATCGCCCCTCCGGCGAACTGGCAGAGGTGCGCCGCAAGCTGGGTAAGGCGAGGAGTCGAAGAGGCGAGGAGTCGAAGAGGCGAAACGGCCAGACCGCGGAGAAGGCCGCGCCGCCGCCCATCGTGCACCGGCATTTCCCGGAGACCATCGCCCGCCTGGAGCAAGGCCCGACCCGGCCGCCGGTGTTCTTGCACGAGGCCCTCGCTGGCGATGAGATCCCCTCCCCCTGCGGCGGAAGGGCCTGGCTGATCACCCGCCAGGCCGACGGACTGGTGAACGAGGCCGGCGCCATCCGCAAGCGCCTCCAGCGGCGCCTCGCACCGGGGTCGGAGGTGCACCAGCGGCTGACCGCCCTCGCGCGCCGGGAGGACCTGGGCCCCCACCACCTGCTCTTCCTCGACATCGAAACCACCGGCCTCTCCAACGCGCCCCTCTTCCTCATCGGCACCTTGGAGTGCCAGCCGGGCGGCCTGCTGGTACGCCAGTACTTCGCCCGCGACTACTCGGAGGAGTCCGCGGTCACCTCCCTCTTCCTCGACCAACTCACCCGCGACCACGTGCTCGTCTCCTTCAACGGCCGCACCTTCGACCTCCGCTACATCCGCGAGCGCGCCGCGGTTCACGGCCTGCGCTGCCGCTTCCCCCAGCCCCACCTCGACCTGCTGCACTGGAGCCGCCGGGCGTGGAAGTTCCAGCTCCCGAACTGCCGCCTCCAGACGCTGGAGCAGTGCATCTGCAAGCGCCTGCGCCATGGCGACATTCCCGGCCACCTCATCCCCGAGGCCTATCACTCCTACGTCCGCACCGGCGACGCCACCGAGATGGTGCAGGTCATCGAGCACAACCTGCTCGACCTGTTGACCATGGCCGATCTGCTCGCCCGCCTCCCGGGGCCGGGGTAGGCGCGATGGACGTCGCCGCCTTCCTGGAGGAACTGCGCGCGTCGCCCCGGTACGCGGACCAGATTGTGCTCGTGCACGAAGAGCCCCCGCGCGCCGCCCGCTATGCCGAGCCCGCCGCCCCGCTCTCCGCACCCGCGCGGGCGATGCTGGAGAGCCGCGGGATCGCGCACCTCTATTGCCACCAGGCGCAGGCCCTCGACGCGGTGCGCGCGGGCCAGAACGCGCTCATCGTCACCGGCACCGCCTCGGGCAAGTCCCTCTGCTACCAACTCCCCCTGCTGGAACTGCTCGCCGCCGACCCCGAGGCGCGGGCCCTGCTCCTCTTCCCGACCAAAGCCCTCTGCCAGGACCAGTTCCAGTCCTTCTCCCGCGCCCTCAAGGCCGCCGGCCTCAAGGGTGTCCTCGCCGGCGTATACGACGGCGACACCCCGTCTGCGACGCGCCGCCGCCTGCGGGATCACGGCGCCGTGATCTTCACCAATCCCGACATGCTCCACGCCGGGATGATGCCTCAGCACGGGCGCTGGGCGACGTTCCTCTCCTCGCTGAAGCTGGTCGTCGTGGACGAGCTGCACGTCTACTCCGGCATCTTCGGCTCCAACGCCGCGAACCTGTTCACCCGGTTTTCACGTCTCTGCCGGCACTACAGCTCCCAGCCGCAGATGATCGCCTGCTCCGCCACCATCGGCAATCCGCAGGAGCTGGTGGAGCGACTGCTGGGCGGGCCCTTCACGGTCATTGACGACGACGGCAGCCCCCGGGGCAAGCGCACCTACCTCTTCTGGAATCCGCCCCAGGTGCGGGAGAGGACGTATCGCTCTCGCCGGAGCGCGAACGTCGAAGCCCACGAGTTGATGGCCCGGCTCATCGAACGCAACGTCCCCACCATCACCTTCTCCAAGGCGAAGATGACCGCGGAGATGATCCACCGCTATGTCTGCGAGACCCTCACCCAGACCGCCCCCCAGCTCGCCGGCAAGGTCACTCCCTACCGCGGCGGCTACCGGCCCGAGGAGCGCCGCGCCATCGAGGCGCGGCTGTTCAACGGAGAGTTGCTCGGGGTGAGCACCACGCGGGCGCTGGAGTTGGGCATTGACATCGGCGGCCTGGAGGCGAGCATCATCGTCGGCTACCCCGGCACCCTCGCCTCCTACTTTCAGCAGGCCGGGCGCGCCGGTCGCACCGAGGCCGACTGCCTGGTGATCCTCGTCGGCCTGGACACCAGCGTCAACCAGTACGTGATGAGCCACCCGGAGTATCTCTTCGGCCGCCCCCTCGAGCGGGGCGTGCTCGACCCGCACAATCCCTTCGTCATCACCGGCCACCTGCGCTGCGCCGCGCACGAGCTGCCCCTCGCGAAGGCCGAGGCGGATCGGTTCGGCCCACACGCAGAGGTGACGCTCTCCGTCCTGGAGGAGAACCGCAAGCTCACCCGCCTCGGCGATACCTGGTATCACGCCGCCACCGAGACGCCGCAGCACGAGGTCTCCCTGCGCGACTACGCCGATGCCAACGTCATTATTCAGGACGTGGATACCGGCGCTGCCCTGGGCGAGCTGAACAAGTTCGACGCGCCCCCCATCCTCCACCCCGAGGCGATCTACATGCACCTCGGCGATACCTACCGGGTGCTTACTCTCGATCTGGACAGGAACCTGGCCTTCGTGAAGCGAGTGGAGGTGGACTACTACACCCAGCCCATGGGCGGGACCGACGTCCACCACGTGGACCACCGGCTGCGGGAGAAGCCCCTCGGCACGGGACGAGCGTACTTCGGCGAGGTGACCTCCCACTTCACCACCTGGGCCTACGAGAAGATCCACTTCTACTCCCTCGACGCCATCTCCGTGCACAAGCTCGACCTGCCCCGCTTCCAGCTCGAAACCATGGCCTTCTGGATCGTCCCCGCGGAGGAGCACATGGAGCAGGTGCGGCGCGCGGGGCTGGATGTGCACTCCGGCCTGCGCGGCATCGGCTACGCGGTCCGCATGCTGCTCCCCCTCTTCATGACCTGCGACACATCAGACTTCTCCCACTCCATCGGGAGCGCCAACTCGGAGTGGAACGCGATCTTCATCTACGAGCGCTACCCCCTCGGGCTCGGGTTCACGGAGAAGGCCTACGAGCGGCTCTCGGAGATTCTGCCCGCCGCCTATGACGCGATCCGCACCTGCCCGTGCGAGGCCGGCTGCCCGTGCTGCGTGGGCAAGCCCCTGCGCCAGGAGACGGTGTGGAACGTGGAGCGAGGGGAGGCTTCTATTCCCAGCAAAGCCTCCGCGCTGATGATCCTGGAGCTGCTCATTGGCGACGGCTCGGACCTGAACGCCCCGGAGGCCTACGTGCTCTCCGACTCCCCCGAAGCGGTGCGGGGGCGCGTGGAGCAGGCCCTGCGGCGCCGCCTGGAGCGGATGCGCGAGCCGGAGCTGTTCCATCCCATTGATCCCAAACCGGAGACCAAGTACCCGGAGGTCGAGCCGCGGGAGTCGCTCTCTACGCCCGACGTGGCCGTGCGGGCCGAACGCCGGCGCGACTTCACCCGGGAACTCCGCAAGCGCCTCGCGCAGAAGAAGGAGGTGGAAGGGCTGGACCCCCTCGCCCCTCCCGTCCCCTCGCCGCCGGGCATGAGCAAACGCGGGTCGAGCCTGCCGCCAGGGGCGTTCACCAAGAGTGGCACAGAGGCCGCCATGAGCGGAGCGAAGGGCGCCCCGCCCGTGAAGCCGTCTCCGGCCCGAACCCCGAATCCCGAATCCCGAACCCCCATCTCCTCCGGCGACTCCCTCGCCTCCCGCGCCCGGAAGATGAAACGAAAGCCCAAAGACGAATCCCAGTAATATGGAAGCCCTCGAGTTTCTCCAACGCCTCTCCTCCCAGCGCTTCTTCGACCGCCAGATCGCGCACGTCGAAGTCCTCCCCGAACGCCCCGCGCGCTACGGCCGGCTTGTCGGAGGCCTGCACCCCGCCGTGGCCGCGGCCTTGAAGGAGCAGGGGATCGGGCGGCTCTACAAGCACCAGGCCGAGGCGATCGCCCACCTCCGCCGCGGGAAGAGCGTGGTCATCGTCACCGGCACCGCCAGCGGGAAGACCCTCTGCTACAACCTCCCGGTCGTGGAGACGCTGCTCGAAGACCCGCAGGCTACCATGCTCTACCTCTTCCCCACGAAGGCCCTCACCCAGGACCAACTCCGCGGCCTCGGCAAGTTCCGCTGTCATTCCGAGCCTGAGCCCGCCGCAGGCGGGTCAGGTGCGAGGAATCAAGACCTTTGTCGCCGACCGGAGGGAGGCGACCTCCCCGAGATTGAGTTTCTTGCCGGTGCCTACGACGGCGACACCCCCCAGAACCTCCGCCGCAAGCTCCGCGACGGCGCGAACGTCCTCCTCACCAACCCGGACATGCTCCACCAGGGCATCCTGCCCCAGCACCCGCGTTGGAATCGCTTCTTCACCCATCTGCGCTACATCGTCATTGACGAAGTGCACGCCTACCGCGGCGTCTTCGGCTCCCATCTGGCGAACGTGCTCCGGCGGCTGCGGCGCATCTGCGCGCACTACGGCGCCACCCCGCAAATCATCTGCTGCTCCGCCACCATCGGCAATCCGAAGGAGCACGCGGAGCAGATCACCGGCCAGCCGATGGAGCTGGTCACCAACGACGGCAGCCCCCGCGGGCCGAAACGGTTCGTGCTGTGGAACCCGCCCCCTGTGGAGACCGCTGCCCGCGGCAAAGAGGGCGACTGGCGCGTGGGCGGCGACCGCCGCAGCCCCCTCTGGGAGGGCGTTCACCTCATGTCCTCCCTGGTGAAGGAGGGGGTCCAGACCATCGCCTTCGTCCGCACCCGCCTCGCCGCGGAGCTGATCTTCAAGAACTGCCGCGACCTGCTCGAGCCCGTCTCGCCGAAGCTGGCCCGCGCGGTGCACGCCTACCGCGGCGGCTATCTGCCCGAAGAGCGCCGGAAGATCGAGCAGAAGCTGGTGAGCAAGGAGATCCTCGGGGTGGCCTCCACCAACGCGCTCGAGCTGGGGATTGACATTGGCAGCCTGGATGCCTGCCTGCTGGTCGGCTACCCGGGGACCATCGCCAGCCTGTGGCAGCAGGCGGGTCGGGCCGGCCGCGGGAAGGAAGAGGCCCTCATCGTGCTCATCGGGCAGAACTCGCCCATTGACCAGTACCTGATGACCCACTCGCAATACCTCTTCGCGCAGAACCCGGAGCAGGCCGTCGTGGACCCGGACAATCCGCACGTCACCATCGGTCACCTCCGCTGCGCCACCCACGAGCTGCCCCTGCGCGACGAAGAAGTCGCCGGCTTCGGCCCCTACGCGGAGGTGGTGCTGGAGCTGCTCGAGGAAGAGGGGTCGGTCAAGCACATCGAGGGCCGCTGGTACTGGGCGCGCACCGAGTACCCCGCGGCCGAGGTCAACCTGCGCAACATCGCCGGCCCGGTGTACACCATTCAAGAGGAGAGCAAGGGGGAAAAGGTCATCGGCACGCTGGACGAGGTGAGCGCGCTCTCCCAGCTCTTCACCCACGCGGTCTACCTCCACGCGGGCGACACCTACTTCGTCACCAACTTGGATCTGGAGCAGAAGATCGCGCACGTCGCGCGCCAGGAGCTGGACTACTACACCCAGTCCGTGCAGGTCTCCCAGATCAAGGTGGACGAGGTGGAGGAAGAGGCGGAGCAGTTCGGTGGCCGCGTCGGCTTCGGCGACGTGACCGTCACCACCACCATCCCCATGTTCAAGAAGATCCGCTTCCACTCCCGGGACAGCCTCGGCTTCGAGAAGCTGGAGCTTCCGCCCCAACTCCTCGAGACGGTGGCCATGTGGCTGGCTCCCGGCGAAGCGGCCGTGAAGACCCTCGCCGAAAGAGGACTGCTCATCGGCGAGGCCCTCATCGGCCTCGGCAACCTCCTCACCGAAGTCGCGCCCATGTTCGTCATGTGCGACCCGCAGGACATCGGCGCGGTGGTTGACTCCGCGAGCCTGGGCGTGGACGCGCTCTTCCTGCACGACCGCTACCCCGGAGGCATGGGCTATGCCAAGCGCTGCCAGGAACGCGCCGGTGAGATCCTCCGCACCATGTACGACGTCGTGTGCCAGTGCGGGTGCGAAGACGGCTGCCCCTCCTGCGTCGGCTCCGCCATCCCCGCCTTCGCCCTCACCGACTTGGATAGCGCCGTCCGCGGCCGCATCCCGAGCAAAGACGGGGCGAAGGTGTTGCTGGAGGTGATGGTGGGGAGGTAGGAGCAGGAGCGGCGCCGACGGGAGACGAAGAGGCTACCGACCAGTGTTCTGCGGAGAGCCCATCCCGGGCGGCCTTCCCACAAACCGCGGCCCGATGGGCCATCGAGGGCGAGGATGAGTGCGTTCGACGAAAACGCATCCGTCCAGGCGTGTGAGGTGGAGCGCCTGTTGCTCAAGCACATGCGCCTCCCGTGGCTGGAGTTCGCGTTGGGCTCTCGCGTTGTAAGGGGAAGCGGCTTCCTCACGCGCTGGTCGGAGGGCCAGTGGAGTGAGAAGCTCGTTGTTGACAGCGTGATGGCCACGCGCCGCTACTTCGCGCTGCCCTACGGTCCGAACGGCGTCGCGCCGTCGGATAACGTGCGCGAGTCCGAGCCATACTTCGAGCGGTTAGAAAAGGCCGGGCTCGGCCAGGTCAAGCGGCCTGACTTGCTCATCCTGAGAGCGGCCGACCGTGCCGCGGCGCAACACCTCGTGGAGCAACTCGGAGGTACGCTCGAGCTGCCGTTCACGAAGGAGGATGATCGCCGCATGCGCCACCTACTCTCTCTGGCCATAGCGGCCGTGGAGTGCGAAAACAGCCTATGGGTGGCGAAGAACATGCCCGACTTCGGCAAGCCCCTCAGACCCATGGCCAGGCTGGGCGGCAACCCCGGTCTCCCCAAGGGCGCGGTAATTCCGACGGTGATCCTGAAGGAGGAGGATCGCGCCCCTTTGCGCGCGTGGCAGCGGGCCAACGGCGTCCCGATCCATATCTGGCACGTCTTCTACGACCTCGCGTACGGCCTCGCTCTCGACACCGCAGAGGCGCTGATCGCGGGCGGCTCTGTTGAGCCCAGAGAGCAGGTGTACCAGGCGCCGGGCGGCGCCATAACCAAGAAAGCGCTCTACCGTATTGCCTACCACCATGCGTATCACCTCGGTGACGTAGTGGTAGGGCCGACGCTGATGGCGGCTCACATCATGGACAGGAACGGCCACGTGCTGCCCTACGTGAGGTTCACCGGCGGCAAGCTTCGGCTCGCGCCCGAGGCACTGGAAACGCTCGCTCTGCGCGGGAGGCAGCAGTAGTGATTCCGGTAGCGTGCGGTGTGCATCGGCATGCACCCGGCACCAGCGCGGGGCCCGCGCAGGCCGGCCGCTGGACGTGGCTCTGGGCAGGCGAGACGCGTCCGCGCACGGAAGCGGTCACGGCCGCACAAGGAAGGGCGGGATGAGCTCCTCTGGCGCGCTTAGCCGGTACACGAACGGGCAGGCCAATAGGGTGCATATCAGCGACCAGGCCGTCCACGGCTGGTACCGCTTCGTCTTGTCTTTCCCGCCCCATCTTGTGAGGGACTACCTGGCGAAGCTCGAGATCTCCTCCGGGCAGCGCGTCCTGGACCCGTTCTGCGGCACGGGGACGACCCTTGTAGAATGCAAGAAGCTGGGTCTGCCCAGCGTCGGCGTGGAGGCCAATTCCCTCGCCCATTTCGCGAGCCGCGTGAAGACGGACTGGAGTATAGATCCCAGGGGGCTGAGCGAGCACGCGGCTGGCGTCGCAGAAGAGGCGACTGCGCTTCTCGAATCGCAAGGTCTGGGCGACTTCTTCCAGGCACACCGCGGAACGCCGCTGGAGTCGGTGCAGCTTCTCGCACTGCCCGCGGAGAGTTACCGTCTGTTGCTCACCGGCTCTGTCAGCCCGGTACCCCTGCACAAGACGCTGACGCTCCTCCACGCGATGCGAGCGCACCGGGAGGAGCGGTACGAGGACTACGAACTGCTGGCGCTGGCGAACGCTCTCCCCACCACCATCGGCAACCTGCACTTCGGGCCGGAGGTAGGGGTGGGAGCCGCGAAAGCCGATGCGCCGGTCGTCGAGGCCTGGCAAAGCTTGGTTCGCCAGATGGCGTCTGATCTGCTTCTGGTGCGCGCCCAGTGCCAGACGCCGTGTGACGTGCACTTCGCGGATGCTCGAAGGGTGGAGGACCTCCTTCCCCCTCAGTCCATCGACGCCGTGATCACTTCCCCGCCCTACCCGAACGAGAAGGACTACACGCGTACGACGCGGCTGGAATCCGTCGTGCTAGGGTTCCTCACGAACCGGGCCGATCTCCAGGCGCTCAAGCGGGGGTTGCTGCGTTCGAATACCCGCAACGTCTACAAGAACGATGATGACGACCGGTGGGTGGCGGACCACCCGGAGATCGAGAGGATCGCCAGAGAGATCGAGGAGCGGCGGATCGCGCTGGGGAAGACCTCCGGTTTCGAGCGCCAGTACGCGCGGGTGACGAAGCTCTATTTCGGGGGCATGAAACGCCACTTCGCGGAGCTGCGCGGTCGCCTCCGGCCAGGCGCGCGGCTGGCGTATGTCGTCGGCGATCAGGCGTCCTACCTGCGGGTGATGATCCGGACCGGGCAGTTGCTGGCGGAGATCGCGGAGTCGTTAGGGTACGAGGTCGTGGGGATCGACCTGTTTCGCACCAGGTTGGCGACCGCGACGCGAGAGCAACTGCGCGAGGAAGTGCTTGTGCTGCGCTGGCCGGGTAACTGAACTCTCTATGGCACGGAGCGAGGGGATGGCAAAGAAACCACCCACGAGGCGTCCGAACCGATACGAGCGGATCATCGAGAAGGTGTTCTTCGCGCACTACTCACCTGGCCAGGAAGAGGTCGCCTTCGACCGCGAGGAGTTCGAGAGCACGTCTCGGGCTCTGAAGATCCCCCTGCCGAAGAACCTTGGCGACGTTGTCTACAGCTTCCGGTACCGCACTCAGCTTCCGCGCTCTATCCAGGACACGGCCCCCGAGGGGAAGGCGTGGGTCATCATGGCGGCCGGCCGGGGACGCTATCGCCTGGTCGCCGTGCGGCCCCTGGACGTCCGCCCTCGCGACGGCTGGGCGGCGATCAAGGTGCCGGACGCCACGCCCGGACTGATCTCCATGTACGCTCTGTCTGACGAGCAGGCGCTGCTGGCTAAGATCCGGTACAACCGACTGATAGACATCTTCACCGGCATCACCTGCTATTCGCTTCAGAGCCACCTCCGGACCACCGTGCCGGGGATGGGGCAGGTTGAAACGGATGAGATCTACGTCGGTATTGACAAGCGCGGCGCGCAGTACGTGTTCCCGGTTGAGGCCAAAGCCGGCCGCGAAACCCTCGGCACTCTCCAGGTAGGTCAGGACTTCGCTCTGTGCGAAACGCGCTTCCCTGACCTCATCTGCCGCCCCATCGGTGCCCAGTTCATGGCTTCAGGCGTCATCGCTCTCCTTGAGTTCGCGCTGACCGATGGCGAACTCACCATCACCGCCGAGAAGCATTACCGCTTGGTGCCGCCGGAGCAGTTGTCCCCCGAGGACCTGAGCGACTACCAAAGACAGACTGAGTGACGACTCCCTGCGCACCACTTCCGGCGAGCACGTGCCCGTCCGCCCGCCGAGCTGACCCGGGGGTGGCGGCACGGGGACCGAAGTACTCGCCCTCCTCGGATGGCAACACAGACGTTGCCAACAGACTTGTTGGGACTGCTCCCCCGCGACCAGCCAAGCAAAGCAAGGCCTAACCGACGTAAGTCATTTTTGCCTCACTTCGCGGACGCAGCGATTTGCCACCACACCCGTCCCCAACACCCTTCTTGGCAGAATTCGCTTCAGCAATCGTTTTCTTGTTCGCGCCCTGTGACAGTATTTTGATACACATTCCCCGCCCGCAAGACGATTTCCCAAAACCCCCCAAATGGTGTCACGTGGTGTCACGCCCCCGGCCCTCGCCCCCGGCCGGCTGCCCTTTCTCCCCCCAAAACGATTTTCGAAAACCCCCGAAATGGTGTCACTGGTGTCACTGCCGTCACCAGCGCCCGCCCGCCGGCAGCGGCCGCAAGAGTTTTCGAAATCCCCAGAATTGCGTCATATTGCGTCATAGCGTCATGGCCCCCCGCTCCCCCTCCAACCGCCGGCCACGCGCGAGAGTTCACCAAAACGGCTCCCCATGCGACGCATGCGACACGCGCGGCGCCCCGACCCCGGTTCCCGGACCCCTTTCCTCCGCCTCTTCGCCTCTCGCCTCTTCGCCTCTCGCTACCCGGCAGGTCCCCTCCTTCCCCTCCCCGAACCTACCACGGCGAAACGTCGGGGCACGAGGAGACCTCTCATGAACGAGCCGATCCGCCTTGCCGAGAACCCGCCCATGGCGCCCGGAGCGCCGGCGATTGGCGTGTTCGCCACCTGCGATCCGCGGATTGATGAGTCCGCGCGGCGGCGGGCCGGCAACATCGTGGAGATGGGGGCGCGGGTGGTCGCCAGGGCGGCAAAGCTGCCGGACGGCTCGCCCGTGCGCGTGGTCTACTCCCCCGTCCTGGTGGACGGGGAGAGGCAGGCCGATGCGGTGGCCCGCCAGTTCTGGGCCGAGGGGGTGCAGGCCTTGGTCTGCCTCCCCGACACCTGGGCCTTCCCCCAACTCGGCCTGATCTCGCTCCTCTCCCACTTCCCCGACGACATTCCCTTCAACCTCACCTGCGGCAACAGCGGCCCCCGCCCTGGGGTGGTGTTCACCCACGCCGCCCAGGGCGCGATCTCCCAGTACGGCAAGCTGGTGCACATCAACGTCGGCACCTGGCCCGACACCGGCGAGAAGCCGAAGATGACCGACTCCACCGCCGCGGCCTTGGTGGACTGGACCTTCGCCGCTCTGACCTACCGCGCGCTGAAGGGCCGCCGCGTCGTCATCTTCGGCCACGACTCCATGGGCATGGAGACCGCCCTCGCTCACATCCTCCCCACGCGCCGCACCTTCGGCCTGGAGATCACCCGCCTGGACATGAAGCTGCTGGCGGACATGCTCGCCAAGGGCGCCTACCACAAGAAGGAACTCGACACGCTCCGCCGGTGGCTCACCCGCCACCTGGGCGACCGCATCGAGCTGCGTGACGACGCGGACCGGGGGCGGTTCGATCAGAGCCTGGCGATGTACCTCATCACCCGCGACCTGATGCGCGACCTGAACGCGGTGGGCGGCGGGTTCATGAGCCAGCTCGAGTGGGGCTCTGACCCGCGGGGCCTGCCCCTGCCCGTGGCCGATATCATGGAGTCGCTGTTCAACTCCACCTTCGACCACACCGGCAAGAAGCCCGCGCTCCCGTTCGCCACCGAGGCCGACGTGCAGGGCCTGCTCACCATGCTCGCCTTCACCTATCTCAGCGGCGGCAACCCGCCCCTGTTCATGGACTTCCGCAAGGTGTGGGAGCCGTGGGAGATCGCCCGCCTCGCCGAGTCGCTCGGGATGGCGAAGGTCGAGCCCGACGCCCTGTGGCGGAAGAAGGGGTTCGTGGACGGGGACAACTCCGGGAGCGCGGCCTTCGACTGGGCCGCGCGGCCCGGCGCGCCCCTGCGGGAGATCATGGCCGGCATCTCGCTGCCCCTGGCCGACCCCGGCTACTTCCCCGGCCTGGGCAACTCCGTCACCTTCGTCTCCCCCGCAGGCATCCAGGGCATCGCCGGCCGGATGGCCTACAGCGCCGCGACGAATCTGTTCTCCATGACCTGGGACGAGGCGGAGACGATCTCGCTGCCGGGGGCGCTGTCCGAGACCGTCTGCCGCACCTCAACCGCTACCTGGCCCCACACCTTCGTCGTGCCCAAGTATGCCACCATGGGTGAGTACAAGCAGTACGCCCCCGCCAACCACTTCCACATGACGTGGGGGCTGAGGCCCGCCCGCCTCGAGTTCTGGATGGACCTGGCGAATGTCCTCTCCGTCACCCCCTGGCAGGCGCGTCCGGGCTACGTCGAGGGCGTGGATCGCCCCACTCCGCTTCTCTACCTGCTCAACGGGGGAGAGGTGGCGACGAAGCTGGCCAGGGCGCGCTAGGCGGTCGTTCTACCCGCCGATTCCGCCGATTCTCCACGTCTGGACTTTTTATATCTAAATGGTTGACAATTCGATTATCCCGCACTAAACTACCGTTCGGAGGGACGATATGTCGGGATCAGAGCAATCTGCCGCCCGCGCGTGGCGCAGCTTCGTGCGGGCCAAAGCGGAGATTCGCCGGGTGGTGAGCCGGGAGCTGCGCGCGCGGGGCCTGAGCGGGTCCCAGTTCGACATCATGCGGGTGCTGGCCGCGGCCGGCGAGGGCGGGGTTCAGCTCAACGAGCTTTCGCAGCAGCTATTTGTAACTGGTGGGAATGTAACGGGGCTGGTGGATCGTCTGGAAGAAGCGGGGCTGCTGGCGCGGGCCTCCCACCCGGAAGACCGGCGGATCACGCTGGCGAGGCTGACGCCGGCGGGGGAGGGCCTCTTCCGGGAGATCCACCCGAAGCACGAAGCGCGGGTGTGTCACGTGATGTCCGCGCTGACGCCGCAGGAGCAGAAGCAGTTCGCAGAACTCCTCGACCGCATCGCGGATCGAGCCAAGGGAATTGACTAGATGCCGCATAGAAGTGCCAAAGCAGTCCCATTCACGCCTCTCCGTTTCACCCCGACGCGCCGTACACTGCCCTGGAGAACGACGATGCGTGCTGCCCTCGTGTTGCTGTTGGCCCTCGTCGCGCCGGCGCTGGGCGCGGACGTTCCGCAGACCTCCCCGGACATGTGGTCGCGGGTGCGCGGGGTGCAGCCGAAGGCCGTGGACCTGAAGCCGACGCCCTCCCCGACCGCCCCCCCGAAGCTGGCGCTGAAGGAGTGCCTCGAGCTGGCCTTCAAGCAGAACGCCGGCTTCCGCCAGAACCTGGCGCAGTTGCTGGACGCGCGCCAGAACCTCTGGGTCGCTGCCCAGGCCACCTTCTACACCGCGACCGGTTCCGCGGAACGACAGAAGAACCCGGGGGGCGATGCCGGGGACTCCTTCGCGGCCGGGTTTGTGACCCGCTGGGAGAACGTGACCGGCGGCTCGTTCAACGGCGTCGTCAGCTCCGGGACGCAGGACATCGTGGGCTCGATCCTCTCTCAGCGGCCCTCCTTCGACCTGAGCTACGATCAGCCGCTCTTGCGGGGCGCGGGCCTGGCCTCCTCCCGTTCGGAGCGGCTGCGGAGCGCGCGCAACGACCTGTGCACGCAGGAGTTGTCCTTCTACGACTCCAGTCAGCAGTTGGCGCAGAACCTCATCGCCGACTACTGCGACGTGGTGCTGGCGCGGGGCGAGGTGGACATCGCCCAGCAGTCGGTGGACCGCGCGAAGAAGGGCTATGACATCAACTACGCGAAGTTCACCGGCGAAGGGATGAAGCGGCCGGATGAGAAGTGGGTGACCCAAGTCGCCGAGATTGACGTGGACCAGTCGCGGCTGAGCTGGGAACAATCCAAGCAGGACCTGATCAGCCGCCAGCAGGCCTACCGCGACGCAGTGGACAGCCTGCTGCTGGACATGGGCTACGCCCCGGGATCCACGCCCGAGCTGACTACCACCATCCCGCATACCCCCCAGGACTACGATGTCGAGGCGCTCGTCAAGCAGGCCTTGGCCGAAAGCACGCAGCTCGCCCGGCTGGATCTCAATCGGGAGGACGCGGTGGCCTCGCTGCGCATCGCGCGCAGCGAGGCGCGCCCCGATCTCATCGCCAGTCTGGGCGTGACCGATCTGGGCGAGACCCTGGAGGGGACGACGCTCAGCACGGGCTGGATGGCCGGGCTCCGCGTGGAGGTTCCCCTGCTCGACCGGTCGCGGACGGAGAACATAGACCACTCGGTGCGTGCCCTCGCCGTGCTGGACCAGCAGACCGTGGCCGCGCGGGACCAGGTGACGCAGGAGGTGCAGCGCCAGATCCGAAGCGCGGCCAGCACCCGGGCGCGCATGGACATCGGCAAGCAGGCCCTCGCGCTCGCCCAGAAGAACCGGGACGCGGCCCAGGGGATGTACGATGAAGGGCTCAGCGACTACCTCCGTGTGATGGATGCGGACAGCCGGCTGGTGCAGGCGCAAAGCTCCCTGCTCCAGGAGCAGGTACAATACTTCCTGACCACGATTCGCGTCCGGCGGGCCCTTGGGGAAGACATCACCCAGGGGCTGCCGGAGTAAGGGGGAGCGGTGAGGAGATCCTACACCAAACTGACGCTGGCACTGGTGCTGCTCGCCGCGGGCGGCGGCTACGCGTGGCACGCGCTGGCCACGCCCGCCTCCAAGGCGCCGGTGGCGACGACCGCGGTGATGGAGGGGGAGTTCGTGGTGACGCTCCCCGCGGAGGGGGTGCTCCAGAGCGACCGCGCGGTTACCGTGCGCGCGGGGAAGGCGCCGGGGCAGATCGTGATGATCGTGCCGGACGGCACGGTGGTGCGGGCCGACGACGTCTTCTGCCGCGTCGAAGCGCGGGAGCTGGAGCGCAAGCGGATCGATGCCGAGCTGGCCGACAAGCAGGCCCGGGAGGAGGTGGCGAACAGTCGGGAGACCGCACTGGAACAGGTCGACATGAGCCAGCGGACCTTCGACTCCGTGCAGAAGGACTTCAAGGTCTGGGAGGACACCATCGGCATCAGCACCAAGCAGGCCGAGCAGCAGGTGGCCTACGACCGCGCGGAGGCGGAGCGCCTGCGCCTCGAATACGAACGAGTGCAGCGGATGGCCGACAAGGGCTATCAACCGGGCTCGCAGGCCGAGATCGCGAAGGCCTCCTTTGAGGCGCAGCAGTTCAAGGTGGAGCAGAGCGCGAAGGAACTGGAGGTGACGAAGGGTCAGATCGCCGCTCAGCGACGCCAAAAGAAGGCGCAGGCGGACGCGGCGGAGCGGCGCGTCGGTATCTCGCAGAGCCGCGTGGAGCGGCGGGTCGCCTGGGCCCAGCGGCGCGCGGAAGTCACGGCCAAGCAGTTGGCCGAGATCGTCGCCTCTCTTCAGGACACGACCATCCGGGCGCCGGCCTCGGGCACGGTGGCGCTGTTCTCGACCTTCCGGGGCGGCGAGCGGCGCTCCTGGCGGGAGGGCGATCAGGTCTCCTCCGGCACCCCGCTGGGGAGCGTCTCCGGCAGCGAGAGCATGTCGGTGCAGTGCCGGATCAAGGAGGGCCTGATCGCGCAGTTGCACAAGGGACAGACGGCCGAAGTGGAGTTCGATGCCCTGGTGGGACGCCGCTTCGCCGGGGAGGTGTCTTCGGTAGGGGTGGTGGCGCGCGACGTGCTGGTGGAGGAAGACCCTACCGCGCAGGCGGGAGAGCGGGTGTTCGATGTGCTCGTGCACGTGAAGCCGGGGGCGTCGCAGGCGCTCCGGCCCGGACTGAACGGGCGGGTGCGGATTCTCGTGAGTACGCTGCCGAAGGCGAAGTGGGTGCCCCTGGACTGCGTCTTCGAGAAGGAAGGCCGGAGCCTGGTTTACGTCAAGCAGGGGGAAGAGTTCCGGCCGCGGGAGGTGGAGACGGGAGAGCGCAATGACGTGGCCGTGGTGATTCGCCGCGGGCTGTCGGCCGGCGAGCAGGTCGCCCTGTCGGACCCGACCCGGGTGCGGACGGAGAAGGCGAGGAAGGGCGCATGAGTCTGGTGGAGGTCCAGGAACTGACGAAGGTATACCACGCGGGGTCGGTGGACGTCGCCGCCCTGCGGGGACTGGATTTCACCATCGAAGGAGGGGAGTTCGTGGCCGTCATGGGCCGGTCCGGCTCGGGGAAGACGACGCTGCTCAACGTGCTGGGCTGCGTCGAGCAGCCCACCGCCGGGCGCTACCTGCTGGCCGGCGAGGAAGTCGCGCGGATGACCGACAACCAGCGCTCTTCCCTGCGGCTGCGGCGCATCGGCTTCGTCTTTCAGGCCTACAACCTGCTGCCCAGCTTCACCGCGCTGGACAACGTGCTCCTGCCCACGGTGTACAGCGGGATCGCGAACGCGATCGAGAAGGGGAAGGAGGCGCTGGCGCGCGTCGGGCTGGACGGAAGGGAGCACCACCGCCCGAGTCAGCTCTCCGGAGGCGAGCAGCAGCGCGTGGCCATCGCCCGCGCGCTGATGAACGACCCCTCGGTGATCCTCGCGGACGAGCCCACGGGCAACCTGGACACGCACCGGGGGCAGGAGGTGCTGGCTCTCTTCCAGGATCTGCACAAGGAGGGCATCACCATCATTCTGGTGACGCACGAGGAGCAGGTGTCGCAGCATGCGCAGCGCGTGCTGCGCATGCTGGACGGGCGGCTCGCCAGCGACCGCCGGATAGAGCAGCCGCTCGACGCGCGGCAGGTGCTGGCCCGGATGCTGGCGGGAAGCGAGGACCTACAATGAGGCGGGGCCTTCTCCTCGCGGTGATCGTGCTGGTGATCGCGCTGGGTGGGTGGCGGTGGCGGGCCGCCGGCCGGGCGTCCAGCGCGCCGGTGCGGGTGCCAACGGCGCGCGTCACGGAGGGGCTGCTGGTGGTGACGCTGCCGGTGAGCGGCTCGCTGGAGTCGGCCCAAGAGATCGCCGTACGCGCGGAGATAGACGGCACGCTGGTGGATATCGGGCCGGACAACACCGCGGTGAAGCCGGGGGACTTCGCCTTCCAGTTGGACACCAAGGACCTGGTCAAACAGCGGGAGGATCTGGCCGCCGCCCTGGCGGATGCGGAGGAAGCGCTGAGCAACCAGGAGGCAACGGGGGAGACGCAGCTCGCGCAGGCGGCGGCGGATGCGGAGGGCGCGCAGGAGTCGCTGCGCCTGGCCCAGGAGAAAGCGCAGGCCGATGTGGAGCAGGCGAAGGCGCAGGTGAAATTCGTGGAAGGACAGGCGGCGCGGGCCGAGCGGGAGCTGTCCCGCGCGCAGCGCCTCGCCAAGCTCAACTACATCGCGGGCACCAGGTTGCGGGACGCGGAGAAGAGCTACCGGCAACAGCAGTTCGCCCTGGAGCAGCAGCGGGCGCAGTTGGCCGACACGGAGAAGCGCGCGGAGGAGCAGGTGAAGGCCCAGCAGACCGCGCTCACCCTGGCGCAGAATGCCCTGGAGACCTCCACGGCCGACAATGAGTCCCACCTGGAAGACAGCCGCCTGGGGGTGGCCGGCGCGCAGCGCCGACTGGACCAGGTGGAGAAGAAGATCAAGCAGTGTACCGCAACCGCGCCCACCGCGGGCATGATGGTGGTGCAGGTGAACGACAGCAACTGGCCGGAGCGCCGGCCCTACCGCCTGGGGGATGCGGTCTCCTCGGGCGGATCGCCGGTGAAGGTATTCGACCCGAACAAGATGCAGGTGCGGTGCAATATCGGGGAGATGGACATCCTCCGGGTGCACCAGGGGCAGAGAGCGTGGGTGACGACGCCCAGCCGGGCCGACAAGCGCTATCGAGGACGAGTGGCGCTGGTGGAGGAACTGGCGCAAACCTCCGACGTGTGGAGCGGGGGCAGCCCGGGGAAGAAGGTGTTCGGGGTGCTGGTGACGATGGAGGAGGCCGACCCGGTCAACCTGCGGCCGGGGATGACGGTGGACCTGGAGATCGAGTTGGACAGCGTCCGGCAGGCGGTGGTGGTGCCCATTCGGGCTCTATTTGCGGAGGGCAAGCAGCGCTACGTCTACCGGGCGACCGGCGCCACCGGGTTCACCCGGGTGCCGGTCACGGCGGGGACCCGCAACGACCTGTTGGTGGAGGTGCGCGGGGGAGTGCGCGTCGGAGACGAGGTGGCTCTGGAGCGGCCGCCGGCGTCGCCGGCGCCGCGTGGGGAGGTGAAGCGATGAGGAGACGAGTGTTCGCGATCGCGCTGGTCGCGGCGGCCGGGCTGGGAGGGGTCGGCGTGGTGCGGGGGCGCGCGGTGCGGGCCCATGCGGCCGATAGGAACGCGCCCATGGTGGTGAGCACCACGGCCAAGCGCCAGGACCTGGAGGTCTTCATCACCCAGACCGGGGTGGTGGCGGCGAAGCGCGCCACGCCGGTCATCCCGGACCTCTCCGGGCGGGCGCAGTGGGTGTGCGCGAACGGGATTATCCTGAAGGCCGGCGACGTCGTGCTCCGCCTGGACCCGACCACTTTCCAGGAGGCCCTGGACGATGCGAACGTGGCCTACGACGAGGCCCTGCTCCGCCAGGAGCAGTCCCGGGACGTGCAGGGCTCGCGGATGACGGAGATGCAGCTTCGCCTGCAGAGCGCACAAGACGACCAGGCCGCGTTCCAGCGGCAACAAGACGTAAGCCTGCGTCAACTCAAGGACTCGATAGACCAGGGGGACAAGGAACTGGCCTACACGCGAGAGGACGCGGACGTCACCCGCCGGCTGGCCGGGCGCGGCCTGGTGCCGGGCACGGAGGTCGAGCACGACGATGCCACCGTTAAGTCGTCCGAGTTCTCCCTGGAGCGCTCCCGCAGCGACTACCAACTCAAGACCTCGCAAGCCGCCTCTCAGGCGATTGACCGGCGGCGCAACGTAGACGAGACCACCCGGGATATGTCCCGCACCCGCGACTTCACCGATCGGGGGGTGCGCATGTCCGGCAACCAGGTGGATAACGTCTCCCTCCGGCGGCAGCGCGCGCAGGAGGACATGGAGAAGACGGTGATCCACGCGCCGGTCGAAGGCCTGATGGTGCTCTCGCCGATAGGGGGATGGCGGGGTAACACGCACCTCCCCAGGCAGGGGGACTTCATCTCTCAGGGCCGGGAACTCGGGCAGATCGTCAGCCTGGCGCAGATGCAAGTCGAGCTGGAGCTCGACCAGAAGCAGATCACCGGGGTGCACATGGGGCAGCCGGCTCAAGTAACCATCGAAGCCCTCCCCGGCACGGTGCTGCAAGGCCGGGTCAGCGCCATCGGCCAGACCGCGCGCCGGCCTCCCGTGCAGGGGTGGCGGGGCGTCTCCTCGTCGGCCACCTTCCCGGTGACCATTGCCCTGCCCCCGACGGGCAAGATCATGCTCCGCCCCGGGATGCAGGCCGACGTGCGGCTCGTCGCGCAGCGCCTCCGCGACGTGGTGGTGGTGCCGAGCAGCTGTGTCTTCCGCACCGGCAAGCAGCCGGTGGTGTTCGCGTTCCGCGGCGGCAAGTTCGTTTCCGTGCCCGTCACGGTCGGGGTCAACAATGGCGACTACACCCAGATCGTCTCCGGACTGGCGGCGAACGAGCGCATCGCCCTCAACGACCTGAGCGCCCCGGGCAGCGCCGATCACAACGGCGGGGCCAACGGCAACGGGGCGAAGGAGCAGCCGGGCACCCCGGCCCCCAAGGAGCGCCCGGCATGAAGTTCCATCTGGCCACGCTCACCGCCCCGGTGAAGACCGGCTTCCGGGAGCTGTGGAGTCACAAGCTGCGCTCCCTGCTGACCATGCTCGGGATGATCTTCGGCGTCGCCGCGGTGATCGCCATGGTCTCCATCGGGGAGGGCGCCCGCCAGGAGACCCTCCAGTCCATCCAGCAGTTGGGGATTGACGTCCTCCAGATCCGCCGCGTCGCCCTCGCCGGAGAGATGCAGGACCAGGCGACAAAGCGCTCCCCCTACGGCCTCACCTATGGCGATGCCGACGTGCTGCGCCAGCTCTGCGATTTCGCGGTCCGCGTCGTCCCCTCCTGCCGCGTGTTCGGCGAAGTCACCGCGGCCGGCAAGTCGGTGGATGCCCGCGTCTTCGGCACCTCCCCGGAGTTCCTCGCCACCTCCCACCTCGGGCTGGCCGAGGGGCGGTTCATAGATGACGAGGACGTCGCCCGCCGCTCCCACGTCTGCGTGCTGGGCGCCGCGGTCAAGAAGGAGGCCTTCGCCTTTGAGAACCCCGTGGGGCGGTTCGTCAAGATCGGGCTCAGCAACTTCCGCGTCATCGGGGTGATGCAGGAGCGTGTGGTGGAAACCTCGGACGCCGCCATCGCCCTGCGTGACCTGAACGGAGACGTCTACCTTCCCATCACCGTGGCCATGGAAGACTTCCAGCTCTACATGGAGAAGGCGATTCCCATGAACCCGGAGGCCGTCATGAGCCTGGTGGGCGCGATGTTCGAGCGCCCGTCGCTGAACAAGCGCCCCATCAGCGAGATCTCCCTCCAGGTCGGCGACCCGGATCGCACCGTGCCCGCGGCCCAGGTCGTCAAGCAGATCCTCAACCAGCGCCACGCCAACATCCCGGACTTCCAGATCGTCATCCCTATCGAGCTGCTGCGCCAGCGCCAGCAGACGCAAAACATCTTCAACGTGGTGATGGGTGCCATCGCCAGCATCTCCCTGCTGGTGGGCGGCATCGGCATCATGAACATCATGCTCGCCACCGTCACCCAGCGCGCCCGGGAGATCGGCATCCGGCGCTGCATCGGGGCGAAGCGTGGGGACATCATCCGCCAGTTCCTGGTGGAGTGCCTGGTCATCACCATGATCGGCGGCCTCATCGGCGTGGGAGGAGGCATCGGGGCCGCCCAGGCCATCTCCTACTACGCCGCCTGGAAGACCGTCGTCGCCGGCACTGCCGTCGCGCTGTCGCTGGGAGTCTCCATCTCCGTGGGTCTGATCTTCGGCCTCTACCCGGCCATCCGCGCCGCCTCCATCGAACCCATGGACGCCCTCCGCGGGGAGTAGGCCGCACGTAGGGCAGGCTTTAGCCTGCCCACTATCCCAGCTCTACCCTGCCCTACGTCCGTGCGTCTGTGACGTATGGATAACCCTCACGCGGCCTTCCGCCGCCGCACCTCCACCGACGTCAGGTACTGCTCGATCCGCCGGGTGAAGGCCGGAATGTCGTCCGGCTTGCGGGAGGTGATGATATTCCCGTCCTGGACGACCTCCTGATCCACCCAGTGCGCGCCCGCGTTCTCCAGGTCAACCTCCAGCGACGGCCAGGAGGTGATCGTCCGCCCCTTCACCAGGCCGGCCGACACCAACAACTGCGGCCCATGACAGAGCGCGAAGATCGGCCTGTCCGCAAAGGCCTTGACGAAGTCCACCGCCCCCTCCGCCATCCGCAGGTGATCCGGCGAGGCCCCGCCCGGAATGTACAGCGCGTCGAAGTCGTAGGCGTTGACCTCCGACAAGCTCGCGTCCGCCTTCTCTACACTGCCCCGGAGGGTCTTGATGCCCTGCTTCAGCTCCTCCTCCGTCGGCACGATCACGGTCACCTCCGCGCCGCGATCACGCAGTATCTCCACCGGCTTGGTGAGTTCCACGTCCTGCACGCCGCTGCTCACCAAGACCGCGATCTTCTTTCCCTTCAGATCAGCCATCGTGTCTCTCCCGCGATGAAAGAAGTGACACCGGGAGGCTACCCGCCCGTGGGGCCAGTGGGAGGAGAGAGCGAGACTGTTGTCGGGCGGAGGTGCAAACGCGCCGCGCGGCTACCACACCTTCGCCACGGCCGGTACCTCCGCCCGCGGCGCCAGCGACAGCGCGCCCTTGGTGCACGCGCTCCGGCAGATGCCGCACCCGTAGCAGGCCAGTTGGTCCACGTACACCTTCTTCGTGGCGGCGCTGAAGCCCAGCGCCCCGAACTGGCACAGCCGCATGCACGCCCGGCAGCCGGTGCACAGGTCGCTGTTCGTGGTGGCCACGTATTCCGCCCGGAACATCGCCTTCACCCCGTGCACCACGGTGGATTGCATCGCCATGCAGTCCGCGCGATCGCAATTGCAGATCCCGCCGATGAAGGGCGTGACGAACGTCCACACGCTGTGGCAGCACCCCTCTCGCTCGTGCTCGCGGAAGTGCTCCAGGGCCTCCTCGGCCGTCATCGTCTCCTGCTCGTGTACGTCGGGGCCGGCCAGGTAGCTGCTGTCCACTTCCCCCACAATCTCCTGGAACGCGTTGGCCGCGCGGCCCAGGCTGACGCCGTAGCAGTAGCGCTCCTCCCGACCCAGGGCCGTGTGCCGGCAGATGCAGTCCGTGCGCACGATGCTGTCTACGAAGTTGAAGATCTCGGCCACGTCCTCAATCGGCAGCACCTGGCCGAAGTGCTCCCGCTTCATCCGTCGGGTGACCGCGCGCTTGATGCTGGACTGGATGAGCGGCGGCGCGGCGTGCAGCTTGGCCAACTGTTCGCTCGCGTGCGCGAGTTCCTCCGAGCCGCCAGTGAAGAACCCCTTGATGAACTGCCGCCGCTTGACGTCGCTCAGCAGGTCCTCGGAGTAGTTCTTTGCCTGCAGGTACCACTTCTTGCCTTCGCCGTGCTGATGGCAGAACTCACACATCAGAGATGCCTCCTTACTACTCGGCGGGGTCAGGGAACCGGCCCGACACGCGCGGAATCCAGACGGCCATGCCGCCCGCGGCGCGGTTGTCCCAGACGCAATACGGCACGGCCCGCACCGCGACCGCGCGGGCTGTCCCTTTCTCTTGCCGCAGATAGAGCGCCCCCTCCCATCGCGCCGCGTCCGGCGCCAGGCCGTCGCCCTCCAATACTACCACACCCCCGAGCAGGTCGGGGTCGAAGCGCGGCGTGAACTCGGCGTCCGGAGAGAGGGCGAGGTCGTGCACGCTCACCGCGTGGTCCACGTCCTCGAGGCAGTAGACGATGGGGCCGCGCTGGAGCGCGAGGCGGCCGGCGCAGTGAGTTACGGCCGGATGAGCCTCGACCTTCTCCACGGGCATGGGCAGGTCCAACTCGACCACATCGCCCGGCTGCCAGGTCCGGGCCAGCACCGCGTAGCCGCGCTCGACGGGCGGCTCGATGGCGTTGCCATTGAGCACGAGCGCCGGCCCTCGACACCAGCCGGGGAGGCGCAGACGGAGAGAGAACCCCAGCGGCGTCGCCGGCTCCACGGTGAGCCACACCTTCCCTTCCCAGGGATAGCGCGTCTCCTGGCGCAGCGTGACCGGCACCTCCCCGAGCGTCAGGTCCGCGCTGCCGGCCGCGTAGAGATGCACCGCCAGCTCCGTCTCGCGGGTGGAGTAGACGTAGGAGCCCAGCGTGGGCAGCAGGCGGACGACGTTGGTGGGGCAGCAGGCGCAGTCGAACCAGTCCTGGCGGTGGTGCGCGCCCCGGCTGGCAAGGGGATTCTCGTAGAAGAAGTGCGTGCCAGAGAGGGAGACGCCGCTGATGACTCCGTTGTAGAGCGCGCGCTCCATCACATCGCTGTACCTGCGGTCGCACTCGAACTGCAGCATGCGGTGGGCGAAGTATACCAGCCCGATGGAGGCGCAGGTTTCGGCATACGCGTCGTTCGGCAGGTCATAGTCCGCGGTGAACCCCTCCCACCGGCGCTCCGACCCGAGGCCGCCGGTGAGGTACATGCGGCGCTCGGTGGCGCTTTCCCACAGGCGGTCGCACACGGCGCGCAGCTCCGCGTCCCGTGTCTCCGCGGCGAGGTCGGCCGCGGCGCAGTAGAGGTACATCGCGCGCACGGAGTGACCCACCGCGTCGGTCTGCTCGCGCAGCGGCACGTGGGCCTGCAAGTAGCTGGCATCGAAAGGCTCGGACCGCGACCCCTCGGCCTCGAAGTAGTTCGGCCGCTGCCCCCGCTCCTCCACGAAGTACCGGCTCAGCTCCAGGTACCGCGCCTCCCGGGTTTCGCGGTAGAGCTTGACCAGGGCCAGTTCGATCTCCTCGTGTCCGCAGTAGCCGCGCCTCTTCCCCGGCTCCCGGCCGAAGACCGTAGCGATGTAGTCCACGTACCGGCACATCGCATCGAGGAAGGCGGTGCGGCCGGTGGCCTGCTGATAAGCGAGCGCGGCCTCCAGCAGATGGCCCGCGCAGTACAGCTCGTGGTTGTGGCGGAGGTTGGCCCACCGCTTCTCCGGCTCGACCACGGTGAAGTGCACGTTGAGGTAGCCGTCGGGCTGCTGCGCGGAGGCGATGCGATCCGTCACCTCCTCCAGGAGGGCGGCGCGCTCCGGGTCGGGATGCAAGGCGAGGTCGTAGCTCGCGCCCTCCACCCACTTCGCCACATCCGAATCCCAGAAGATGTGCGGCACGGGCTCCATGCCCGGCTTCCAGTCGAGACGAAAGGCGTCCACCCGGCCGGTCTCCTTAAGCTTCTGGTAGACCGACGGGATCGAGCGCGCGTGATTGGTGGCGATCCGCGGCGCCCAGAAGGCGTCCGTGATGGCCACGTCGGTGAAGGCGGCGGGTTGGTAGCGCGGCCTCACGGTGGCTGACCTGTGGTCCGAGATGTGGCCGTAGTACCAGACGCGCGGCCGCACTCCTTCCCGCGGAAAGGGCGGCCGGCCGGAGGAGCAGAACCTCCCCTGACGGAGGGAGACGGAGGAAGCGTCATGCGCCTGGCCGCCGCCTGGCTGTTGCTGACACTCTGTGCGCCGGGGGCCTTCGCTGGCGCGAGCAAGGAGAAGACGCCCGTGCCCGAACGCATCGTCATTTCCAATGTAGATCGCTACCGCCTCAACGAGCCGTTGTTCGAGGCGGTGCGGGTCGTCCTCGCCTTCCACGGAGAGAAGTATACGCCCGCCTATATCCAGGGGATCTCCGGCGCGGCCTTCCGGATCGGCGGGCCGTGCCCGTGCGCGCCCACCTGCGAGGGCGCGATGCTGTGGCCGGGCGAGCTAATCCAGTTGCTGGGCTACGAATGCCAGGGGATGGGTTTCAGTGACAAGCCCCAGGAGCAGTTGCCCGCGGTGCTCGCGCGGCTGCGGGAGGAGATCCGCGCGGGGCGGCCGGTGATGGCCTGGAACGCGTTCACCATCGCGGAGTTCAACGTCGTGTGCGGCTTTGATGAAACGAAGGGCACACTGCTGGGCCGCAGCCCGATCCCGGGGAAGGAGTACAACGAGGCCTCAAAGGACCGCCTCGCCGATACCTCCGTCGCGCCCGCCATCGGGATCATCACCATCGGCAAAAAGGTCAAGCCGTTCGACGCCCGCGCCGCCGAGGTGGCGGCCCTCAAGGAAGCCGTCGCCCACGCGCACGGCGCCTCCAGGAAGCTGGAGTGCCTGCCGGCCGGGCTGGCCAGCTACGACTACTGGATCGCGGCCTATGAGAACCGGGGCAAGCTGGTGCGCGCGAAGTCGCGGGAGGGAAAGCAGGATCTCGGCTGGGTGGCGGCTGAGCCGCCGGATGACTTCTACCCGCTCCTGGTCTACCCGGAAACGCACCGCGCGGCGGCGGATTTCCTGCGGGAGATCGCACCGAAGTACCCGGCGGCAAAGGCCCACCTGGAGATGGCGGCCGAGCACTTCGCGCGGGACGCGGCCGCGCTGGAGGCGTGCCGCAGCGCCCTCGGTGATCGCAAGAAGGCCCCGACTGACGAGCAGTGCGTGAAGGCCGCCGGGTATCTGCGGCAGGCGCGGGCGATGTACACCCTCGGCATCAAGGAGGTCGCCGCCGCCCTGAGCAAGATCCCCGACGAGAGGAAGTGAGGCGGGCCATGGACTTCATCCGCTTCTCGCTCGCGGGCGGGCTCACTTCGCCGCAGATCGCAGTAATCCACGACGCAGTGCTCCGGATCTTGCGCGACATCGGGCTGGAGTGCGCGCACGCGAAGACGGCGGAGGCCGTCACCGCGCGCGAGGGGATCGGCTATGACGGCAAGCGGCTGAAGCTCTCCCCCGACCTGGTGGAGGCCACCATCGCACAGGCCCGCGACGCAGGGCGAAAGCGCCTCCCCGAGACGCGCGTGCGCGTCACCGCCCCGTGGAACTGCTTCAACCTCATTGATCTCGACACCAACGCGGTGCGCGCCTCCACCGCGGCCGACTGCATGGAGATGGTGAAGCTGGTGGCGAGCTTCAATGCCGAGGGCCCGCCGCCGGTGTATCCGTGCGACCTCGACCCGCGCCTCCAGGTGCTGTGGCTGGAGAAGCTGGGGATCGAGTTGGCGCCGGGGTTCTGTGGCGCGCTGGTGACGCACGATCCGAAGACCATGCGCCGCATCGGCGAGCTGTACGCGGTGATCGGCCAGCGCTACGAGCCGGGCTATCAGTTTCTCGTCAGCCCGCTGCGGCTGGACCACGTGGTGCTCGACCTGTACTGGCAGTTCAAGGATGACCCGCAGGTGCGCGCCTGGCCCAGCCTCTGCCCCATCCCCGTGGGCGGGCTCACCGCGCCGCTCGCCACCGCGGGGCTGCTCGCGCAGGGAGTGGCGGAGAGCCTGGGTGCGCTGATCGTGGCGCAGGCACTGGGCATCGCCGGGCCGGAGGCCTTGCCCGCGTGGCGGGTGGACTTCGGCGACATGCGCGACCTCACCGTCAGCTACAGCCTCCCCGAAAACGTGATGGTGCAGGTGCTTCTCCAGAACCTGTCCGAGCACTTCTGCGGGTTCAGGAAGGACACCATCTACCTCAACACCAACGCCAAGCGGCCGGACGGATTCGCCGCGGTGGACCGCATGGGCTACATGCTGATGCTGGGGCTGGCCGGGTTCCGACACTTCCACCTCGGGGCGGGGCAGATGTCCATGGACGAGATCTTCTCCCCCGCGCAGTTCATCATTGACATGGAGATCGGCCGCTACGTGCAGGCCATGCTCGACGGCATCTCCTGGTCGGGCGATCCGGGGGCCATCACTGCGGACGTCGCGGAGGGCATCGCGGAGGGCAACTTCCTCGGCAACGCGAGCACGCTGGAGACGCGGCCGCTCCTCTTCGATTCCACCCTCTTCCGGCGCAGCAATGTGGGCCAGTGGCGCGCCGCCGGCGAGCCAACCCTGGAGCAGGCGGCCGTGGCCCGGGCGAAGGAGGCGATCGCGTCCTATCACTACGAACGCGACGCGGCGACGCAGCGAGAGCTGGACCGCGCGTTCGCGAAGGCCTGCCGGGCGCTGGGCGTGAGTTCGATACCGCCCGGACCCCGCGGCTGCGGCGCCGGCTGACCCGGCCGCCCGCGCCCCGGCACGACCACCACCTGGCGCGGCCTCGCCGTCGTCGTCACCGGCCCCGGGACGCTGGAGAACACGACCCACACGATCAGCAGCGCCACGATCACCAGCACTACCAGCAACGCCCAGACGGAGGCATACCAGGCCTCCTCGGGCTCCCGATAGCTCAGTCCCATCGCTTCCTCCTCGCCCCTGCACCCATCTCGGACGGCGAGGTGAACGCCTCTACTGATAGTCTATCCATGCCGCCGGGGCGTCATGTGCGCCCGTCCGCGCAGGCCTGACCCTGTCGAGAAACCACACCGCTCCCTCGGCAGGTGTTGGTTCGCCCCGCGGAAAACAGGGCAGTATTGGTAGTAAAGCTGTCGCCTTGGAAGGAGCTCTTCATGGCCGGTTTCCCGAGAACCATGGTGGGCGGGGTGTCGCTGCCGCGGCTGGTGTGCGGCAGCAACTGGATGCTGGGGTATTCGCACCAGACGCTGGCGAAGGACCACTTCATCGTCGAGTTGTTCGACACGCCGGGCAAGATCGCCAACGTGCTCGAGGTGTTCGCCCGCGCCGGCTGCAATGCGTTCATGAGCGGCCCCTTCGAGAAGGTCTCCCAGGCCCTGCGAGAGGTGGAGCAGCGGGTGGGCGTGGAGATGTATTGGCTGTGCACCCCCTCCTATCCCGAGTGGGGCAAGCCGGAGACGTGGCCGCAGGCCGTGAAGTTCTCCAAGAAGCTCGGCGCGCAGTTCTGCTTCCCCCATCAGAACGTCACCGACCCGCTCATTGACCGCCCTCACCGGCGGCTGTCGGACCTGCTGCAGGACCATCTCCGCATCGTGCGAGAGGAGGGGATGATCCCCGGCCTCTCCACCCACACGCCCGAGGCGATCGTCTGCTCCGACGCCTGCGACGCCGACGTGGCCACCTACATTCAGCCCTACAACTCGGACGGCTACCTCTGCCAGGTCGAGCCGGACTGGCTGCACCGCATCTTCCTCACCGCGAAGAAGCCCGTGCTCACCATCAAGCCCCTCGCCGCGGGCAAGCTCCACCCGCTCGCCGGCCTCACCTATGTGTGGAACACCATTCGCGAGTGCGACCTGGTCACGGTCGGCGTGATGAGCACCTATGAGGCCGAAGAGGTGATCGAGATCAGCCTCGCGCTGCTCGAGCACCGCGAGCCGAACATGCAGCTTCAGTTCACCCGCAGCAAGAAGGCGTTGGTGTAGGGGCACGCGGCCGCGTGCCTGCATATGAACGATGCAAGGGCACAGTCCGTCAGCTGACGGACTGTGCCCCTTATCACACGCCCGGGAGGGAACGATGCCGATCGAGTACTGGGTGACGCATTCCCTGGACAAGCTGTTCCCGGATTCGGAGCGGCCACCGCGGCCGCGTGCGGAGATCGTGCTGAAGGCCGCGCGCAACGAGACGGAGGACGCGCAAATCGCGGTGCGCGTGCCCAAAGGCGTAGAGGTCGCAGAAGCGCGCTTCTCCTTCTCCGACCTCGCTGGGCCCAGGGGCGCGGCGCTGGCGAAGAAGCACCTCTCCGCGCACTGGGTCTGGTACACTTATGTCCTCAACAACCCGCCCCAGAACACCGATCCCACCAGCTATCTCCGCAAGGCCCCCGCTTTCTTCCCCGACGCATTTCTCGAGCAGCCGGCCATCGCCATCCGCGACGCCTGGACCCAGCCGCTCTGGGTGTCAGTCAAGGTGCCCAAGGGCACGCCCGCGGGGACGTACACCGGGGTGGTGACGGTGCGCCTCAAGACCAGAGGGGGCGAGGCGGAGACGCTTCGCGTTCCGCTGGCCCTCACCGTGTGGCCCTTCACGCTGCCCGATGAGTTCCACCTCCGCCACACCGAGTGGTCCCATCCCCTGCTGCTCGCGGAGTACTACCACCTCGAGCCCTGGTCCGACGCGCACTGGCAGTGGCTGGAGAAGGTGGCCGCGGACATGGCCGCGCACAAGCAGGACATGATCCTCACTCCGTTCGCCACGCTGGTGAAGGTCAGGCGGGAAAAAGCAGGCAACTTGCAGTTCGATTTCAGCCTGCTCGACCGCTGGGTGCGGCTCCACCGCAAGGCCGGCGTGGCCTGGATCGAGGGCGGCCACGTTGCCGGCCGCGCCGGGGGGTGGGAGAGCGACATCGTGTGGGGCCGCTTCCCCATCACGGACGCCTCCGGCAAGCCGGTAAACACCGCGGCCCTCTCCGAGGAGGAGTGGGAGCCATACCTGGAGGCCTTTCTCAAGGCCATCCACGCGCACCTCAAGCGCCGCGGCTGGGCCGTGCGCTACGTGCAGCACGTGGCCGACGAGCCCACCCCGCAGAATGAGGCCTCGTGGTGCTCCCGCGCGCGGAAGGTCAAGCAGTGGCTGCCGGGCGTGCCGCGCATTGATGCGGTGATGAGCAGCGGGCTGGAGGGCTGTGTAGACATTCGCGTCCCGCAGATCCAGGAGATTCACCCCGGCGGGCCCCGCCCTCCGCGGGAGACGCTGTGGAGCTACGTCTGCCTCGCCCCCCAGGGACAATATCCCAACCGCTTCCTCGACTATCCCTCCATTCGCAATCGAATCATCTTCTGGCTCTCCTTCACGATGGGGCTCAAGGGCTTTCTGCACTGGGGGTACAACTACTGGGGCCGCTGGCACGGCGTGCCGGTCAACGTGGACATCTCCCCGTGGATGGATGCCACCGGCGGCAGCATCTACTGCGCGGATCGCCAGCCGCTTCCCGCGGGTGACCCGTTCCTGGTGTACCCGGGCAAGCACGGCATCTGCTCCAGCCTCCGCTGGGAGGTGATCCGCAAGGGGTTCGAGGATTACGAGTACCTCCACCTGCTGGAACGCGCGGCGAAGAAGACGGGGGCGAAGGCCGCGGCCGCGAGAAAGCTGCTCGCGCGGGTGAAGACCGAGATCGCGCCCGACCCGCTGACCCACACCCGCGACGACGCGGCCCTCCTCTCCCTGCGCGAGCAGATCGGCGAGGTGCTGGCCGGGGGTTAGGGCCTACGCAGCCTTCCCCACATACCCCTCCAGCTCCTCCGCCCGGTGGGCCGCGGTGTGCCGCGCCAGCACCCGCCGTCGCGCGCGTTCGCCGAGGGTCTGCCGCGCTCGCTCCGGAAGGCGCTGGAGGTAGTGCAGCGCCTCCTCGGTCGTCTCCGCGGTGAGGATCTCCTCCCCCGGCGTGAAGAACTGCTCCAGGCCGGGCCAGGGGTCGCTGATGATCGGCGTCCCGCACGCCGCCGCCTCGAACAGCCGCACGCTCGGCGAGTAGCCGGCGAGCCTCATCGCCGCGCGGGTGATGTTCAACGTGAAACACTGCGCGTTGTAGAACCCCCGGTGCTCGGCCGGCGGCAGGTGGTCGGCGCGCGAGACGTTGGGGGGCCAGGGGAGGTCGGGCGGATACAGCGGCCCGACGGCCGTGAAGCGCCCCTCCGGCCAGCGCCGCGCCGGCGCCAACAGCAGTCGCTCCAGCGCCGGCTGGCGATCGTCGGAGTAGGTGCCCAGATACCCCATGTCCCACTGCACCGGGACCGGCTCGGGGTAGTACAGCTCGGGATCCGCCGAACAATACAGCGGCCGCGCGCGCCGCGCCCCGTGTACCGTCTCCAGGTCGCGCAACGTCTTGCCGCCGGTGAAGGAGAGGTACAAGTCGTAGCGCGGGATCAGGTCGGCCGAGAGGTACTCCTCATCGCCGCGGGCGAGCTTTGCTAGCGTGACCGGGGTGTCAATATCGTAGAACGCGGTAAGCCCCCGCGCGTGCGTCGTGACCCACTCCCCCACGGCCACCCCTTCTGGAACATAGGAGCCGACGATCACGACCTCCGCGTCTCTGATCTCCGCGCCGAACCGGTCCTTCAGTTCCTCCACGCTCCCGTACAGCTCGGTCCGCCCGTAGGGCGGTTGCGGCAAGTCGCGATTATCAGCGTACCAGGGCTTGTCGCGCTCCAGGAAGAGCACGTCGTGCCCCCGCGCGACCAGTTCCCGCATCAGCCCGCGGTAGGTGGTGGCATGCCCGTTGCCCCACGAGGAAGTTATGGTGAGGCCGAGAAGGCGGATTCGGAGAAGGCCCATGCGTGTCCTCGCGTCAGCGCACTGCGCGCCACCCCGAGCACCTCTTCCAGTTGCGCCACCCGGTGGCGGTAGGTGTGCTCGGCCAGGACGCGGCGGCGCGCGGCCTCGCCCACTTCACGCGCGCGCCGGGCTGTGAGGGCGGCCAGCACCTCCGCCACCTCCCGGCCGTCGCTCACCGGCAGCACCTCCGTCCCCGGCTCGAGGAACTGCTCCAGTCCCCTCCACCGGTCGCAGAGGAGGCAGGCCGCGGCCCCCGCCGCCTCGAAGATGCGCGTCGCGGGGGAAAAGCCCCAGCGGGCCATGCTCTCCCGGTTGACGTTCAGCACCGCGCGGGGCGAGGAGTTGAAGACGTTGTGGTCTCGGGTATAGACGTGGCCCAGCGCGCGCACGTTGGGAGGCATCGCCTTGTCCTCCCAGCCGCTCCCGCCCAGGAGGAAGCGCGCCCGCGGCAGGAGGGCGGCCGGGCGGAAGAAGAACTCCTCGGCGCGCGCCTCGCGATCAGGAAGACGATTGGCCAGAAACGCAAGGTCAACGGCGAAGTCCCGCTCCCGCGCGACCGGGTGATGGACCTCGCGATCGAGGGCGTTACAGATGGGGACACAGGCCTGCGCGCCCAGCGTCCGGTACGCGCGCACCACCGGCGCCCCGCCCCCGTAGGTGAGGATGAGGTCGTACTGAGGAATGAGCGCGCGGAACGGGTCGCGCGGGTCCGCCCGCACCCGATCCAGCGTGGCCGGCGCGTCCACGTCCCAGAAGAGGACCAGCGAACGGTCTCGCTTCAGGCGCAGCACCTCCGCTTCGAGCAATCCGTCGAACGCGCCCACCCCGCTGGCCTTCACCACCAGGTCCGCCCGCACCGCGCTCTCCAGCGCGCGGTAGACCCCGCTCTTCCCCTTCGCCGGGTAGACTACCACCCGCGCCCAGGGAGGGTCCGGGATGTCCCGGTGCTCCGGCCGGCCGTAGGCGTCCGGCTCGTAGAAGGTGACGCGGTGCCCGCGCGCGTGCAGCGCGCGAATGATCCCGCGGTAGTACGTCGCCGCCCCGTTCCAATAGGCCGACACCAGACTGGACCCGAAGAACGCGATCCCCATCCCTTCGCGTGTCGCGCCTCCCGTCCTCAGTCCCGGCCGCGTCATGGCTCCCGTCCTTTCACACGCGCACGTCACTCGTCTCCGTCACCAGCTCGCGGTAGATGGCGAGCAGTTCGTCTACCCGGTGCGCGCAGGTGTGCCGCGCGAGCACTGTGCGCCGGCCGTGCTCGGCCAGCTCCCGCGCGGCCACCTCGTCCTCCAGCAGCACGCGCAAGTGCCGCGCCATCTCTTCCCCGTCCCGCGCGCTGAGGAAGTCCTTCCCCGGCGTGAACAGCCCCTCCGCGTCCTCCCAGGGGCTGCAGGCCAGGGGGATGCCGCAAGCCAGGGCCTCGAACACGCGAATGGTGGGGATGCCGGGCAGCGACGCCGCATAGGGGCCGCGCGGGATGTGCACGGTGCAGCCGAAATGCCCGAACGTTTCCGGCACGCGGTAGTTCGGCAGCCATCCCGCGTACTCGATCCCGGCCTCGCCCAGCGCGACTTGCAGCTCGCGCGGGTAGCGCACGCCGTAGACGCGCACCTTCAGTCCCAGCGCCCTCACCGGCGCCACCAGGAACTCGTGCAGCTCGCGGGTCCGTTCTTCGTCCCCCCAGTTGCCGATCCACACCAGGTCGCCCTCGCGCTTCCGCCCGCGGCGGGGAGTAAAGACGCGTACATCCGCGGCCTCGTGCCAGGTCCACGCGCGCCGCGCCCAGCCCTCCTTCAGGTACCGGTCGCGGATCACGTTGCCGAAGGCGAGCACGCCGTCGTAGTGGGTGAGGTCGAGGCGGCCGATGGCCTCCGCGTCGGTCAGTGATCGGTGGTGTGTGTCGTGGAACAGCAAGCGGTACCGGGGCCAGCTTGCGCGGTGGGCCCCCAGCCGCTCCACCAGGTCCGGCTCGTTCCATTCGTGCACCAGCACCAGGTCGGCCTCCCGCAGCACCACCTCCACATCCAGATCCTCGGGCACGTAGGGCAGGCAGCGCAGCGTGGGGTAGAAGGCGTGGAACTCGTGCAGCGGCGCCTCCCCGTGATCGGCCCGCAGGTGACTCACGCTCCAGCCGTCGGCCGGCTCGCAGATCGTCACCTCGTGCCCCCGCGCCTGAAGCTCGGTGGCGATGCCCCGCAGGAAGTGCGCGTTGCCGTTGTTCCAGTCCGAGCGGACGGAATGGTAGAACATCGCCACGTGCAGCGGCCGGCTCTCCCGTGCCTCCACCAGGTCTCCCTTCCCGCGCTAGGCGGCCTCGGCCCGCGGCCGGTCGTACCGCGCGCGGGGCGCGGCCTCCTCCAGCAGGGTGCGATACACCTCGAGATAGCCGGAGACCATGCGCTCCGGCGTGAACTCCTGCGCCCGCGCCCGGGCCGCTTGCACCATGCGCGCCCGCCATGGCTCGTCTGCGATCAGCTCGCGCAGGGCCTCCCCGAGCGCGGCCGTGTCGGTTGGCGGGACGTAGGTCGCGGCCGGCCCCCACACCTCCCGCAGGCTGGGGAGATCGCCGAGCACCAGGGCGCACCCCGCCAAGGCCGCCTCCAGCGCGGTGAACCCGAACGGCTCGTATCGGGCCGGCAGCGCGTAGATGGAGGCGCGCGCGTACCACAGGGCCAGTTCCTCCTGGCTGAGCCGGCCCAACAGGTAGAGGTGCGGGAGGCTGATCGCGTCTCCGCCCGGCGGACGGGTCTCCCCGGCCACGTACACGGTCCAGGGCAAGTCCGGCGCGACGCGGTCCAGCGCGGCGATGTTCTTCCCCTCATCCCATACCCGGCCCGCGGAAAGGAGGAACGGCTCTTTCGGGCGCGCCTCGAACGCGAGCGCGCGCCCGTTGGGGATCACCGGGCCCGCGCGGAACGGGCCGTAGTGCTCGTGCAACGCGCGCAGCATCGCGCCCGACGGCGCCACCACCAGCGAGGCCGCCGCCAGGCCCTGCGTCACCATCTTGCGGTACTGGTTCCACTCCCGCGGCGCGGGCTTGCCCTTCACCGCCTCACACCAGGACAGCACGCAGGAATGGCCGACCACGAGCGTCGGCACCCGCCACGGGAGGTTGGCGTGCGCGTAGCCGTTGAGATGCACCAGGTCGGGATCGAGGCGCCGCTCCAGGCCCAGCAGCCACGCCCCCGCGTCCGCCACCTCCCCCCACGGGTCGGGCATCCACTCCAGTTTGAACTGGCTCTCGTACACCTCCAGCCGCGGCACGCACCTCGCCTCCGCGGCCTGCGCGGGGGTGAGCGGCGCGCCCATCGTTGCCAAGGCCACCTCCACCTCGTACGCGCTCAACCCGCGCGCGAGCTCCAGCGCGTAGGTCCACACGCCGCCGACGGTGTCGGCCGTCATCAGCAGGCGGCCCAGAGAGGCCGGTCGGTCACCCGGCATGGGCGGTCTCCAACTCCGCGAGGGGGCAGGGCGCGGCCTCCTGCACATCGCTCAGCGCGCCCGCGTGCGCCAGGTAGTGCGCGTGGGCGCGCTCCCACGCGTCATCATCCGGCAGGCCCCACCGCCGCAGATATTCCAGCGATCCCGGATAGGGGAACAGCGGTACCGGCGCATTCGCCCACACCCCCTTCTCCGCCATCCGCGCCCGCCAGGCCTTCATCTGCTCCCGGTTGTCCTCCTCGGAGGCGATCAGGTTGGCCTGCACGAAGGGCACCGTGCGCCTGGCATAGACCAATCGTTCTGTGATCTCCTCCATCGAGGCCGCGGGGTGCTTCCCGAGACGTCGCTGGCCCTCCGCGGTAATGCTCTCCACCCCCGCCTCGATGGACACACAGCCGGCCTCCCCCAGGAGATCGAGCATCGGCCGCTCCCACAGGTCGAGCCGGGTCTGCACCCCGAACTTCACGGGGCGGGCGGCAAGCGCGCGGAGCAGTTCCTCGTCGGGCAGGAAGATCTCGTCAATGAAGTAGACGTAGGTGACGCCTTGTGCGAGCAGCGCGTCTATCTCCATCAGCACCTCCGGCAGCGGGCGGCGCCGGTAGCGATCCCGGGCGTACAGCTTCGCGCAGAACAGGCAGCGGTACGGACAGCCGCGGGAGGCCTCCACCTCGGCCCCGAGTCCGAGGGGTGGGGCCTCGAAGCGATGGTGGTGGTGACGGTGGCGCGCAACGTAGTGCGCGGGCCAGAACAGGGCCGGCAATTGCGCCGGGGGGGTGGCCGCCGGCTCGCCGTTTACCACCACTGCGCCGTCCACACTCCTCGCCAGCGACGGCACCTCCTCCCACCGCGCGACCCCGGCCTCCGCGAGCGCGACCAGCACGATCTCGCACTCGCCCAGCACCACGGCCTCCGCGCCCAGCTTGCGCAGGGCCGCGCCCGGCGCGGCCGACCCGTGCGGCCCCGCCGCCACCAGCGTGCCGGCCGCGCGTCGCACCGCCCGGGCCAGCTCCGCGGGCACGCGCAACTCCGGCTGGGGACAACGCCAGAACAGGTAGGTGGGCGCCGTGGTGATCACCGTCATCTCCGGTGCGAACGCCGCCAGCCTGGCCCGCACATCCGTGGGGGAGAGCCCGCCCATGTGCGCGTCGACCAAGAGCACCTCGTGCCCCGCCCGCTCCAACCCCGCGCGGGCGTAGCCCAGCTCGAGCGGAAGGTGCGGCTCCCGGCAGCCGAAGTAGGTGCTGCTCGAGAACGTCCAGTTCGGGTTGAGCAGTGCGCACCTCATCAGGCCGCCTTCACCCGGGCCCGGGTCGCGCCGGCCTCGCGTGCGGCCGCGGAGGATTCGCGTAGCCACTGGTCCAAGGCCGCCACTCCCTCCCGCGGGCTCACCTTCGGCGCCCAGCCCGTCGCTTGCTGGAAGCGCCGGATGTCGGCCGCGTAGTAGCGCTGGTCCCCGGGGCGCCAGTCCGCGAACTGCACCTTCGGCTCCCGACCGTGCAGTTCGCCCACCAGCCGCAGCAGCTCCCGCAGGCTGAGCGTGTTCTCCGGCCCGCCGCCGATGTTGAAAACCTGGCCCGCAAGTTGCGCCATCCGCGCCTGCGCCAGCTGCATCGCCTCCACCGCATCGCTGGCGTAAAGCACGTCCCGCACCTGCTTGCCGTCGCCATAGAGCGTCACCGGCTCGTCCCGCTGCGCGCACCGCAGGAAGTGCGTCACCCACCCCTGATCTTCACACCCGCACTGGTGGGGCCCGTAAACACAGCTCATCCGGAACACGACCGCGGGCAGGCCGTAGCTGCGCGCGTAGTCCAGCACGTATTGGTCGGCCGCCCCCTTCGAGCAGGCATAGGGGCTGTGGAAGTCCAGCGGCCGGTCCTCTGCCAAGCCGCACGCGCCCAGCTCGGATTGCGCGGGTTCATAGCGGTGGTTCCTCTCCACCAGGGCCAGATCGGCCAGCGCACCGTACACCTTGTTGGAGGAGGTGTAGAGCAGGGGCGGCGGCACCGGCAGCGCGCGGAGCGTTTCCAGGAGGGTGAGCGTGCCGCGCAGGTTGACGTCGAAGTCCTCAAAGGGCTCCGCGAGGCTGGTCGTCACCGCCGGCTGGGCCGCGAAGTGGAACACCCGGCCCGCCCCCTCCAGCGCGCGCAGCGCGTGCCGGTCCCGCACGTCCACTACCTCGATGCGCACCCGATCCGGGTGGGTGGCCATCAGCCACTGCACGTTCGTCTCTGACCCCGGCCGGGAGAGGTTGTCGAGCAGGAGCACCGACTCGTCTTCGGAGGCCAGCCGGTCGGCGAGATTCGTCCCGAGGAACCCCGCCCCGCCCGTGATCGCCACCGGCCGGGCGCGCCGGCTGCGCCGCGTCGGACGGTTCAGCCGCGCCGCGCGCTGCACCTCCTCTATCCCTCCGTTCGCCCACAGGCGGTAGAGCAGCTTGGGCGCCCCGGAGTGGCGCTTCATCCCGAAGTGGTACTCCCGCTCGTCGGTGTGGAACCCGTCCACTGTGGGCAGGGCCGGGTCGAGATCGGTGAGCCCGTACCAGTACACCCGGGGCACGGGCACGGCCAGCACCTCCGTCAGGGCCCGAAGCTGGCGGTGCTCGTTGTGCCGCCAGGTGGAGACTCCCGCCTCTGTGATCCACACCTCCAGCCTCGCGCGGTGGCGCTCCAGCTCCCCCTTGACCTTGTGCAAGCTCCCCTCCCAGCTTTCGCAGGCGTACTCGAAGGTGTCGGGGAAGCCGTGGAATCCCACCACGTCAATGTGCTGCATCACCCCGCGGGCGAACATCAGGTGCAGCCAGTTCGGGTCCACCGGGCTGATCCCGCCCAGCACCGTGCGCCACCCCCGCCGGCGCGCCCAGTAGGCCGCGCCGCCGATGGTCTCGCAGAACAGCGCCCACCCCCGGTCCAGCGTCCAGTCCCACTCCCGCAGGTTGTTCGGCTCGTTCCACAGCTCTACGTACTGGAAGTGCTTGCCGAAGAGGCTGAGCATGTGGTCTACGAAGTCCGCGTAGTCCTTCGGCACGCGGGGTGGGGAGGAGGTCTTCGGCGCCCTCCCCAGCGAGGGAGGCGTGTAGACCAGACACGGGAGAACTTCCACCTGCTTGGCGAGCAGGGGAAAGAGCCACCGGTACCACTCCTGGCCCGCGCCGGTGTGCCAGTCCGCCCAGGACAGCCCGGTGCGGAGGCGACTGATGCCCAGCGTCTTCAAGTCCGCCAGGGCACGCTCCACGCGCTCCTGTTCACCGGGATGGAACCATTCCACCAACCCCAGCTTCTCGGAGGGCGAGAGCAGGCGCAACGGCACCCGCGTGCGGCGAGGCTCCTCCAGAAACTCGAGACGAGCGCGCTTCGGCCCCTGTCCACCCATACCACCAATCCCCACCACGAGGCGGCCCCCCACAGCGCCGGCCGCGAAGCCGATCCTACTCTCCGGTTGGCGGGAGGGGTGTTCGCCCGTCGGCACAGGCGCGTACGGCGGACCCCGGGTGAGGGGGGAAGTGGACAAGGGTGGAGGTGGGGAGGTAGCTGGAAAGAGGGCGGCTGTCACTCCGACCGACTTGCAGCCCGGAGGAGGGGGATACGCGAGGCCCGCCCGGATAGCGAAGCCGAACGGAATCAAGGCCTGTGAAGCCGAGTGGAGGAAGGCGGCTGCTGGAGCGCAGGACGGACAGGAATGAGAGAAGGTCGCAGACCGATCGCAAGAGAAGGGTGACGCGGGAGAGAGGAGCGTGCCATGAAGCGCGTACTGATCGTGCTGGGAGTGGTGGGGGTGATGGTGTCGGCAGCGGCGGCGGCCCAGATGACGCGGGCAGCGCCCGCCGGCGCGCCGGCGCTCGTGCCGGAAGTGAAGGGTCCGGCCCGGGTCGCGCCTCCGGCGACCGTGGGACAACTGCGCGGCAGACAGATAACCAAGACGCCGGTGACGGTGAAAGCGACCGCGGCGAGTACGGCCATCAGCGTCGCCGGGCGGGCGATCAACTCGAAGAGCTACTCCGAGGGGAGCGGCGTAGTGCTGGATGCGGCCCACATGAAGCACGCGCAGACGCAGTCCACCGTCTTCCTGTATTCCGTCTACCTCACGCCGACGACGGCCGAGGGCATCGCCAAAGGCGAGTCGAACATCTCCGTCACCCAGAGCCAATCCCGCGAGGCGGGAAAGAAGATCGTCGGTGGCTACAAGGCCTACACCTTCGGCTCGGTCGCGTTCAAGAACCTCCCCACCGGGGTGCACACCTATGTCCTCACCCTCGGGAGCTTCCATTTCCAGGGCAAGCCGGCCTTTGCGATCAACGGGACCGAGTGGCATGTGGACGATGTGATCGTGAATAAGGAGGCGCATGAGGCCCAGCTCCTCCTCTTGCTCGACGGAGACAAGCAGGACCAACTGCTCCTGGACACCGGGGCGGCCTTCCCCGACAACCCCAACGTGGTCCAGTTGACCGGAATGGGTTTCTACTACGTGCAACTCGCGCAGGTGAAGTGAGGATTCACCGGGTCTCGGTGTGACACGCTCGGCGTCCCGTGCTATACTGCCGCCAGGCCACGGGTTGCTCGCACGGTAGCACGGCGAAACCGCGCCCGGCCCTCCGATGAGAAAGGGAAGCTGGAGATGAGGTCACCCCTCGTTGTCACCGCGACCATCTGCCTCTTGCTCGTCGTCCCCGCCTGCTCTGTTGCCAGCGCCTCTGCCAAGGTGACCTACCAGGCAACGTTCGACCTGCCCTCCGAGATCCAGACACACAAGGTGCAGGTGCTGCCGATCACGGTGAGGGTGGCGGCCCCGGACGGCCAGGCGTTCTCGGGCAAGGTGGACCTGTGGGCGGGCGCAGGCGCGTTTCTCAAGGAGGACGGCGCCCCTTCGAGTGACTATCCCTTTCCGGTTGAAGTGAAGGCGGGCGTCGGCCATGCCAGGCTGTCCTTCGAGGGCAAGGAGGATTGGCGATCCCCTCTGGTCCTCACGGCCACGCTGGGGCCTTACTTGGAATCAGTCGTTCTTGGCAGGGCCGAAGCCAAGATCCGATACCAGGAATCCATCGAGGTGTCTGCTTCCGTGCCCGCCGTGCCGGCCGACGGCCTGGCGTCGCCAGTCGTGGCCGTGGTCATCAAGGACCAGTTCGGAGATCCCCTGGAAGACGTGAAGGTCATCGCGCGCTTCAAGCACTCCGGCCGCAAGACTGACGTAGTCGCCAGGACTGGCAAAGACGGCGTGGCTCGCGTCAGCCTGCTCCCCAGCGCCCACCCGGGCTACGCGCTGGGGCAGGTACTCACCAGTCGGCTTGCCTCTGTGATGCTCCCCGTCCTCTATCGCGAGCCGGACCCAGAGATGATCCCGCTGCGCGAGGTAGCGGAGCGATCGGGTGCGAAGGTTGCATGGGACGCGGCGACCCGCACGGCCGTCATCGCGACGGGCGGCCTGCGGCTGCATATCACCGAGGGGAAGGAGGTGGCGGTGCGCGACGGCCAGGCGATCCCGCTGGGGGCGGCGGCGCGAATGCGCGACGGCCACCTGGAGGTTCCCGCGGCGTTCGCCAGCCTCGTCTTCTAGAGGCCCCCGCGCGGGAAAGGGCCTACCCCTCCGGCCTCCCGCTGACCCCCGTCCGCTGCAGCAGCATCTCGGCCGGGGCGAAGGTGTTGGTGACCTTCCACCCCGCCGGCGCCCACGGGGCCTGGTTGCTCATGATCTGCTGCCCCAAGGCCTGCCGCAGCATCTGCCAGCGGGTCATCCCCTCCCCCTCCCGATAGGAGGGCAGGCGGCTGGTCAGCAAGATGGCCGACGGCCGGAATCCCAGGCGCTCGATCGCGAGGAACTCGGGCTGACGGGTGGTGTCAATCATCTCCGCGGTGACCTGCTGTCCTCGGGGCGGGTCGCTCTCCTTCGGGAGCCAGAGCGCGACCCGATCGGCATACCAGGCCACCGTCCACGGCTCGTCGGTCACCACTAGGGCGTCCTTCGGCAACTCCTTCCCCAGGAAGTTCAGGCTCCCGCGGTCCGGCGTGCTGGGAGGGACCTGCAAGGCCACCGTCAACACCAACTGGAAAGCGGCCACGCAGAGGACGCAGGCGAGGATCGCCGTCGTGCTGCGGGGCGAGAGCGCCCGCGCCTGGAGCACCTGGCGCAGGCCGACCGCGCTCAGCACCGCGGCCGCGCCCAGAAACCCGTAGAGCACGTCGAAGCTCGGCTCCCCCACCGCCAGGTTGAGCACGATCAGGCCCGCGCCGCCCAACATCGCCCAGCGGAGCTGCCGGGCCGCGCCCTCCATCTTGGCCAGCACCGCCACCCCCAGCAGCAACAGCAGCGCGCCCTCCAACACGGCCGGGATCTTCGGCTCCAGCCCGCCAAGGTCGCGCAGCGTCTTCTTCACCACCTGCCGGGGATGGCCCAGCGCGTAGGCGTAGGAAGAGGGCGCTGATCCCGGAGCGGAGCGGTACAGCGACGTCTGCGGGAACGTGTCCGTAAAGCTCGCCACCATGCAGGCGCGCGGCGTCGAGAAAGGACCGCCGGACACGCGCCAATCGCGCACCAGCCACGGCCCCGCAATCACCACGAATCCGGCGAGGCAGGCCAAAACGTGCGCGCGCCGTCGGGCCGGATGGCCCAAACCGACCACGGCCCCCGCCACCAGGAGCAGCGGCAGCGTCGCGTATTCCGCCAGGTAGAGCAGACCGCAGGCCGCCCCGCACCACGCGCTCTCCCGGACCCGGCCCGCGTGCCGCACGAGGAGGTAGGCCAGCAGCGTGATCAGCAGGCCCAGCAGTGGGAGGTAGTACCCCTCCACCCCCGCGGAGAGAAAGCCGACATTGAGGCTGACGAACGCGGCCGCCAACCCGGCCGTGGTTCGATCCAGGAGGCGCCGCCCGAGGAGGTAGGTGAGCAGCGCGGTCAGCATCCCGCAGAGCGTGGCCACCAGCGCCACCGTGCGGTCCGTGGGCGCGAACAGGTTGAAGGCCACCGCCAGCACCAGCGGGTAGAGCGGCGCGTGCAGCGTCTCCGGCTGCGCGGTGACCGGCCGCTCCGCGTGCAGCGTCAGCGGGCGCAGCAAGCTGGTGGTGTACCCTTCCCCGCGGCTGATGTGGCGGGCGAGCTGCGCCGCCTCCATCGCCTCCGGCATGTGCAGCGCCCGGAAGTTGGCCTGGAAGAAGAAGACGAAGACCAGCAGACACGGGACCAGCCACGCCAACTGCAGCACGAAGGTGCGCGCCCGCGCCTCCGTGGCATCGTACACCCCGTCTGCTCCCACCGGCTCGATCTTCTCCATCTTATACATGCCTGCTCCGCTCCTCCCCCCGGACTCCGCTGCGCGTCGAGACGGCCCCGAGGACCGTCTCAGCCGCCGACTACCTTCTCCAGCCCCGGCCGCAGGCCCGCGGCCAGCTCGGCCGTGACCTCCTCGGCCTCCCGCGCCGACGCCCCGATCGGCGCGGTGAGTCGAATCAGCGCGCCGCTCCCGGGCCGGCCCAGCAGCCGGTTCCGCAACAGACGGTACTGGAAGGCTACCCAGCTCGGGGTCGTCTCCCGGTAGGAGGCATACCAGTAGGTTACCAGGCGCTCCTCATCTTTACGCTGAAGATAGAACTCATTGGCCTGAAGAGTGCCCGACAGGCGAACCTGGTTCTTGCGCGTGATGTCCCAGCCGCCTCCGAGCAGACAGAACCCCGGCGAGTGAAACGTCTGTTTCCGATGCCCGAATACCACCGCCACGTCCACCGGATAACCGTCTGCTCGCCGGTAGAGCCGGCCCAGATACGCGTCCGGCTGAAGCATCTCCGCGCTCACCCGATCCAATCCCCCGCGATCCGTCCCCCGCCACTGGCCGAAAGCGGCCGGAATCGGCGAGAAGTCCGCCCTCGTCGCCGGGGCCGCGGGGTGACCAACCCATCCGGCCACCGCCAGACCCAAGGCCAGGACGCCCAGTGCGCCGCAGACCAAACGGCTGCGCCGGGTCAGGCCGCGAGCCGCCGCGGCCTCCGCCAGCGGCGATGACGCGGGCTCGCCGGCTGGGAGCGGACCGATTCCCAGCCGCAGCGCGCGGCCGATCAGCAGCAAGCCCAGGCAGGCGATGACGAAGACCAACACGCCCGAGAACTTGTGAAGGAACCCCTCGGCCACGGCCGTGCCGAGGAAGTGGGCGAGGAGGAGGATGCACGTGATGCGCAAGACGTTGGCCGCGAGGGCCAGGGGGAGGCCGAGCAGGAAGAGCGCGACCCGCCGCGCCCTCCCGCCTCGCAGCAGGTAGGCCGCCAGCGCGGACATCGCCAGCAGCGCCACCAGGGAGCGCATCCCGCTGCACGGCGCGCCCACCGCGAACGTGTAGTGCCGGAGGTGGATATCCACGCCGTCCCGGGTGGCCGGGATGCCCAGCAGGCCCACCCCCATGGCCGCGAACTTCGCGGAGAGCAACTGCATGGGGAAGCTGAGCACCTCGACGAGCGTGTCCGGCCACGGGACCAGGAAGAGGAGGAAGGCGTAGGGGAAGGCGAGGATCCGGAACGCCGCCCGGCCCCAGGCGAACAGCAGCAGTCCCGCCAGCACGATGAGCAGCGAGAGGTGGGACAGGAACTCGACTTCTGCGAACTGCGCCGCGGCGTATACTAGGAGTCCAAGCAATATCAGGGCCAGCCCGGCCGGCGCCGGCCGCGCCGCCGAGCGCACCGCCTCCCGTTTCCGCCAGGCCAGGTACCCGGCGATCAGCGGCACCAGGAACCCGTGGGAGAAGGTTTCGTTGCGCCACCACTCCCGCGCCATGTCCACCACCACCGGCGCGTAGGCCATCCCCAGGCACACGGCCAGCGCAAACGCCGCGCGCGTGCGGCCCACGGGCGGTGCGACCGGCGTCGGGGCTGCCAGGGTGGAACCGGGGGAGATATCAGACCTCCTCACATACGTGCGTAAGTGTCGCGAGATGCAAGAACCGGGCCACGCCCGCGAACAGGCCCCGGGCGCCAGCAGGCGCCGGGAACGTCTCACGCGGCCGCCGGGTTCGTGGAACAACCTGGTGTAGGCGAAGACACAGAGACGCTCCAGCGCCCTTGAGCCCGTGTTGCGTCCTCGTGTGGATCCCGGACGTAGGATTCGCCGGTATGGACAGACGGGCTGGCTACAAGCGGCATCTCCTGCGTGTGATGCTGGTGGGAATGTGTCTCTGCGCGCTCCCGGCGAAGGGAGCGGCGCAGACCGCGGTCATTATCGTCGGTCCCGTTGATCCCCCCGGGCATTACTACACCAAGGTCTACATCGCGGAGGCCGAGGTTTCCGCACGCCTCCTCGCCCAGGCCGGCTATCAGGTCCGCCGGCTCTACCACCCGGACGCCACCTGGGACCGAGTGAAGGAGGCCGCCCGCGGCGCCTCCCTCTTCCTCTACTTCGGGCACGGCAACGGCTACGGCTGGCTGGGCCAGACCGACCCCGGCGCGGTCAATGGCCTCTGTCTCAGCTACCCGGACAACCCGGACGCCATCCTCTCCGGAAGCGGCGTGCCGGGCGGGAACGAGTCCGACCTGGTCTCCCTGGACTTGGCCCCTGAGGCCACCGTGGTGATGGCCCATGCCTGCTATGCCGCGGGCTCCGCCTGGGGAGATGCGGAGGCCGCCGACCTCGACACGGCTAAGGCCAGGGTCAGGGGTTACGCTCAGGCCTTCTTCCGGGCCGGGGCCGGGCACTACGCGGCCTTTACGCAGACCGGAGCGACGGCGCAGTTCCTGCGGGGATGGGTGAAGGGAGGGGGCGCGCCGGAGCTGGTGGGACAGACGCGCACCACGCAGGTGGCACACGCGGAGTCCGACCTCGTGCTGGTGCAGCAGACCTACCCGAAGAGCGCCTACCCGTGGGTGTCAGCAAGCGTAAGCCAGCCGACCGCACCCCGACTCCTGCTCACTTCCGCGTCGGCCTCGCCGACGCCGGTGCTGACTTCCGCGTCGGCCTCGCCGACGCTAGTGCGCTCTCCGGCGCCGCGTCAGCCCGCCGAAGACGGCCATCCCCGCGCCCAGCAGGAGGAGGCTGGCCGGCTCGGGGGTCTCCTGACCACCGCCACCACCCGAAGGCCACCAGAAGGGGAAGAAGCGGGAACCCTCGGTGGTGACGGGAACCTGGAAGATGGGGGCTCTCGGGATGTCCTGCCCGAGCACGAACTCCTCCGGACTCTGCAGCGCGGTCGGTTCCAGGGAGATCGTGCCTACCGGGGGAATGCTTGGCAGCGGCTCGACTGGCTTGCTCATCGGCCGCGGCCCGCGCGGGGGCTCGATGGGGGGCGCCGCGAATGGATTGCCGCAGGGCAGCTTGATCAGCGGCGTGCCATCTGCCAGGCCCAGCGCCTTTGCGCCCTTGCGCACGTAGGTCTTGACCGGATAGACCTCTCCGGTCCTGTCCTTGACCCCGTAGGTCCCCATCCAGCGTGAGTCCTCGAACGTCACCTCGCGCAGCTCGCTCCGCAGATAGCTGGTGAGCTGCTCCTCAGGCATATGGAAATGGTTGGCCAGGCGCGTGCGCAGCACCGCATCCTGGTCGTACGCGGCCATGAAGTCCCCCACGCTGTTCACCCGGTACTTCAGCCACGAGTCCGGGCCGGTGCGCGTCTTCGCCACCGCCTTCCCGTAAGAGGGGGCGGAGGCGAGCAACGCGACGACCGTCGCCAGCAGCAGCTTTCGTATCACTCCGGTCACGGCTTTGCCTCCTGCGCCCTCACTACCTCAGGTTGAACCTGTACCGCGGCCCACACCGGCGGGCCGAACCTTCCGGCGCCATCCCCCCCTTGCAGCGTCAGCACCACTTCGCCGGCGGGGAGCAGCAGCGGCGCGCCGGCCAGCGTCTCGGACGGCACGACCGCCTTCGCGCCCGCGACGGCCGGCGCCTTTTCTGGCTCCAGGCAGACATAGGTGGTAACGGGAAGGAGCGGGGAGGTGTAGAACACCCCTCCCTCCCGGCTGAGCGTGTAGAAGAACTCCTTCACCCCCAGCCCGGCGCTCGCAAAGAACAGCTCCGGCTTGGCCAGCGTCACCGCCGAGCGGTCATCCAGCGCGCGGTCCAGGTCCGGGTTCAGCGACCCGATCACGACGGACAGGCGTTCCCGCTCGCTCTCCCCCTCCGTCGCCGCCGGGAGGCGCGCGGTGCGCTCGTCCGCAGCCACCAGGACCAGGGCGCCCTTGGCCGCCGTCTCCCGCGCGTGCGGGGTGGCGGTCTTGGCCTTCACCTCGAGCGGGTGCTCCCCAACCGCCAGGTCGGCCGTGTTCACTTCCGTCCGCCAGGGGCCCTTTGTCAGCGCGGCGATCTCCTTGCCGTCCAGGCTGAAGCGCACTTCCGCCAGCTCTGCCCCTCCGGTGGCCACCAGCGCGTCCAGCGTAACCCGGTCTCCCCGCCGCGCGGGGAAGCTCTGATCCCAATAGGTCGGAGGCAGGCCGGGGCGTTGGTAGCTGCGGAGTTCGCCCTGCGGCGTCCGCACCTCGAACACGATCTTGACCCCCGGCACGTACACGCGCGCCAGCGCGCTCCCCGCGCCCAGCGCGAGGAACGCGACGGCCAGCGCCCCTGCGGCCGCATATCGCAACTTCATCACCAGCAACCCTCCTAGTACGGGTTTACATGCAAGAAAAGTGCCAGAAGGCACGTCACTTGATCTGCAGCGTCACCTGGCAGGGCGGACCAAAATTGCCCTTGCCGTCTCCAGCCCACGCGCGCAGCTCCACCTCCCCGGCCGCCAGGCCTCCGGCCGGGTCCAGCCGCTTCGGCACCAGTTCCACATAAGTCTGCAGGTCCATGCTCGGCGAAACGTAGGTGACTCGGCCGTCCCGGCTGAGCGCGTAGACGTACACCGTCGCCGGCTTGGCCGCTTTCACTTCCAGCAGCGTCCGCTGATTCAGCACCACCGGGCCGGAGCCCTTGAGGGCCTTCGCCACGGCCGGGTTCGCCGAGCCCAGAGAACAAGCGAGCCGTTTGTCATTACCCTTCGGAAGCATCGCCTTGCTGGCAACGAACTCCGGGAGCAGCACCTGGAGGAGCGGATCGTCCGTCGGAACCACCAGGAAGGACGTGGTGGCGCTTCTAAAGCCGCTGTCGGGCGAAGCCAAGTCCGCCCACACCTCGATCAAATGGTGGCCCGGCTTCAGCGTCGCGGTGTCTACGTCCACCTGCCACGGGCCCTTGGCCCCCTGGCACACCACCGCGTTGTCGAGCCGCAGGCGCACGTCGCCCAGCTTCTTTCCTTTGGTATCAACCGTCGCGGCGATCTGCACGCGATCCCCCTGGATCACCGGGAAGGTCTGGTTCCAGGTGGCCGGCGGCAGGCCGGGGCGGGCGAACGTCCGCGGCTGCCCCTGCGGCGTCGTCACCTGCAGGCCAATGGTGATCACCGGAGGCCGCGCCTTCTCCTCCTCGGTCTCAGCCTTCTCTGCGGCCAGGACCCACTGGTTCACGGCCAGGGTGACGGCTACCGAAAACAGCAGAGCCTTCAGCCACTTCGACATGCGCAGCACTCCCCTGAGGTGGTTTCACCCCTTTACATGCAAATATCGTGCCCCCAGCGCTGCGTAGCAGTCGCGACCTGCGCAGCAGTGCTGGTTTCCGAGATTTTCCGATTTTGGAGTTTTCGGGAAATCGGAAATTCCGCGGCCGATTTTGGCTAGGAGGTGGGCAGGTTGGGCTAGAAGGGCGGTTCCGATATTTCCGATGATCGGCAATGGTCGGAAACATCGGAAAAAGGCGCCTGCGGCGCCGAGAGAGTCGAGAGTCGGGGGAGGGCTAGGCTCTTGCCCAAAGTGGCCCAAGAGTGCCCATTTTTCGATTTTCGGGTTTTGGGCAACCAAGGAAGCGGATTTTGCGTCCTGGGACACATGGAGTGGGTCAGAGGGCGAAATCGGGTGGGCAACGAGTTGGGCAATTCGTGGGCAAGGGTGGGCAGGGGCGGCAAGAGCGGCCGGGGCACGTGGGGACAGGCACCGACGGAAGACGCGCTGGAGGCAGTCCCCGGGAGTTCGCCGAAAACCGCCGAAAACAAAGAAAACGCGATTTTCGGCGGGCAAGCGAGCCGATTCTGCGCCGTATGGCTTCTGAGGTGGCTCCTAGGGCAAAATCGGATCGGCGGACGATCGGCGAACGTCGGCGGATGGTAGCGAAAGTCGGTGAAGGGCGGCGGAGGTCGGGTCTCGGGAGTCGGGAGTCGGGATTCGGGAGGGGAACGGCCGGAGGGAGGGTCGCCCCGAGGACGGGGCTCGCGGAAGGGGCCAGGGTCGAGGGTTCAGGGCCCAGGGGAACGGCCGATGGCGCTGGTGCCAACGTCTGCATGGTGGCAATTGATCGCTATGCAGTTGTCAAGGTTCGGGCCGGGTGAGGCGGCCGCTGGTCGGAACAGAGTATAGCACAGTTATAGCAGAATGTCAAGTAGTGAACGAAATTCTCTGCTAAGGCAGGATGGAGGGCTGAGGATTGGTAGGCACAGCAGTAGAGCAGTAGGCAGGGGAGGGCCGGCGGGAACCGGCAGACCTGAGGGAGCAACTGCGGGCGACCATCGAGGCTACGATCCCACCGCCGCGTCGATAGGCCGCGGCGGCCGCGTGGGAGTTCCCGCGCCTCACTGCCGCGGCTGCCCCAGTCTTCGCAGCTCGGCGATCGCGTCTGCCACTTCCCACCCCTTGGCCTCGATCAGGTCGAGCAGCTCCTCGGGGGTGCGGGCGTCTTCGTGATTCCGCGCATTAGGGTTGACGGCTTTGAGGTCGTAGACGGCGTCCTCGATGGCTTTGGCCCGGGCGGCCAGGTGGGAGGCTTCTCGCTTGAGGGCGGCGGCGGTGGCCTGGGCTTCCGCGAGGGCGGCTTCGTCCTGCGGGTTAGCCGCCTTCAGTTCCTTCACGCGATCGTGCCGCTCAGCCAGTTCCCGACTCTTGGCGGCGGCCTGTTCCTTGAACGGCCGTGCCTCTTCGGCAGCGGCCCGCTTCCGCGCGGCCAGGTCCACGGTCCAGCTATGATCACTGTCGGCGCGGTCGGGCAGGAGGCGGAAGAACTCCTCGAAGTGCTGGAGGGTGAGCGGAGACTTCTTGCCGACCTTGATGTCGGACAAGTCGTAGTACCAGATCGCCTTCGTCGGCTCACCCTTGGTGAAGAAGAGGAGATTGGTCTTCACGCCCGCTCCCGCGTTGACGAAGGCGCCGGGAGGGAGGCTCACGGTGCACCAGAGGTCGCATTCCTCCAGCAGGCGGCGCTTTGTCCCCACGAAGGCGGTCTCGTTGGTCCGGAAGAGCACCCCCTCGTCGAGGACGATGCCGCAGCGGCCGCCGGGCTTCAGGCTCTGCAGGACGTGCTGGAGGAAGAGGACCTGCGTGGCCCCCGTCTTGAAAGCGAAATGCGTCTGAGCGCCCTTGCCTTCCTTGCCGCCGAAGGGCGGGTTCATGAGGATGACGTCGTGGAACTCGGGCGCGCGCTGGAAGAGTCCATCGTAGGTGGCGTCGCCGGTGAGGGTGTTGCCATGCCAGAGGTGCGGTTCGTCAATCTCGTGCAGTACGAGGTTGGCGAGGGCGATGGGGTAGATAAGGTTGTCCTTCTCCCGGCCGTAGAAGGTGCGGCGTTTCAGCGTCTCGATCTGGTCCGGCGTTGGATCGCCGAGTGCGGTCCGCATGTGCTCGTAGGCCTGGGCGAGGAAGCCGCCGGTGCCACAGCCAGGGTCGTAGACAGTCTGGCCGCACCGCGGGTCTATCACTCGCACCATGGAGCGGATCACCTCGCGGGGGGTGAAGAACTGCCCGCCGTCGTTGCCCTTCTCTCCCATCTTCAGGAGGAGGCCTTCGTAGACCTGAGAGAGGGTGAAGATGTGGGTGGGGTCCACGGCCTGCTGGCTGATCTCGTGCACCTCGTCCAGCACGTCGCAGAGGTTGCGTTCGCTGTCTATCCGCACGCGCTCTACGCCGGAGAAGATCTGGCTGATCACCTTCTGCCGGGCCGTCGCATTCGGCTTCTCGCCCAATTCCTTCAGGTGAGGAATCAGGTCCTCGTTCACGAAGCCCATGAACGCCCCGAAGGCGGACCCCTGGAGTTCGCGGCGTTTCCAGCCGGGCGCGAGGGTGAGGGGTTCGGCAGTGGCGGGCGCATGTCCATGCGCCCCTACGGCGGGGGCGATCACTCGGGCGGCGTCACCACGGGCGGGTACGGTGGGCGGGACGGAGGCGGGCGCATGTCCGTGCGCCCCTACGGCGGGGGCTGTCGCTCGGCCCACGTCACCACGCGCGGGTACGGTGGGCGGGACGGAGGCGGGCGCATGTCCATGCGCCCCTACAGGGGCGGCCCAGTCCTGCCAGCGGTAGGGCGACCGCAGGGAGGGGGTGAACTCCGCGCCAACGGCTTCCGCGGCCTCGGCCTCCTGGGCTTCACGTTCGTCGAGGATACGGAGAAGAGAATCCACGTGAGTTCTGGGACGTACTGCAGCGCGCCGGCGCAGTTGGACCGGCGCATGATATCGCAGATGCTCTTGACCGCGGAGTTCAGGGATTGCTGGGAGCTGAACTGGCGGCCGTTGGCGTTGGCTCCGCTGCGGGCCATCCTATACCTTCACCTTGTCCAGCCGCGGCTTGAGCGCCGCGTGGAACCGGATCATGGCCTCGATCATGCGATCCTGGAGGTCGGGCCACGTCTCGGGCTGCGCCAGACCGCCGCCCTCGATGCGCCTCATGATCCGGCAGGCGCGCTTGTCATCCAGGCGCTGCCACTCCAGCGGACCTCCCAAATCGGTCTCTACGGCCTCCTTCTGCGCATGGAGCTTATCGAAGATCGCTTTGTTCCTGAGGCCGGTGTCGTGGTCGTGGTCAATGTATAGCTCAACCGTGCCGGAGTCCATGAGGATGCAGTAGTTGAACGAGATTCCACTCTTGCCGGCCCCGGTCGAGATCCAGTGCTGCGTGCTCGGCTTGATGTTCGCGAAGAGCGGCGTCCGCTCTTTGCTCCGCTGGAGGAACTCCGTCCAGAACTCGACCCGCTTCACATGCCGCTCGGCCCACTCCTTCTTCTCATGTCCCGTTACCTTGCCCTGTGCTGAGGGGCCGGCCACGACCGTGAACAGCGGCGCTGGCGGCGAGTCCCCGATACGCACAGCCTCGGCCTTCACGAGGTAAAACGAGATGGTCGCCGGCGTGGACTCGTTGAGCCAGTCCATCACCTTCTGGTGTTCGGGTCGCGGCTCGGAGGTCACCCAGACCGCGGCGGCGGCATCAAGGTTCACCAGATAGGTGAGGAGCTTGCCGAGGTGGTCGTGGTTCGTCTGCTCGAGTTGATTCTCCACGATCACGGCTTGGCCGTTCCTCCCTTCGCAGAGGAGATCCACATTGAAGGCGCCGACCGACTTCTCGCGCTGCACGACCGAGAGTTGGTCCATCCCCAACCGTTCGGCCAGTACGTCTATATGCTCCTCCAACCAGCGCGTGAAGTGGAGGGCCTCGTGCGGGAAAGCCTTCCGGATTGACTCGATCTCCAACCGGCCGACGAGCTCCTTCTCTTGTGTCATCTCACAGTTCTCCTTGGAAGGCGCGGCGAAGAATGGCAGATGGCAGGTGGCCGACCCCCGCCAGTTGTGCCTCAGCTGCCGCTCGCGCCGGGTCCGCGGCGGCCATCCGCAGAGCCAACTTCGCCGCGAGGCCTCGTTGTGACACGAGGTCTGGTAGCGGGATCTGCACAGCCGCTACCTGGCCTGAGAGGATATGCGGAACGGCCAGGCTCTGCTCGTGCGCCGTGATCGCGTTGAGGAAACGGCGCGACTGGAGAGCGAACCAGAGGTAGCTGTCATCCGTGCCGCTGAGCGGCAGGAACCGTGCGACGCGCTGGACCAGCAAAGCTGGAACGTCTGCATCCGCAAGCCGGGTCAGCTTCAGGCCCGCTTTCGTGACTGGCCTATCGAGCGCCATGATGAGGTCACCCGCCCGCAACTCATAGGCCGAAAACGCCGGGCGCATCGGCTCGGGCAGGAAGGCCGTGTCTGACCAGTCTACGAATCCCTGCAGCACATTCACATTGCGGAGCAGACGTACCCCCGCCGTTGCGTACCATTCACTCCTGAAGGCGTATCCGGACTGCACGTGTGCTATGTCGCCGATCCGCCGCATCGGCCACCCCCTCGCCTCCTCACTCTCGAAGACCTCCCGCAGATACGCCGGGGGCAGCGCCTTCGCCACTTCCATTTGCGTCTCTGCTGCCGCACGCGCCCGGTCCACGGCCGCCATCTGGTCCTGCAGGAGTGCGGCGATGCGGCGCTGGTCAGGCAGTGGAGGGACCGGGATCGGGGAGCGAAGCAGGTCCGTAGGCTTAAGGCGCTCACGGCTCTTTGTCGCGGCGCGGGCACGGGAGCGAAGGTGGTCAGCAACTGCAGGACTGCGCAACACCCATGACAGAAAGCCGGGGTGTACGGCCTCGGGCCGCGGCAGGAGCGGTGCGAACTCGGTCGAGCAGATCCGTCGGCGTGGCCCATCGTCGGAAACCAACCACACTCGGTTGATGCGTGGGTTCAGTTTGCAGAAGAGAACTGCGCCGGCAGGGAAGAGCAGCTTGCCGCTGAGGATGGACTTCCCCTGCTCAGGGGCAGCCGCCTGTCCGGCATCGTAAGCAGGAACGCTGTAGTACGCGAAGACTTCATCTGGGAAGTCCTGGGGCGTCAATGGGTCGGCGGCCAGGTCGCATACGTCGCCGAGGCGCGCCCAGCGCCATCCCTCCGGCAGGGGGCGGCTGGCTGGCTGGGGGCCGGGCGGTGCGGGCGCGTGACCGTGCCGTGGAGGGAGGGCCGGTGCGGGCGCATGTCCATGCGCCCCTACCGTGGGGGCGGCCCTTTCGGGCGCATGTCCATGCGCCCCTACCGTGGGGGCGGCCCTCTCGGGCGCATGTCCATGCGCCCCTACGTCGGTGGCGGGCCCTTGGTCTTCACGCGGTTTCATGGTATCCTGTCGGCAATCCGGCATTCCGGAGGTGGATGGCGTAAGTCATCGGGCCCGCAAGGGCCTTTTCTGTGGCCCGGAGATCGTCGGCGGGTGTGTAGGGGCGCATGGATATGCGCCCGCAGAATCCGGGTGGGACCGAGGCGAGGGTAACGGAC
>Ga0315282_10000491_pt1 | contig 77892 bp, 61 predicted proteins | sample YL17G07_20_MG_FD_203693 | JGI IMG/M metagenome (GOLD analysis project Ga0315282, IMG submission 203693) | Sediment microbial communities from Yellowstone Lake, YNP, Wyoming, USA - YL17G07_20 | ecosystem: Environmental > Aquatic > Freshwater > Lake > Sediment | place: USA: Wyoming | collected... | reverse complement strand
GCCAAGGATGTCAATGTTAGCGGAGACTGGAATTTCACCGTGACCACACCCCAGGGGGAAAGAACAAGTGAAGTTGCCTTTGTTCAGGAAGGCGAAAATTTGAAAGTCACCATGAAAAACCCCAGAGGCGAAGCCACGGGTCAAGGCACAGTTAAAGGAAGCGACATTGAGTGGACAATAACCAGAAACACTCCTAGAGGTGAAGTCACCATTACCTACAAAGGAAAAATTCAGGACGAAAACACCATCACGGGCGAAGTCCAGATGGGTAATTTCGGAAATGCATCCTGGAAAGCCACCCGCAAAGCCAGCTGAGTAAGAAGCAGAAGAACAAAAGGGGAGACACCTGATGAGTGTTTCCCTTTTCTATTTTGCAAACAGAAAGAAAGGTTTAAAATAACCCACCTAAAAAAATAATCCAAAGGAAGGACAAATGGAAAAAACTAAAAAAATTCTAGCTTTTTATTGCTGGCCTTTTTTATATTTCCTCGTTTTTTTATTTCTGCTGCCGACCATCTCTCTTCGGGCCGCTGACCTTAACTCCGTAAGGCCGGTCACCACTTATTCCATAGTGGCTTATGACCGAGAAACCGGAGAGCTAGGAGTGGCCGTTCAATCTCACTGGTTTTCAGTGGGGGCTATTGTCCCCTGGGCTGAAGCTGGAGTGGGAGCCGTAGCCACTCAATCGTTTGTCGACCCGAGCTATGGGGCACTCGGGCTGGAACTGATGAGAGCTGGCAAAAGCGCTGAAGAGGCTCTGAATGGACTTATCAGCGCAGACAAAACACCTGAAGTCAGGCAGGTAGCTATGGTTGATGCTTCAGGCCGGGTTGCCGTCTATACCGGCAAAAACTGTATTCCAGAAGCCGGCCACTACAAAGGAGATGGTTTTACCTGCCAGGCCAACCTGATGCTCAGAAATACCGTCTGGCAGGCCATGGCTAAAGCTTACCAGAAGACTAAGGGCGAACTGGTCGATAGATTGATTGCGGCTCTGGAAGCTGCAGAAAAAGAAGGCGGGGATATTCGGGGAAGACAGTCGGCGGCCATCATTGTGGTGAAAGGTAAAAGCTCCGGCGTCTGGTGGAAGGACAGACTTTTTGACCTGAGAGTTGAAGACCATCCTCAACCGGTAGAAGAACTCAAAAGACTGGTCAAACTGGCTAAAGCCTATCAGCATATGAACCGGGGCGATGAACTACTTACTGAAAATAAAATCCAGGAAGCTTTAGCTGAATACACCACAGCTATGGAGCTTTATTCTGATAACCCGGAGATGATTTTCTGGCCGGCAGTTACCATGGCTTCAGTGGGAAAAGTTAAGGAGAGTCTGCCTCTTTTCAAAAAAGTTTTTGCTCTCGACCCGAACTGGGCCATTCTTTTACCCAGGCTACCTGAAGTCGGTCAATTTCCCAAAGATAAAAAATTGCTCAAGCAGATTCTAGAGCTGGCGCCAAAGAAAAAATAAGCCGGCCTGACATCTGATAAACTTTGAGATAACCGGCAATTTAAAAATTCGGTGTAAGATGATAGAAAGCTATTTTATAGCCTGTTCAAAAAAAGCCGGCTCGGCAAAACAAGCTTGATGGATTTCTGCGTTGAAATACTTCAGGTCAGCCGGGATCCTTAACTTTTTTATTTTCAAGGGATCGACCCTGTCTGAAAGAAAAGTATAGCACCAGGTGCCGACCGGATAGGTTGGCACCGGGCCAAAATAAAATCGGGCAAAGCGGAACATCTTTTTCAAAAACCTGGCTTTCTGCGCCTGTTCTTCCAGATGGAGAAGCTGGGAACCAGCTTGAGCCACGATGATTCCGTCCGGCTGGAGCACCTTTTTGAGTTTCTGATAGAAATCCTTAGTATGAAGGACAGCTGAAGGACCGACCGGGTCAGAGGAGTCAACAATAATCACCTCGAATTTTTCGGTCGTCCTTTGAATGAATTCAAAGCCATCTGCTATGGCCAGTTCAGCTCTCGGGTCAGACAGCGCTTGATCCAGCCAGGAAAAATATTTTTCGCAGGCTCTGATGACTTCCTGGTCGATTTCTACCAGCCAGGCTTTTTTCACCGGGTGCTTGAGCACCTCCCGCAAAGCACCACCATCTCCCCCACCGATGATCGCGACTTTTTCAGGCCTTGAATGGCAGGCTAAGGCCGGGTGGACCAGCATTTCATGATAGAAGAACTCATCTTTTTCGGTGGTCTGAACCAGACCATCAAGGAAGAGCACCCGACCATAGAAGTCGTTTTCGATTATCTCTATTTTTTGAAAAGCAGATTTCTTTTCGTAAAGAAGCTTCTTGGCTTTAAAAAAAACACCGGATGATGGAGTTTGATACTCCCTGGCTTCTTTCCGTTTAGAGTCTAAGGCTTGAACTTTCACTTTTTCCTCCAGGATGTTGATTGAATTTAGCCTGTATTGTAGAGAAGTCGGTGGTTCAAGTCAACTTAAAGGCCACCTGTTCTTAAAGATACTTCAGCAGAATCAGGACAGCCAGGGCCAGCCGGTAGATAACAAAAGGCACCAGATTTCTGGTCCGCAGAAAAGATAACAAAAGCTTGATAGAAATAAAGCCAACAATGGCTGAAGATAAAAAACCAGCTACAAATGGTCCATTAACCTGGCTTAAAGAAATCCTGGGAAGTTCAAGAAGGGCAGCGCCGATGATTAACGGTGTGGCTAAGAGAAAAGAAAATCGGGCCGCTGTCTGGCGCCTGTAACCTAAAAACAGGGCTGCCATAATGGTCATACCCGAACGCGAAGCTCCAGGCATGATGGCCAGGCTCTGAGCCAGCCCGATCAATAGAACTTCGACCAAAGTCAGGGAGTTCAGGTCTTTCTGGTTTTTTGCCAGGCGGTCAGCCAGAAAAATAAAAATTGAAAAGAAAATCAGGCTTAAACCTATCGCCCAGGGCTCCCTGAAAACAGTCTCTGCTTTTTTTTCCAGCAGATACCCGGCCAGAGCTCCAGGGATGGTGGCTAAAGCTATGAACCAGAATAGCCGTCCTTCCTTCTCTCGAGGCTTTCTGATTCCATCAGCAATTATTTTGACCCAGTCTTTCCAGAAAAAAGCGACAATGGCCAGCAGAGTTCCCAGGTGTAGCATTACATCATACTGTAAACCCTGATAGTGCCAGTTGAAAAAATATGGAGCAATGGCCAGATGAGCCGAGCTGGAAATGGGCAGGAATTCTCCCAGTCCCTGAAGCAGGCCCAGAATCACAGTCTGAAAATAACTCATCTTATCTTTTCTTCCTTCCCGCCAAGATTTCTTTTTGGGTTACAAAACATCCTTCTACAACGGATTCCGGTAGATGTCAATAAACAGGTGAATGCCAACCTAAAGTCTTGTACTAACTCGCAGAGTGTTCAGCCTGAACCTGAATACTTGATTGACGGAGACGTTCAAAAGAATCCAGATCAAACTGAGACAGAATTAACTTGCGCCAAAACATCAGGTTTAAGGCTGATAAAAGATGTCCCCTTCTGGCTGAAACAGTCTTAAGAGATTTTTTCAATTTTCACGTTCTTATAATAATGCTGCAGAATTTCTTTATAATTGGCCCCGGCTATGGCCAGACCATAAGCCCCTACCTGACACAGTCCTACTCCATGCCCCCAGCCGCGGCCGGTAAAAACAAAATGCCACAGCTGTTGATTCTGATCATATTCCCGGTCGATATAAAAGAGGGTATCTTTCAGGTTTAAGACCCACTTTATCTTGAGCCCCTGAACCGTCACCCTGCTTTTTTCTCCGATGATTGACAATTCAGCCACCCTTTGAGATTTTCCCCTGCGGATAACTTTCAGGTCAACCAGGCGACCGAGCTGAGGATAATATTTAAGAATGTATTTCTCCAATTCTTCTTTTGATACCCGCACCGTCCAGCGGTTATAGCGCGAGTTACGGTCTAGAACATTGGTGTTGGGTGGATAATCTACTTCGAGCAACTGGATGACACCTTCTTTTTCTATCCACCTGATATTTTCGCCACCCAGAAGAGTCAGTTTCCTGGCTGGAAAGACGCCTTCTTCTATTCTTCTGAGGAGATAGGCATCATCAGGAAAAGTTAGAAGTCTCTTTTCACCTTTTTCTAGAATTTCAATAAACTTTCCTTTTCGAGCCAGAAAAGTTCCCTGATGATAAAAATCACCCAGCCAGCTCAAACATTTTTTCAAAATAAAAGCAAACTCCGCCCGGCTGACCGGACTCTTCAGATTATCTTCTTTCAAGTAATTAGGAAATATTCCCGATTGAAGAAGATAGGCCAATATTTTTCGTTCTGCTTCTTTCAAGTCTTTAAACTGGGGAGAATCCTTCAGCAGATAGTTCACTTCGCTTTTCAGAACGAGATGACCAGCTTTATCCTGCCAGCCGAAAAACTCCACTAAGGTCTGGCTTAAATTGATAAAATCCAGAGTCCTCTGTTCGTCTAGACGATCGGTTCTCAAGGTAGTCTGATTTATCTTCTTGAAACTTGAAACCTTTTGCAGACATTCAATAACTTCTTTTCCTGAAACAGGTTCGGACAAATACCCTGCCTGATTTCCTGGATTGATAATTCCTATTGCCAGCAAAGCAAATATTTCAGCCAGAAGATCTCTTCCTTTAACCGAAGCTCCAGGATATTCCAGAGTTGTCTCCAGCGTCCATTCAGGCTGCTTTTCAAAAGCACAAATAGTGCTTTTCAGGTAGGGTATAGGTTTCCCGGAAAAGACATTGTCAGAATCTTCGGTCATTCCACCGCAGGTACTGGTGTAAAGGGCATCAATCAGGCTTCCGCGATAGATAATCACTTCTTCGGCTGTTTCCTCCACTGCCCGGCTGCTCAGGGGATGTTCGACTGACATCCCACCATAAACCTGAGAACTCTGAGTATCAGTCAGGTCAAAACCTAGCTGATTATTACGGCCAAGGTTTTTGAGAGCATAGGTTCTAGCAGCTACAGCCTGAGCCTTTAAAGCTTCAATAGCCTTAAAAGTATCTGGGGATAACTCTAACGGCACTACACCTTTGAGATAATCTTCCAGATTCAGAATGTTAATAAGAGATAACCCCCGATTAGTATTCTTAAGTAAAAAAATTCCTCGATAGCTTTTACCGTTGAGACTTAAAAAACTCTGAGCAAAACTCGGGATAAAATACAGGTCAGCATCTTTATTTAAAGACAACAATTTGTGATTGATCTGAAGCCAGATATTGTTGGATTGGGGAAGGCTGAGGCTTTCCCGAATTATCCAGACATCCTTGTAACCCAGTTTTTCCAGCCGGCGGATCGATTCCAGCGCCTGTCCTCGGGTCAGAAATTCGCCATACTTTATTAAATAAACAGAGCCGGCCGAGTCCGGCTTTTCCTCTATTACCACCTCGCCTATTAAACTTTGATTTAGCTCCGCCGCCACCGCTTCAGCTTCCTGCTTATCTCTGATCTGAGCAACCAGCAGAACGAATTTTTCTGTTAATTGTTCCTTATCAACTTTAATCATCACTTCATCGGCATTATCGGCCAGCAGACGGTATTCGCGACCAACTTCATACAATTTCATTCCAGATGAAGCAGCGATCGTGGCCTGCTTGACTCCGGTGACTAAACCAACTTTGATGACCGGTTGGCGAATGATGTATCCATGGAAAAAATTGTTATCCCGTCCAAATTCGGGTGGTTTTCCGGCAATGAAGAACAGAGCTATAAAAATGGCTATAAAATATTTAAAGGCTTTCATCATTCTTCTTTTAACTTGATCTATTTCTTGAAAATACTCAAAACGAGAGAATAAAAGATAAAAGGATGCCTTTTAATTTGATCCTCTTCAAAATTCTTTCCTCAATATAATCTACTAATTTATTTTAATACTGTCTATTATCTTCCCTTTTTTCATAATTTACTTGATTACTCGGAATTTGTCAAGATGGCCCGGCTTCACTTAACAACTCAGACCAGTTGATCATATCGATTTTTTAGCAGTGCGGAGTTGAAAGCAAAATAAAGTTTTTTATGGCTGGTTAGCCTTCCCGCTAAAACTAATCAGTCAGAGCTATCACTTTATCGCTCAATCCGGATAAGTGCTTGTTTTTACCGGACTCGATTTTCAAACTTTCATCAATCATCTTCTTTTCCTGGCCATTGATCTATTTGTACCAGTATTAAGAAACTTAAAATCTTCACACCCAAGTAATCAGAATAAAGGTTACCGGTTTTATTTGTTTTCTTTCACCGGCGAAAAGCAGACGACCACTCCCCCAGCCGGTGCCAGGTCTAACTTGAGCAGTTCGCCCGGCATCACTTTCTGGCTCACTTTAAGGAAATCGCTGGGATACCTGGAAGCATTAATTCCATCCTGCCAGATCTCAGCCGTCCATTCTCTGCCATCTTCCAGAAAATCCAGCCTGACTTCGAGCTGTCTGGGACTCCAGTCAGTCATAGCTCCAAGATACCAGGACTCACCATTCTTTCTGGCCACGGCAAGATAATCGCCCAATTTGGCTTCGAGCACTCTGGTTTCATCCCAGACTGTGGGAACCCTCGATAGAAAGTCCATTATCTCCGGTTCTCCCAGGTAGGCTGACGGCGAATCGCAAAGCATCTGGAGGGGCGACTCATAAACAACATACATGGCCAGTTGATGGCAGCGGGTTCCCTGACTCATCGGCAGATCGAAGATCGGCCGGAACTGCTTTTCCTGAGCATTACGCATAGCCCCAGGAGTAAAATCCATCGGTCCGGCTAACATCCGGATAAAAGGAATAAGAAGGTCATGCTCTGGAGTAACCTGATTGGTCCATTTGCTGTATTCCAGACCCAGGACTGCTTCCTTGGTCAGGATATTGGGAAAAGCCCGTCTCAGGCCAACCGGCTTATGAGCCCCATGAAAATCCACAACTAAATGCCTCCGAGCAGCGGCGGCCGCACAGCGACGATAAAAATTAACCATTTTCTGATCATCCCTATCCATAAAATCAACTTTTATCCCTTTAACTCCAATCTTTTGAAAATAGTCGAGAGCTTTGTCCAGCTGCTTATCCAGGGTCAGCCAGACACACCAGAGAATCATATCAACTTTCTTCTGCCGACCATAAGAGACCAGTTCTTCCAAATTTATGTCTGGATTGACTTTAAAAAGATCAGCCGAGTCAGACCAGCCCTCATCCAGGATGATGTATTCGATTCCATATCTGGAAGCAAAGTCAATGTAGTATTTGTAAGTTCCTGTGTTAAGGCCTGATTTAAAATTGACCCCGAAAATATTATTGACATTCCACCAATCCCAAGCCGCCTTGCCTGGTTTAATCCAGGAAGTATCTTTAAGCTCCAGTGAGGGCGATAGCCTGTAGACTATGTCGGTGTTAACCAGCTCAGAATCCTTTTCAGCCAGGACTATCAGCCGCCAGGGAAATTCCCGACCGCCTCTGGTTTCAGCTAAGTAATCTGCTTCCTTTACCACTTCCAGTTCCCGGTCGCTGTTTTCTCTTAGTTTTTCTTCTAAAGGATAAGGAGCAAATTTTCCTACCAATCTGGATAAGCCCTGGTCATTTCCAGTGAGAAACATTCCTGGATAATCATCAACATCGACATCAGTTATGGCCACTTTTGGCCCCTCGGGAATATCTACGACTACCGGAGCAAAGCCAAACCGCTGACTGCCAATTTCTTTTATTGGCAGATAGGTGTAATTGCTTTCAAAAGAAGTCTGAAGGCTTCTGGTAAAAGGAAAATAAACAGAATAGTTCTCCGGAAAAGTAAAAGTTGCTTCTTCGGCTCTAACCTTAATCGGAACGCGATAACCGGTGTAAAACCGGTAAGCCACTCCATCATCATAAACCCGGAAAATTAGGCCATAATTTCCCCGAAATTTTAAGTTCAATTGATTATAACGGTCATAGACCACTGCCCGCTTTTCTTTTACCGGCGGCCTAAACTTTTCGTTAGCCTTTGTCCTGGAAGCATTTTCCAGAACTGGCCTCCTTCTCAGGATAACATTATCATTTATGGTCATAGAGATGGGCGATGAACTGATTATTTCTTGCGAATTGAAATAGACAGAATAAGTAATTTGATTCTTTAATTCTATCCTGACTTCGATTTTATTACCGGGCGAAGAAATTGAGATAGCAGAAGGAGTCTTTGTCTGACTCATTAATAGATCAGCCATAAGGAAGGCAAAAAGCAGAACAACTCCAAAAATAACTTTTTTCTTTATTTTCATCCTGCCTCCTTTTTTGTTTGATATAAATTAAGTCGAAATTCTGGCTAAAACCCTGAAAATTATTCTTCGGGCCTTTCAATTAAGGCCTAACAAATTCGAGTAAAGAAAATATTATCACCATTAAAAGCTAAAAAGACAACCAGAATTTTTCCCGAACGGTCGCTGGTTCTTGCCAACACCAAAGTCGGTATAAACGGAAAAGAAAATAAGTCATTCCTTCTACATCTGGCCAGAGATAAATGCTAAAATATTTGTTCGAGGGAAAAATGGCTAAAAAGATTTTTCTGATATTTTCTCTGATCTTATCAATTATCAATCTGTCCTTTTCCCAGAGTCTCAGTTTATCTCAGCTTTTCCATCCAGGAAAAATTCTGGTCGATGAAGACGGAGATGGCTTCAGTGAAAAAATCGAGTTAAACATAATTATCTCGGATAACCCTACCGCCGCTGAACTATCTTTAGCTGCTGAGATCGCGGCTAGAATCAACTTGGAAAGTCTGGCTCTTAATTTTGATCTGGTTCATCAAGAATCAGAAATAAAGAATTTTTCTTCTTTAGCTAATCCCATTTTGATCGGAACTAATCTTAATCTCAGTAAAAAAATTCTCAAAGAAGAAAAAATTGATCTGGACAGCCTTAAGTCTAATCAGGGAATGATTCTTCTTTTCACCTACCAGAATAATCAGGGGATCATCTGCCTCGGTGGTTCAGAAGAAACTCTTCTCAGAACAGGTCGAGCTTTTTTCCTCCGCTGGCCTTATTTCTGGGAAATCTGGGGGAGAGAATCTGGCTATACCTACCAGACGCTGGAAAATGACCTGAACAACTTTTTCTCTCAGGAAAATGTCCATTTCCAGAAAACCATTGTGGCTAAACTCCTCTATACTTTCCCGCCAACCAATCCTTTGCCAGCCGGTTTGAACAGTTTAACTTTTGACAGCAGCGGGGAAATTTCCAGGATGACAGTCAATATCTATTTTCTTGATTCAGGCGACCTGGAAAAAGCTCTGACCGCTCTCAGAATTCTTTCTGGACAAAGGTCTAAGGGAATAAGGACAGAAATTCTGGCCTATCCAGCTTGTGCTGAAATCGAGTTTCAGCTATTTTCCGGTCGTCGGGTTGAAAGAATTGTCCTGAAGCGACTGGGTTCAACTAAAAGGCTGCTAACACCAGCTTTTAAAGAAAGGCCACGTCTTCCAGAAAAGGGCAAACAATTTGACCTGACTGAATTATTCTCCAGCCAAGGTGTTTATTCCGATCGCCAGCAGGATGGAATCAATGATGGTCTGGAGACGGCCGTCATTATTCCGCCAGAACTTTCAGCTAAAAACTTGTCAATGCTGACTACCAGATTGACCCTGGACACAGCTGGTGGCATCTTTCCTTTAACTTATCTGGAATCAGAAGTTGAAAATAAAAAAGCCTTAGTTGCTCCAATTCTTTTAGGTGAGAATTCTCTGACCCAGGAGCTAATCAAAACAGGAAAACTGAAACTGCCGCTGCTTGAACCATTCCAGGGAATGATCAAGTCTGTTTCCCAGGCGCTCGGCCCCTCAGACGCTCTGGTGGTTTTTTCCCCATCTTCTGCCGGAATGGAAAAGACTCTGGAATATCTCAGTAAAAGATTCCCCTACCTGACAGATTATCAAAAAGGGCAACCTGAAATATCCTGGATAAAGGAAGATATCGAAAAATTCCTGGCTGGAGAAAACGGGGCGGCCGAAGCTTTCTTCCAAACAAAATTAACTGAAGAAGTGGAAAAACTTAAAAACCAGGAATTGGAAAGTCTTGAGCTAACAGTTTTATTGCCACGGACCAACCAGGAGTTCCAGGCCTATCTGGAAAAATATCTAAAAAGTGTTTTAGCGGCGCCTCAAATAAGAGTAACAGTCAACCCCATTAATCAGGGAGTCCCGGTGCTGGAAAAAGAAACGCAGTTGACCTGGGAAGCTGACGAAGCTATGAGCTTACTTCAAGAAAAGCTCCCGTCACCTGGAGCCGGCGCTCACCTCAAAATCACTTTTGGCCTGAGTGAGTCACCTGAAGTCAGGTCAAAAATTAAAAAGAAAGTGGAGAATTTGCTGACTGAGAAAAACCTGTCGGGAGAAGTTGAAGTTCTCTCTGCTTACAAGCAGGGATTTTTCTGGCTAACCGAAAAAATACTCCCAGCCTTGAAAAACAAACCGGTGCAAAAAATCCTGATCCGCTTTGCTGAAGAAAAAGATTCTCCTGGAGAAAAGGCTAAAAGATTTTATGCTGACCCCAACCGCTGGCTGCAGGAACTCTATCCAGTAGACGAAATCTTGGCTAAAGAGCTTAGTTTGCCCCTGGAGAGAATCGAACTGGAAATGAAGCCGGAAACAGGTCCGGTGTATGAAGTCTATGCTTTTGATGAGAAAAACGGGGTTATCTGGCACGAGACTTTTTCTCCAAGAACCAGAGAAATTCCTTTTCTTTCAGTTAGGCCCGAGTGGGGCACAGTGACTATTACCACCGGCTGGCTGACAATCAAGCAGGAAAACAAAACCCTGATCGATGTTTCCTTGAAAACTGACCCGGAAAGATTCTGGGAATTCTACCAGGAGGAAGTTCTTAAACCATTGTACAATTTTGTCCTGAAGAAAACTAATCACGAACCTAGCTTTTCCCAACAGCCTTATTTCAAAAGACTGATGGTTGAACTCTGGCTGAGTGAGCCCGATTTCCGTCTTGGTCTGGATGAAGAAATCATCAGCTCACTCGAAGCTCTGCATGATGAAATCTATTTTGACACTCTCGATTTCCTGCGGGGAATTACGGAGTTTGGAGCTGATGACCAGGTTCTTCCAGCTGATACCTCCAGGTCTTCTGCTCCGGGAAATGTTTTGCCTGTCATTTATCCTTCAACTGAAGCCCAGCCGCCGCGAATCAAGGTCAGCCTCGAAGATTTCCTGGCCAGAAAACCTAAAATGGTCCTCAACTGGAAAACTCATGGCCAGGTGGCTGGCAGCAAGACCTGGGAGTTTATCCCGATAAAACCAAAAAGTTTGCGATTGGATGAAATCGTCTTTAATTCATCCAGAGATTCACTCGACTATGCAGCCTTAGACCTGCAGCTGGAAAAAGAAGCTGACTATTATAACCTGGTTACTCTTCTGAATAGCTTTCAGAATCAGCGAGAGAATAAGATAAATTCCTTGGCTTTTGTTTATCCCGGTGTTGATTATCTTAAATTGAGAGTTCGTTTCCAAGATCTGAGTCTGGAAAAAACAATCAACATTATCCAGCCGCAGGAAAAGCCGTCTATCTCCAGCGGGTCAAATAAAAATTATTCAGTTCCCACTGACAGGATTATCGGTCCAGAGGAATGTCTGCGATTGTGCCAGGCACTCGGAAATTTTCCTTCAGTTCGCAGTTATACGGCTGGAAAATCATACGAAGGCAGACCAGTTCCAGTGCTGGAAATTTATCTGCCTGCTTCTAAATATGTCTCCATACCACGCCTTATCACCTTTAAACCGACTCTTCATCTTACTGCCCGACAGCATGCCAATGAAGTTTCATCCACCAACTATTCTCTTAAATTTGCTGAGTTCCTAGCGGAAGACAGAAGCTATCAGCAATATCTGAAGAAGATTTCTGTGGTCATCCAGCCGCTGGAAAATCCGGATGGAGCTCAGCTGGCTCTGGAACTCTGGAAAAATGAGCCCTTCCACAGCCTCCATGCCGGCCGGTACAGCTCACTTGGGGTGGATATTGGTTATCAGATTGATCAGAATAAGCCTCTTCTCCCGGAAGCTAAAATCAGAACTAAAATAACCAGAGAGTGGCTACCGGATATTTATCTGAACCTTCATGGGTATCCTTCGCATGAATGGATTCAGCTTTTCTCTGGTTATTCGCCCTATCTGTTCAAAGACTACTGGATTCCCAAAGGCTGGTTTACTTATTACCGGCAGATGAACCTCAAGATCTACAACCCCCATCGACAGGCAGCTGAGGAGTTGAAAAAAATTCTGATTCAGGAAATGAATGCTGACCAGAGAATAAAAGAATCCAACCGCCGCTTTTACCATCGTTATGAGCGTTGGGCAAAAAGATGGTCTCCGTTTGTCTCTCCCCTGGAAATTTATGACGGTCTGAATATCTTTTCCAAAAGGCAATCTTCTACAGAGAATCGTCTGACTCCGAGAACCCAGACGACCCTGGTGGAAGAAACTCCAGAAGTTATGGATGAAACAGCCGTCGGCAATTGGCTTGGCTTCCTCTGTGAACAGGGTCTGATCTATCTCAGAGCTCATGCTAAATATCTATACCAGGTCTCTTATGAAACAGCCATAATCGAAGAAGAAATTAATAACCGCATAAGGGTTGAATTCTGCCGGAGCCGACCTGGAAACATAGGGAAATAATTTAGAGACTGATTTAGAATTTATACCCGGCTAAAAGGACAAGGCTTTTGTTCCTGACATCGGTCTCAGTCTCGGTGGAAATCGACTTCAGCCCGTACTTATAACGAAACTCAAAGATGATGAAGCCAGTTTTTAAGTTAACCTCAGCCCCGGCCCCGGCGTTGAGAAGACAATCCATTCCTTTCAGATTATTGACCTCCACCGATTCTTCTAGCCCATCAAAGGTCACTCTGAGCTTAGCTCTGAGATTAACAGCCACGGAAGGGCCAGCCCCAAGGTAGAGCTTATATCTGGAAAAATTCAGGAAATAGAATTTTACCAGGACCGGGAATTCCAGATAATCAAGAATTAACTTTTCCTGGTAAGCTGACTGATCAAGGTTAAGGCGATAAACTGAACCTTGACGAACCCAAATGACTTCCGGCTCCAGCTGCAGCCTTTTCTGCACCGGCAGATTTAAAAACATCCCGCCAGCCAGTGCCTCCTGCCAGTGCTGGTCATAAGTGTCCCGGCCAAAGATATTAGCCAGACCGCCGCCGGTCTTGAATCCAAATTTAATCGGCGGAAAAGCCGACCAAGCGGAATTGATTGAAAAGGTAATAAGAAAGATGAAATCAACCAGGATAAAAATACCCCACTTATTTCTGACCATTTTAAGCCTCCAGACTTTTAGATCTATTTTAAGACGTTTGAGGCTGGAAAATAAAGACTGGATATTAGCTCACAGCAGACTAGCTTACTGAAAATGGTTATTCATAGAGAATAAATTGGTTGCCACCTTGTTCTTTAGCCTGATACATGGCTGTATCTGCCTTGGTGATAAATATTTCGGGGTTGCTTTTCTCATCAATCATCACCACTCCGATGCTCAGGAATAAATTGAAAGCTTTTTGCGGAGTGACAAATTGATAATGAGAAACACTTTCCAGTAATCTTCTGGCTACATTTTCGACTTCTTTTCTCTGGACACCATCAAGAAGGATGGCAAATTCGTCTCCACCCAACCTGACCAGCAAATCCCCTTCTCTGAGCTGTTTTTTGAGAATCCGTCCCAGTTCAATCAGTAATTCATCTCCGACATTATGGCCAAAATTATCGTTTACCAGTTTAAAGTTGTCCAGGTCAATAAAGAACAGAGCGCTGAACCGGCCAAGTTCTGTCTGTTCAATCAATCGAGGCAAAACAACTTCCAGCATTCTTCGATTGGACATTCCAGTCAGCGGGTCATGCATGGCTAGATAAGACAGTTCTTCTTCCTGCATCTTTCTTTCGGTGATATCATAACAGGAACCGATGAACCCAGCAAATTCGCCTTCCAGTCCGGAAAATGGTCGTCCGACAGACAGCACCCAGCGAGACTGGCCATCATGCCTCTTGAGTCGGAATTCTATCTCAAAAGCCTTTTGTTCTTTGATGGCTATATTATACAGGCGAAAAAATCTTTCCCGGTCGGCTTCATGAACTAGAGCCGCCCAGCCAAAGCCTCTTTGCTCCTCCACCGCTTTTCCAGTAAAGGCCAGCCAGGCCTGATTAAAATAATTAAACTGGCCATCAGTTCCAGCTCTCCAGATCATAGCCGGAAATTCCTCAAACAGGGTCAAATAAAAATCTCTGGCTCTGGTCACCTTTTTTTCAGCTTCGATGATGGAAGTTATGTCATTCAGCAGAATTAGAGTATTCCGATGGTTGTCGAATGGGTCAAGGATTTTTTTAAGTCTGACCTGGAAGATAACCTTGCCTTTAAAACTTTCAACTTCTTTTTCCAAGGTCATCTCATTGGTGTTGCCAGATGAAAAATAAGTTAACTCATTGACTAGCCAGGGGAAGATTCTCTCCACCGGGAGCTTTTCCCCATAGATAATAGCCGGTGGCATCTCGTTCTGGAAGTATTCAAGGCAGCTATCGTTGACGGCCTCGACTTTATTATCCAGATCCAAAACAACCGCCGGGTTTGGAATGATCTCAAAGATAAGTTTAAAGCGGTCTTCCTTATTATCCCAGATCATAATCTTACGCCTTGTGGCTTTCAAGATAAGGCAGAACTCTCAAATTGGCAATCACCCTTCCAGATGAATTTTCTGAGGAAATCTCACCCCTGCCTGGTTTGACTCTGGTAATAATTTTTTCTGTTAATATAAGGACAGCTGTTCTATAATAAGACAAAAAATAAGGAGGCTAACATGAACAGAAGAAAAAAAATAACAGGCATTTTACTCGTCTTGCTGCTGCTAAATTTCATCGTTCTACCTGCCCCCTGCCAAACAGCTAAGGATATCGTAGAAAAGATGATCACTGCTATGGGCGGAAGAAAAGTGCTGGCAGAAATAACAGACACAAAGATTACCGGAACGATAGAAATAATTCAGTATGGTATGACTGCCCCCATGACCATATATCAAAAGGAACCCAACAAATACCGGATGGAGATGGAGGTCATGGGCTACAGTATGACTCAGGTTTTTGACGGGCAGAAAGCCATGATGACCAATCCCCAGACCGGTGAAGTTATAGAGCTGCCTCCGGAACAGGCTAAAAGCATGATGAAGCAGGCCCTGGGCAATGATTCAATACTTAATCCTGAAAAATATGGGATTTCTTACAGTTATAAAGGTGAAGAGACTGTCGATGGGAAAAAATGCTTGACCCTTGAACAAAAATATCAGGATGGAGAAATCTCCACAATGTATCTGGACTCCGCGACTTACCTGCCTTATAAAACCAAATCTAAAAGTCTCAGTCAGACGGGTACAGAAGTCGAGACTGAGGCTTTTCTTTCAGACTACAAGAAGGTAGGGAATATTTGGGCTGCTCATTCCATAACAATATTTCAGGCTGGAGCAGAATATATCAGAATGACCTTTAGCGAGATAACCTATAACAATGGTCTAGAAGATTCACTTTTTGTCTTAAAGTAAACAGAGAGTCGGACCGGCCAGAGAAACCTGCCACTTAGAAGAAAGAAAAAAGCTGGATGAAAATTAAATTTTCTCATCCAGGCTGGTCTTTTTCATAATACCGGCAACCAGCTGAGCTTCAGCCACTAGTTCTCCATCAACCACAGCCTGAGCTTCAAAAGTACAGAAGCGTGCTTTTTGCTTGAGCATTCTGACAGAAAGTCTTAACTGGTCGCCAGGAATGACCTGTTTCCTGAATTTAGCTTCTTCAATTTTGCTTAGAACAACAAAAACAGAATCCGGATCTGGAACTGAGTGATAAAGCAGAATGCCACCTGTTTGGGCCAGGGCTTCTATGATCAACACCCCGGGCATTATCTTACGTTCCGGAAAATGACCGGTAAAAAAAGGCTCATTATAAGTAACATTTTTCAAAGCCAGGATGCTTTCGCCCGGTTTTATTTCCAGGACTCTATCGACCAGAAGAAAGGGAAACCGGTGGGGTAGCCACTTCTCTATTTTTTCTGGTTTCATGGCTGAAATTTATTTTGCCGGCGTCTTGCTGGCGTCGTATCTTTTTATGACTTCATCAGTTAAATCTATGGCCGGATTAAAATAAAGGACGCCACTCGCCCGCAAGTCGAGGATAAAATCCAGGCCTTTTTCCTGTCCCAGCTTGGCGATGATAGGCATAACTTCACTCTGGATTTTGATATAGAGTCTCTGCTGAAGTTCCTGCATTTCCTTGGAGGCATCTTCGGCCATTCTCTGCCTTTCGGTCTTCTTTCTGTCCAGGTCAGCGCTGACGGAGAGCATCGCTTCCTGAGTCATAGTCAATCCCTGAGTGTTGAGTCTGGTTTCCAGCTGTCTGATTTGCTCATCCAGCTTGCCCAGATCCTGCTGAGTCTTTCTATTCTTTTCTTCCAGCTGAGCGATAGCTTTCTTACCTTCAATGGACTTTTCCAGAATTTCCTGGGAGTTGATGATTCCCACTTTGAGCGTCTGTTGAGCCTGAGCTAACAGGCTGAAAGCTACAACCATCGTCGCCAGAAGAAAAACAATCGATAGTCTTTTGAACATCTCTAACTCCTCCTATAAATTAATGACCTTTAATTTTACTCTTTTACTCTTAAAAGATAAAGATGCCCTCCTCCTTAGAAGGTAGTGCCAACTGCAAAGCGGAAGGCAAAATTAGAATCATCAGGATATATCTTCTTGTTATTATAAGCAAAAATCAAGCGGAAAGGAACGCGCAGCGCCGGAACGAAAACCCTGATTTCCAGGCCAGCGGAAGTATACATGTCTTTGAGATTAAACTTTTGTGATGACAGGAGAGTATTGCCCAGATCATAAAACAAAATACCATAGAGCGGACCGCCAAAAGGAATAATATATTCAAAGTTGGCCACTAAGGACTTTTCGCCACCTATGAGTACCCCGTTGCTATCCCTCGGACCTATAGTGTAAAAATCATAACCACGGACAGATTGTTCTCCGCCCAGAAAGAATCTTTCCCAGTAAGGAATCTGATTCCCTTTGGTTGGCTTAACTATCATATACTCAAGATGAAAGCCCAGCACATGATTGGCAATAAAAGGCTGATATTTGGAGAATTCCACCTTGGGTCTGACCAGATGAACCTGGCCCCCAAGAAAAGAACCTGCATATTTTAATGAAGCCATATACATACTACCGCGACTTGGTGTCAACGGGCTATCGATTGTTGAGCGGTAAATCACAGGTTCGATGGCGCTGACAAAGTAGGTACCGGGATAAAAATAAGGGTTATAATAATAAGAGGTTCCATGTTCAGTTTCGTAGGTGGGCACCTCGAGAGTAGTCTTTTCAAAGGTATAGTTTAAATTAAACTTCCAGTATTCATATAATCGCGTCCCATATATAAGATTGATCCCCTTAGCGAATTGGTTGTATAAATAGGGAATGATGATTTTCCGATCAAAGATATTAAAGCCAAGAGTCATCGGCTGGTCAAAAACATAAGGCTCGGTTAAACCAAAACTGTAATTCTTAACTCTTTTTCCCTGCTGCAGGGTTAAATCAAGAGTTTCTCCAGTTCCTAAGAAATTAACTGTGGAATAACTGAAAGCGACAAAGGTACCTTCATAACCGCTGTAACCAGCAGTGAATTGAATATTATTTCTTTGCAATTCTTTGACATTAAGATTGACATCAATCTGAGTCGGGTTTTCCGGGTCGGGCTTGATGTCTGGTTCTTTTTCCACATCCACCAGGCCAAGCTGCTTAACTCTTAAAAGGCTGTCTTTGAAAAGAGCCAGGCTGAAGCGGTCGCCTTCGCGCAGGAGCATTTCCCGACGAATAACTTTATCTTTGGTAAAAGTATTTCCTTTGAAATTCAATCGCCGCAGGTAAGCCACGTCTCCTTCAGATACGTTAAAAGTCACATTGACCACTTTTTTCTTAGGATCAAGACTTTCTACGGGGACAATCTGGGCGTAGAGAAAAGCAAAGTTCCGGTAGGTTTCTCCCATCGACTCGACAGTTTTTTCCCGCTTTTTGGCACTGTAAATTTCCCCGGGCTGAAGCTTAACCAGACTGTGCAGATACTTGCTGGTGATAAATTTGTTTCCTTCTATCTTGATTTCTCCAGTCCGATAAACGTATCCCGGGTCGATAGGGATGACGATCCTCATCATTTTCTGCTTTTTGAATAAAACAGTCTTTTTAGTAATTTCTTCTAATCTTGGTTCACCAACTGAGGCTTCCATATAGCCGAATTCCTGAAGCCGCTTTTTTATCTCAGCTACATTTTCTTCCAGCTTATTCTTCTTAAAAACATCTTTCCCAGCTATCCAGTTAAAAAGATTATGAACCCGATTGTCCTTCATAGCTTCTTGAAGGAAGCTTTCTGGAATCTTTGATCGGCCCAGAAAAACTACTTCACCAACCCTGAGTTTGGGGCCTTCATCTATCCGGAAAATCAGCTCAACTTCGTTTTTACCCTTCCTGACTAAATCGGTGTCAATGCGGGCTGCCTGAAGGCCTTTTTCTTCCAGTAATTCTTTGATGGTCTTTTTGGCTTTCTGAATTCTGGCCGGGTTGTAATAAGAATAAGCAGCAATGTGTTCGTCTTTTTCCTTAAGCTTATTGACTATATCGTTTTCTTTGACTTTTTTACCTGTTTTGAAGACGACATTCTTTATAACTGGATTTTCTTCAAGATAAATTTTAATTATCTTCCCTTTCTGGCCATTTTCTTCTTCTATCTTTAAATCGGCAAAAAAGCCGGTTGACCAGAGAACCCGGAAATCTTTTTTCAGCAGGGTTTCATTGTAATAATCGCCTTCCCGGCTTGATAGATAATAGACTATTGTCTCGCGGGAAATACGGTCGTTGCCGATAACTTCAATCTTTTCAATCAGTTCCTGGGCATAGAGAATACCCGACATCAGTAGCAATAATAAAAGCAAGCTCAGTCTTCTCATGGAAATAACCTTATATCATAATGCCGGTCATTTTTCAAAGAATCGATGCCTTTTTCCTCAGGAAATTCTTTTATCTATTACAGATACAGAAGATCTAACCTTCCAAACGCTCAAATAGTTTCAAACTGCCAGCTTCCAGAAGATAAGCTTTCTGGCAGAAGCGGACAATCTTTTCATTATGGGTGACGATGATCGATGACAGCCCTTTTTTCCTGTGCAGTTCGATGATTAATTGGAGGATTTTCTCGCCTGTCCTCCAGTCTAAATTCCCCGTGGGCTCATCAGCCAGGAGAAGCCTTGGTTGATTGACCAGAGCTCTGGCCACGGCAATCCTTTGCTGCTCTCCGCCTGAAAGCTGAGCTGGCCTGAAAACGCTTCGGCTGCCCATACCAACTTCTTCTAAAGCCTGCCTGGATAAGGCAAGGGCTCCATCTTTTTTCATCCCGCCAATGAGCAGGGGTATAGCCACATTTTCTAAAGCTGTAAATTCTGGAAGTAAATGATAAAACTGAAAGACAAAACCTATGTGTTTATTTCTCAGAAGAGCAATTTCATCCGGGCTTTTTTCCTGAAGATCCTGACCATCAAAATAAATCCGGCCTTCGGTTGGTCTGTCCAGACCACCGATAATATTCAGCAAAGTAGTCTTGCCCACCCCGGAAACTCCCATTACGGCTACCAGCTCGCCAGCTTTCAGTTCAAAATTGATGTTTTCGAAGACCCTGAGCCACTGATTATCGGGCAGTGGATAAGCCTTGCCCAGGCTTTCCGTCTTAACTATTATTCTATCGGTTTTAGACATTGATTAGAACGCTCTCCAGTCATTCATATTTTAAAGCCATTACCGGGTCTATTTTAGCCGCTTTTCTTGAAGGAAATAGAGTAGAGATGAAAGTTATGGCCAGCGTCACCAGAACTATCATCGCCAGGTCAAAGGGTTTAGGATGAAACGGCACATAAGAAATCTGATAAATGTCCACAGGTACTTTAATCAGCTTAAAGGTGTTGGCTAACCAGCACCAGAAAAGTCCCAGGGTCAAACCAACCACTGTCCCGACCACTCCGATAATGGTCCCCTGTAAAAAGAATATTTTTCTAATATGTTCCCCAGTTGCCCCCATGGCCATCAGAACTCCTATGTCTCTGGTTTTTTCCATAACCATCAGTACCAGACTGGAAATGATATTGAGAGCAGCCACCACTACAATCAGGGTTATGGTCAGGAATAGCAGAGTTTTCTCCAGCTTCAGGGCTGAGAAAAGAGACCGGTTAAGTTCCATCCAGGTAGTGACATAGATACTGGGGCTGGAAATCAGATGAATTTTCTCAGCCACTTTCTCAGCCTGAAAAATATCTTTAATCCTTATCTGTAAATAGCTGATTTTTGAAGGCAGGGAAAGGAGTTTCTGGGCAAGTTCTAGAGTAATCAGGGCGGTGGAAGAATCAAATTCATACAGTCCGGAATTAAAAATACCGCACACTTTGAAACTTCTGCTGCGGGGCAAAAGGCCTACCGGTGTCAGACGGCCAGAAGGTATAAGGACATTAACCACATCCCCCACCGAAACTCCAAGAGAAGCCGCCAGGTCTCTGCCCAGAAGGATTTCAGCCTGATTATTTTCTGGTAGAGATCCAGCAGATAGTTGTTTCAGCCAGGAAGAAACAGGCAGTTCTTCAGCAAAATCCAGGCCTTTAAGCAGGGCTCCAGCATTTTTCGCCGGTCCACTGACGAGGACGGTGTTATAAATTACCGGAGTCGCTGATTCCACTTCAGGTAATTTTTTAATTTTCCCTGAAAGCTCCTGATAATCCTTCAAACCTTCTCCGGACAGATCGGAAACCATCAGATGAGAAGTGGCGCCAAGGATTTTGTCCTGGACATCTTCCTGAAAACCAGTAATTAAAGATAAGGCGATCACCAGAGCCATGACCCCGATGGCCACGCCCAGAATAGAAACAAAGGTGATAACTGAAATGAAAGCCTGTTTTCTTCTGGCTGTCAGATATCTTCTGGCTATGAACAGCTCAAAACTCATTTGGCACCCAAAAAATTTTTCTCAACGCGGTTTTAGCAGCGGGAAGAGAATGACTTCCCTGATTGATTTCCTGTTGGCAAAAATCATGGTCAGTCGGTCGATGCCGATGCCTTCTCCACCTGTGGGCGGCAACCCGTATTCCAGCGCCTCCACATAATCAAGGTCAACCAAGTGCGACTCCTCATCTCCGGTTTGTCTCATGGCTGCCTGTTCTTCAAATCGCTGGCGCTGTTCGAATGGGTCGGTCAGCTCGGAAAAAGCATTGGCGATTTCCATCCCAGCCACAATCAGTTCGAACCTGGCCGCCTCTGAAGGATTTTCCCGGTCAGATTTAGCCAGGGGCGATATTTCCCTGGGAGGATTGATGATGAAAGTCGGCTGGATAATTTTTTCTTTGACCAGTTTGTCAAAGATGACATCAAGAGCTTTGCTGTAGGTCAGGGGTTTTTTATCGGGTGTCAGGGTCGAAGCAAATTCGATGATATTTTTATGGTCGTCAAAACGGGCTGGGGTCAGACCGCTGTACTGAAGAATGGCCTCTCTGAACTTAAGTCTTTTCCAGGGCCTTTCGAGGGAAATTACTTGGTCTCCGTACTGAAGCTCTTCCTGGCTGTGGATTTCCCGAGCTAAATAAATAAAGAGCTCTTCAGTCAAGTTCATCAAGTCGTTATAGTCTATGTAAGCCTGATAGAATTCCAGCATGGTAAACTCGGGATTATGCTGTGAATCTACACCCTCATTGCGGAAATTCCGGTTTATTTCATAGACTCTTTCCATACCGCCAACCACTAAGCGTTTCAGATAGAGTTCAGGGGCAATCCGCAGATAAAGGTCGAGGCCTAAGGCATTGTGAAAAGTCTTAAAAGGTTTAGCTAGGGCACCACCAGGAATAACCTGCATCATCGGAGTTTCCACTTCGACAAAACTTCGATCATCAAAGAATTGTCTGATTTTAGCTACTAACTGGCTTCTGATCCTGAAAGTTTCGCCGGCTTCCGGATTCATAATCAAGTCAAGATAGCGCTTTCGGTAACGGAGTTCCACATCCTGAAGACCATGCCATTTTTCTGGAAGCGGATGAAATGATTTGGCCAGAAAACTAAATTTTTCTACCAAAATGGTCAGCTCTCCGGTTCTTGTTCGGAACAACCTGCCTTCAACCAGAATAATGTCTCCTATATCCAAAAGTTCAAAAAGCTCATAATTATCTTTTCCCACCATATCTTCTCGCAGGTAAATCTGAACCCGGTCCCGGAAATCAGCAATGTGGGAAAAAGTGGCTCGCCCCATCTTTCTTATAGAGAGAATTCTGCCGGGAACCTTCACCTGATGATTTTTTTCTTCAAGCTCTTCTTTGGTCAAATGAAGGAAATCCCTGACTACCTCAAAAACCGAATGGGTCTTTTCAGCTTGATGGGGAAAAACCTCTATACCTTTTTCCTGAATTTTCTTCCACTTTTCCAGGCGAATTATTTCCTGGTCGCTTAACTCCTGGACAAGTTTTAACTCTTTTTCCTTGGTGGTCTCCTGTTCACTCATGTTTTACCTCTTCTTCCTTGAGTTTCTCAGAATTATTTTCTTTTTAGGCTGGGTTGGCTTTCTGTAGATTCTTATTAACTCCATCCAGAATACCATTGACAAAGACTGCCGCCTCCTGACCGCTGAATCTTTTGGCTATCTCGATGGCTTCATCGATGATTATCGGCGAAGCCAGAGCCTTATCAAAAAGCATTTCAAAAACCGCGATCCGCAGAATGTTACGGTCAACGATAGCCATCCTTTCCAGACGCCAGTTCTTTGAAGCCTGCTGGATCATTCGGTCAATATCCTGCCTGTGTTCGCCGATACCTTTGACCAACCATTCGCTATATGCCTTCACTTCCAGAGGAACATTCTGATGAGTCCAGTAATCTCTGAGGATTTCCTGGGGTCCATCACTGGTAAATTCCAGCTGGAAAAGAATCTGTAGGGCACACTCCCTAGCCTTTCTTCTTTTTCCCATGTTAGAAATTTTTTCTCGTTTTTCAGTCGATTTTGGCTTCTTTGATCAGGTTGAGCATCTCCACCAGAGCAAAAGCGGCATCATAACCTTTATTGCCGGCTTTTGTTCCGGCTCGTTCTATTCCCTGTTCGATGGTGTCCACCGTCAGGACACCGAAAGAAACAGGCAGGCCATCTTCTAAAGCAACCTGAGCCAGACCCTTGGTAACCTCAGCGCTGAGGAAATCAAAATGAGGGGTATCTCCCCTGATCAGAACTCCCAGACAGAGAATTCCATCCACTTCTTTTTTTCTGGCCAGCTTTTTAGCCAGAAAAGGAATTTCAAAAGAACCAGGTACTTTGTATATTTCGATGTCTGTTTCTTCTGCCCCTAATTTCTTCAGAGCCTCAAGAGCTCCTTCCAGCAAGTGTCCAGAAATGAACTGATTGAAACGGCTGAGGACAATTCCGATTCTGTATCCTTTAGCCTGAAGCTTCCCTTCATAAATTTTCATCTGTTTCTCCTTAGATCTGATTAGACGAGTTTCTTCTCATATATTCTATATTTCTTGTATATTTTACCACCTATGGAGGTAGTAAATCTATTGATGGCTTCATTGTCTTCGAGCTGCCAGGACATTTCTGCCCATTGATAGCCCCTGGCTTTAGCCCTTTTTTCGAGTTCATCATATAGCAAGTAACTCAAACCGCTATGCTGAAACTGGGGTAAAACCCCAAAAACCACTGCCCTCATTCCCTTGATCTTACTCCGACCGAACAACAGCTTAAAAATCCCGAAAGGAAATAATCGGCCATTAAGGTCTTTGAGCAGCTCATTGTAATTGGGAAGGCCAAAAGCAAAGCCAACTTCTTTCCCTTCGTGCAGAGCAAAAATAACCAGCTCCGGGTCGGCAAAATCTTTCAGCCTTTTAGCCATGAATTTCATTTCGTTCTCTGTCCAGGGAACAAATCCCCAGTTTTTAGACCAGGCTTCATTGTAAATATAAGCAATTTTCCGGGCTTCTTCTTCAATCTTTTTCATCTTGACAATCCGCAATCCGAACGAAGTAGCGCCTTTAACTTTATTCACAACGGCTCTGACTTTCTCCCTAGTCTCGTGATCTCTGGTCATCATAAAGGCATAAAGGTCTTTAGCCTTGGTCAGACCAGCTTTTTCTATCAACTCCAGGTAATAAGGAGGATTATAAGGCATCATAATTACTGGCGGTTTATCAAAGCTTTCCAGCAAAAAAGCACATTCATCGTTCATCGACAGGTTCATCGGTCCACGCAGAATTTCCATTCCTTTGTTTTTTCCCCAATCTGAAACTCGATCAAGCATCACCTTAGCCACTTCCTCATCATTGTAGCTTTCATAAAGACCGAAAAAGACAACATTTTCCTGATGATACTCATTATGTCGATAGTCAATGATTCCAGCGATCCGACCAACAACCCGGTCATCCCGCCGGGCCAGGAACAGGTCCATTTTAGCATGCTCAAAAAACGGGTTCTTTTTCGGGTTAAGCTTTGCCTTCATTTCGAGGAGAAGCGGTGGCACCCAGTTGGGATTATCTTTATAGATTTCCTGGGGAAATTTGAGAAAAATCTTAAAATCTTTCTTTGTCTTGACCCGGTTAACAGTTAAATTATTCATAAAAAGACCTTCATTCAGGAAATTTTAGATAATTTTATCAAATCTTTCTTATTTTTCCAGCAATATTTTTGCCCAACTTGCAGATGATTGAATTATTCTGGCTAAAATGATAAATGATAAAAGAATTATGAGGTGTCAAAATGAAAACTGCCAATCAGTTCATTGAACTTAAACCTGAAGAACTGCGCTGGCGGTGTCCTCTGGAAGCCATTCCATTTGAATCCACAGAAGAGTGCGCTGCCTGTGAGGACATCATCGGTCAGGAAAAAGCCCTGAAATCCCTTCAAGCCGGACTGGAAATCAAGAGCCGCGGCTACAATATTTTCATCACTGGCCTGGTTGGTACCGGTCGAACCACCACCATCAAAAAATTCCTGGAAAAAATCAGAACAGGCGAAGAAATACCTGATGACCTGCTGTATGTGAATAACTTCAAAAGAGCGGATGAACCCCTGCTTATGTCTCTTCCGGCAGGCAAGGGAAAGGTCCTCAGTGAAGGGCTGGATAAGCTCATCTCCATGCTTAGAATAAACATTCCGGAATTACTCAAGAGCCAGTATTTTCAGGAAAGAAAACAGGCCATAATAGAAGCCCAGCAGAGAAAGCAAAGAGAAATTCTGCAGAAATTCGAAGACTTGGTGGCCACCGAAGGATTTACGGTCATTCAGGTCCAGATGGGCATTTTTACCAGGCCTGACTTGATTCCAGTGGTTGATGGTCAGCCAACTCCTTTCAGCAAACTGGAAGCCCTGGTAAAAGAAGAAAAATTCCCTAAGAAAAAGCTGGAAGAACTCAAGAGCAAATACAACCGCCTCTCTGACAAACTGGAAAAAGTCATCGCCGAGCTTAAAGAAATAGACGAAGAAAACCAGGCTCTGCTTAAAAACCAGGAAATTGAAGCCTGCGCTCCTCTGATTAAAGGTGGATTGAACGACCTGAAATCCCAGCTTCCTTTCCCTAACGTTCAGAATTACCTGGAGGAAGTCGAAAAAAATCTGACCCAGGATATAGACCTCTTTAAAGTCAGTCCAAAAGAAGAAGCTGAAAAAGATGGCTTTGACCCCTTCATTCCCTACCGGATTAACCTTCTGATCGATAATTCGGAACTCAAAGGCGCTCCGGTGGTCATGGAAATCTCTCCGACTTATACCAACCTCTTTGGAACCATTGAGTATTCTTACAGTCGTTTCGGAATTGGCCAGACCGATTTTACTAAAATCAAAGCTGGTTCTTTTCTTAAAGCTAATGGCGGCTATCTGGTTCTTAATGCTGTTGATGCTTTGACCGAGACCGGGGTCTGGACCACTCTGAAAAGAACCCTTCGCTACCAGACGTTTGAGATTCAAAACCCAATCTCTCTTTTCCTAGTCTCCACTTCCAGGATGAAGCCTGAGCCGATAAAGTGCAATGTCAAGGTGATTCTCATCGGCGATGATTATCTTTACAACCTTCTGTATTTTCTTGATGAAGATTTCAAGAAGATTTTTAAAATCAAAGCCGAATTTGACTCGGAGATGGAGAAAAACCAGAGGAGCCTCATTGATTATGTCAGGTTTATCAAAAAAATCTGCGACGAAGATAATCTGATGCCCCTTGATAAGGAAGGAATCGCCGCGGTAGTAGAGTTTGGAGTGAGACTGGCTGGCCGTCAGAAAAAACTATCTACCCGTTTCCATCTGATCTCTGATGTCATCAGAGAAGCTGATTACTGGGCAAAAAGGAATGGCAAAAAGTTCATTACCAGAGAAGATGTTCAAAAAGCTATCGAAGAAAGAGTGGAAAGGGTTAACCTCATCGAAAGAAAAATCCAGGAGATGATCGAAGAAGGCACCATCCTCATAGATACCGAAGGTCAAACAGTTGGCCAGGTCAACGGATTGGCGGTCTATGATACAGGAGAATTTACCTTCGGCAAACCCACCAGGATAACTGCCAGGACTTCTATGGGGAGAGCTGGAGTGATCAACATAGAAAGAGAAGCTGACCTGAGCGGCCGCACCCATAATAAAGGTGTTTTGATTCTGGCCGGTTATCTTCGGGGTAAATATGCCCAAAATAAGCCATTTGCTTTATCAGCCAGCATTGCTTTTGAACAATCTTATTCAGGAGTTGATGGCGATAGTGCCTCATCCACTGAGGTTTATGCTATTCTTTCAAGCCTTTGCCGTCTGCCCCTGCGCCAGGATATCGCCGTGACCGGTTCTCTGAACCAGAAGGGCGAAATTCAGCCAATCGGTGGAGTAAACGAAAAAATAGAAGGCTTCTTCGATGTCTGCCAAGCTAAGGGCTTAACCGGGACACAGGGAGTAATCATTCCCGATCAAAATGTCAAAAACCTGATGCTCAAAGAAGAGGTGGTCAGGGCTGTGGCCGAAGGTAAGTTCCATATCTATCCGATAAAGACTATCGACGAAGGGTTGGAAATTCTGACCGCAGTTAATGCCGGAGAAAGACTTCCTGATGGTACCTTTGAAGAAGCAACGGTAAATTACCTGGTTGATCAGGAACTCAAACGTCTGGCTAAAGCCTGGCAGGAATTTGAAGCCGAGTCGGAAGAAAAAAAAGAAAATTCCTGAGTTAATCGCTTTCAGTCAGTTAGACCGGTCAGTTTTTTCAGGCGGGAGATTTCTTCTGGTTTCAAATATCGCCAGAAACCGCGGCGGAGACCTTTAGTGGTAATCCCAGCAAAAGACAGACGGCAGAGTCTTTTGACATCACAGCCAAGAGCATAGAACATTTTCCTGACTTCGTGCTTCCGGCCTTCGCGAACTTCGACCTGAATAAGAGAATTTTCTGAGTTTCTGTAAATGACCTTAACCTTAGCTGGAGCAGTCTGGCGGCCGTCAACAAAAATACCTTTTTCCAGCTTTTGCCAATCTTTATCTTCGACAAACCCCCTGACTCTGACTTCATAAAGTTTTTTTATCTGGAATCGCGGATGCATCAGCCGGTTGGCCAGTTCCCCATCGTTGGTGAAAAGCAGAGCCCCTTCGCTTTCTCCATCAAGACGACCAACAGGGAAAATCCTGACTGACAACCGCGGCAGAAGCTCCATCACCGTCCTTCTTTTCTGGGGATCGTCCATGGTCACGATATAGTCTGAAGGTTTGTTCAGTAGAAGATAAACCCGGGTTGTCGGCAATCTGACCAGGTGGCCAGCTACTTCCACCCGGTCGCCGTTTTCATCAATTTTCAAACCGAGTTGAGTGACTATCTGCCCGTTGATTTTAACCCGGCCTTCCTGAATCATCCGGTCAGCTTCTCTCCTTGAAGCCACCCCGGCCTGAGCCAGAAATTTGTTAATTCTTAAAATGATCTTTCTCCCTATTTATTATCCAAAATAATTCCAATAAGTTCGGAACTAAAAATAAAAATTCAAGCCACCTATCCAGGTGAAATTTTTGAAACTAAAATCGGTACCTTCGATGTTCATTTTTACCCGATGATATCTGCCTTCAGCCAGAAGACTAATTTTCCCCAGCTTGAACTCAGCCCCGGCTCCAAGATTATACCCGGCATTGCTTTTCTTCGGCAAGTCCTTGATATTTTCACCATAATAGCCATAACCACCTGTCAGATAGGGTGTGATCAGAATAAAAGGGAAATTCCAGCGCAGGTTCACTCCAGCATAATTATATTCAACCGCTCGCCCGTTCCACGCCGAAACTGAAGGATCTGAGACCCTCAGGTTATGAGCTGACTCGAAAAAACTGGCTTCAAGACAAAACATAAAAAGCTTGAATCCGGCTTTTACTCCGTAAAGGATGGATGAATCCGGTTCAAAACTGATGGAGTTGACCGAAGGTTTCTGAGTGGAAACACCACCCTGAAGACCAAGATACAGACTGAAAGGTCCGGCCTGGGCTGAAACAGCAAGGAGAGAGAGACTCAAGGCTAAAATCAGCAGTTTTTTCCTCATCTTTTCCTCGTCTTCTCCTGGTAGAATCCGGGCTTGGCCAGGATTTCCATAACTCGCAATTCAAAGAAATTCTGAGCATTAGCCGGCTTAATCAGAATAGCAGTATCCACTCCTTTTTCTGTGCCTCCGATGGCCAGACAGGGCTGACCGGTTTCAATCAGGCCGGCATCTGCGGCCATCAGACTTACTTCTATGGCCACTTTCATTCCTTCGCCAAAACTCCTCAGAGTATAAGCGATGATTTCATCAAGCTCATAGGTGCCAAGTTTCTTTCTGACTGCCCGGTTAACTCCACCAAAAGCATGCTGACAGGTCAGGACTTTAGCTCCTTTTTCTTCCAGCTTCTGTCTGACTTCCACCGGCATTTCCTGATAAGTGGGCTTATAAAATCCAGTGGAGTGAGTCACCACCACCAGATTACAATCATGAAAGATGTCCACGGCTTGAAGAGCAGTTTCGCCCGAAGCTGAAGCCACCACTACATTTTTTATTCTCAGTTCTTCGGCTCTGATGGCCGCTCTCTTGAGAGTAGCTTCAGTGTTTGGCAGACCCGGTTCATCAAAATAAAGGCAGGGCACGCTTTCGCCCTCGGCCCGAAGATCAAATTCACACATAATTCAAACTCCTTACCGAAATAGCCTGGTTAAATCGGCGCTTAAATTATCCCTTCAACTGGCCTCTCCGTCAAGGTCTGAGGCAATTCAGCCTGAGGCTGCTCTGGATTAAAATTTTAGTCTTAAAGGAGATTGTAAACTCAGGCCTTATCTCTTCGTATAAAATAATGTAAACTAAATATACAAATAATTGAGAACGATCAGAAAGAGATGAAAAAAGGCAGTATTTATTTTCATGAATCTCTGAGTATGGCTTTTGCTTCTCTCAAAGCCAATAAGCTCCGGACTTTCCTGACACTACTCGGAGTCATCATCGGTGTTCTGACCATAATCGCGGTGGTCTCGGTTATTCAAGGGCTCAACACTTATGTTTATACCAAAATGTCCTTCTATGGAGCCAACGATTTTGCTGTCTCCAAGTTCTCCCCGGTCATCTCTTCCATCAAGGATTATACCGAACAGATGAAAAGAAAGGACCTGACAATGGAAGATCTGCAAACCCTCAGGAGGTTGTCTCGATCCTGTGAGCTCGTTGGCGCCTCAGTTGAAACCAGCCAGAACGTCAAGTATGGCAATCAGATGATAAAGAATGTCAGTATCAGGGGCGTTACCAGTGTTGATCACCTGATAGGTTCGGTGCTGGAGCTGGAGCATGGACGTTATTTTCTTCAGGAAGATGAAGACAGGTCCCGTTATGTTTGTCTCATCGGCCCAGATGTCGTGGAAAAACTTTTTCCAGGACTTGACCCCCTTGGCCGCTGGATTAAAGTTGGCAACCAGAATTTTGAAGTCGTGGGCGTTGGCCAAAAAAAGGGTAAGATTCTTGGCTTTAGCCAGGATAACTATGTCTGGGTTCCGATTACTACCTTTCAGAAGATTTACGGTAGCCATCAGACAATCACCATCAACGTCCATACTTCTTCGCCGGAAAAAATGACTGAGGCTCAGGAAGAAGTCAGAACCATTCTGCGCTCGGTGAGAAAAAGGACTTTTAAAGACCCCGATGATTTTTCCTTCCACACTTCAGAAACTTTTATCCAGATCTATAAATCAGCAACTTCGGGTATTTATTTTGCTATGCTGGCCATTTCTTCCATCGCCCTTCTAGTCGGCGGAATAGTCATTATGAATATCATGCTGGTATCTGTTACTGAACGAACCAAAGAAATCGGCATCAGAATGGCCACAGGCGCTCGAAGACGAGATATCCTGATTCAATTTCTGATAGAATCAGCCGTTCTTTCCGGTCTTGGTGGAATAATTGGCATTACTCTTGGCTATATCATTGCCAGGATTGTCACTCTGACCACATCTATTCCTTCGAAGGTTGATCCGAGTTCGATTGTGGTGGCGGTGCTGATGTCCACCCTGGTCGGGCTTTTCTTCGGTATCTACCCCGCTAACCGGGCAGCCAAACTCAACCCAGTTGAAGCCCTGAGGTCTGAGCAATGAGAGTCAGAACCAGGTTGTTTTTGGAAATTTTTTCTATGGCCATTAATTCCATCAAAACTCACCGCCTGCGTTCTTTTCTGACCATTCTGGGCATAGTCATCGGAGTGATGACCGTCATCGGTATGGTTTCAGTCATCCAGGGATTAAACAAAAGTATTGCCGGTGAGATTGAAAGAATCGGCAGTAATTTAATTATCATTCAAAAATTCGAACTGGTGATGCTAGGACAGCGGACTGAAGAAGAACGCCAGAGAAAAGATTTAACTATTGAAGATGCCGAAGCCATTATGAAAGAAGGCTCGCGGGTTAAAGCCATCACCATTCAGATTACACCCGATTATAGCCAGCTGCCTGAAGTGAAATATCAGAATATCAAAAGCGACAATGCCATCATCTATGGGACCGACGAAAATTTTAACAATGTCTATGCTGTCTATCTGCCCAGGGAAGGCCGGAGTCTTACTGAATCAGAAATTCGACACCGCGCCAAAGTCTGTTTGATAGGAACCGAAGTAGCTGATGTTCTTTTTCCCCATTCGAACCCCTTAGGCAAAGACATCAGAATCGGGCCGGAAAAATTCACCGTGGTCGGAGTTATGGGAAAGCGCGGCCAGATGTTCGGTCAGAGCCGGGACAACCTGGTGGCCATTCCTTACACTACTTTGATGAAATATTTTCCCTATGACCAATCATCGCTCGAGTTCACCATTGTCCCCAAAGAGCCCGGGACCATAAACGAGACCATCGAACAGGTCACCAATCTGCTTCGCCTCAGAAGAAAGGTCCCGCCCTCCAAACCAAACGATTTTGCCGTTTTCACCCAGGAAAGTCTGCTTAGCCTGTACAACCAACTAACCGGAGCAGCTTCCGTAGTGATGATTATTATTTCTTCCATCGGGCTGCTGGTCGGGGGCATCGGCGTTATGAACATCATGCTGGTAGCGGTCAAAGAACGAACCAGAGAAATTGGCATTCGTAAAGCTATTGGCGCCCGGGCTAAAGACATCATCAAACAATTCTTGATCGAAGCTATGGTTCTAACCGGACTGGGTGGAGTAATTGGCATCCTGGTTGGTTTTGCCATCGCCCTGACAATCAGACTGGCCACTCCGCTTCCGGCTTCAGTTTCCTGGTGGTCAGTCTTTCTGGGACTGTCAGTCTCAATGGCCGTTGGGCTTTTCTTCGGAATCTTTCCGGCTCAAAAAGCATCTCGCCTTGACCCGATAGTCTGCCTTAGATATGAATAATCTCAGCTCAAGCCAGTTTTGTTCTTAAAAAACTTAATTGCCAGATTGACGGCTGGTTCAACCTTTTCTTTTTCTTCGCCGACCAGCTCTACCAGAGTTGGGCTGCCGCCCCCTTTGAGTTTAATCTCAGTCTGAAGAAAGGCAATGGCTTGGCGAACATCTACCATAATTTTTTCAGAAGAGGCAATGACCAGATGAAAATGGTTTTCTCTGAAAGCGGCTAAAACCACAGCCACTTCTCCCTGATGGATAAGATTTAAGGCTAAAGACTTGACTTCTTCCGCAGATTTTTCGGGAAAGATTCCAGAGATGATCCTTGACTGACTTTTTTCTATCATTTCTCTGGCTTCAAAGTAAGAGAGTTTTTCTTCGAGTTTTTTCTGTTTCTTTTTCAGGTTTTTAAGCTCGGTCAGGGTCTTATTGGCAGAGGAAAAGACTTCAGATTCTTCGACTGAAAAAAGTCTGGCCGTCTCCTGAAGCCATCTCCGCCGATCGTCGAATTCTTTCAACGTCCGGAAGCCGCAGACAAAAGAGAAACGAACATTTCCCCTGATTTTTTCCTGTTTGATAATCTTAATTAAACCCACTTCTCCAGTTCGATGACAGTGAGTTCCGCCGCAGGCAGAATAATCAAAGCCCTTAATTTCCACCACCCGGATAAGACCGGTTTTTTTGGGCGGCTTTCTGAGTGGAATAGTGCCTATCTTATCATTGGGAAGAAAATAGGTCTTAACTTCCAAGTCAGAAAAAACTGTGCGGTTAGCCAGCTCTTCCACCTCCAGAAGACTTTTATCTTTAATGGCCGGGATATTGATTTCCACGCTGGATTCTTCCTGACCGAGATGGAAAGAAAGAGTCTCTCCTTTAACCACTTCATAGAAAGCTTGAGAAAGAATGTGCTGGCCGGTGTGCTGCTGCATATGGTCAAACCTTCTTGGCCAGTCAATGAGGCCGCTGACCTCATTTTCCTCAAGGTCTTTTTCAAGGAAATGCAAGACCACCCCCTCTTCTTCTTCAATCCTGATCACCCTGACTTCATTTAACCAGCCGAGGTCATGAGGCTGACCACCTGATTCAGGATAGAAAGCAGTGCGGTCAAGAATGACTACTGGAAAACCATTCCTGACTTCCCGGCTTACTACCCTGGCCGTAAATTCTTTGACGTAAGCATCCTGAAAATAGAGTTTTTCGGTCTGGTTAGAGGCGATTTTTTCTCCGTTCATCAGTCACTCCTCAATTTTTCGTTAAGTATATCACAACTGGTCAAATTCAGTTATCCATCTAATTCTTAATAATTCTTAGGAGTATGCCGACAAATCGGCTGACATAGCTAAAGGTAAGAAGAACTATATCTAACGTCCCCGCTCGGCCCATCAACCGGGCAATTAAAGGAAAAGATATGGTCACAAAAGCCTGGTTAACCCCGGTCAGAAGGCCAACAAAAAAGGGAGCGGCCAACATTACCAGATAGCTTGATAGTCCGCCAAGACGGACCAACTGATTAATGGAGGTCAAAACATCAGAAGCTTCCAGCATCAGGCTGCCTCCTCCACGATGGGCGCGCCCATCATCGCTCCGGCAGTCATCGGCAAAAGTCCGATAAAAGCTGAAGGTAAAGCCAGCACCAGACGCCGATCCCGTACCAGGTATTTTAAAGAAACAGCCATCCGCCGGAAATTGCCTTCAGCCTGAAGGTACTGTCCCAGATAAACTACCAGAATGACCACCCCAGGTGGCCGCTTGAATCAGAGCTCCCCAGCTACCAAGAAGGAATTGACCTGGAGTCAGGCGAAAAAGGATCACAATCAGCAGGGCGTTCAGGATCAAGGACAAGCTCAGCTCGGCTTTGAGTCTGATTAGAACCAGAAAAGCTATGATAACGAGCGCGATTTTTATCAGAGCCAGCATTATTTTTTTTTTCCCCTTTTCAGCTGGGCATCGCCGAGAAGACGGGCTGTAGTCTTAAAATGTATCTTGGCAACTTTTTCCAGAATTTCTCGTCCGTATTTTTTGACCAGTTTCACTCCGGCTTCTTCAACCAGAGGGGAAGCGCCTTTGGGCAGGTCTAAACCGACGTCCCGGGACAGATTTCGGAGTCTTAACAGGAATTCAGCCCTGGCCAGGATGGAAGCCGCGGCCACGGCCAGGTCTTCTTCTGCTCCCGTCCTTTGATTGAGTGTTATCTTTTTGCCCTTTTTGAGCAAAGCATCCCGGACATAACTCTGGTCACCAAACTGGTCGGTCAAAGCTTCAGCACAATTGACTTTTTCCAGGATGTTTTCTATAGCCCGGGCATGCCCCCAGGCTAAAATCCGGTTGAGATTAGGCAGGTTGTTATAAAGAGCATTGTAGCGCTCGGGCCCGATGGCCACCACCGAGCAGATGTAACCTTTTTTAAGTAAATTAGCGATTTCAATTACCCGATTATCAGATAATTTTTTACAATCTTTAACTCCTAACTCTTTAAGAACTTCTTCCTGACCTTCGGGCAAGAAAAAGCCGGCAATAACCAATGGCCCGAAATAATCACCCTTACCGGATTCGTCAGTGCCGATGTGCCCTTTTTCTCGTGGAAAAAGCTCTTCCTGTTTCATACTGCTTCACCTGCCTTTAAGTCTTAGTTTATTTTTAGCATTTTCTTAAAAACTTATCTATGGCTCGAGCCGCCCGTCGGCCATCACCCATAGCCAGAATAACCGTGGCTCCGCCCCGGACAGAATCGCCCCCAGCATAAACTCCCGGCAGGCTGCTGCTCATGGTTTTCTGGTCAACTTCCACCTTCCCCCACCGTCCGAGCTTTAGGCCTTCAAGCTGCTTGATCAGAAGTGGATTGGGACTCTGACCAATGGCCACCACTGCCAGGTCAACCTCAACTTCAAACTCAGAACCAGGCAGCGGGATCGGACGCGGTCGGCCGGAAGCATCGGGTTCACCGAGAGCCAGGCGCCGTAAAACCATACTTTTCAGTCGACCTTTTTCACCTCCAGAATAGCGCACGGGCACTGTCAGGAAATGGAAAATGACACCTTCCTCTTCAGCATGCTTGATTTCTTCTGCTCTGGCTGGCATTTCAGCTCTTGATCTTCGGTAATAAATGACGGCTTCCTCAGCACCGAGCCTCAGGGTAGTCCGCACCGCATCCATGGCTACATTTCCCCCGCCAATAACCGCCACCTTTCTGCCCAGAGGCGCTGGAGTATCAAAATCAGGAAACCTGAAGGCTTTCATCAGGTTGACTCTGGTTAGATACTCATTGGCAGAATAGACACCCAGCAGATTTTCACCAGGAATGTTCATAAAACTTGGTAAGCCGGCTCCTGTTCCCAGAAAGAAAGCTAAATAGCCTAGGTTTCTAAGGTCTGAAAGACTGGCCGTCTTACCCACAATAAAATTGGTTTTTATCTCCACTCCCAGGCTTTTGATGAAATTTATCTCGGATCGAAGAATCTGACGGGGCAATCTGAATTCTGGAATCCCGTAGGCCAGAACACCACCAGGAATATTTAGAGCTTCAAATACTGTAACTTGATAACCAAGACGGGCTAAATCAGCCGCCACCGTCAGACCGGCCGGACCGGAGCCCACCACAGCTATTTTCTCTCGGCCTGAATTAACACGCTCAGGCCTAATACTTAGAAGCGGCGGGGAAGAAAGGTAATCAGCCACAAATCTTTCCAGATGTCCGATCGCTACCGGCTCTCTTCCGGCTTTAACCAGATTACAATTTTTTTCACACTGAATTTCCTGCGGACAGACCCGACCGCAGATGGCCGGAAGCCCATTAGTTTGTCTGATTTTGTCAAGAGCTTTTTCTAATTCTCCAGCTTCGATGTATTTAATAAAAGTAGGGATGTCTATGGCCACAGGACAACCGGCTACACATCCAGGATTACCACAATCCAGACATCTTTGAGCCTCTTTCTTAGCCATCTCTAAGGAATATCCGAGGTTGACTTCCAGAAAATTCCTGATCCTTTGTTGAGGCGGCTGTTCAGGCATCTTATGCCGGGGAATCTTCAGGCGTTGCTGGACTGACATCTCCTGCCGCAGTTTCTGCCGCCAGGGTTTTTCTCTTTCCGTAAAAAGTCTTTCAGCCAGTCCTGGCTCAAACAGTTCAATCTTTCCCATTTCTGAAGGCTACTCCTGACTCTCGGATACTTTTTTCTCAAGATTAGCCAAGGCCAGCTCTTCCTGACTGAGGAAAGCTCTTCTGCGATTAAAGTATTCTTCCCAGTCAACTCCGTGTCCATCAAACTCCGGGCCATTAACACAAGCAAAATAAGTTTTACCATTAACAGTAACCCGGCAGGCTCCACAGAGGCCCGTTCCATCAACCATAATCGGATTCAGATTGACCATAGTTTTAAGACCGGTATTTCTGGTTATTTCTGAAACAGTAAACAGCAGATAACTGCAGCCCATTACTATTACTCTTGAAAGTTCAGGTTTTTTGTTTTTCAAGTTGAGAATCATTTCCGCCAGGCTCTCTCCAGAGCCAAAACAATCAGTCCGGAATAAGGTCAGAAACTCATCGACTACTTTTTTTATTCTGCTTTCCCAGTAAAGATAAGCCTGGTCTCTGGCTTCAGCCAGAAAAATCACCCGGTTGCCCCGTTCTTTAAGCTGTCTGGCAAGCGGATAAAGTCCAGCCAGACCAAAGCAACCGCCGACCAGCAAAACATGACCAAACTGGCCGATTTCTGCCGCTTGCCCCAGGGGACCGGCAACTCCTTCCAGAAACTCGCCCGTCTGGAAATTAGCCAGCTTCCTGGTACTTACTCCAAGATTCATAAACACTACTTCGATCGTTCCTCTATTCTTATCCCAGTCGGCAATGTTCAGTGGAAGGCGTTCGCCATGCTCATCAGGAATGATCATAACAAACTGTCCCGGACGGGCAGAAGCAGCAATTTCTGGAGCTTCTATTATCAGATGGAAAATATTGGGCACCAGTCGCTCACCAAGAACCACTTTATTCATTTTCAGCCCTCAATCGCCCTTTGAAGAAACCTTTTAAATATAAATTAAGCCCCCATGATTTATTCAAAGCTGGCCTGATCACCGCGGTGCCGGGTCTAACCCCATAATCTTTCTTCACCACTGCAGAAAAACAGCCAGAGTCTATTTCTATCATAATTCGACTGCCGGCTTTGACTCCCAGCCTTTCAGCGTCCTTCGGGTTTAACCAGACCCACTCAGGATTCTGAATTCGCCTGAATCCAGGCACAAAATCAGCCAGGTTTATACCGGCCAAAGAGCTCAAATTTCTTTCAACTATTATCTGAAATTCTTGCTCTGCAGTTTGATCCATCCTGGCTAAGGAACGAACGAGCGGTTTTACCTCATCTTCGATCCTCAGATAATTCAGGTGGTTTGTTCCGCTGTCTATTTTTTTTCTTCCGGTCAAGGCTGACTGCCCAGCGCTTATGTCCGGTATTTCCAGCCTGACGCCTGCCAAGGAAGCCAGATTTTTAAAAATCTGAAGGTCAGAAAGAATATGACCTGAAATTTTCATGACCGCTGAGCTCTTTTTAACTTTCCCGGCAAAATCAATCAGAGAGCCTGAGCTTTCCAGAAAACTGGCTGCTGGCAAAAAGACATCAGCTTGAACCCCTACCGGCGTCAGGCAGACATTCTGAACCACCAGGAATTCAGGCTTTTCAGTTAGAGGCAGGTCTCCCAGAACATAAACTGCCCGGATTTTTTTGTCCCTGATCATTTGTTCGAAAGTTGATAAAGCAGAAAGCACCTGAAGTGGGTAATTGCGGGTCAAACTGTGGATAAAAGTTTCATTGATTCTCGAAGTTACAGGAAAAAGCCTGGCTTCAAGTTTAAGAGCCAAATTCCAGAGAGAAAGAAGATTTTTCTTCCAGTTTTCTTGCCTCAGAAATCTTTCGCCAAAAATTATGGCTGCTGGCCGGTAGGCAAGAAGAAGCTCTGCGACTTTTTCCAGGTCTTCTGACCTTACTCCGCTTGCTTCGGCCAGGGTTTCAGCAGAAATCTGATTTAATTTTTCAACCAGCAGGTCAAACCCCGGATAGAAATTAAGGCCGGGGTCTTTCCCCATCATCAGTTTTAAAAGACCGAATAATGTCAGAAATTCCCGGCCAGGCTGACATTTCAAAGTAAAACTCGAAGCTCGCTCAAGTCTATTCAATCCCGAATCCAGAATAACCAGTCTGGCACCAGTTCTTAGCCGGCGATTTATCTCCAGCCAGAAAGTCACTGCTTCAGCTTTGAGATCAGCGTCCAGCACTAAGAAAGATTTAGATTCAGAAAGGCAGTTACAATTCAATTCCCGGCTAAAGTCAACTTCATTCTCTTTCTCGAACTCGGCAATCTTTTCCAGGAAAGCTTCAGGATAGAACCAGTAAAAGTTTTTCATACCCAGATTCTGTCCGAGTTCCAGAAAAGCCAGCAGGTTCTCAGAATAAGTCTGCTCGGTAAAAACAAAAGCCATTTCTTCGGGGCTAAAAGCTTTCAGGCCTTTGACCACTAATTCCAGGGCTTCATCCCAGCTGGTTTCCACCGGAGAACCAATGTGTCTGATTGGAGGCTTAAAATTTCCTTTAAACTCCGTCAGCAATTCTTTAAGGCCAAAACGTCCATAGAGACAGCCTGACATGAAAGCTGGTTTTTCTGCCGTTGAGGGTAAGATTCTTCGAATGATTCCTTCATCCAGAATTTCAGCTTCCAGCTCACAGCCGCAACCGCAGAGAGGACAGATGAATTTCTCCCGGGTCAAATTTTCTCCTTTAGCCCGAATTACCCCTTTTTCGGAAAAAGCCGCTACCGGGCAGACATCAACACAGGACCCGCAGAAACTACAACCAGCCTCAAGGAGTGTTCGATTAAAGAAAGTCCCGACGACTGTCCTTGAACCCCGGTTGACAAAACTCAGCACTCCCTCTCCCCTGATTTCTCCGCAGACCCGAACACACCGACCACAGAGGAGACAAAGATTCGGATTGTGGCTGATAAAAGGGTCTTTCTGCCAGAGGGGCAGTCCTTTATCTTCAAAATCATAGCCAACTTTTTCTATCTTTAAATATTCGGCTACCCGCTGAAGCTCACAATTGCCATCTTTGGGACAGAAAATGCAGCCACCTGGTTCCAGAGCTTTAGCCATGGTGGCTTTGAGTTCTTCACAACTGGTTTTTTCCGAACACAACAAACAAAAATAAGGATGTTCACTCAGGATGAGCTCGAAAATTGAACGTCTGAGATTCTCCAGCTCTTCTGATGAAGTTATAATTTCCATCCCGTCTTCAACTCTAGTCTGGCAGGCTGGAGACCAGCCGGGACGCCCCTTAATTTCCACCAGACAGAGGCGGCAACCAGCAAAAGAGGGCAATCCTTCAAGCGCACAGAGTGAAGGAATGTAGATATCGTTTTTCCTGGCGCATTCGAGGACAGTTATTCCTGGTTCAGCTTCAATCAGTTGCTGATTTATTTTTATTTTAAGTTTTATCCGGCCAGAGCTCATCGGCTAATTACCTCCGGATTTTCTATTCTGGTTCTGTCTCAAGCTTTTTCTACTGACTTTTCTTATGGCGGAAAAGCGGGGCGGACAGGTGGAAAAACAGACGCCACACCTGGTACACAATTCCTGGTTAATCACAGGAATTTTATCGGTTTTGGACTCAATGGCTCCATAGGGGCAGGCTTTGACACACAGCTCGCAGGCCGAACATTTTTCAGGGTCTATTTCATAGGCAATTAGTTTTTTGCAGACCATAGCTGGACATTCTTTAGCCACTATATGAGCCTCAAACTCTTCCCTGAAATACCGCAGAGCACTGAGCACAGGATTGGCCGCTGTCCGCCCGAGACCACAGAGAGAACCCTTTTGCATTGTCCAGCCAAGCTTTTCCAGCCGGTCAAGGTCAGAAAGTTCACCTTCTCCGCTCGAAATCTTTTTCAGGATTCTGACCATCTGCCTGGTTCCAACCCGGCAGGGCGCACATTGGCCGCAGGATTCCTGACTGGCAAAGTTGAGAAAGTAGAGCGTCAGGTCAACCAGACAGGTACCTTCATCCATAACAATCATTCCGCCTGAACCCATTATGGAACCAGCCTGATTGAGGGACTCGTAATCAACAGGGAGATTCAACAGGCTGGCTGGCAGGCAGCCGCCTGAAGGACCGCCGGTCTGCACTGCCTTTATTTTTTTACCTTCTTTTAATCCACCACCAACTCCGTAAATAACTTCACCGAGAGTAATTCCTAAGGGCACTTCCACCAGCCCGGTATAACGAACCTGTCCGACCAGAGAAAAAATCTTGGTTCCCTTGCTTTGCTCGGTTCCAACTCTGGAAAACCAGCCCGGGCCCTGCCGGATAATCAAAGGAATATTAGCCCAGGTTTCCACATTGTTTATCACTGTGGGTTTATCCCAGAGTCCCCGGACTACAGGGAACGGCGGCCTCTGCCTGGGAAAAGCCCTCCGGCCCTCAATAGAAGCAATCAGGGCTGTCTCTTCTCCCGAAACAAAGGCACCGGCGCCTCTGACCAGTTCCAGGTCAAAAGAAAAGCCGCTACCCAAAATATTTTTACCGATAAAACCAGCAGCCCGGAGTTGATCTATCGCCTGCTCCATTCTTTCTATAGCCAAAGGATATTCCTGCCTGATGTAAACAAAGCCCTTTTCTGCTCCAATCGCATATCCGCCGATGATCATCCCTTCGAGGACGCTAAACGGATTACTTTCCAGAAGGCCTCTGTCCATATAGGCACCCGGATCTCCTTCGTCACCGTTGCAAATAAGATATTTTTGGTCAGCACTGGCCTGGCGAGCCAAACGCCATTTGACTCCGGTAGAAAACCCAGCCCCACCGCGACCTCTGAGGCCAGAAGCTGAAATTAAATTAATAATCTCTTCAGGGATGGCACCAGTTAAGACCAAAGTCAGGGCTTTAAAGCCGTCATGGTGCAGATAATCGTCCAGACTGGTGGGGTCAAGATCAAGATGGGCATCTAGCAGCCAGCGGACCTGCTTACGGTAAAAAGGTAATTCATCCACAGTCAGATAAATTTTCTTATCAGCTCGATCTTTGAAAGCCAGCTCCGGAATCATCTTTCCTTTCAATAAAGTCTCTTCTACTATCTGCGGGATTTGTTCCGGTCGGAGATTGGGATAAAAAAATCTCTCAGGGAAAATGATCACATTCGGTTCGAACTGACAGAATCCATGACAGCCAGTCAGTTTGAGAATAACTTTATCAGTTAGTCCGTATTCCTTGAGCGATTTTTCTAAAGCTGAAGCTATTTGGAGAGCCCCGGAAGCCCGACCGCAGCTGGCCGCGGAAATACTAACCAGCCGACGGGAATCAGAAAGGAGTTGCAAACTTGTTTGGTACTCTTCAACTTCTTTTATTGATTTAAAGCGAACAGGGCTCATTTTACTTCATTTTTCCCGATTAATTTTTCAGCAATTTTTTCTACATCCTTGATATTAACCTTAGCTTGATACTGGCCGTCCACCACCACCACCGGACCGATAGCACAGCAACCAAGGCAGTTAACTGATTTTAACCAAATGCCTTTCTGCAGGTTTTCTTCGCTCGGTTTTACTCCCAGCAATCTGGAGAATTCATCCATTATGGCCTCTGCTCCCCGAACGTGACAGGCTGTACCCTGGCAGACAACGATTTCATGCTGGCAGCCCGGTTTTAATCTGAAAGCTGAATAGAAAGTCACCACTCCAAATATTTCTGAAGGCGAGACAGAAAAATGCCTGGCGGCTAAAGGTAGAACTTCTTCGGGGATGAATCCCAGCTCTTGCTGAACAAGATGCAGGAAGAGAATTAGATGCTGCCTTTGGCTCGGTAGAGTCTGAAGTAATTTTTCTGCCTTGTCTTCTAGACTATTCATTTGAGTTAAAAATCAGGTTGAGTAAAAACAATCCGGCCATCAACCATCGTCAGAAGGACTCTGGTGTTGATTATTTCTTCTGGCTGAATTTTAAGTATATCCCGATCAAGTACCACCAGATCAGCCAGCTTGCCGACTTCGATCGACCCTTTTTCTTTTTCCGAAAATTCCGCATAAGCAGCTCTGATGGTATAACCCCTTATGGCTTCTTCCACGGTGATTTTTTCTTCAGGTATCCAGCCCCCGGGATTTTTATCATTAAGAGTTCTTCGAGTCGCAGCAGCATAAATTCCGGTAAGTGGACTAAGTGGAGCCACTGTCCAGTCGGAACCAAAGACCAGTCGGGCTCCGGCTTTCTGAAGCGAATTAAAGGCGTAGGTAGTTCTGGCTCTTTCAGACCCAATTTTTCTTTCAGCCCAGCAACCATCGTCGATCGCCTGGTAAGGCTGGACAGAAGCAATAATCCGTAGCTGACCGAAGCGGGCAATATCGCTTTTTCTGAGATGCTGGGCGTGCTCAATTCGCCAGCGCCGGTCACGAGGTCCATTTTCCCGGATGATTTTTTCAAAGAGATCAAGGATAAGAGCATTGGCTCTATCGCCAATCGCATGAATGGCTACCTGAAGCCCGGCTTTATCTGCCTGCCGTAATCTCTTCTCCATTATCCCTTGCGGGAACATATTAGCAGCCAGCAAGCCGTAAACTTCTGGATTATCTAGGTAAGGTTCAAAGAAATAAGCGGTGCTTGAGCCCAGAGAGCCATCGACAAAGCCTTTGAGTCCGGCGATTCTCAAAAATGGATGACCAAAACCAGATTTGACCCTCATCCGCAAAAAAGTTTCTATCTCAGTTATCTGGAAATAGACATACAGTCGGGTAGTCAGTTCCCCGCGCCGCCCGAGCTCCTGGTAAACTTCAAAACTGGAAGCATCAGACATATCATGAATCGAGGTAACTCCGTTCAAAGCGGCTTGCTTTAAAGCTGCTCTGACCGCCTCAATTTTGTCTGCCAGATCGGGCTCGGGTATGTGGGCAGACACCAAGTCGCAAGCTGCGTCCTTGAGGATTCCGGTTGGTTCATCGCTGAGCGGGTCTTTAATAATCTCTCCCCCTGCAGGCGGAATAGTTTCCTTAGTTATGCCCGCTAATTTCAAAGTCAGGCTGTTCGCCAGAACCATATGTCCATCGAAACGACTAACAAAGACTGGATGGTCGGGAGTTACTAAATCAATCCATTCTTTTCTCGGAAGTTCAGGCGGGCTGAATTGCTCGTGGTCCCAATCACCATTAAGAATCCAGGCACCGACTGGCATTTCCTTAGCCTTATCGGCAATCTTTCGGACAAACTCTTCTTTTGACCGACAATCTCTGAGTTTAACCGAGCCAAGGGCAAAACCGCCGTTTAGAAAATGGGTATGACTGTCGATAAAACCGGGCAGGACAAAATTACCTTTTAGATCGATTACCCTGGTGCCCGGACCGATGAGGTTTTTTATCTCAGAATTTTGGCCCACTCTGATAATTCTATTCTGAATAATGGCCACAGCTTCAGCTTCTGACTGAGCCGGATTAACTGTCCAGATTCGACCGTTGATCAAAGCTACTTCAGCCATGAGACCTCCTGTTGACTGACAGTTGATAAAAAAGACATTGATTGAGACAAAAATAATTAGAAAATTTCCAATCAATCTCGTTGTTATCTTCATCTTCATTCAACACTCCAGACAAATTTTATGACAAAAGCTTTTTTAATGCCTGAATTTTCTTTAAAAAAATTACAGTCATTTTATTTTCCATTCGATATCCCTTTAAAGCCGGGGTGAGTTTCTATTTTTATTGATCTCCAGCGTCTGAAAGTCCTCAGGCAGGAAAAGCTGGCCCCGATAATTCTTCCTGATTTCCTGCTCGATTTCCTCCAGGCAAAAATCCAGATCACTGGAAAAATGGCAGGGCACCAGTAACTTAACTTTCGCCTTTTCAGCAGCTACTCCCAGGTCTAAAGAATTGGTGTGCCTGGTTTTAAGAAAAGGAAAAGTTTCAAAAAAACGGCCGGGAGCGCTGCAGTCATGAATCAGACAGTCAATATTTTTGGCCAGGCTAAAGACAGGCTCTGAAATAGGGGTATCACCAGAAAATAGAATTTCACCTTCTGGCGTTTGAAAATGAAAAGCCAGAGAAGAAGAATGATGGGCAACTGCTATGCCTGTAATCAGAAGGCCAGGGGAAATTTCTGTCTGAATGCCTGGAATGAGTGGCTGCGAGTCAATTCGGTAGAGGATTTTTTCCTTTCTCAGATGGAAAAGGTCTAAAAGCTGAAGACAGAACTCAACTGTTTCAGTGGAGCCAAAGAGCTTAACCACCTTATTTTCCAACATCTGGCTATGGACAAAAGACGGCAGTCCGTAGAGGTGATCAGGATGGATGTGAGTGATCAAGATAGCTGAGATTCTGTCGGGATGGTAACCCGACTTTAAGATTTTCTGAGTCAAGGCGCCCGGGCAATCAACCAGAAGCAGCTCTCTACCGGTTTCAATCAGGAGACTGGTATTATCTCTGACAGCTGTGGGAACAGCCCCGCCCGTTCCGAGAAAAGTTATTTTCATAGTTGACCTTTTCTATCAACAGAAAATCCTTTATAAAAAATTTTATTGAATAAATCAACCTGCTATTTTAAGCCCCTGACTTTCAGATAACCCGATCTATGTAAATCACGATTTTAACCTCTTCAAACCAATTCCGGGTTGATCAGTAAATAACTTCTGGCCATCTTCATAAACAGAAGCCAGCCATGAGGAACTAAATTACTGGCTTAACAACACCAATTTTGAAATTCCCTACATTGCCAATCTTTATCCGAATATCCTGGTGCCCTTCTGAAAATTGACAGGTCCGGATTTATAAGATAAATTTTTAGAATACAACTGGATCTCGATAAGGATGAAACCCGAACGATTGACAGTCTCTTCACCCGGACGTCTCTGTCTTCTTGGAGAACATCAAGACTATCTTGACCTTGATGTCGTGGCGGCCGCTATCAGTCTGCGATTTTACATCGAAGGACAACCGAGGGCCGACAGACAATTTTTTATTGACCTCCCCGATATCGGCGTAAAAGAGAATTTTTCAATCGACGACAACCTCCCTTATCTAAAGCCCAGGGATTATCTGCCCAGTGCGTTTAATATCCTCTTCAGGCTCGGCTGCCGTTTTGAGCAGGGCTGGGACGTCCGGATGCACGGGGAGATTCCTATTAATGCCGGAACATCAAGCTCTTCGGCTATGGTCGTGGCCTGGATAAAATTTTTATTGGAAATTGCTGGAAGGCAGGACCTGGCTCCTTCACCTGAAGCGGTGGCCGAGCTGGCTCATCAGGCTGAAGTCGTAGAGCTTAAAGAACCAGGGGGCAAGATGGACCACTACACTTCAGCCCTTGGCGGGATTATCTGGATAGAATTTGCCCGGGAGCTTAAAATTACCAGGCTTAAGGCACCCCTCGGAACCTTTGTCCTTGGAGACTCTGGTGAGAAAAAAGATACCACCGCCACCCTGGGCTCAGTTAGAGAAAGAGTCACCCGTGGTCTGGAGCTGATTAAAAAAGAATTTCCTGATTTTGAACCCAAAAAGGCAACTGAATCCGAAATTACTCCGACTATCAAAAACTTTCCGCCTGAAATTAAAAAGCCTCTTCTCGGAGCTATCCTCAATCACGACCTGACTAAGGAAGGGCTTAAACTCTTTCAATCGAAAAGCTTTGATCATCAAGGGTTCGGCCATCTTCTCAATGAAGAGCAAAAGATCCTTCGCGACCTGGTTGGAATTTCCACGCCCAAAATTGACCGGATGCTCCAAGCGGCTCTGAAGAGTGGAGCTCTGGGAGGAAAAATAAACGGCTCAGGTGGTGGTGGCTGTATGTTTGCCTATGCACCAGAAAATCCAGAAGCTGTGGCCAGAGCTGTAGAAGCAGCTGGCGGAAAGGCTTTCATCATTAAGGTTGATTCAGGATTGAAGCTGGAAAGGTAATTTTTTTGAGCCAGAAAATAGACAAAGCTTAAATTTTTTGTAAAATATACTCTTAAGACTATTAAATCCTGTAAGTTAAACTCAGGTCGGAATTTTCTTCAGTGGTGAGGAGGTTCAATGATTGACGCTACTAAAATTCGAAGAGGGATGATTATCAAGCTTGAAGGCCAGCTCTTCCGCGTTCTGGATTGCCAGTTGATCACTCCGGGGCGCTGGAAAGCCATGGTTCAGACAAAGCTGAGAAACATCAAAGACAATTCCCAATTAGAATACAGGTTCCGTTCTGAAGACCGGGTGGAGCAGGCTTATCTGGAAGAAGTGGAAATGGTCTTTCTTTACCGCAGCGGAGATGAATTCTACTTTATGAATCTTCAGACTTATGAGCAGATCAAATTGGAGGCTGAAGCTATTGGCGATGGAGCTAATTATCTTATCCCCGACCTGGTTTTGACCATTGAAATGTATGAAGGGCAACCGGTAGGTATTAAACTTCCCAATACTGTTGACCTGACTGTGGTAGAGACAGAACCCATGCTCAAAGGCGCAACCCAGAGCGCCAGCTCCAAACCAGCCAAACTGGAAACCGGTCTGGTCATTTCTGTTCCCCAATTCATAAAAGAAAGTGATGTCATCAGGGTTGATACTCGGGAAGACAAGTATCTGGAAAGAGTTAAAGCCAAATAACTCATTCTGAGCCAGCTTTTATCTTGGTGAAAAACTAAGATAAGGAGATTTCAGGCTCTTTTGTTGAAATATATCAAACGGATTTGACTGCCTCTCGGGGTTTAGAATTTTCAATAATTAATACTTCATTTCACCTATAATCAGGCGGATTGGCAGCAACAAAATAAACCTCAAGATTTAAAATTATAAATAACCGTTCGGTAAGACAAGTCAAAACCGACTCTGGAAAACTCCGATATTACCGAAACTGTCTTTGACTCTGATTATCAGGAGATTATCCGTGGCTCCACTCAATTTGATCGAGATTTTAAAGCTCTCACTTTTTGAATCGCAGATACCATCGACCGGAAAGATCATCTGCCAGTCTTCAGGTTTCACCAGAAATTTGACTTCTTCGATGTAGGAATAGGCATCCTCAGCTTCAAATGAAACTTCAAGGCCATCTTTAGCTCTGACAGCCGAGAAGTTCTTGATCACCGGCAAAGAATTATCAATGATAAAGGGCGGGCTGATTTTTCCCACCTTTTTCTCCGTGCCCGGCGGATTTGCAGGCAAATCTGATGCTTCGATTTTCAGGAAGTAAGTGCCATCAGGAAAATTTCTGGTATCAAAAGAAAAGACTTTATCCGTCAGCTTATCCTGCATCAACCGCCAGTTCTGATCTTCTTCTTTCCTGATAAATACTCTGAAGTTGAGTTTATCATCATTCTCGTCGCTGGCTTCCCAGGTAATCGTCCTGAAGCCCTGACGTTCGGACTTTTTCGGCGTCAAGTAAATAGCAGTATCATCTTTCTTTTTAGCGCTTTCCTGAGAAGCAGCGTCGATTCCCAGGATTATTTCTTCCTGTTCGGGTGGCTTGATGAAAACCTGATTGGGTGGCAGAACCTCCAGCTTATCAATGACCGGGGTCAGATTGGTCTGAAGGTAAAAAACCAGTAGTTTCCCCACCTTAGGCACCTGCCGGGCAGACTGGCTTTTTAAATTGACTTTAAGCTGCAGATAGCGGCCTTTCGGGCTGAGAATTTTTTCGTCCGCTCTTATATAGGGCGGAGACCATTCGCTCCAGGTTTCATCTGGTTCAGCTGTATTACCGCTTCTTGATTGAACCTGAACTAAAGCCCCCTGAGGCAGCTCTGCCTGCCAGTCGATTCTCCCCCAGATGGATAAAGTCTTAGCATCGAGAACTGGACTTAAATACTCACCGGAAAAGTTCTGTCCAATCTGCAGTATCCCGAACAGACAGGGATTATTGTCAATAAGATAAACCTGATTATCAACTTGATACAGACCATAAACCTGCTCCGAGCTTTCCTGACAGAGAAGCTCAACCGCGCTTTCTTTATCAACAGTGTAGATTCGGCCCTGATGACCGGTGCCGAAGACAATCTTTTTACTTTCATCATCAAAAATTAAACTATAAACTATCTCTTCAGTGGAACTCCAGAGTTTCTTTGATAAACCATCAGCTGCAACCTGAAAGATAGCGCTGGAGATCTGCCCGGGAATTTTACCGGTAGTTGAGGAAGAAGGGGCTGAAGGAATTTCCGAAGTAGTAACCTGAGTCGGAGAAACTACCACCATGATTTCTGTGTCTGTTTTAACCGGTGCGGCTGGGGCGGCCGGGGCTGCGGGAGCGACTGTGGATACTGCCTTTGAAGGCAGGCCGGAAGCACTGACATAAATATTACCTTCATGGTCAAAAGCAATATTCTTGATTTCTTCATAAGCTGATTCAAACAGCACGCTGACCCTGCCAGCAGGAGAAATTTTATACACCAATCCCCGGCCACCGCTTCCGGCCAGAAGCTCCCCGAAGGGACTTTTTCTCAAACAGAGAATATGATTATCTTTAGCCTTAAAAATGAGCTTTCCTTCTCCGGCCGGACTGATTTCATAAAGGCCACCACTCTCACCTACCGCCGCCAGCAAATTGCCTTTTTCGGTAAACATCAGGTCCCAGATGTATTTTTCCTGCGGATTAAAAAATTCTTCCCCTTTGCCTTTAGCCGTAATCTTATAGATTTTCCCGTTGGGAGAAGTGCCGGCATAGAGATTGCCTCTTTGATCAACCGCCAAACTGGTCACATCCATTTCAGTCGTCTGATAATAAAGCTCAACTTTCTTCTCGGCTCCGATTTTATAAATCTTACCGCTATGACCTGTGCCCAAGTAAAATCCGCGGCCGGAGACTGCTACAAAAGAAAGATAAAATTCTTCTGCCGGCAGCTCGATTTTTTCGACCTTCGGTCCTAGGGAGAGCACCCCATCTGATGAAAGCGAAATTCCGGAAAATTTTCCCCTTAGAAATTCTTCTTTCGACCTGAGTTCCCATTTTCCGGGAACCACCGCCTGTAGCTGAGAAACAATCACCAGAATGGCCACTGATTTAATGGTTAAGGAAATTATTCTTTTCATTGGCCTGCCTTTCCTTTAATTAAAAGCTCATATTGTTAGTTGGCCTCAAACATCTCAGTTCTTTATTTTTCTTTTATTTTTTTATTTTAATCGGAATTGTTATTGCTCCTTTGAAAACATACGGGATCGGCAACTGGTATTCGCTCAAAGTCGAACGGCTGATCTCGGTCAGGTTGACAGTTGAAGCCCGGGGTGAAGTAAACATGGTCTTCAAGCTCGGCGGCAGGTTGGGCAATTCTTCTCCCTTCAGAAAAAGACCGGCTCTGGAAGCCAGAACCTTGAAATATATCCGATTGTTTTTTCTGAGGTTGCCCAGCATTCTTATAAGCTGATTCAGATTCCTGGGGGTAAAATCCTGCAGCCGGTATAATCCCCGCTCGAGCTGCTGCATATAAGCAGCATCAGCCACCACCAGATCAAATTCCGAGCCCGGGGGTAAAGCCGGGGCAACAAATTCTACTTCTTCTGTCTTAACTTCCTGCTTGAAAGTCCGGAAATAGGTTCTGACCTTAACTACTTCACCAGGGACCACTTCATATTTATCTAAAAGGACTTTTTCTAAAGTGGCCGACCGAATCTGATCAACTGACCTGATTCTCAGATCTATCTGGTTGATATTAACTTCCTGAAACTCATTGTTTTTTAAAAGATAAATCACAGCCGCCAGAATTCCAGAAAGATTGGTCGTAGGATTATCCAGGTTTCCGCTGAACAGGTCTTCCAGGTGAACGCTTATTCCCTGGTCCAGAAAAATATCAGCCTCGAAATCGAGGGAAAGGTTGCCGTATGACCTTTCTTCACTGCTGATTAAAGTGGAAATTCCAACATTCAAAAGTGCTGGAGATAAGATAGGATCATTAACCACCTTCAGTTTAAACTGCTTTTTGCTGATCGGACTATCCTGGACTTCGATGTTAACCGGAAGGTAGCGAGGAAGGCGGCCGACTTCTCCAAAAACTCCGCTCGTCCGGTCCTGAGTGACCCGACCGATCAATTGTCCAGTAGTTGCCAGCTTAAAAGAGCTTTCTAAGCTGGGAACCACAGTCAGGACTTCAGCCTTGGTCAGGCCATAATCAACCAAACCCAGGTTATAAAATGGATGCCCGAAGGCTAAAATTTTATTACCATCAACATAAGTAACAGTCCCAACAGCAGTCAGGTCGAGGTCTCCGGTCATCAGCTGAACTCCGATCGCCTCACCCTCATTGAGGACGACTGCTGTCGACTTCAGATTCAAAGTCTGACCCGAAGCTACCCCGGCGCCCAGGACAGGCTGAAAATTATACTGGCTGAAGAAGGCCTTGAATTGGTTGAAAGCTCGGTCAGTAAATCCGGAAAAAATCAGTGGCACTTTGATGGGGATGAGAGCCCGATCGTTGCTGGCCAGAGTTTCTCCTTTTGAGCTGCTTTCAAGATAAGCCCGACCTAAGTCTTCTAAGGTCAGATTCCCTTCCGGCAACCTCAGTTCGGAGCCAGCTCTCAAGCGAGATTCCAGGTTCTTCTGGGACGCCATCAGCATCTCTTCGATCGGGGTAATGCCAGCAATAGCTTCCTTAGCAAAAGCATAACTGAAAGAGACAGAGCCAACCAGTTTACCATCGATGTAAACCGGGCTACCGCTCATCCCGGCAATCACGCCGGTGTTCTCCAGCCCCTGACCGCTCAACCTGGCCAAAATCCAGTTTTTCTTAGGTCGGACATTCTCTAAAATGCCTATAATCTCCGCCTCGAAACTCTCCACTTTGTTTCCAGCAAAGACACTCTTGCCGATGCCTTTCATCCCTGGTTTTACTTGAGACAGGGGCATAATGGGTGTTGCGGCCGGGGCTGCAGAAATCAGAGCAAAAAACAACAGTAAAATTAAGGCAGAAAACCTTCTGCCTTTATTTTTTGAAAAAGAGGACATTCTTGACCCCTTTATAAAGTTAATCTTCACTTATGGAATAAGGCCAAGGGCTTTCCCGCATTTTCTGAAAGCTGCCAGAATCAGATTCAATTCTTCATCAGTATGATTGGCAGAATAACTGGTTCGGATAAGGGCCTGACCCTTAGGAACAGCAGGATAGATAACCGGGGTGGTAAAAATTCCTTCATCTCTTAAAGCTTTCCACAGGGCAAAACCTTTCTCGTCATCACCAATCATAATGGGTATAATTGGTGTTTGACTGGGACCGGTATTATATCCCATCTTTTGAAAGCTATTTCTCATAAAATGGGCGATTTGCCAGAGCCTTTCTCTTCTTTCAGGTTCAGTCTCAATGACTTCCAAGGCAGCCAGAACCGCGGCAACAGAGGCCGGGGTAGCTGCTGCACTGAATATTAAAGAGCGGGCAAAATGCTTAATGTAGGAAATGACTTTCTTTTCACCAGCCACAAAACCACCAAGAGAAACAAAAGATTTGCTGAAAGTCCCCATAATAAGATCAACTTCTTTTTCCAAGCCAAAATGTTCTGCTGTTCCCCGACCGTTTTTCCCCAGAACTCCAAGGCCATGAGCATCATCTACCATCACTCTGGCCTTATATTTCTTGGCCAGCGGAATAATCCCGGGGAGATCAGCAATATCTCCTTCCATACTGAAAACCCCATCAACCACTATTATCTTGCCTTTATCATCTGGAATTTCAGACAGAATTCTTTCCAGATCAGGCATATCATTGTGCTTGAATTTTCTAACTTCAGCAAAAGACAGCCGGCAGGCATCGATGATGCTGGCATGATCCATCCTATCAGTAATCACGAAATCATCTTTACCAGCCAGTGACGAAATAATTCCCAGATTGGTCTGATAACCGGTGGAGAAAGTCAGAGCAGCTGGTTTATTCATAAACCGGGCCAACCGTTCTTCCAGGATTTCATGCAGGTCGATTGTTCCGGTCAAGAATCTGGAGCCACAGGTGGCCACACCGTAACGGTCAATGGCTTCTTTAGCCGCCTGCTTGATTTTCGGATGGTCAATCAGCCCCAGATAATTATTGGAACCGATCAAAATCATTTCCCGGCCATGAACTTTAACCCGATTACCCTTCGCCTCAGAGATTGGAACAAAATAAGGATAAAGGCCAGCGGCTATAATTTCTTCAGCTCGGCTGAAGTCATAGCATTTTCCGAAAATATCCATTGTCTCCTCCTGAAAACTATTTTTTAAGCTAATCTTTTTATTTCTTGTTCAGGTTAATTCTTTTTACCTTTTTATCAAACTTTTTTCAAGATAAATTGACCATCTTTCTGGCTTGGTCTAAAATCAGAGCATGATTGCTCTGGTCACAGGAGCCAACGGTTTCATCGGCAGTCGCCTGGTTGAACATCTTCTGGCCCGGGGCGATTTCGAAGTATTCGCTCTGGTCAGAAATCCTTCTAAATTAAGCTGGATAAAACCTGCTGATAATCTTCATCTCCTTCAAGGAGACCTTTTTTCTCTGCCTCCACTTCCAGCTAATTGTCAGGTAATCTTTCATCTCGCCGGCCTGACTAAAGCAGTGAAACCGGACGATTATTATACTGTAAATCAGATCGGAACCGCAAGTTTGCTGAGAAATCTGATTTCGGGCGGACTCAGTCCCAGATTTGTCCATCTGAGCAGTCTGGCAGCAGGAAGTCCAGCCATTAAGGGACAGCCAGTCAAGGAAGATGTTCCCCCGAACCCAGCTTCGCCTTATGGCCAAAGCAAACTCTTAGCCGAACAGGAAGTTGTGAAGTTCAAAGATCGAATGCAGGTCGTTATTCTAAGAGCTGCTGCCATTTTTGGACCCAGAGACCGGGATTTTCTTCAATTTTTTCAGCTGATAGACCGGGGCTGGTTATTCACCTTTAGCAGAAAAATCACCATGAGTCTCTGCTATGTTGATGACTTGGTCAGGGCTATGGAAGTTTGTGCTAAGTCCGGTCTTAAAAGTGGAGAAATCTACAATGTGGCTGACCCCATTCCCAGAACCTGGGAAGACCTGGGAGAAGAAGCTGCCAGGATACTCGGCAAAAAGGTCAAAAAGGTAAAAGCTCCACTCTGGCTGGCGCGGACCGCCGCCGGGGCTTCAGAATTGGCCTCGAGAATTACTGGCAAACCGAGCACTTTAAATCTTAGTAAATACCGTGATATGGAAAAGCTCTGCTGGGTAGCTGATCCTTCAAAAATTAAAAGGGACCTGGGCTTCGAAACCATCTGGCCCTTTGACCGGGCTTTAAAAGAAACCATTGATTGGTATAAAGCAAACGCCTGGCTGTAAGCATACTTTATCAAATTTTATTTTTCTGCTATTAATGTAAGCTATTTAAATTTAATAAAGGATGGATTGATATGGACAGAAAGACAATAATAACCGGAACAGGTCATTATGTTCCTCCCAGAGTGGTCACCAACTTCGACCTGGAAAAAATGATGAATACCTCTGATGAATGGATCAGGGAGCGCACCGGAATTGTTGAACGTCACTGGGCCGAGCCGGGAGTGGGCACATCTGATTTAGCTTATGAAGCTGCCCTGAGAGCGATTGAAGAGACGAGAATCGACAAATCAGAAATCGATTTTATCATTGCGGCCACTCTCTCCCCTGACCATTACTTTCCCGGGATCGGAGTGATGGTTCAGGCAAAACTTGGCCTGAGAGAAATCGGCGCTCTCGATATCAGAGACCAGTGCTCGGGTTTCATCTATGCTCTGTCTGTCGCTGACCAGTACATCAGAACGGGGACTTATAAAAGAATACTCCTGGTAGCCGCAGAATTACAATCAGCCAACCTTGATTTTTCAGATGATGGTCGGGATATGTCTGTCCTCTTTGGAGATGGTGCTGGGGCACTCATTCTGGAAGCCAACGATTCCGGAGATGATCGAGGCCTGCTATCCTGCCATCTCTTTTCTGATGGCCGGTTTGTTAATGAGCTCTGGATGGATAAGCCCTCATCCAAAGATAACCCTACCTTCCGCCAAGAATTCTTCCATCAGGGAAAATTCTATCCAAGAATGAACGGCCGGACGGTTTTTAAAAATGCCTGCGAAAAAATGCCTCAGGCTGTGCTTTTTGGTCTCCAGCAATTGGGCCTGACTGTGAATGACCTAGATTATCTCATCCCCCACCAGGCTAATGACCGCATCTCTCTGATGGTGGCCAGGGGGTTAAAGATTCCTGAAGAAAAAGTCATCAGAAACATCCAGAAGTATGGCAATACCACTGCGGCTTCGATTCCCATAGCTATCTCCGAAGCGGTTAAGGATGGCCGGATAAAAAAAGGGATGCTTCTCGCTTTAACCGCTTTTGGCTCCGGCTTTACCTGGGGTTCAGCTTTCATCAGATGGTAAGAAAATGAATAAAATATAATTTTTATTGATATTTTAGTTTTTTTTGTGGTAGGATTCTTTGTCGTAGTCGAGGTTAAAATGAAGCCAGATAAATATGTGACGAGGAGGTTTTTAGAATGAGGAAATCAAAACTCATCGTTTTTAGCTCAGTTCTATTTTTCCTGCTTCTCAGTCTGGGCAATCTTTTCGCCCAGAGCACCGAAGACGCCAAGTTTCAAAAAATGCTGGACGCTTATTTTGATGAATACTGGAAATTTTATCCCACTGCTGGAACCTTGGCTGGATACTTTAAATACAACGATAAATTAGAAGATCTGAGCTCCAGTGCGATAGATAAAAGAGATGAAATCCTGAGAAAATTCAATGGTGATATCATTAAAATAGACCGGACGAAACTTTCTCCCGAAAACCAGCAAGCCCTTAATATTATTTTTGATTACATCGACCTGGAATTCGTCAAACTCGAAAACCTTCTCCCCTGGGAATACAACCCGTTGTTTTATAACGAAATAATCATCAACAGCCTTCACAGCTTGCTGACTAAAGATTTTGCTCCTATAGATGTTAGAGTCAAAAACGCCACTGAAAGAGCTAAGCTTCTGCCTGGTCTGATCAAGAAAGCCAAGGAAAACCTGAAAACTCCGGCTCAAGCTTACACGGAAACAGCGATCAAACAGATTCCCTACATAATTGATTTCTACAAAAACGAAGTGCCTGGATTAGTTTCCGGTGCCTCTGATCCGAATAAACAACTCTGTCTGGCCGAAATCAACAAACTGATACCGGTTCTCGAAGACTATCAGAGATATCTCAAAAACGAACTTCTGGCAAAATCAACCGGCAATTTCCGCCTCGGTCCCGAAGTTCACAGGCGCCTTATTGGGAGACTTTCCGGCTCAGCTATCAGTCAGGAAGAGTTAATTGCCAGAGCTACGGCAGAAGTTAAGAACATCAGAAGAGAGATGTTCCTGGTCTGCATTCCCCTGCACAAGATGATGCATCCGGAAATCGACATCGAGCAGCTCGGACAACAACTCGGTGGTGATCAGGACAAAATCTGGAATACAATTATCAAAAATGTCTTTGATAAAATAAAGGTTTTTCATCCGTCCAAAGATGACCTGATAGCTAAAATTACCGCTTCGGCTGAAAACTTAAAAAAATTTGGAATCGAAACCAAACTTTTCCCTGTCCCGGCTGACAATCTGCTCATTAAACCTATGCCCCTTTATTTCAGTGGAATGTCGGCCACCAGGCTGGTCGGACCCGGAGCTTATGAAGCCCAGGGTAATTATGCTCTAGAAATAATGACCATTCCTGCTGATTGGTCACCAGAAAAAGTTCAGCTTTTCCTGGAAGAATATAATAATTTTTACCTTGAAGTTATGACTGCCCAGAAAGTCTTTCCCGGATCTTTTGTGCCCTCAGTTAGTACCAGAAAATCATCTCCCTTGGTGATGAAACTTTTCCCCAACCAGGGGCTTCTGCTGGGCTGGCCGGTTTATCTGCAAGAAAACCTGATTACCGCCGGCTATGGCGATTATGACCTTCGTCTCAGACTCAATCAGCTGAAGCTGATGCTCAAGACCACCATGGATTTTCTCATCGACCTGAATATTCACCAAGGTACAATGACCAAAGACCAGGTTATCAGATATCTGACCATTCAGGGCTTCCAGACCGAAGCCGAAGCTGAGAGAAAATGGGACTACCTCGTTCTCAATCCTGGAATGGGTGCTCTTCCCTACATGGGTTATCAGGAAATTCTGGATCTGGAGAAAGATGTCAAAAGAACTAAAGGCGAGGCTTTTAACCAGGCTGATTTTCTGACCAAGCTAGTGTCTTTTGAAGCGGTTTCACCTTCTCAGTTAAGGTTAAAAGTTATTCAGTAAGATTTCCTGGCGGGAGGAGAAACCATAAGTTTTCCCCTCCCTATTTTTTTGTCTGGAAACTTTGAAAATGTCCGAACCAAAAAGTCTAAGGCTCATTGATTCCCATGCTCATCTGGATATGCCTGAATTCGACCACGACAGAGAAGAAGTACTGCTCAGGGCTGAAAAAAGCGGAGTTAAATGGATTCTCTGTCCGGCAGACCTTTGCTCAGAAGAAAGCTTAGAAAAATCCCTGAGGCTTGGCCAGAATCACCAAAACATTTACCTGGCAGCAGGAGTTCATCCTCATCAGGCAAAACAATTGGACAAGAAACACCTGGAAATGATAAGGCAGCTGGCTAAAGATCAAAAAATCATAGCCATCGGCGAAATCGGGCTGGATTTTCACTATAATTTTTCTCTGCCCGAAAAACAAATAGAAGTCTTCCGGAATCAACTCGAGCTGGCCTCAGAGCTGAAACTTCCTGTTATTATCCACAGCCGGCTGGCGGCGGAAAAAGTCATCGAAGCCATTAAGGCTACCAATTTCAGCCAGAGAGGCATCCTGCATTGTTTTACCGAGAGCTGGAACCTGGCCAGAACTATGATTGATTATGGCTTTCTGGTGTCTTTTTCCGGAATTTTGACTTATTCCCGGGCTGAAGAGATCAGAGAAACAGCTCGAAAATTGCCCCTGGAAACCATCCTGGTAGAAACCGATTCGCCCTATCTCACCCCCTTAACAGGAAAAAAATCTCACAGAAGAAATGAGCCAGCTTTTGTTCTCTCAACCGCCAGCCAGCTGGCTAAGCTTAAAAATTTGTCTCTCGACGAGCTGGCTCAAGCCACCACCGAGAATTTTTTCAATTTCTTTAAATTGAAAAAATAAAACCCGGGTGTTAAGATGGAAATTAATTTTACCAATTATTTTAGATAATGAAGAAAAAAATCTATACCTGGATTAAGCCTAAAAATAAAGAAGCTTCATCTCTTGATGAAATTTTTTCTCCAGTAAGTCAAGACCTGAGACAGGTGGAGAAACTTCTTCAAGTCTGGTACTGTGCCACCTCTCCTGTTATAAAGAAAATGGCCAGTCAGGTTATCTCAAGTCAAGGCAAACTTATTCGCCCGGGTCTGTTGCTGCTGGCCACAGGCCATCTGGGTTATCGTGGAAATGAAGGTGTCAGAACAGCAGCCGCGGTCGAAGCTGTCCACACCGCCAGCTTAATTCATGACGATATTATTGATGATTCCCCTACCCGTCGTGGCCAGAAAACTGCAGCCAGAATTTTTGGCACTGGTTTTAGTCTGCTTCTGGGGGATTATCTTTTTATCAAGTCAATCGGTAATTCTCTGGCCATTACCAGAAAAAACATTCCCCAAATTTTGGCCAGAGTTACCGAACAGATGATTGAAGGCGAAATCGATGAATTAGCCCACAGCTATAATTTTAACCTCACCGAAAGACAGTATTTTCAGATAATCAGGAAAAAAACCGCTGGATTGTTTCAGGCCAGCTGTGAGATTGCCTGTACTCTTGATGATGCCCCTAAAGAAGAAGAGTCGGCCCTTCGTCTCTATGGGCTGAACCTTGGCTTAACTTTTCAAGTGGTTGATGATCTGCTCGACCTTGCTGGAAATCCTGTCGAAACCGGCAAAGACCGGTTTTCTGATCTCAAAGAAGGCCGGGTGACCCTGCCTCTGATTTTAGCTTTAAAAAATTCACCACCTGAGATAGAGCCCAGACTAAAAACTTTGCTGGAAAAGATCAAGAGCCAGCCTGAAGAAAATAACTTAATTACCTTATTGAGATTAATAGAAAAAAGCGGAGCTCTGAATTTAACTTTCAAGAAAGCTAAGAGATTAGCCGAAGGCGCCAGAAGAGCTGCCAATAAATTAATCCCTTCAATTTATCGCCAGTCACTACTCGATCTGCTTGATTTTGTCCTTTATCGGAAAAAATGATTATAATGATAAAAAAATGATAGAAATTGAAGTCAAGATCAAGGTCTCAAACATTAAAGAAACCAGACAAAAACTTTTAGCTCTCGGCTGCCAGATCGATAAAGATTTTTATCGCGAACGGAATGCTCTTTATGACTTCCCCGATGGACGCCTGGAGAAAACCAGGCAGGCTCTGCGATTAAGGATGATCGGGAAAAAATCTTTTCTAACTTTTAAAGGACAACTACAGAAATCCAGATCTTTTAAAATAAGAGATGAATATGAATCAGAAATAAAGAATGTCCGCGATTTCAAAAAAATCCTAAAAAAGCTCGGACTGAGACCTGTTTTTGAGTATAGAAAAAAAAGAATGCTCTTAAGAAAAGACCGGGTCAAAATCTGTCTTGATGAAACTGAAGTTGGTAATTACCTCGAGCTTGAAGGCCAAAGAAGCGATATAGTCCGACTGGCTAAACTCTTAGGATATTCGCGGAAAGATTTCATCAAGATTGATTATGTCCAGATGATAAAAGAAAAAAGGCAAAAGAATTATTCGTCTTCTTCTTCAAGCTCTCCCTCTTCTTCATCGACTTCTAACTCTTCTTCCACTTTTTCCACTTCTTCTTCCAATTCACCTTCAGCTTCTACCTCTTCAGGCTCTTTATTTTCAATCTCGGCTTCTGGTTCCGATTCACCTGAAACATAAGGTATGGCTTCGGCTACCAGGATTTCTTCCTCTTCGAAACCTTCTTCTTTGAAGGGTAAAATCTCGTACTTAATCACTCCGGATTTGACTTCTTCCTGAGCGATGCGGATAGGATCCCGGTGTTTAGATTTTATCTTAGGACGTTCGCCTTTAAGAAGCTGTTTGGCCCTCTGAGCAGCCACTATGACGAAGCGAAACTTGCTGTCGATGGTCTTTCCTTTCAAAAGCGATTTACTCCTTCATATGATTTCGATCAAAATAGCTTTTTTAGTTTATCAGATTTTTCCCCAAACTTCAAGAGAACGCAGGTTTCACGGCCTTAATCGTACTTTTGACCAGAGCCTATTCTCCAGCCAAAATCCCTTCAGAGACCTGACAATTCAGTGCCTAAAATTGTTAAGAGGGGAAGCACAAGTTCTCTGGGGTTAAGGGATACGGTAAATTTAGGCTCTCCAGGGATCCTACAGAGTCACTGATATATATGAATTAGCAAGTGAAATTTTAGTTTGACACTAAACAAGGGCTGTGTTAAAGAAGTAAAATGTTATTTAAGAAATTGAATAGATAATTTTTTTCCCTAGATACTGTAAGGAGCTCAGATCATGGAACTCTTTCTAAAGAATCTCGCCACTTGGCTGGATAAAACAGCCACCAATATCTGGATGGTTATGGTACCAATTCTTTTTGGCGTCGGACTCCTTCTGACCATAAGAATTGGTTTCATTCAATTCAGCAAGCTGGGCACAGCTTTTAAAGTAATGTTCAGTCGTCGTTCCAGAAAAGGTGGCGGAGAAGGAGATGTTTCCCCCTTTGCGGCCGTCTCCACCGCTCTGGCCGCTACCGTAGGTAACGGTAATATAGCTGGCGTGGCCACAGCTCTTTACTGGGGAGGTCCTGGCGCTATTTTCTGGATGTGGATCTGTGGCTTTCTGGGCATGGGAACCAAATTTTCTGAAGCCTTTCTGGGCGTTCTTTACCGGGAAAAACATCCCGATGGCACCATTGCCGGCGGACCGATGTACTATATTAAAAACGGCTTGAATAAAACTAATTTTGCTGTGTTTTTAGCCGGCTTTTTTGCCGTTTGCGGGGTATTCGCTTCGCTTTTCGGTACCGGTAATATGATGCAGAGCAATCAGATGTCCTTAGCTTTTAAGACTCAATTCGGTATCTCGCCTTTTATCTCCGGAGCTATTATAACTTTCTTTGTCGGCCTGGTGGTCATTGGTGGGATTAAAAGAATCGGGGCAGTTGCTGAGCGACTTGTTCCGGCCATGATTGTGCTCTATCTTGGCGCTGGCCTCATTGTGCTGATTGATAACATAGGAGCTTTACCCAGAACTTTTATGCTAATTTTCCAGTACGCCTTTTCTCCGGCCGCAGCTACGGGTGGTTTCCTTGGAGCTACTATAAAACAGGCCGTTCAATTTGGAGCCAGACGCGGCATTCTAAGCAACGAAGCCGGCCTGGGCAGTGCTCCGATTGCCCATGCTGCTGCTCAGACCCCGAGCCCGCTTCACCAAGGATTGATCGGGGTAATGGAAGTCTTTATCGACACCATTGTAGTTTGCTCTTTTACCGGAATCATCAATCTCTCTTCCGGTGTCTGGACGAGCGGCGTGTCGGGTTCGGCTATGACAGTTACGGCTTTTTCCAAAACTTTACCTCACGTTGGCGGCATCATCGTCTCTATCTGCTCTTTTCTCTTTGGCTACACCACCCTTATTGGCTGGTGCTATTATGGTGAACAGTGTCTCAAGTATCTCTTTGGAGTCAAGGTGGCTAGACCTTACAGAATTGTTTTCATCGCCCTGACTTTCATCGGCGCAGTCGTTTCAATCGAAATCGTTTTCTTTATGGGAGATATCGCCAATGCTTTTATGGCTTTGCCCAACCTGATCGGCTTGCTGCTGCTATCAGGAGTCCTGGCCAAGCACTTAAAAGAAATGAAGGAACGTTATCCCAACCTGCTGGAATAATTAGTTTCAGGTAATGAAGCGGATAATAGCGGATAATAAAAGATGAAAATAACCCTTTAGTTTTAGATAAGACTTTTAATTAAAAAAATCTGCTGATGCTGATTATGTGGATAGAGAGGGAAATTTTATCTCAAACTCTGATAATAATTGATTAGAAAATTTTTGCCGCTCGTTTAAAAATACTCTCAATTTATACGATCTAATACGTATTTAGATGTTCAGCAAATCACTCTTCTTTAATATTCCTTCACTATGTCGTCATCAGTATTGAACCGGCCGTCTGGTCCGGCTGAACGCAGGCGGAAACTGTTATCAGAAATTTTTTCGTAAATAATCTCTCTCCCCCAGCTATCGGTCAGGCTTAAACCATAACTGCGAGTTCGCTGTAAATCCTTGAGCGATTCAGGGACCTGCCCCCCGGTGTCAGACATCCATTCTAAAACCGCTCTGGAAATAGACTCCAGATTAGCTGTGGTCAATTCAGCTCTGGTCTGATTAAAGCGGGAGATGTCTTCTTCGATAGGCGAAGTTTTTTCTTTTTTCAGAAAATAGATAAAATAAACGATAATCACCACTAAAAGTAAAACAGCCAGAAGCCCCTTGCCCTTCACTCTCTGCTCCTTGCGTAAGAAATGACCCGTGAAGGACTCGAACCTTCAACCCGCGGATTAAGAGTCCGCTGCTCTACCAATTGAGCTAACGGGCCAAAATTCTTTTTTAGTTTAGATTAGAGGGTCAAAATTGTCAACTGACCGAATTGCTTTAATAAAATCGGGACACCAGACTATTTCTCTGTTTAAGCCAAATTGATAATTTTTGCTGAATTTTTTCCTATTATGAGTATAATTTTTCTCTTGAATCAAAAAAACCCATGAGTCTGAGATGGAGGAAAAATGAAAAAAGCTTTTAGACACCATCAACCAGCCGTTAGAATTTCTTCGATCTTATTTTTGAGCCTGGTTCTTTTCTGCCAGTTGACCTTTTCCCCTGGCCAGCTTTTTTCTCAGGACAGGTTGAAGACCTATCCCAATTATGACCGCTATGAAAAGATTTCTAAGGAAATCAAAGAGGCGGTCAAGTCAGGCGCCCTTCGGGTCACCTGGAAAGATAATGGTGAAGTCTTAGAGTTTGTCCGGGACGGCAAGCAGTGGCGTTACGTTATCAAGACCCGAAAACTGACTGAAATCGGCAAAGCCCAGGAACAACCGCCTATGCCTTTTGGCCGGCGAGCCGGTCTCCCCGAACGCGGTCGGCAATTCACGACTGCTGAATCTCCAGACAAAAAATATAAGGCTACTTACCACGATCGCAATCTTTATCTGAACGATATAAACGGACAGAAGGAAATTGCCATCACCACTGATGGCTCAGACAAGACCAGAATCAAATATGGCACAGCTTCCTGGGTTTACGGGGAAGAACTCGACCAGATTACGGCAATCTGGTGGTCGCCTGATAGTCAGAAACTGGCTTTTTATCGCTTTGACGAGAAAGAAGTACCAGACTATTACCTCCAGCTTGACCAGACCAAGCTCTACAGCCGGATGGACATCGAACCTTATCCCAAAGCCGGAGAACCCAATCCGGTGGTCGATATACTGGTTTATGACCTCAACACCAAAAAAATCACTACCATCGATGTTAGAGACGGCCAGCCCTTCTCCAACGAGGTCGTCGGACATTATGTTTACGGAATAAGCTGGACTAAAGACGGCAAAGAGCTTTTGTTTTTCAGAGCCAACCGAAGGCAGAACCTCACCGAACTGGTGGCTGCTGACCCCAACACCGGAAAGACCCGGCTGGTTGTCCGCGAAGAATGGCCAGCCAGCTGGACCGAAAACTCGCCGGCTATCACCTGGCTAAAAGATGGCCGGCGCTTTATCCTGATTTCAGAAAGAACTGGCCTTAAAAATCTTTACTTATATGACTTGAGCGGAAAACTCCTGGCCACCCTTACCCGCCAGCCTCTTGAGGTGGCCAGCGTCGTCGCCGTGGACGAAAAAGCCGGATATGTTTATTACCTGGCCCGCAGTGGTGATAATCCGATGAAGCTTCAACTGCACCGGGTATCTCTTACCGGAAAAAATGACCGCCGTTTGACTGACCCGGCTTTTAATCATACCGTGGATATTTCGCCCAATTTTAAGTACTTTGTTGATATTGCCCAGACTCATGATATTCCGCCAGTTACCCGGCTCTACACCATCCAGGGAAAACTAATGGCCGAGCTGGCCAAATCTGACTTAACCAAATTTGAGGCCATCGGCCTGAAGAAAGCTGAACTCTTTAAATTTAAGGCGGCTGATGGCCAAACAGACCTTTATGGCCTTCTTCAATTTCCATCAAATTTTGACCCATCTAAAAAATATCCTCTTCTGGTCAGCGTCTATGCCGGACCGGCGACCAACGGCGCCCGGGAAACCTTCATCACCCCGAACCCGATCACAGAATTTGGTTTTCTGGTGGCTTCTTTTGATTCCCGCAGTGCCGCCGGCCGGGGCAAAAAAATCTTAGATGCCATCTACCAGAAGCTCGGAGTAGTGGAAACAGACGACCAGGCAGCTGGAGCCAAGGCTCTCAGTGAAAGGCCTTATGTTGACGGAAAAAGGGTGGGTATTTTCGGCACATCTTACGGTGGGTATGCTTCCATTATGGCCATTCTCAGGCATCCTGAGGTTTTTGCTGCCGCCTGTGCTTCTTCACCGGTTACGGGCTGGGAACACTATGACAGCATCTACACCGAGCGCTATATGTGGATTCCCCAGGAAAATAAAGAAGGCTACAAAAACGGCAGTGCTCTGACCTATGTCAATAACCTCAAAGGCCGGCTGATGATTTACTATGGTACTGCTGACAACAATGTTCATCCAAACAATACCATGCAGTTAATCCAGGCTCTGCAGAAAGCCGGCAAGAGTTTTGAGGTTCAAGTCGGACCGGATCAGGGCCATACAACTGTTAGGCTTGAACGGATGATGGAATTTTTCATCGAAAATCTGATCCTTCGGAACTAATTTTCTCCCTGAGCACGACCAGCTATAAATCACCCCCCGAATCACCGACAGTGATGATTGCTATAAAATTGATTAAACTTATTATTTTATTGTAATTAATTCAGGGGCTGAGGTAAAATTAAATCAATAATGAATCCAGCAGGAACAATCGGATGAAAAATAAAGGGTTTACGTTTATCGAAATCATTGTCATCGTCGGGATAATGGGCATTATCCTGGCAGCTTCCTATCCCACCATTCTGAATGTTATGGAAACCAGAGTTCTGGAAAGTTCAGCCAGAGATTTGCTCACCACCTTAGAAGCAGCCCGCTACCTGGCAGTTAATGATAAAGTGAACTGCCGCGTCCGCTTTTTCCAGGAAAACAATGAATGGCGTTATCTGGTGGAAGTAGAAGAAACACCCAACACCTGGACGACTGTACCCAAATTTTTGAAAAAGAGTCTTCCCAGCAAATTTAATCCCCAGCTCCAGCTACCAGCCAGCAGCCAGAGCATCATTTTTTCTCCCTTAGGGATGGTTACTAATTATGATTTCACTTCTACTCAGAATTTCCGCATCACCCTCCAGAGCACCAAGCTGAAAAACTTCGCTCAAGACGACCTGCGGATCATCACCATCTATGCCGGCGGTTCCATCGGCTACCGCCAGGCTAAGAGCTGAACTAAGGGATGGAGTAACGCCATGAAGGCATTTAAGTTAACAATTTTGAGGATAGAAAAGAATATGACCGCGGGCAATGTCCTGAGAAGCTCTAATAAGCAACCCGGGGGTTTCACTTTAATCGAAGTAATCATCAGCCTGGCTTTGGTGACTGTGGTTTTTGTGAGTCTGGCCCAACTGTTCTCTCTCAGCATAATGCAGAATTTACGGTCCAACGAAATGAGTAACGCCATTTTCTTAGCCCAGCAGCAGATTGATTACCTCAGAACTCTGACTTCAGATGAACTGACTGCCTTATTGCAGTCTCAGAATAGTGCAAACAACGACGAACTCATGGACATCAACCAGGACGGCACTGTTGATTTCAGGCGTTTGACTGTTGTTCAACCATCTGTGGCTGTCACCAATGCCGGATTTGATGTCCTGATTTTAGTCTTTCCGGCTTCTGTTCAAAACAAACAGCGAGATGAGCTTCTGGCCAATCCCGATAAATACAAAATCAGGGCTTACATTCATACGATAATTACCAGATAGGAGAAAAAAATTTGAATATTCGGGCAGGTGGACAATGAGAAAACAAAATAAAAGAATTCCGTCAATAAATGATATGAAAAAACCTTTCTGGCTAAATACAACACATTCTAAACACGCAGGTTTTACCATGATCGAGCTTCTGGTAGCTTCAGCCATTATGACGATAGTTATCGTCGGCGCTTTAGCCTTATATTCCAGAAGCAACCAGATTTCCGTTGACCAGCAGCAATATGCCGAACTCCAGCATGATGTCCGCTCGGCTCTGTATTTTATGACCAGGGACATCCGGATGGCTGGAGCCGGTCTGCCGCCAGAATTCGGGATGTATTCTTTTGAAGGTACCAACAACGAAGATCAGAGTGCTGAAGTTCGCCCTGACCGTATCAGTATCCTCGGGAATATGGAAAATCCTTTAAACATCCGAATTCAAGATTACCAGGGTAGTTCTGTAACTGTTAGCCTTGAAGACGGTAGTTTTGAGCAATTTCCTTATCCGCCTGAATTCTATGTGAACAGAATTGTCCTGATATTGCCCAACCCATCTTCTCCCTGCCGGACCGGTGAAGTCAGGCAGTTGACTCATATCACCTGGAGCACGGGCGGGACCAATGAACAATTCAACATGTCCCCGGGGTTAGCGCCCGGAATAAACCCACCCGGCGGGCTTTTGGCGGGTTCCCCCTGTCAATCTGACGATTTCGATGGCGGGCTGATTATGTTTGCCAATGTTAAGGAATTCTGGCTGGACATCACCGGTAATTACCCCGGCCTCACTGCCGGTCAAAACGGCTATGTGGGCGAACCTGGGATCCTTTATATGACTAACAACAGCATCCATTTTCCGTTAGCTCAAAACATCGAAAACCTTCAATTTGAATATAACGGCGACCTGAATGACGACGGAACGCTGGACGGGTTTCACCCCTGGGATAATACCTGGAGCGATGACCAGGTCAGCCGCATCCGGCAGATCAGAATCATATTGGTTGGCCGAACTCCCAACCGCTTTGTCACCGTCTCTGGAAAAGTGCCGGCCAATATTTATAATTACCGAAGGCCTCCAGTTTCTGTTGACTCTCCGGGCGCAACCGCCGATGATTACCACCGTCGGTTCGTTTTAGAAACAACGGTTAACGTCAGAAACCTGAGCTTGAATATTTATAATACGGGGCAAAGATGAGAAAAGAGACCTTTAACAAAAAAGCAAAGAATTTTTTAAAAAAGCAAAGGGGTTCTACCTTTTCTTCCTCCAGAAGAAGTCAGCCTACCGGCTCAGGACTCATAGTGGTAATTCTGGTCTTATCTTTTATGCTGACCGTTGGCGTGGCCGTTCTCACTGTTACCAGTTCTGGTCCAAAAATTTCCGCCACTATGCGCTTCCAAGAAGAAGCTTTTAATGCGGCTGAAGCCGGGTTCGATGCCGCCCGGATGACCATGGAAGACTCATTCGGAACTGGACAATGGCTATCCTTCGGTGAGCATTACCTGACTCAGCCGACGGGAATTGACATTCCCTTTATCAACGGCGACCTGAACAGTCCCAATCCCGGGTATTTCCGCCGACTGACTGATGAACAGATTTTGAACCTTCTGGACAACAATCATGATGGAACTCCTGATGTACCGCTGGACCAGCTGGTGTTTTTTGAGCAACCTTTTGTCTATGACCAGAAGGGTAGTCTCGACCAAAGATACAGATATACTGTATTTCTCATTGATGACGAAGCCGGCAGCCTGACAGCCCCTGACCCGAGAGATGTTCTAATGGTTTGTATCGGTGTGATCAGGTCAGGGTCAAAGCTAACCGACAGAATCCTGGCCACCTGCCGCCTGGAAATCGAAATAGAAATGCCTCAGCAATGACCGAAGACCTAATATTATTGGTAAAGAATGCACTACAAGAAATTAAAAGATAAAAAAGGCCAAAAGTGAGGGCAAAATGAGAAGAAAATATTTATTGATTCTGACAATAATCTTGATCGGTATATCTTTTCTGGTATTAAAATTCACCGGCCAGCAGAGTCAGACCTGCATTGAGTACACTTCTTCTTTTACTGAGAATTTCAGTACAGATGATTTTAAAGATAAAACTAATTCTTCTGTGGCCAACTGGCCTTCCGGACCTGTAAGCCTAAACTGGCTTGGCGCCAATTTTGATATTACTAAGCCAGCCGGTATGGGTGGTCACATTTATGTGTGCGCTGCAGCTGATCTTGATGGTGATAGCTTTCCTGATTTAGTGGGTCTCGAGTTAACTGGCCCATCAAGCGATGTCCAAGCCACATCTCGGCTGGTTGTCGTGTATAATAAATATGCAACAAGCGGCGGGACCGGGGCGATATTCCAGATTGACACCACAAACATAATAGACACATTTAATACTCATACCGGCCCGGCCTCTATCATCGCTGGTGATTTTAATGGTGATGGCCTTATAGATTTCTTCTTCATGAGAAATTCTGCTGACGAATTCGGCTACACGAATTTCGCGGCTGTGATGTATATAAATGTCGGCACAAAAACAAGCCCCAAATTCAATCCCAGAAATATGTCACCAAATTTTGATTTCACAGCTAAATTCCAGGCTGCTGGAATTTACATTGACTGGACAGCCAATCATCTTTGTGCTGTTGACATTGATAAAGATGGTGACTCGGACATCTTGATTGCCAGCCAGGATAAGATTTTTCTGGCTCGCAACCCGGCACAAAACAGCTGGTCTCTGGCCAACTGGGATGTTTCGGAGCTCAGCTATGACCAGAGAACAGGATATAAAGCTCCGACTCCGGATGGCCGTGAAGACAGAGGTTCCTCGGCTGTGGCTGCTGGTGATTTCGACCTTGACGGCGATATAGATATAGTTTGCGGCTCAGTCAATAACTGGCTATTTCTCGTTTATTATCAAAATGATGGTACCGGTCATTTCACAAGAAGTGAAATCCCTATTCCTGATCCCCTCTGCACCGGAACAGTTGCTCTGTGCGTCACTGATTTTAAAAAGGACGGAAGACCTGATATTTTTGGAGCCACTGATAAATATAATGCCGGCAATCTGGCCCATATGTGGATTTTTAAAAATAACGGCTTTACTCCTACTACTGTAACAACTACTGATGCAGATGGAAATATCATCACCACCACCATTAATGAAATGGACTGGGGATTTCTATGTTTGAATCAATGTAATCCCATCATTCCTCCCTCCTATGATGTTGATATCTGCGCTATGCTTAATTACGATAACGATAATGATATGGATGTCATTCTCGCCGATGCCAACGATTCAGGCGATTATTATCTCATCATCAACCAGCTGGCCGATGTATATACGCTTCATGGAGAAGCCATTTCTACCAATGTGGCTGAAGGATTGATTGACACCCGCCGCTATTCAATAACTAAAGCCAGGATAGTTAACCTAAACCAGGGAGTAAAAGGAAGTGCTACGGGACTACAAATTCAATACTTTCTCTCCAACGACGGCGGTCAGCATTGGGAACCCTACAAAACTTTTTCCGGCACTGATATTAAAAGCTTTTCTGATTCTAACTGGTTCTCTTTTGACTACTTTGGAGCTGACCTCAGGTGGAAAGCAATTTTAACTGCTCCAGAAGATCAAATGGCTGAATACCAACATGCTTCCTATGATACCCCATTAATCAGGCAGCTAACTATAGAATTTACTTATGTCGAAAGAAGGGAATATTCCCGCTCCTCTGTAGCTACCTCAATTATTGATCGAAGCGGGCAAAACAGAAAGCTGATCATTGCTGCTTCTTTTGTTTACCCTGGATGGGAAGGTCATTTGAGGGCTTATGATGTTACCGGAATGACTCCTGTGCAGAATAATTACTCTAATCTGCGGACAGTCACCAGCTCAGACCTGACATCCGATACCGGTAGATGGATAGCTGAAGGAGTAGAACTGCTTTGGGATGCTGGAGATCTTCTCGATGCCCGCGACCCGAGTACCAGGACGATTTATGCTGCTTATCAATCAAGCTCGGGCAGTCCTTTAACCAGAATTGATTTTTCAGTAAGCAATGTGGGGATATTAGCACCGATACTTAAGGATCAGCAAAATGATAACGCCGGTTTAATCCAATTTATAAGAGGTGTCGATCGTTACTGGAAGCTTGGCGACATTAACCACTCGACACCTGTTGTCGTCGGCCCTCCTGATGAAGATGCGCGCTACATGGGTTCAGGGTATTCTGATTTTAAGAATGCTTTGCAAAGCCGGCGCAAGGTCATTTACGTCGGCGCCAATGATGGAATGCTTCATTGCTTCGATGCAGCTACGGGTGAAGAACTGTGGGGTTACATTCCGTATAACCTTCTTTCAAAGCTCAGAAATATGTATGCGGTTGATTCGGCCCTGCACATCAGGTATTACACCCACGATATCTACGTTGATGGCTCGCCGAGTGTAGCTGATGTTTATATCAATGGGCAATGGAGAACGGTTTTGATCTGCGGACAGGGACCAGGATGGGGAGCGAATTTATCAAGTTTATCAAATAACAAAATTTATTATTATTTTGCTCTTGATGTGACCGACCCGCTCAACCCCCAGCCGCTCTGGGAATTTTATGGCAATGTCGTTAAAGTTACTGGAGAAAAAGGAGCTAAATACAATTATGCTACCAACGGCCAGACCTGGTCAGTTCCGGCTATCGGTAGGATAAATCTGACGTCAGGACCTACCTGGGTGGCTTTTATGGGCTCTGGCTACACCGGACCTGAGGATAAGGGTAATTCTGATTACATCGGTAATAGTTTTTATGCTGTAAAAATCGCCGATGGCAGTCTGATTTTTTCTAAACAAATACCCAATGTTAACTCTAATAATTCCACTAATTCCGGAAATCCATTTCCAGATATAAAAAACGCTTTACCTGGCTCGCCGACTGCCATAAATACAAATCAGGACGGCTATATTGATTATGTTTATTTCGGAGATCTGGATGGCAATCTCCATAAGCTGGATGTAACCTCTGGAAGCGCTAATAGCTGGAAAGACGCTGTCCTCTACAAAGACCGTTGCATGTATCCTATCATCACCAAACCCGCTGTCTGGCTCGGTGCAGCCATCAGTGGCTCCAGTTATCCCCGGATTTACTTCGGGACAGGTGGAGATGAAAATGCTCCAGCCAACAGATATTACTCGATAGTCGCTTTAATTGATGATCCAAAAACAACGGGCATTTCAGCCGTAGAATGGTATTTAGGTGATCCTACTGAAACAGGCATCCCCTCAACTAAACAAACCGGCGCTCTGGAGCTCGGCGAAAAAGTCTGGGCTGACCCGGTGATTTCTGATTACATCGTTTACTTCAGCACGCTCAAGGGCAGCATCGAGGTAGCTGATCCGTGCGCCAACCTGTCTGATATTGGAAAGCTCTATGCCAGGTTTATTCAGCCTGTCCTCGGTGTGCCGGTTGGTGGCAGCGCTTTTAAAAACGCTCAGGGTCAGGCTATTGATTATCTGCAGTTAGCCAGCAAGGCCAGAACCGCCGTTACCGTTGGTGACCGACAGCGGACAGCTGGCACATACAAGCGGGATGTCTATGTCCAGGAGTACAATTCTACTATTGAGCGAATCGAACAGCCGGTTGGTGCTCTTCTGAAGATCCGTTCTTGGCGCGAAATCTATCAGGTCATCCGCTGAGTCTGATAAATATTTTAGGACAGTTAAGAAAGTTAGCCCTTTGCCTTCATTATGAATACCAGCCATTAGAGTCGTTCTTCCTGTAGTAATCAGGTTAATAATCTGGTAGAATGGCAGTATGAAATCTTAAAAATAGTTTAGACTAAGGAAAAATCTTAATCATGAAAATAAAATACTTAGACGGAAAAAGGCTTTATTTTGCCTTTCTGGCCGGCGGAAACGCTATCATCAAGGACTATTCTTACCTGAATAAAATCAATGTGTTTCCTGTGCCTGACGGCGACACCGGCACCAACCTGGCTTCCACGGTGAAAGCCATTGCTGAAAATGCCAGGCCCTTCCGGTCGGTAAAAGAAGCTTTGACTTCCATCGCTGATGCTGCCCTGACAGGAGCCCGGGGAAATTCCGGTCTGATTTTCGCTCAGTTCATCTTCGGTTTAAGTAAAGAACTGGGTAATGAACTCCGGGTTTCCACCGCTCGCTTCGGCGAATTGGTCAGAAACGCTGTCAAATATGCCTATAACTCGCTAGCCCGTCCGCAGGAAGGAACAATGTTAACTCTTATCCGGGAATGGGCTGAAGAAGTTTACCAGAACCGGCACCGCTTCTCGGACTATCACGAACTGCTGGCTCATTCCTTAGAAAGGGCCAGGCAGGCTTTGCAAGAAACTCCCCAAAAACTGGCCATTCTTCGTAAAGCTGGAGTAGTAGATGCCGGAGCTAAAGGCTTTGTCGATTTTATCGAAGGGGTAGTCAGCTTCATTCTCCAGGGCAGTCTGAAGAACGCCTTTAGCCCCGAGTTGCTGCAGATTGAGTTTCAGGAAGCTCCGCACAAGGTCAAGGAAAATCTGGAGCACCGTTATTGCACAGAAGCCCTAATTTTAGGTGATTCCCTCGATTTAGAAAAAATCAAACAGCTGGTAGTCAGTGCAGGTGATTCGGCCATAATTGGGGGCTCGGAAACCAAAGCTCGATTCCACGTCCACACCAACCACCCTGAAGATTTATTCTACTCCTTAAGAGAGCTGGGGACTATAACTCAGCCCAAAGTTGAAGATATGAAGCTACAGGCTGAGATCAGCCGGCAGCCTAAAAGCCAGGTGGCCATCGTGGTCGATTCATCCTGCGATCTGCCCCGGGAGCTTCTTGAAGAAAACCAGATCGCCATTATCCCCTTCCCTATTAACATCGGAGAGCATGTTTTTCTGGATAAGCTGACTATTTCTCCGGAGAAACTTTACACCCTACTGGAAACTGAAGAAATTCTGCCACGAAGTGCCCAGCCATCGCCCAAAACCGTGGAAAACTGCTTTTCTTTCTTAAGCAGCCATTTTGACTCCATTCTGATGCTGACCATCTCCAGCGGGCTTTCAGGATTTTATAATCTCTGTAAGACCGAAGCTGAAAAATTCCCGGAAAAGAAGATAAGAGTGGTGGACAGCCGGCATCTGTCTGGCACCTTCGGCCTGGTGGTTCAGCGCCTTTTAGAAGAAAGAGCTAAGGGAAAAGACATCGAGGAACTGGCTGAAACGGCTAAAAATCTGGCTTTAAAAACAGATCTTCTGGTGGATATCAAAACTTTGAAATACATGGTCAAGGGCGGACGGGTCAGCCCAGCCAAAGGCCTTCTGGCTAAAGTGCTGAATATCAAACCCATCATCACCCTCGATAAAGACGGCAAAGCCATTGCCGCCGGCAAGTCTTTCAGCCGAAGGCAGAATTTTAAAAAGATCCTGAGGATGATTGCCAAACGACACTCAGAACTTCGAATTCATTCTTATGCCGTCGTTCATGTGAAAAATATAGAGAGAGCTGAAGCCTATGCCCAGGAGATAGAAAAAATTTGTGGGAAACCGGTTAGCTTTATTATGGACGTTTCGCCAGTGGTGGGGGTGCACAACGGAATCGGAGCCATCGGCATTTGCTTATCATATGAATAAATTTTCATATATTTTGCCGGTAAGATAAAGACTTTTTTTGTCCGGCCAGATTTGTTAACATTGAAGTGTTGAGTTTTAGAAACAAGGGGGATGAATTATGTCCGGTCAAATATTTTTTATCGCCGCTTTAACCATTTTTATCTACCTCAGCTTGATATTCCTGGTTTCCCTGTTTAAAAAGAACGCTTCCATTGTTGACGTGGCCTGGGGCGTAGGTTTTGTGCTGGTGCTCCTCGTTTCCCTGCTGACCAGCCCGGGTTTTCCAGGACAGATGACCGGGCGCAAGCTGCTGCTCATCATCATGATTGCTGCCTGGGGCTTCCGTCTTTCCTGGCACATTTACCAAAGAAACAAGGGTAAACCAGAAGATTTCCGCTATGCTAACTGGCGCCAGAAATGGGGCAAATGGTTTTCTCTGCGGAGCTATTTTCAGATTTTTCTGCTTCAGGGCTTTTTTATGTTCCTGATTCTACTGCCGGCCCTGCTGATTATCAGACAACCAGCAGGCGGCGGCTGGATCTGGCTGGATTCCCTCGGTGTCCTCGTCTGGATTCTCGGCTTTCTTTTTGAAGCCAGGGCCGATGCTGAACTCGAACGGTTCAAGGCTGACCCGACCAACAAAGGCAAGATTATCAAATCCGGTCTCTGGCGCTATTCCCGGCACCCGAATTACTTTGGCGAAGCCCTCATGTGGTGGGGGATTTTTATCATTGGTCTTAATGTCCGTTCAGGCTGGCTCGGAATCATAAGCCCTCTGACCATTACCATTTTGCTGACGCGGGTGTCAGGTATTCCCCTGCTGGAGAAAAAGTACGCAGGAAACCCTGAGTACGAAACTTACAAGGCCGTGACCAGCACCTTTTTCCCCTGGCCGCCCAAAAAGGCCGCGGACCTATAAATCATTAAGTAATTAGTTAATTAATTAATTTATCTCACCAGTATTTTTGGAATTAAACACAGTAACGAATCTTTAAGCTGAAAAGTGGCAGCTTTTAGAATGACAAGAGTTTAACTCTTTTTGACTGATTATTTGGTCTTTCGTATTAATTTATACTTTTGCCTTATTTCTGATTTATCCCCAGGATATCGAATCTATTACTTCCAGTATGCTTTTAGGAAAAAGGCCAGATATGATTCACCACAAAGTACCATAAAGTAATCTGCTCAACCTAAAACTTTACAGGCTGGCTCCTTTTATTTAAAAAGCCAGCGATAAAGGAAGCTGACCACCAGCCCACCCCAACTGCCGAGCACCGGCCCCCAGAAGACTTCAAGCAGAGTCAACCTGAAGCTCCAGTCCTTCATCAGGGAATAATTGGTAAAACCGTAAACAGTGATAGCCAGCACACCCACCAGAAAACCAACCAGGACTGAATCCTTAAGGCTAGTCGGGTTTTTCATCAGCACCAGAATAATAAGGCTGCTCACCAGAAGTAACTGAGCCAGGAATCCCCAGACCTTCCGAAAAATTATCTTCTCGCCTTCCATCAAAGCCAGCGGTTTAAAATCTTCCTTGTAAGCCTTTCCGAAAATTAAGAAATGCCAGACAGCATCTGCCAGGCTGAAAAGAATTAGGGTCAAAACCCAGAGAATGACCATCTTAAGCACGTTAGCCATCTTTGCCTCCTTTTTATTCATTGTATCAATTTGCTTACCCGGGTTCAGCAAAAATTTGCGCGCTTTCTATATTTACCCTTTAGAAGCAGGAATATAAATTTTCCCTGTTTACCACCAAAAATGTCTTTTTAATGTATACTGGATATGTAGGAATTTAAACAGGAGAAAAATCTTGACCAGGTTATACCAAAAAATAATTATTCTGGCCATCAGCCTGCTGCTGGGATGGGCTGGCTGGCAGGGCCTTAACGCTTTCCTCTACCATGGAAGTGGTGGACTTTCTAAGCAAAATTTTGGAGCCTCAAACGTGAAAAAAATGAACAAAACTAAAGAAGACTGGAAAAAAGAACTTTCACCTGAACAATACCGCATTATGTTTGAAAAAGGTACTGAACCGGCTTTCAGCGGCAAATATAACAACTTCTGGGAAAAAGGGGTTTATTTCTGTACGGCCTGCGGCACTCCCCTTTTTCGCTCAGAAGATAAATACGACCATGGAACCGGCTGGCCCAGCTTTAAAGAGCCATTTTCTGAAGCCTTCCTTGAATACCATGAGGACCTGTCGTTCGGGACTCATCGCATTGAAGTTCGTTGTGCGGTGTGCGGAGGCCACCTCGGTCACCTTTTTTCTGACGGACCAAAACCAAGCGGCAAACATTTTTGCATAAACTCTGCGGCCCTGAATTTCAAACCTGAAGAAGAAGCTTTAAAAGAAGCCCCGGAAGTAGCCACTCTGGCGGCCGGATGTTTCTGGGGTGTGGAGTACCAGTTAAGTCATCTGGAAGGGGTGATAGCTACTGTCGTCGGCTATAGCGGCGGACAGACCATTAACCCAACTTACATGGAAGTCTGTACCGGTAAAACAGGACATGCCGAAGCTGTGCAGGTAGTCTTTGACCCGAAAGTTCTGAGTTATGAAGCCCTGCTCAGAAAATTTTTTGTTATCCATGACCCGACTCAGAAAAACCGCCAGGGGCCTGATGTGGGTACCAATTACCGCTCAGCCATTTTTTACCACAGCGAACAGCAGAGACAAATAGCCGAAAAAGTAAAGAATGAACTGCAGCAGAGCAGTCGTTATTCCGGCAAAAAGATTGTGACCGAAATCGTGCCCTTTAAGACCTTCTTCCGGGCTGAAGATTACCACCAGAAATTTTACGAGAAAAACCCTGAGCGCCTGCGCCCGATTAAATAACAAATCCTGAGCTAAAGATTGGTTCTTGAAGCTTAAGCCAAAAATTTACTAAAAATGTGGATTTTTGTGGGTTCATAATTAATTAAAGTTGACTTAATTATCTCAAAGCTAACTTGCGGGTTTTGGCTTATTTACCAAAAGCTTAAAGAGAGAATACAGCTCAAAATCAACCTGCGAGCCGGCAGGCAGCAAAAAGTCAGCTTCAGTCTATAATTTCTATTTGCTCGGGGCTTTCCACGATAATTTCCGGCTTTCCTTGATATTCCCTTATCTCCCCGATAACTCTGATTTCCTTGCCCAGATAATATTTTTCCGGCGGCGCCGGGAACTGGTCAAAAGCACTGGCAAAAATAACCACAGTAAAATACCTTTTCCAGTTGCGGTGGAAATTTAAAAAGCAGGCTTTACCGGTATTGTTGGCTGCTATCACTTTTCCCCTGACCCAGACTGTCTGACCGAGATAATCAGCTGCTTCTTCCCAGGAAATTTCTTTAATTTCTTCAGCTCCAGGCATCAGGGCTGAAATCTGGGTTGAACTTCTTTTTTCCTTTGGCCTCTTTTCCCCGGGCTGAACTGCTGATTCTGCCTTCGAGTCAATTGTTCGAATCTGATCCGGCGAGCTGAGGATTATTTCTGGTCGTCCCTGATAAAGTAATATTCTTCCTCGAACCCTGACTTTTTTATTGAGGTAATATTTTTCGGGCTGCGAGGGAAACTGGTTAAAATCAGAAGCAAAGATTACCAGGCTCAAATACTGCTGGTAGTCCGGATGAAAATTCAGAAAGCAGGCCCGACCGGAATTATGAGCCCTGACTATAACTCCCTTGACCGTGACCGTCTGACCGACATATTCCCCGGCTTTTTCCCAGGGAATTACTTTTTCCTGAGAAAAGGTCTGGACCACTCTGACCCCAGAGAAAATCAGGATAAAAACCAGAACTAATATTTTTATTCTTCTCATTGGCTAACCCTCAACCACCCATTTTCTAAAAGGATTTTTTCTAAATCTCTATCGGAAAATTCGTTGGTCCATTGTCTTAAATTTAAAAGCTCTTTCTCCAGCTCTTCAGTCTTGAGCCGCAGCCTGACATAATTTTTATATCTAATGGCCCACAAATTATTGGCCAGTTCATAAATTTCATAAGGCACAGTTTTTTGGGCCAATATCCAGCGAAATTCGTCCAGCCCCCGATTTGCCCAGAGTCCCAGACCTTTAGCCTCAGCTTCAGCTTCCAGCTTTTTATATTTGATTAAATTCCTGAAAGGGAACCTGGTATAGGCAAATCCGTAACCCTGGCGGATAATTTCCTCATTAAGCGAGCGGCCATCTTCCAGATAGACATAGACCAAGGTCCGGCCATATTTGTCAATCTTTTCCCGGTCATATTCAATCCGAACTCGAGAGTTAGCCACCAGATTACGAACAAATTCAGAAGCTTCCCTCGCATAAAACTGAACTGGCTTGAGCGGATGGTAAAGCTCCGGTGTATCCACGCCAATTAGCCTTACCTCTCCAATTGACTCAATCTCCAGGGTATCACCATCCACTACCCGCAGCACCCGATAGAATTTTCCGGCCGAATTTTGCCCGGGAAAGACGGGAAGCGTTTTTGCTTCTAAAAGAACAGAGAAATTGGGTGAAAGTAGCCAGAGGGAAAAAACGACAAAGAATATAATCTGCTTTTTTAAGAGAAAACGAGCCTTAAGAAACATTTTTAAAAAGTACGCCTGGCGCGATTCGAACGCGCGACCTACGGATCCGGAGTCCGTCGCTCTATCCAACTGAGCTACAGGCGCACTCATTTATAAAGTATTTATAGCTGATTTCAGGACCGATGGCAAGCTGGCTCAATGAATAACTGCCTAATGCCCACAACCTTGGCCAGATTCAAATTGAGCCTTATTTTACAGCTGATCGCTGAAGACTATAGCCTTAAAAGAAAAGTTTTACCAGAGGCCAGGAATCAACCGGTATTTCACTCTTTCAGCATATTCTTTATATCCTTCCAGCTTGGCTTTCAAGGTTCGGTCTTCCAAAATGGTCCGGATGATAAACAAAACCACTGTCAGGAAGGCTGGTATCAGAGCCCAGATTGACCCAAGGATTATCGGGGTAGCCAGATGATAAACCATCATTCCGAGATAGCCTGGATGGCGTATCAGGGCATAAGGCCCCGTATTTGAAACTTTATGTCCTCTTTCATACTGAAGACGAACTGCAGTAGAGAAATAAAAATTAGAAACCATGGCCCAGGTGATTAAAGCATTGCCCAAAATATATATAACCAGCCCGATCAAACGAATAGAGAGAGAAATCTCAGATGACCAACGATAACGGTAATCCAGGCCGGATATCAAATATATTGCCAGCCAGGGTAAAATAATCAGCCTGGTAATAACGTTATCCCATTTTTCCACATTCTCCTTTTTCTGACCACGCTCAGAGATAAGTTCAGGTGGAAGAATAAAAGAATTAGCAACAATGATAAGCAAAGAAACACCAAGTAGAATCCAGGCAAAGAGCCAGCACCAGGTTCCAGAAGACAAAAAGAGAATGGCAGCCATAAGAAAGAGAGAGAAGACTACTTGAAGAATTCTTCTCAAAACGTTC
>Ga0315282_10000490_pt1 | contig 77900 bp, 64 predicted proteins | sample YL17G07_20_MG_FD_203693 | JGI IMG/M metagenome (GOLD analysis project Ga0315282, IMG submission 203693) | Sediment microbial communities from Yellowstone Lake, YNP, Wyoming, USA - YL17G07_20 | ecosystem: Environmental > Aquatic > Freshwater > Lake > Sediment | place: USA: Wyoming | collected... | reverse complement strand
CCGCAGCAGATTCACAATCTGCTCCGGCTTGTACCTCTTCGTTGACATGATCGGGCCTCCTTCTCAGGTGAATTCTCTCTCATTTCACCTGGTACAAAAAACCTCGGTCACGTCAGGGGCGCAGTTCTTGGGGAACGATATCATGGTGCTCTTCGAATTTGAACAGGATGGCCAGGAAGTGAGAATCGCCTCAGAAAGACACTATCGGCTCGTTCCTCCTGAAGAACTCACCTCCGCGGATCTGGAGAAATACAAACAGGCCCAATTGAACGACGACTAATCGGACGGCGTGACGTCTCGCAGGGCTTGAGTGGCGCGCGCGAGCGCGGCGCGCAGGCGCTCGGCTTGCTGCCGGGCGCGTTCCAGATCACCCGCCTCCAGCGCCTCGCGCAGGCCAGGCAAGGTTTCGGCTTCGTAGCTCGCGAGTGGAGCATAGACCAGATGACGAAACCACGGCCGGCCGGGAATGCCGTGCTCGTCGAGCCAGGCGCGCTCCTGGGCCATGAGGGCGGCGTTGATTGCCTCTGTCGCGGCGCTCGGCGCCTGCCCCGATGCAATCGGGGAGCGCCGACCCGGACGGCGGTCGTAGACCGCCGCTACAGGAGCGCCGGCTCGCCAAGCCTCTAGCCGTGCGGTGATTTTCGCCGCGGTGTCATGCCACACGCGGCATTCTTCGATGAGAGGCCGGAGGGTGCCGGTGAAAAAATCCGCCGGGGCGATCTTCTCCAGGCTTTCGAGGTAGGCCGCGACTTCCGTCGCATAGATCGAATAGTCGAGCGGCAGGAGGTCGGCATTGGCGAAGCGCAGCGCCAGCAATCCCCACAGGCGGCTCATCGCCGCGTGGTAGCGGAAGCCGGGGTCGCCGAAACGGTCCATCCAGGCGAAGTCGTCGTACAGCGAGTGGTAAACCCCGTAAGGGCCGTCAAAGATCATATCGAGCGCGGGCACGCCGTTGTGCTGCAAGAACACCATGTAATCCGAGCCGCCTCCCAGCAGCCCGAAGGGCACGGGGGCGGCGGCCGAGCCGGGCACCGCATAGCTGCGCACGCTGCGCTCAGCGCGCCGCTCCGCCCAGCGCTCGTAAAGGCTTCGACCCGTCGCCGGATCGCGCACCGCCTGCGTGGTCTCGGCGAGCGCGGGAACGAGCGCCGGCACCGCGCTCACCGTGAAGTCCTGGCCGCTGGTGGAAGCGTCCACGTTAAGGCACACCACGGCGTTCCGGCGGAGCTCGTCGGCAAACTGCTCGCCCCATTCCGTAGAGCCCGTGAGCGTGTACTCTTCCGCATCCCAATTTCCCAGCAGGATTGTGCGGCGCGGACGAAATCCCTCTTTGCGCAATTGGCCCAGGGCGCGCGCCGTCTCGAGCATGCTGGCCGTCCCGCTCGCAGGATCGACGGCGCCGTACACCCAGGCATCGTGGTGGTTGCTGAGGACAATCAACTTCTCCGGTTCTTCGCTCCCGGGAATTCGCCCGATGACATTCCAGATGGGTGTGACGCGGTTCTGCATTTCGAGCGCGAGATGAACTTTCACCGCGCCCCCGCCCACGCGATAGGTGAGCGCCAGCCCGCCCTGCCAGCCCTGCGGGGCTTCCGGGCCATCGAGACGCTTCAGTATTTCCTCGGCGTCCGCGGCGGAGAGTGGCACCATCGGAATCTTGGGGAGGATCCTGGCGTCTTCCGGCGGCAGGCGTCGCGCCGCTGGGGTCGAAGGCCATCCCGGCGTCAACGGGTCGCCGGGAACCAGGAAGTCGTAAACCACCGACCCGCGCTGGAAATGGCCGCGCGGTCCCCACGGGCCCTTGGGGTAAACCTCGCCGCGCGGTGCGCCGTCTTCTGCGGGGTCGGAGAAAACGATGACGCCGACGGCGCCGCGCCGCTCCGCCTCCAGGCTCTTCCCGCCCCGATAGCCGTGGAAGTAGCGGGCGAGCACAATCCTGTCCTGCACGCTCACGCCGAGCTTTTCGAGCTGGTCGTAGTCTTCCGCGTTGCCGTAGTTGACGTACACCACCGGCCGCGTGAAATCCGCCGAGGGCGAATAGCCTGTCCAGGGCATTCGCATCATCGGGTCGGAAAGGCGCGTGTCCTTATCGCCTGGGATCGCAGGCTCGGGATTGGCCAGCTTCACGCGCGCCGGCTCGACCAGTTCCACTGCCACCTTCTTCGGGTAGGAAAGCAGGACGCGGTATTCAACGATCTCCGGGTTCAGGCCGTCACGCTTGAACTCGTCGTAGATATACTGCACCACGCGGCGGTCACCCGGCGTACCCGCCACGTGCGGCTGGCGCGTGAGGCGTCGCAGGTACTTCCCGCACCTGGCGGCGTCGGGAATTTCCAGGAAGCACCGCTCCCATCGCGCCTGCGCGGCATAGCTCTGCGGGCTGAAGCCGAGTGGCACGGCAGGCCCGGCACTAGCGACGGGAGTCGGGTTCGCAACAGCCTGCCAGGGCGTGCCCGTACCCCGGCCGCCGAGGTCCACCGACGCCAACAGCAAGGCCGCAAGCAAGACGGTTCGAAGGTACATAGACATCCCTGAGATTCGATTGCCGGGCTCGCGGATTATGGTGGGCCCGTCTAGCGAAGTCAATCCCGCGGCCGGGCGTCGGAGCGGCGGATCTTGGGCGGAGAGTCGCTGTCGCCCTTACCTCCCGCGGGGGCGCCGTCGATGCCGAAGTCCCACAGTTCCAGGTTGAGCTTCTGCTGGATCAGTTCGCCGAGCGCGTACTCACCCGGCTCGAGTGGTTGGGTCGGGGTCAGCTTGAACAGTCCCGGAGCAATCTCGCTGCGCTCCAGCGGCAAGGCGCCCCGCAATTCGGCAGGCTTGCCGATACCCCCGCGCCACTCCACTTTCTCAACCTGGCGGGTTTCCTTCCGGGGCTTCACCGTGATGAGCTCCAATTTGCTGCCCAGACCGTCCGCCGACTGGACATAGAACGTGGGCTGCGTGACCAGGATGCGGACCGCGGCCTTCGTGCCCGGCAGGACAACATACGCGCGATTCTTCAGGAGCGGCCCGGGCAAAGCGAGCAGCAGCGCGGCGCGTTTGCGGTCAGTCACCACCTCGCCGGAAGACTGGATCAGGCGAACGACCCGCGTGCCATCGAAGGCAAAGACGCCTTCCTCCTGGGGCAACCGCATGCCAGGAGCAACCTCAAACCCTCCGTGCTCCGGTCGTTCGAAGCGCTGCCGCGAGAGTTCGCGCGCTTCCTCGCGTTGCCGCTGCCGCTCGACTTCTTCTTCCCGTTGGGCGCGTTCCGTGGCCTCAAAATCGACGAGCACGCGTGGCACTTCTTCCCAGGCCGAACGTTCCAGGCTGTAGTAGCGCACCCGGTCACCCTGCACTTCGTAACTCTTGACGAGGTGATAGCTCCCGTCCTTCAGGTACAGCTTGATTGCCGCCCAGGCAGGGCGCGGGCCGCACAAAACCCCGAGGACCAACACAGACGACAACCACACCAGGCCTAGCCAATTCCTGCGGGCCATGCGGAAACCCTCGCTGCCTTTAGATGCTACTTCCGGGCGGCGGGCCAGTTCAATGCGAATGTCGCCCTGCGAAAGGCTCGGAATGCTCTCCGCCGCCCCTGCGGTTGACCGCTGGGAAAAGAACGCCAGCGCGTTCGCCTTTCCCGTATGATGGTCGTGATGGGATCTGGCATCTTCAGATTTCGCGACCACAAGGTCTGTGAGACTCCGGAGCCGTCCAGGCGCTGCGGACGTTTTCCGCTTGGGGCCGCCCCTTGGCTCGCGGGGCTCGCCCTGCTGGTTATTCCCGTGGGGGGCCGGGCGCAGGTGAGCTACGTGGCCCGCTTCGTCCTGGAGAAGCAGACGTTTCTTCTCGGCGAGCCGATCTTCTGCAAGTTCACCATCGAGAACACCGGCGCGCAAGTCTTCGCCTTTTCTTATCGGACTCCCAGCCGCGCTCTGAATCCCGAGCTTGAAGGGGAGCCGCATTTCTCGCTCCGCGAGGAGAACGGGCAGCCGCTGCCCGACCCCGCTCCGAAACCCTGCGGGGGCGCCAAGGGAAGCGCGGTCTACGGCCTCGTCTCGCTGCCTCCCGGGCAGGTCCACACGGAGCGCTGGCTGCTCGACCAATGGGCGCGCTTCTCTCGTCCTGGACGCTACCGCGTGCGGGCAGAGCGGCGGCTACCCCTGCGGGGCGGAAACGCCGCCACGCAAGAATTTTCCCAGGAGCCGGTGGCCTACGCCCTGGCTATCAACGAGCTTCTGCTTGAGGTCGCGTCCTCCACGGAAACTCAACTTCGTGCTGCCTTTCAGCCTTACCTGAGAATTCTGGAGAAGCCGGGCACTTCAAACACGAGCGAAGCAGCGCTGGCGCTGACGACATTGCCGCAACCTTTTTTCCTGGAGAAGCTGGTGGCGCTGGCCGATGCGCCTGCCGAGGAGCGTCGGTGGGACCGGCAACAGGCGCTCGAGGGGTTGGCGCGCCTCGGCACCCGCGCCGCCTGGGACGAAATCGTGAAAATGGCGCGGGGAGCAACGCGGGCCGGCACGACTTCGCCCGGCGCGAAGGACACGGGAGATGAGGTCTTGCGCGCCTACGCCGTACAGCTCCTGGGAGAGAAAGGTGATTCGGCGTTTCTCCCGCCGTTGCTCGAGATGCTTTCCACGGGCCCGGAAGCACGGCGCGGCGATCTGCTGCGCGCGCTGGGATTCTTCAACGATCCGCGCGCGAATCAAGTGCTCTTCCAAAGTCTGCATTCGCCGGGGACCAACGACCGCGTCAACGCCATCCTGGGGTTGAGGAACCTGGAAAGCAGAGACGCCATTCCAGCGCTGATCGCCATGCTGAGCGATCCAGAAGCGCAGGTGCGCCAGGTGGCGCATTTCGCCCTGCAAGGCCTGACCGGGCAGGAGTTCAAACTCTCTCCTCGCGCTTCCCGTGCGGAGTCGGCCCGGACCGCCGAGCGGTGGCACACGTGGTGGCGCGAACACGGTGCGAGCTTCGTCCCTGTCCGCCGCGCGCCTTGCCAGGACTGGTAGCGCGGCGAGACGTGTGAAAGGAATCAGCCTTCTGGCGGCTGGACATCGGCCACTGATTCTCATTCTAGAGAAAGCTGTTGCGTCCGGTGGCGGTTCAGGGGAAAATAGACATTGCCCCCCGGCGGTGGTCTGGCGTGTAGCGGCTCGGGAAGGCTGTGAGGAGGCTGAATCCTCTGGGCCCCGCGAGGTGGGGCAGGAACGAAAGATTAAATCTTGGACATATCGGGCTTAGCAACTGAAGAGCCAATCATGACGCCCCCACATTGAGTCGCGGAGAACGTTCTTTGGATCCCGCTTCCGAGCTTTTCCCAAGCTTCCCTTTCCCCGACGACAAGTTCCATGACCACTGCGGGGTCTTTGCGGTTTACGGACACCCCGAGGCTGCCAAGCTCACGTACCTGGGCCTCTACGGCCTCCAGCATCGCGGCCAAGAGAGCGCCGGCATTGCCGTATCCACCGGGGAGGAGCTTGTCTGCCACAAGGGCATGGGCTACGTGGACGAAGTTTTCAGCCAGGAAATGGTGAAGACGCTTCCTAGCCGGTCGGCCATCGGGCACACGCGCTACTCTACCGCCGGCGACACCGTGTTGGTCAACGCCCAGCCTCTGCTCGTGAGCTGCCAGAAAGGCCAGATCGCGCTGGCGCACAACGGCAACTTGGTGAACGCCGCCGTCCTCCGGAGGGAGCTGGAGAGCCGCGGCGACATCTTCCAAACCACCGCCGACACCGAGGTCGTCCTGCACCACTTCGCACGCTCCAAGCACAGTGGCGCTCCTGAGGCCTTGGCCGAAGCTCTCGATAGGGTGGTGGGAGCGTACTCGCTGGTGGTGTTGCTCAAAGACAGCGTCATTGGGGTTCGCGACCCACACGGCTTCCGGCCGCTGAGCCTCGGTCAGCTCGATGGCGCCTACGTCCTGGCCTCCGAGAGCTGCGCCTTTGACCTGATTCATGCCACGTTCATCCGCGATGTGGCGCCGGGCGAGATGGTCATCCTTAACCACCGGGGAATTACGTCGCTTCGTTTTGCTCCTCCAGACCGCCTGGCCCAGTGCATCTTCGAGCACGTCTATTTCTCCCGGCCGGACAGTGTGGTCTTCGGCCGCTCCGTGAATGTCAGCCGCGAGCACCTGGGTCGGCTGCTGGCGCGCGAGCACCCTGTGGCAGCCGACTTGGTGGTCCCGGTTCCGGACTCAGGCGTCCCGGCGGCCATCGGTTTCGCCGAAGAGGCGGGCATTCCCTTCAAGATCGGCCTGATCCGTAATCATTACGTGGGCCGGACGTTCATTCAGCCGAGCCAGGCCATTCGCGACTTCGGCGTGAAACTCAAGCTCAACCCGGTGCGGAGCCTGCTGGAGGGAAAGCGAATCGTCTTAGTGGACGATTCTATCGTGCGCGGCACCACAAGCCGGAAAATCGTGGAAATTGTGAGGGAAGGCGGCGCGCGCGAAGTTCACTTGCGCATAACTTGTCCACCGATCGTGTCCCCCTGCTTTTACGGCATCGATACGCCGACGAAGAAGGAGTTGATCGCTTCGACCCACAGCGTGGAAGAGATACGCCAGTTTCTGGGGGCGGACAGCCTGGGCTATCTCTCGCTGGAGGGCCTGCGCCAGGCTGTGGGGGATGATGCGCAGGGCCGCTACTGCCTGGCCTGCTACACCGCCAACTACCCCACGACCGTCCAGGAACGGCTCATCACCCTGCGTAATCGCGATTGACCTTTATGGAACCACTTGGACCCAGACCGGAGTCCGTGACCTCCGTGCCCGACGCCAGCAAAACGGCGGCGGCAACCCCGCCCCCTCCGCCACGAAAGCGTGAAGGCGCCTGGGAGACCATCCGTTCGCTGCTTGTAGTTCTGATCGCCGTGTTCTTCATCCGTACTTTTGTCGCCGAAGCCACGGTGATCCCCACGGGCTCCATGGAGCAGACGATTTTGATCGGAGACCACGTCTTCCTGAACAAGGTGCTCTACGGGCCGCGGCTGCCTTACACCTCCCTGCGTATTCCGGCTTTCAGAGCGGTACGCCGGCAGGAAATCGCGGCGTTCCGTTACCCCCGCAACCCAACCGTGATGTTCGTGAAGCGGGTCATCGCCGTGGGCGGAGATGTCCTGCGCATCGAGAACAAGAAGGTGTTCGTCAACGGGCAAAGGCTCGACGAGCCCTATTTGCAGTTTCAGTCTTCTACCATCTTCCCTCTGCGGGACAACTTTCCGCCCCCTGTTAACCAGATTGCGACCTTGCCAGCGGCGTGGGGGCTGGACCCCGGCTGGGCGCGTGAGATGCCGCTGTACATCCAGAAAGACGGGCTGCACGTACCGCCGGGATATCTCTTCGTGATGGGAGACAATCGGGACAACTCTTTGGATAGCCGCTTCTGGGGTTTCGTGCCGGAAAACCATGTGGTTGGCGAACCCCTGTTTATCTACTGGTCCTATGACGCGCCCAGCAAGGACTGGACCGCCGAAGATCTGGCCGCCCGTCTGAAGTTCAACCTGTCCATTGTCTGGAACTTCCTCCGCAAGACGCGCTGGTCCAGAACCGGAAAAATCTTCTAAGCCAGTCCGGCTGCGCGCCAGCCGGGGTCAGAGCGTTTGCTCCATGCGTTACCGAGATGCAGGTGTAGATATTGATGCCGCAAGCCGCGCGAAGGCGCGCATCAAGCGGCTTGCCCGCCAGACTTTCAGCGCCCGGGTACTGAAGGACGTGGGAGCCTTTGGCGGCTTCTTTGCCCTGCAGGGCCTGCCCAAGGACGCGGTGCTGGTGGCGAGCGTCGATGGGGTGGGCACCAAACTCAAGATCGCCTGCGCGCTCGACCGCCACTCGACCGTGGGCGCCGACATCGTCAACCACTGCGTCAACGATATCGCCGTGCACGGCGCCACACCGCTGTTTTTTCTGGATTACCTCGCCACCGGCCAGATGCACCCGGAGGTGGTAGCAGAAATCGTCGGCGGTCTGGCGCGGGCCTGCCGCGCGGTAGGCTGCGCGCTGATCGGCGGCGAGACCGCCGAGATGCCGGGCTTCTATCCGCCGAACGAATATGACCTGGCTGGATGTATCGTCGGTTGGGTTCGCCGCCGCCGAATCGTGGATGGCAGCCGCATCCGGCCCGACGATGTGATCCTCGGGCTGGCCTCGGCCGGACTTCACACCAACGGTTACTCGCTGGCCCGCAAGGTGCTGCTGGAACAGGAAGGCATGAAGCTGACGGAGCAGGTTCCGGAACTGGGTCGAACGCTCGGCGACGAACTGCTCGTGCCCCACCGCTGTTACTGGCCGGTGGTTCAGCCGCTGCTGGCCAGGGGATGGCTGAAAGGCTTGGTCCACGTAACCGGCGGCGGCCTCACCGATAACACTCCCAGAATTCTTCCGCACGGTTGCCAGGCGGAGATTCGCGTGGGGTCGTGGCCCGTGCTGCCCATCTTCGAGCTTATCGCTCGCCTCGGGCGCGTGCCGCAAGATGATATGCTGCGGACCTTCAACCTGGGGATCGGCCTGGCCCTTGTAGTGGGAGAACGAGACCTGGGGCGCGTCTCGGCGGTGCTAAGAAAGAAGCGAGAGAAGTTTTGGATGATCGGCCGCATCGTCCGCGGCCGACCCAGCGTAAAATACGTCGCAGCCTAGCTGGGAGTCCTCGCAAGGGATTCGAATCGCGTCGATTCGTCAACCCGGCCGGCAGTGTTGCCACCTGTAGCACCGGCGTCATGCCGGCTTGCTTGCCACGCACTGCCGCCGGGACGGCAGCACTACGGGAGGGGGTGTCTATGAAGAAACTCGGAATTCTGCTCTCCGGTCGGGGCTCGAATTTCGAAGCCCTCGCCCGCAACGTGCAGGCGGGGAAAATCCCGGCAGAAATCGCCATTGTCATCAGCAACAAGGAAGAAGCCCTGGGCCTGGCGACGGCCAGGAATCTGGGCCTCGCCACCCGCTTCATCCCTTCCAAGGGCAAAGAACGCGAGGCGTTCGACCGCGAAGTGGTGGCGGTGCTCAAAGAGTTCCAGGTGGACCTGGTGTGCCTGGCGGGCTTCATGCGCATCCTGAGTCCTTATTTCATCCGCGAGTTCCCGAGGCGCATCCTAAACATCCACCCGGCGTTGCTGCCGTGCTTTCCCGGCGTGGAAGCGCAGAAGCAGGCGCTGGACTACGGCGTGAAATTCACCGGCTGCACCGTCCACATCGTGGACGAAGGCGTGGATACGGGGCCCATCGTTTGCCAGGCGGTCGTGCCCATCCTCGACGACGACACAGTGGAGACGCTAGCGGCCCGCATCCTCAAAGAAGAACATCGGATCTATTCCGAGGCCGTTTGCCTGATGCTCGAGGACCGGCTTCGCATCGAAGGCCGCCGCACGCTGCTCAAGAAATGACCCGCCGTGAAGTTCTGTTGTAGCGGTGGCCGCCCTAGGGATGGTGGCGAAGCGCCGTGCGTGCCCACCGGTTGGGTTTCGCGGCTGCGCACCGTGCCTCCGCGCGTGCCCGTAGGGGTAGGCGTCGACTTGCAGGGATGCCACACCGGGCCTTCCGGCTGAACAAGTTTTTCTCCCTAAAAGCGGCCGCGAGCGGGTATTATTTTCTTGGCGCGACTTCATTTCCCGGCAGAAACGTACTTGTGACATGACGATTGACGAACAGCTTGCTTATCTGACCAAGGGCGCGGAGGAGACGATCCGCGCGGAGGAGCTGCGCGCCAAGCTGGAACGCTCGGTCAAAACCGGAAAGCCCTTGCGCGTGAAGGCCGGGTTCGACCCCACGGCGCCGGATATCCACCTGGGCCACACCGTCCTCATCCGCAAGCTGAAACATTTCCAGGACCTTGGTCACACGGTGATTTTTCTCATCGGGGATTTCACCGGACTGATCGGCGATCCTTCCGGGCAGTCCGCCACGCGCAAGCCGATGACTTCCGAAGAGGTCGCGGCCAACGCCGAAACCTACAAGAAACAGGTTTTCAAAATCCTCGACCCGGAAAAGACGGTCGTGGACTTCAACAGCCGGTGGCTGGGGAAGCTGGCGGGGCGCGACTGGATCACGCTGTGCTCGAAGTACACGGTGGCCCGAATGCTCGAACGCGACGACTTCTCTACCCGCCTGAAAGAACAGCGCCCGGTCGCCATTCACGAACTGCTCTATCCGCTAGCCCAGGCCTACGATTCGGTGGCACTGGAAGCCGACGTGGAGCTGGGCGGGACGGACCAGAAATTCAACCTGCTGGTGGGCCGCGTTATCCAGCAAGAATACGGGCAGGAACCCCAGGTCATCATGACCATGCCCATCCTCGAGGGATTGGACGGTGTCCAGAAGATGTCCAAGTCGCTCGCCAACTACGTGGGCATCAATGAGGCACCCGCAGAAATGTTCGGCAAACTGATGTCGATTTCCGACGAGCTCATGTGGCGCTACTACCTGTTGCTGACTGACAAGACACCGCAGCAGATTGCAGCGATGAAGAAGTCCGTCGCTTCGTGTCACAGCCATCCCCTCGATCTCAAAAAGCAGCTCGCCCTTCAGATCGTGGCGGACTTCCACGACTCACTGAGCGCTGGGCTCGCGCAGGCCGATTTCGAGGCGCAATTTCAGGCAAAAGGTATTCCATCCAAGTTGCCCCCGCGTTTCTATATGGGTATTTCGCCCGTAAGGATTAGCCGTTTTCTCGTTGAATTGGGCCTTGCTTCCTCAGGGATGGAGGCCCAGCGAAAGATCAAAGAAGGCGCCGTGTACATGGCGGTTGGCGATTTGGGTACACCCAACTGGCAGCGGGTCACCGACCCGGCTCGGGAACTCAATCCCCGTGGGCATGCCGATGCAGCCTTCCGCGTAGGCCGCCAACTTTGCACGGTGATATTCCCTCATTGATAGCAGCATCGGCGGGTTCAAAACCCGTCCCTACCATGGACTTCGCTCTGCTCATTCCGCATTCTCTCGGCGCTGTCCCCTAAAGCTCATCATCCTTCTCGACTCCGCCGCAGGCCAGGGCAAGTCCCGGCACGCCCTCGCCACCAGCGAGGTGGCCCCGCAAAGGTTGCGCAGGATTGTTCCTGCCTAGCAGCACCAGGCGGACACCCAAGAACGCCGCCGTGCGACCCGGCTTGGGTTTCTCGCTACTCCTCTTTAGGTGGGGGAATCCTGAGGTTCAGAACAATTCGATTGCGGGGGTCCACCGAGCTGACCCTGCGCACTTGCGAGGACAAACCCTTGTGCGTGGCCTGAACTTCGTAGTCGCGCGTCGGCTGGAGGTCAGAGAACTGGTACGCGCCCTCTTCCCTCGTATAGGTGGCGCTCTTCTTGCCTGTCTGGAGGTCTGTCAGCACGACAGCGGCTCCGGCAATCGGGTTCTCGGCCTCATCGAAAACGACGCCCGTCACCACGCGAGAGGGCTTGTTTTCTTTCGCGACCAGACGCGGCATCGAGAACGCGAAGAGCAACACGGCCACAGCCACCAGCACGCACGCGCGACGCGCCTCCACCCACGGGAGTGACGAAACCCGGCTGAAACCGGGAACACCCGGGGCTGAAGCCGTCGTGGTCATATCTTCACCAAGTCCCTTGTTCTTCCTCTTCCTCGGTCGAAACCACATCCAGCTCCAGGGGGTTAGTGTTGACCACCTCGAGCTCGGCGCCGCATTCGGGGCAATCCACCCTCTGGCCTTCCTCGATGTCGTCCCCTACATCGATCGCCGCCTCGCATTCCGGACAATGGGCCATAGGACACTCCCGACAACAACTCGACCTCGGATACTATTCATGTCTAGTCATTTCTTGCGTCGATGTCAAGCGGCTATCGGCCCCGGACTGAAATCTTGGCGGAGCGTGGCCAGGTTCCAAACGGCTCGACGCTGATGCCCGTTGTCACCGCCCGGTGGCACCCCTCTCTTGGGATTTGAGACCCTCTCATTTCCTCCTTTCCGCGCGTGCAACTGGCCCTTTCCCTTCTCCGCTAAGGCGGGATACTCTAGGCACTCCCGCAAGGCTCGCGACAGCCAGGAATTCGAGGTGCCAAATGAAGGACGGACGCCAGTTCGCAACACTCGCCGTGCACGCCGGCGAAGCACCCTGCCCGGCCACGGGCGCGCTCGACACACCCATCTACCAGTCCACGACGTTTGTGTCCGCCGACTCGGATGAGATGGCCGCCGTGTTCGGCGAACAGAAGTTCGGGTACATGTACACGCGCTGGGGGAATCCCACCCTCCACGCGTTGGAAAAGAAGGTCGCCGCGCTGGAAGGCGCCGAGGCGGCCTTGGCCACGGCCTCGGGGATGGCGGCAATTTCCTCCGCCATCCTGGGCTGCGTGAAGGCGGGCGACCATATCGTAGCCTCGCGCTCGCTCTACGGCGGCGCGTACCATTTCCTCAACAGGACCCTCCCCCGCTTCGGCATAACGACAACCTTCGTGGGGTCAACCCGCGTGGAAGACTTCGAGAAAGCCCTGCAGCCTAACTCGCGGCTCCTCTACTTCGAGACGCCCAGCAACCCGGTGCTCGACATCCTGGACATTACCGCGCTCGCCCAACTCGCCCGCTCCCGCGGCATCCCTTCCATGATTGACAACACCTTCGCCACGCCGTTGCTCCAGCAGCCCCTGGCGCGGGGCGTGACGGTGGTCGTCCACTCCAGCACCAAGTACCTCTGCGGCCACGGCGACGCTCTGGGCGGCATCATCCTCGGTCCGAAGGATTACATCTACGAACTCAGCCATGAGATCGTGCGCGACTTAGGTGGCGTCAGCAGCCCCTTCAACGCCTGGCTCATCCTGCGGGGCATCCGGACGCTTCATCTGCGCGTTCCCGCGCACTGCGTGAACGCCCAGAAGGTGGCCGAATTTCTCGCCGCCCACCCGCGGGTGGAACGCGTCAACTATCCGGGGTTGCCAAGCCATCCCGGGCACAAGCTGGCCCAGAAGCAGATGAAAGGGTTCGGCGCCATGATTAGTTTCGAAGTGAAGGGCGGATACGAGAGCGGAAAGAAGGTGATGGACCGCGTGAAGATTTTCGCCCGCGCCGCCAGCCTGGGTGACGCCCGCTCGCTCATCGTGCATTCGGCGTCCACCACCCACCGGGCCGTGTCGCGCGAGGAGCGCCGGGCCATCGGCATCACCGACGGCTTGGTGCGGCTGTCGGTTGGAATCGAGGCGGCCGAGGACCTGATAGCGGACCTCGACCAGGCCCTGGCGTTTTGAGCCTTACCTTCCGAACCCAGCGGCGGGAGTTCCCGACGCGGGAAGCCGCGAACGAGGAGGCAATAATTGGCGGGGGAGGAATCGAGGGGTCGGAGGCGGTCTGCCGGGCCACCCTTGAAGCACCCGCCCAGGCCGCGGTATTTTCCCGGATGAAGAGCATGTTGATCTGGGCCGCGCGACACTGCTGGGCTATTTCGGCAAGGTCTCCCGACCGGCGTCGGGCGACAGCTACTTCTTGACGAGTTCGACCCGGCGGTTCTTCGCCCGCCCCTCGTCGGTGCTATTGTCGGCAACGGGCTTGTCCTGTCCCCAGCCGACGGCCGATAGGCGTTTCCCGTCGATCCCCTTCGCGGCAAGCGCCGCCACCACGGCCTTCGCGCGGTTCTCCGACAGGAGCTTGTTCGAGGCCGGTGCCCCGACGTTGTCGGTGTGCCCCTCGACGCTCAGTACCAAACCGGGGTTCGTCTGAAGCATCTCCGCCACCTGGTCGATGACCGGCTGAGAGTCCGGTCGGATTGTCGCCTCACCGGTGTCGAAGTTGATGTAAAGCGCGACGTGCCCGTCGCGGTTGAGCGCCTCGAAGAGGGCACCCGCCGTGACGTCCTGCTTCATCGCCTCCTTCACGACCACGGTGATGGAGTAGTTCGAGCCGTCACCCCAGGGAACGATCTCGGCCCAGAGCTCGTCGCCGCCCCTGGCGACCTTTCCCACCACCATACGGTAACCGCTGTTCTCGGCGCAGGCGTTCGCCACCTGGCCATCGAAGATGATAGTCCCGCCCATGCTTTTGATCGCGTTCGCGTAGTTGCGGGCGATCTGGAGGTCGCTCGCTTGCTTGGCCCCCTCCTTCAGCACGTAGGCACGGTGGAACTTCCGCCCCTCGACCTTGGCGCAGCCCTCCCCGTCGTAGAAGTTCCAGGCGTCGAACTCCTTGTCGTTAACCTCGTAAATGGCATACTCCGGCATGCCGGAGAAGTAGGGCGTGTCCGCCGGCTTCGGGCCCTCCTCCTCGTCCTGGGCCACGAGGGGAATGGCGAGCAGCGCGAGCGCCAGCGCGACCGCCGCCGGATATTTCAGGATTCTCATGGTTGCCTCCTCTTCGCGGTATGGTCCACCACTCCCAAGTACTCACCTGCGGATTCGGCCGAGCGGCTCGTCGGACATGCAACCTCAAGCGCCTACTTGTTCGGCGTCGAGCTTATCTTGGTGCGGGCCGAGTAATCGACGGTCAGCCACGTCTCGGCGCCGAAGCGTGCCTCGACCTTGGCTTCCACGGCGGCGGAGCCTAGCTCCACGGACACACCCGCCTCGTCCTTCACGCCGTAGTCGGCCACCTTCGTCGATTCGCCGCTCATCTGGCAGGTGACGTAGGGTCCGATCTTGCCCGACAAGTTGGCCGGGCCGACCCCGACGCTCGCGCCCAAGCCACCCCAGAGACGGATGTCCGGCCGGTCCTTAGATCTTGACCGGGATTTCCTTCTTGGCCTCCCGGCTTAGGTCGAGCATATCCAGAATTTCCGTTTTGACGTCCGGGACACCCACAATATACACCCAAGGGCCTGCCCTGCTACCATGAAAACGAGCGGGACATTTGATGGGTCGAGGCCTAAATCTGATCGTGTAAATTGAGGTTAAGAGATAGTTATCCTTGCTCTGGCCAGTGGCACGCTACGGTGTCAAAAGCGAGGCAAAAGAAGGCGCGCCGGGTCACGATGTCGCGCGGGGTTCCCAGCGCTTCTAGGCATGGAATCCGGTGGGCGGATCCCTCGCTGCGAGACATGCCAAACCCCGGCGCGTCTGCACCACCCTTCGTCGTCTTGGAGCGTGAAGTCGAGTCTGCCCTGGCTACCTGTGGGTGCTTGCTGTTCTAATTGCCCCCGGTGGGAACGATTTCGACTGGAAGCGACAAGAGACCCACACCAAGGGCGGAAGCATAGCAACCAGGAGGCACAGACAGGCCACACAGACGGCGGCACGCGCGTCTTTTCAAATCCTATCGACACGTCTTAGACGAGCTTTGCCGTCAGGGTGATTGCAGTTCCGGCAAGGGCCTTCGAGACCGGGCAATTCTTCTTCGCGGCCTCGGCCTGCTGCTGGAACGTTGGGTTGTCGATGCCGGGTATCTGGGCCTCGGTAGCGAGTTCGATTTTCGTGATGGCAAAGCCTCCCTCAACTTGTTCCAAGTGGACTTTCGCCGTGGTGTGAACACGCGCGGGCGTGAAACCCGCCTTCGACAGGCCGGCGGCGAGCGCCATGGAGAAACATCCGGCGTGCGCAGCGCCGATCAGCTCCTCGGGATTCGTCCCCTGGCCGCTCTCGAATCTTGAAGGAAAGGAATAGCGTCCTTCAAAAGCGCCGCTGCCGAGTTTCATCGTGCCTTGCCCTTCGCGCAGATTCCCTTTCCATTCGGCTTCTGAAATACGAACTGCCATATGCGATTGCTCCTTTAAGCTGGCACTTCCATTTTGGAATTTCGGGCAACGGCGAGTTTACACCGGAAAAGCAGGGGGCGGGAGTGAGGAGTCAGAAGACAGGATCAAGGATTCAGGGGCCGGGGTTCGGAGTTGGGGCTTCGGGGAGGAAGAAACTCACAAGGCGAGTCCTGGTGGATTGCACGAAAGGGCCCGGACGGCCCTCACCTCAACGGGTAACGCAACTTCCGCTCCCTGAAGTTGCGGCTTTTCGAGGTCGTCTTGAAGGGCCGCAACATTGAAAGGCGAATGTTGCGTCACATTGTTTCAATCTCCTTTTGAAGAGCCGCCAGATTAAGAAGCAAATCTTGGTTACGAGTTCGCGGCCAACAATTGTACAATCCCCCTTCGTTGTGCTCAGCGGTTGTGCAGATCCAGGGGGGAGAAGAGTATGAGGAAACAACAGGCCGTCGCGGTCTTCCATCTGTCGGCAGCCATTCTGGTTTTCGGCATTGGTTCAACGTTCGGCCAGTCCGTGAGTTCGCCAGCCGTACCCTCTCCCCCGAGCCTGGCCGCGGGCAAGGACACTCAGTGGACGGTGGACGACATGATCGCGCCGGAGCGCGCCGAGCAATTCCGCATTTCGCCTGACAGCCAGTGGGTGGTGTGGGTGAAGCAGGTGCCTGACGCCGACAAGGACGAGATCGTCTCGAACCTCTATCTCACAAGCCTCACCGAAAAGAAGGAGATCCCGTTGACGCGTGGGCCCAACCAGGACACCCAGCCGCGCTGGTCGCGCGACGGCAAGTTGCTGGCCTTCATCAGCGATCGCCCGCTGCCCAAGCCGCCGGGCAAGGAGACTCCACCTTCAGGCGCACTCTCCAAAACCCAGCTCTGGCTGATCAATCCCTTTGGCGGCGAGCCCTGGCCGCTCACGCGCCTGGAGCGCAGCGTCAAGGACTTCGACTGGATTGACGCAGAAAACATCCTGATGGCAGCCGAGGAAGACCTGACCCTTTATGAGCACGCTCTGAAAGAGAAGAAAGATGACTCGCGCGCCATCGAAGACGTCACCCATACACCTCCCGTGCGCTTGTTCAAGATCAATGCGAAAACCGGTGAAATGACACGCCTGACCGCGAACGACGACTGGATCGACGCCCTGGCGGTTTCACCCGACGGCCAGAAGGCCGTAGCCGTCCATCAGCGCAGCCTGAGCTACGAGTTCGACCAGAAAGTGAAGCCGGCAACCTTTCTGTATGACCTCGAGACCGGGCAGGGGAAACAAATCTTCACGGACGTGCAGGTCGTTCCCTCCGAGATTCGCTGGACGCTCGACAGTTCCGGCTTCTACGCCCTCTCTCCCTACTCCACGCATCCAGTTTACCTGGTCGCGACAATCAATCGCCTCTATTACTACGACGTGCGCGCCCAAAAGGCGGCCAAGGTGGACCTCGGCTGGGAGAACGAATTGGGGATGGATTCCCCCGCCACCTACGCCGTGACTCCCGATGGCTTCATCGTCCTGCTGGCCGCCGGCGCGCGCTACCAGCCTGCTCGCTGCACCCGGCAGGGCGACGGCTGGAAGCGCGCCTGGCTGGAAGGCGACGGCACCAGCAACCTCTTCGCCCTCGAATTGGGCCGAGACGGAAAAACGCTGGTTTATCTGACCAGCGGCGCCAGCCGTCCGGAACAGTTGTTCCGCGCCACGCTCGCCGGCGCAACGCTGGCCGGCCACGCGCAAACCACCGACCTGAACCCGAAATTCCAGAAGAAAATCGCCGCCCGCACCGAGATCATCCGCTGGCAGGGTGCGCTGGACGAAGAGGTGGAGGGCATCCTCTACTACCCGCAGAACTACGAGGCCGGGAAGAGATATCCCCTGGTGGTGATGATTCACGGCGGTCCGCTGGGGGCGGACATGGATTCCTGGAACGACGACTATGCCTATCCGACGAACCTCTATACCCAGCGCGGCGCTTTTGTGCTCAAGCCCAATTACCACGGCAGCGACAACTACGGTCTCAAGTGGGCCGAGTCGATCGGCGGAGGGAAATACTACGACCTGGAAGTTCCTGACATCGAGAAAGGCGTGGACTCGCTGCTGGCGCGGGGTCTGGTCGATCCCGAACAGCTGGCCACGCTGGGCTGGTCGAATGGCGCCATCCTGACCATCGCCCTGACGGTCAATACCACCCGCTACAAAGTGGCTTCGGCCGGGGCGGGCGACGTCGAGCAAGTCAGCGACTGGGCGTACACGACCTTTGGCGCGTCGTTTGACAATTACTACTTCGGGGCGGCGCCCTACGACGACCCCGAACTCTACATCCGCAAATCGCCCGTCTATCAATTCAAGAAGGTTCGCACGCCGACTATCGTGTTTTCCGGCACCGAAGACCGCGCCGTGGGCCACGCGCAGGCGTGGATGCACTTCCGCACCCTCCAGCAACTCGGGCAGCCCGACGTGCGCTTCGTCCTCTTTCCCGGCGAGCCTCACGGCCTTCGCAAGATTTCCCACCGGCGGCGCAAGGTGGAGGAAGAGTTGGCCTGGTTCGACCGCTATCTTTTCAAACCGGCCGCGGCGAAGAACGAAGCCCTCAAAGAGGATTCTCCGCTGGCAGCCGCGTTGAAACGCAAGAAAATCAAGAAGGTCGAAATGAAGTACGGCCTGCTCGCTAAGGCGACGCTGATTCCGGAAGTCGTCAAATACGAGGGCCTGGGACTCGGCCGCTTTGAGGTGACGCGCGCGCAGTATGCCGCCTTCGACCCGAGCTACAAGATCGAGCCCGGCACGGAGAACTATCCCGCAAACGGCGTCACCTTCGCCAACGCGCAGGCCTATTGCGCCTGGCTCAGCAAGCTGACGGGCGAGACCTATCGCCTGGGGCAGGTTCGAGAGCTGGAGCCCATCCACGAAGCCGCGAAAGAAGGTGAGAACACGCTCGATTACTGGGCTGGCTACAGCCTGAACCCGGACGACGCCGCGCACCTGGCGGAGAAGATCAAGGAGCTTGGGGGCACAGCCCCGCTGCTCAAGGAAGTCGGCAGCTTCAAGGGCCGCGGTGAGGATGAGCTGGTGTTCGACCTGGACGGAAACGTGGCCGAGTGGGTCATGGACAAAGACGGCAAAGGCAAAGCGCTGGGCGCGAGCGCGGACCGTCCCGCCGACCAGAAAACGCGCGAGGTGGCGCCCGACCCTGCCTACATTGGTTTCCGGGTGGTGAAGGGGGCGAAGTAAAGACGCCCCGCCGGGGCGTCTCTACAGGACGGCGCGCATCCCGATAGACAGCATCGGGACAGGCGGAGCGCCCGCTACAGGGAGAACCGCATTGAAACAGTCCATGCTTAAGGCCATTCTCACCGATAGCCACTTCTGGGTGCCGGTGGTGGTGTTAGCACTGGGCGTGGCGCTGCTGGCATTTCTGAAGTAGAGGCGGTCTTGAGGTCGCCACGCTGCCGCGCTAGCGCGCGGCGCTTTCTTTGTAGCGCCGGTGGGAGCCCGCTCCAATACAATCGGGGACCGCCGTTCGCCGCGCACCGAGCGCCGCTACGGCAAAAAGAGGAATTGACCCTGGCTACACAACTCGAGCTTCCTTCTCGAACCACTGCAAAATCGCTTCACGTGCTGGGGGTGCTGTGCGCCCTGGCGGCGGGCGCCTGGCTGGGCGCAGCGGAAGCGCCTACCAAACTTGTCACCGTAGGGCTGTCGCCCTTCTTGATTTCGCTCGCCATGGTCTTGGGAGTGTTTGTGGCCCGCTGGACGCTCCCCACCGTCATCAAGGGCACAGATTACGTCTTCGCCGACCTCCGTGAGAACGCACACCTGATTATCTGGGCCATCCTGGCGGGAGCGCTCTGGGCGGTAGCTAATACCCTGACGATTTTCGCCATCCGTGACGTTGGCCTCTCCATTGCCTTCCCCCTCTGGAACACGAACAGCCTGGTGGGGCTGATCTGGGGCTGGCTTTTCTTCCGCGAACTGCGCGGCGCAGGCTGGCAGGGATGGATGAAGGTGCTAGGGGGCGCAATCGCGATTGTCGTGGGCGCGATGCTCCTGGGTTATGCGTCTTCCTATCATCTGGCTTCCTCGCCGCAGCGCGCGACGCCCGGACTTCTTGCGGCGCTGGGCGCCGGGCTGCTCTGGGGCACGCAGTACATCCCTTACCGCAAAGCCTATCTGAGCGGCATGAATCCACTCTCCTTCGTCACCGTGTTTACGGTGGGCGAGTTGATCACCATGGCGGCGCTCGCCGTGGTTTTTCGTGGCGGCCTTCAGCCTCTACTCCACGAAATCAGGCTGGCGCGGCCGGCACTGTTCTGGTTGTTTCTGGGGGGATTCTGCTGGGTACTGGGCGACTTGTTTCAGCAGTACGCCGCCAAGTACATTGGCATCGGGCGCGGCATCCCGCTTTCAAACACGAACCAACTGTGGGGCCTAGCCTGGGGCGCGCTGGTCTTCGGCGAACTTGCCGGCCACACAGGCGCAACGCGAGCCCTGGTGATTGCCGGGTCGCTCGCCATGATCCTCGGCGTGGTCGGGATCAGCGTTTCCGTCGTGCCTGCGGCGGAGCAGGTCGCGTGGCGAGCCGCCATGGCGCGCGAATGTGAGCGCTACGGCCTCTCCCCCGAGCGCCTTGCAGCCGCGCAAGCAGGAGAGGATCCTCTGGCCCGAGACGTGCGGGCTCGCCGCTGGTGGGATGGCTTAATCGTGGCGGCAGCCGCGGGGATTTTCATCTGGCTCGCCATCGGAACCGAACGCCCACCCGTCGCCATGCACGCAGGATGGACGGTAACGCTGGTCGTCGGGATGCTGGGGATGCTCGTCGCCAGCGGCCGGCTGCTGTGGAAACGGACGCGGTTTTCGTAGGACTTTGTAGCGCAAGCCCCATAGTTTGACCTTGCGGCCTTTCAAAGAGACCAAAGCCGCAGCGTTGAAGGGCGAACGCTGCGCTACACGCGCTTCTCCCGCGCCTTCGCGAAGAGAAACATCGTCCCCTGCAAGACAAACCCCACCAGAAATCCCCAAGTCAGGTTTGTAGTGGCCAGCGCGACCACTCCCACACTGGCGGCGATGAAAAGAAAGCTTCTGTTCTTCACAATGTCGCGCACGAAGGCGGCGTGCTGAATTCCGACGTAGATCAGAAAGACGCCAAGGATGGCCATCGGAATCAGCCTCAGAAGTCCGATAGCGGAGCGGCCGAACAGCGCCAGGAGAAGGCACACACTCCCGATGACGTAGCACGACTTTGGCGTGCGAGCCCCAAACCTGTAATGCGCCGTGACGCCGCCCGAACCGTGGCACAGCGGGGCGGCAAGGAAAGTGCCGCTCGCCAGATTCATCAGCCCGATACTGAAGCTCAAGGCGCGCGTGGTCACCCGGCGAGCTTGCGGCCCGTAGAGAATCTGTGCCGTGTTCTCGGTGGCCACAATGGCGTTTCCGAACGTCAGCGCGAACTGGGGGACAACCAGAGTGAGGAAGGCCAACTTCAGCTCCGTCATCTGCGGGTGCAGGAATGCTACGGGCAACGGCCCCAAAGCCAGCGTTGGCAGGGCCCGCCCGTGGGCTGCCAGCCCAACGACAACTCCGGCGCCGAGCAAAACCAACGCCGCCGGATACCGCTCGGACCTCCGAAAGAGCAGGAGGATCACCGCCGCGCCGAGGCCAATCAGCAAGGTCGCGATCGAGATGCCGCTCCAGAAGGTCTGACCTGCCCGAATTCCCAAGACCAGCCGAAGCCCCTCCCGTGCCAGTAGCAGGCCGAGACCCAGTTGAATCCCGCGAATAATCGGCAAAGTGAAAAGCCGGGCGAGCTGGGGGGCAAGGTTGGTAATTCCGATAAGGGTGAGCAGGCCACCCATAAGCAAACCCGCGCTCGCAATCGTGGAGGGCGCAAGGTGCAGCGCCAGCGCGATGGCCGCGACGGCTTTGAGCGGCTGGACCGGAATCGGCACCCGGAAATAGGTTCCGGCGAGGACATAGGCGAGCCCCGCGGCAAGAAACACCGCCGTGGGGTTCATTTGATTCAAGGTGATGAGCGCGATGGCCAGAGGAAACAGTACGCCGACATCGCCGAAGGCGCCGGCGACATCCAGACGCGATAGCGGCCAGCGCCCTACGTTTCCTTCCATGACTGCGACCACAGCCGGCCTCAGATGGCGAGCGGCACGGCGCGCCGTCACCGTGGCGGCCCGAAGGCCGCCGCCACTATCCCGGGCCCGGGGGATAGGCGGGCAAGTCGGGCGGACGCGGCGGGAGCTTCTTCGGCTGCTCCCGGATGGCCTTCATCACCAGCTCAATGGCCTTTTCCAGTTGCGGATCCTGCCCCTTCCTGACCAGGTCCGGCGGGTTATCGACGACGATGTCCGGTTCGACGCCGCGGTTCTCGATCACCCATTGGCTGTCCAGCCCGTAAACGGCGAACTCCGGCCGGGTGATGTAGCCGCCGTCCATCAGCGGAATATACCCGCGGATGCCACGCACCCCGCCCCAGGTGCGCATGCCGACGACCGGGCCGAGTTTGTATTTCTTGAAATAGAAGGTGAAGATGTCGCCGTCAGAGGCGGCGTATTCATTGGTGACGCACACCATGTGACCGTGGAAGACGTTATCAGGAATCGTCCCGCTCTCCCAATTCCGCGCCGAGTCCATCCCGACCAGAATGCGGCGCAGGCGCTCGAAGATCAGTTGGTCAACAAATCCGCCCCCGTTGTACCGGACGTCGATAATCAAGCCCTCCTTGCGGATCTGCGGGAAGTATTGCTTGACGAACTCGTTGAGTCCCGCGGCCGACATGTCGGGAATGTAGATGTAACCGACGCGGCCGCCCGTCGCCTCCTCGACCTTCTTGCGGTTGGTGTTGATCAGGTCGAGTTCGCGCAGCTTGAATTCGCTGGCGAGGGGCTTGACCACCACATTGCGGGCGCCCTCTTCGCCGGGCTTGGAGTTGACGGTCAGGGTGACGTTTTCGCTGGCCGTGTTGACCAAGAGCTCGTAGGGATTGCGCGGCACGCGCAATGCCCGGCCGTTCACCGCGAGCAGGTAGTCGCCTTCCTTGACACCTACCCCCGGCTCGGTGAGCGGCGAACGAAGACTGTCCTGCCAGTTCTCACCCGGGTAGATCTTCTTGAGCCGGTAAAGGCCGGGCGCCGCGCCAACCTCGAAATCCACCCCCAGCACGCCCACGTTGACGGGCTTCAGGTCGGGATAGTCGCCGCCGCCCACGTAGGTGTGAGAGGTTGAAAGCTCGCCAATCATTTCACCCAGGAGGTAATTCAGGTCAAAGCGGTTGGCCACGTGGGGCAGAAGCTGGGTGTACTTTTCCCGCTGCTTCGCCCAATCCACCCCGCTCATGGCGGTTTCGAAGAAGTAATCCCGCTGCTCGCGCCAGACTTCGTGGAAGATCTGGTCCCACTCCTCCACGGGGTTCACTTCCGCGCGCATCGTCGTCAGGTTCAGCGCGCCTTCCCCCACTTTGTGCGGTTCTTTCTCGGGCGGCTTGGCGTCAATGATGCCGTAGGTGCGCGCCCCTGGGCCGGACACCTCTTCCTCCTCTTCCCCGCCGGCAGCTTCTTTGGGTGCCGAATAGAGGAGTTTTGCGCCATCGAAGGAGAGCGCATATTGATCCGCCTGCGCCATCACCACGGAGTCTTTGCGTTCCTTGAGGTCGAAGGCATGAATGGCCGCCGCCTCACCTGCTAGCGGACCCGAAAGGCCTGCCACGGGACTCGTGACGTAGTAAACCGTATCCTTGGCAGCGTTCAGGCCTCGCATGTTGGCCGGGGGAATCGGCAGGGCCACGACGCGATCCATGATTCCCGCCAGGTCGATGCGGAAATCCTTAGGAACTTCGCGCGTTCCCGGTTTAGCTTCCGTCTTGGCTTCTTCCTTCGGAGGAGCGGCAGTTTCCGGCTCCTTAGCCCCCGCTTCGTCGCTTTTCGGAGCAAAGGGCGACGCAAGATCGGCCCGCAACGTCACCACGTAAACCCGAGTGGCCTTGGGATTGGCGAACTCGAAGTCGAAAACTCCCAACACTTCGTTGTAGTCACGATTTGAAAGAAAAAACAGGTACTTCCCCGATGGGTCAAAGACGGGATTCCAACTGTGCGTGAAGCTCGTGGTCACCGGCGCGATCTTGCGGTCTGCCAGCGAGTAGAGATAGATGACCTCGTATCGGTTCTCGGCGGCTTTGGCGTATGCCACCCACTGGCTGTCCGGCGACCAGCAATAGTCCGTCAGCTCATCATACTTACCCTGGTCGATCAGGACCGGCTGCTTAGTTTCAAGGTCAACATAGAACAGCCGCACGTCCTTGTCGGCGAAGAGGAGCTTCTTGCTGTCGGGCGACCAGACCGGCGGCAAGCGGAACATCTTGCCATCGGTCGTGATGCGGGTCTCTTTCCCTATGCCGTCCTGAGGAACGAGATACAGCTCGTCCTCCCCGCTGCGGTCCGAAAGATAGGCAATCCACTTCCCATCGGGCGACCAGGCTGCGTACTTCTCGCGAATGCCCGGCGTCTGCGTCAAATTGCGGATGCTGCCTTCCTTGGCCGGGACCGTGAAGACGTCGCCGCGTGCGGTGAACGCCGCGCGTTTGCCCTCAGGCGAAAGGTCGAAGTCCGTAATGAGTTTGCTGACATTTGCCCAGCGCTTCCGCATCAGGTCGCGGTCTCCCGGGAGAGAGACCGTGAGCTTGCGAGCCTTTTCGGTCTTCAGGTCGAAGACGTAAAGATAGCCGCCGTTTTCAAACACAATCGAGTCGGGCCCCAAGCTTGGCCAATTCACATCGAAATCTTTGAAGTCGGTCAGTGGGCGAGTCTGCCGGTTTTTCAAGTTGTAGCTGTAAAGGTTCATCCGCTTTTCCGGGCCGCGGTCGGAACCGAAGTAGATAGTGTCGTCGTGCCACATCGGATAGGTGTCGGTGCCCGGATAATCGGTGAGTCGTTCATAGGTGTTGTTCTTGAAATCGTAGATGGCGATGTCCTGGGCCATGCCGCCGGTGTAGCGTTTCCAGGTGCGGAAGTTGCGGAAGACGCGGTTGTAGGCGATCTTGGTCCCATCGGGCGAGAACGACGTCAGCCCGCCTTTGTCGATGGGCAACCGCTCGGGCAGGCCACCTTCGATGCTCACGCTGAAGAGCCGTCCAAACCAGGTATTGAAGGTGTCGCGACGCGAGAGGAACAGGATGCGCTTCGAGTCCGGGAACCAGTCAATCACCATGTTGTTCGGCCCCATGCGCTCCGAGACCGTGGCGACATCCGGCAGGAAGGTCAACTGCTTGGGGACACCTCCCTCAGCAAGCATCACGTAAACGTTGAAATTGCCGTCGTATTGCCCGGTGAAGGCAATCCATTTTCCGTCGGGCGAGAATTTGGGGAAAAGCTCCAATCCCCGATGCGTGGTGATCCGCCGCGCAATCCCGCCGGCGCTCGGCACCAACCACAGGTCACCGCCGTAACAGAAAACGATCTTGTCTTTGTGAATATCGGGGAAGCGCATAAACCGGCCTTCGGGTAGTTCCTGAGCCAGCGAAACCGTGATCCAGCCGAACAAGCAAACCGCAACGAGCTTTGGCACACGAGACATCAGATCCCCCCTCCTGCTTCGTTCCGCCGGGCGAATAAGGACGCCTTGACGATTCTGACGAGCAACGCGGCATTCTACCAGCTTTTGGGAGGACAGGAGCGCTTCGCGAACCATTCAGCAACCAAGCTTGTCAATACGTAGTGCCCCTCGCCACCTACCTTTATGCATCGCACTGGGGAAGCGCAGCCAGACCTCTCTTGGCTGGCAGGTGATTGCCCGGCGCGTGGATTGCTGGTCCCGGAGGTGCCGGCGTCTCGCGCTTGGCGGCTTCGGACCATCTCCGGATCATTGCGGCCGTGCAGACATTACGTCCTCTAGGACAATCTTTCCCTCTTGACAATCAATAAGGTGAGGGGTATCGTCGCATATGTCAATCAACTACTGGTCATAAGCCACACGAAAGGCGAACGCGTCTCGCCGGATCATCAGACCGCAAGGAGTCGTCATGTGCCACCGACATGTAAGGTCCGCAATAGGAATGATGGTCTTGGTACTCTTTGTGCCTCTGATCTCCCTCTGTCAGACGGGCCCAACCCCGCACATTGACAGCGTCTCGCCTACGAGCGGGGTAGCGAGGACGTGTGGTTGGGGAGCAAGTCGGGCGTGGTGGTAAGTTGGAGCGACACGCAGGTAGTAGCGACGGTGGCCTCAAGTTCAACGACGGGGACTGCCCTGCCCCCGTTTTCTGTACCAATCATAATGTGAGTCTCCGGGGTTCGTCTTGCTTTTGTTGTTCTCTCCGGGGCGGCTCTCCCCGCCGAGCCGACCGCCGGGGCGACCGGCTAGGCCTTCACCCCGGCTACATACGCTTCGATGCGACTCCGGTCGGCGGGCGAGATGTTGGTGAAGCGTACTCCCATGCCCAATTTTGCTATGACGTGGAGGACTTCGGCTTGCGCTCTCACCACCGGCCCCTCATCATCCAGGTGAAACAGCAAATCGAGTTTGGAATTCACGGGGACAGGCTTATCAGTCTCGATAAACATCCCGTTGGCGCTGACCTCTCTCGACAGGCCAAGCGAGGTCCCGCTTTCATGCTTGACCTGCGTGGCCAGCGGCGCCCGCGGGTATTGTCGCTTGTCAATCATGCGATGGTAGATGAGCCGCAATATGGCGTGCTGGTCCTCGGGCTTGATCTCCGTGAATTCAACGCCGATGCCTTGCTCTGGAAGCTGGTAACGCACCCTCGCCTGCGCCACGATCATGGGAAAGTGCTTGGCGGGGCGGAAGCACAGGGAGAGTTTGGCATCCAGAGGAATCTGCCGCGAGATTCCCAGGAAGAGGCCTCCGCCTCCCAGGATCAAAGCACGAGCGCGGTACGTGCCGTCATCCGTAGTGCATTGAACGGGGAAATTAGTCCTTATCCGTGGGTAGTGGCGGAAGTAGGTCTGCTCCATCCCCTGAACCCCAGGCAGAAGAATCCCGCGAATTGCAGCGCCCGATTGTACCACTGCGGCAGCACACGAAATGCACAACGTGCTCGCGAGGCAGGGGACTTTTCGACTGACAACATATCGTGGTGGGCTGTGGATTCCTTGTCAGTAGAGGACTAGCCGTTAGTGGGCGCACTTACGCACGGCCACCTACCAGCCTCCACCTCTTGCCATGACTCGCTGGCCGCCCTGCGTAGCGGCCGCCTTCAGGCGGGCAAATTCGTCTGCTGCCCCAAAGGGCGCCCCTACTCAAGCAACAGCACCACCACGTCCTCGTACGGCACGGTGACGCGGACCGCGTTCTGTTCGACAGGAACCTGCGCCTGGCTGGACAGGTCGGTGGCGCGCCGGTAGCTAGACGGCAGCGCAATCGTGCCGGTCAGGTCCTGCGTCGTGTCGTTGAACGCCACCAGCAGGCTGCGCTTGTTACCCGGAATCAGCCGCGGCCGGACTTTGTCCGCCGTGACCGGCGGCTGCACCACCCGCGTCACAATGGCCCGCAGCAGCTCGATGCCGTTGTCATTCCCCGCCGCGATGCTCGCCCCCAGGTTCGTCCCAAAGTAATACACTTGCCCTCCACCCACCTTCTTCATCGCTGCTACCGTCATATCCTGGTACTTGCCGATGGGCGTGGCCGTGGTGATCTCAAGCGGCGTCAAGTAGGTGTTCGCCCGGACATGTGTGGCGATGGGTTCCGTGAACTCGATTTCCGGCTCGTAATAGACCCGGTCGGAAGACGCCACATTCCTGGGGGGCACCAGTGGTTGCGCTTCCGTTCCCGCGTTGACCCAGAAGCTTTCGCCTTCCCGGTAGCCGAAGACCTGGTCCAGCCCGAAAGGCGGAACGACCGGGTTGTAGTAGAACCGTTCGTCAAACAACCCGAAGCCAGTTTCGATAATCAACGTGCCACCCGCTTCGAGAAACCGGCGGAGTTGCTCGCAGGTTTCCTGCTTGCCGATCAGGTGCCAGGGCGCGAGGATGACTTTGTAGTTGCCCTTGCCCAGGCTGGCGGGCTCGAGGAAGTCGGCCCACAGGTCCATGTTCCACAGGGCCTTGTAGTAGCCCTGGAAGGAAGCAGTGGAAGGGTTCTCGTGGCCGGCGGCGGCGTAGGTGAGCAGGGCATTGTCCTGGTCGGCGAGGATCGCCACCTCGGGCTTGGGCCGCCAGTCCTTGATGAGGTCCCAATGGTCTTGGATGATGCGATTGTTCTTGGCGGCCTCCTGGGACCGTTCAGTGGCGGCGCCGCTGCGGGCCACCAGGCCGTAGCCGGTGGCTTCGCGGCCGGTGGCTTCAGCCTGGTAATTCCAGTAAATGACCCCCTTCGCGCCCGTCGCCACCGCCAGCCAGTTATAGATCCGGATGTCGCGGGGCCGCATTTTCGGGCTGCGCCACAAGCCCTCGTTCCCGTGGCCTCCCTGCAATTCCGTGAGATAGAACTCCTTGCCGGCCGCATTTGACCGAGTGATTTCGAACTTCGCGGCGCCGTGATAGATGACCGGGAACTGCCAGCGCGGAAACAGGGACAGGCCCCAGACGTCCAAGACCTCAGCCAGTCGCCAGGCGTTCGTCCCCGTCGCCACGCAGCTATCCACCGGCGGATGGTGCGCGGCGTGGCTTTCCATGATGTGCTTGGGATCGACGGCCCGCGCGGTCTCGACGCGAAACTTCATCTCTCGTGTGCTTCGCTCGATCATGAACCGCCGCCAATCGACCCAGTCGGCGTAAGTGCCCAGGGCGCGCGGCGGGTCAATGGCCTTCCAGCTCGCGTAGCGCCGCGTCCAGGCTTCGTTGAGGCCGTCAAGCGAGCCGTACTTGCGTTCCAGCCAGTTCTGAAATTCCTCGATGGTCTTTTCGCAATAGCAGAACAGGACTTCCTGTGGCATCGCCCAGATGTTACGCGCCCAGGCGGGTTCGATGTGCGGCTCGTTCCAGCAATCGTAGCCGAAGAGTGACGGGTGCGGCGCTACGACTCTCACCAACTCCTGGATATACCGGGCGCCAGCTTGGCGCACCGGCTCCCAGTCCAGGCACAACCCGGGCCAGCCGCCGGTGACGTTGTTCGGACTGCCCTGAAGGCGCACTGGCTGACCCTTCGCGTCGGTGAAGCGCGCGCCGGGATGCTTTTGCTCCAGCCACCAGGGCGCCAGCTCAAACATGAGGCCCACCAGAACCTTGAGGCTGAATTCGTCGCAGTACTTCATCACTTCTTCGACCTCATCGAAAACCCACTTGTCAGGCTCCGGATTCACGTAATCCCAGTTCGGCCAGATCCGAATGATGTTGAACTTGTATTCCTGGGCGATGGTCTTGAGCATCTCCCGCCGCAGCGCGCGGGGCGGATTGGGTGGACGGAAGAATTGTGTGCCGTAGAGAAATTGCTTTGCCAGGGCAACAGCCTCCCCCCACGGCGTGGCAGTGAGCGCGCGTGCCGGACCTGCAAAGATGCGCAGTCCTCCCCAGGCAAGGCTCATGCCCGCTGCGACCTGCTGGACGAATTCTCGACGCGAGGCTGGCATGTCAGTTCTCCTTTCGGGCTACGGCCACACGGGCTTTCCCCGCTCCAGGCTTCTTACTGGGTCCAGGCTCTCTCACCTCCGTGCCGTCGTCAAGGCGAAAAATGGTCCATTTCGTTGCAGGGCAGAGGATTGTGAAGAGCCGATTCGGAATGTGTTATCGCGTCGTTCTCAGCCCTCGAAATCGATAGCTTTGAGGCGGAAAAAGATGCAGTCTCTGACACGGCGAACGCTCGTCAAGTCTCTTGGGCTGGGCGTAGGACTCGCCTCGCTTCCCTCCCTCGGATAAAAGGAAGCGATGGGCGCTGTGCATGCACGCAAACACTTACCTGAAAGAAGGGGCACGTTGCCGGGCTTCGGCTTTCAGCTTATAATCAAACGCGGCTTTGTTCCTGGTGGGAGAGCCTGCTCGACGCCCGTCCTGTGATGTTTCTTGTATACAGCCTGTTGTTCAGTCTCGGCGTAGTCTTGACGGCGCCTTATTACCTGTGGCGACTGCGTGGGAAGATCATCTCCGGGGCTGGCGGGCGGGAACGCTTCGGTTTTCTGCCTGCCGCATTTCGGCAGGACAAAGCGGGGGCCATCTGGGTCCACGCGGTCTCTGTGGGGGAGACCCTGGCCATCGCCGGGCTGGTGCGAGAGTTGCAGCAGCGGTACCCGGCGCGCAAGATTTTCTTGAGTCACGTGACGCCGGCGGGGCGCGAAGCAGGCGAAGCACGTTTGCCGGGCTTGGCCGGCCGGTTCTACCTTCCGCTGGACTGGGCGTGGGCCGTCCGGCGCGTGCTGAGACTTCTCCGGCCAGCGCTGCTGGTGATTGTGGAGACGGAATTGTGGCCCAACCTCCTGCGCGCCGCCCGCAAGTCGGGGGCGCGAGTTGTGCTGGTGAATGCACGCCTGTCGGATCGCTCGCTCGGTCGTTATCGACTGGTCCGGCCGTTCGTGCGTCGGGTGCTGGAGAATGTAGATAGAATCTGCGCTCAGTCCGCAGCAGACGCCGGGCGGTTTCGCTCGCTGGGCGCAGGAGCCGAGCGCGTCGTAGTAACAGGAAACATGAAGTTCGACGCTACGCCGCCCCGGGCCGGAGAACTCCCGCGGCTGCTGGGAGAGGCGTTCGAACTCGCGCACCGCAGTCCGGTGATCGTAGCCGCAAGCACCATGCCCGGCGAGGAGGCCCTGCTGCTTCCCGCCTGGGCTGAGATTCGTCGCCGTCATCCCCAGGCACTGCTGATTCTTGCTCCTCGTCACCCGGCTCGATTTGAGACTGTGGCTCAACTCCTGAATCAGGAACGACAAGCCTATGTGCGCCGGACTGCCCTGGCGGCGGAGGAGCAAGAGGTTGCTTCTCAGATTGCGTCAGCCGAGATTCTTTTGCTCGACACGATCGGCGAGCTGGCCGGGATTCTTGAGCTGGCAGACGTGGTTTTTGTGGGTGGCAGCCTGGTTCCCACCGGCGGCCACAACCTGCTTGAGCCGGCGTTTTGGGCCAGGCCCATCGTAATCGGCCCGCACATGTGGAACTTCCGCGACATCGCACAGCTATTTCTGCAGGCGGGTGCGGCCCTGCAGGTTCGCGATGCCCAGGAACTCAGCCGCGCCGTTCTTGAACTGCTCGGCAACGCCGCGCGGCGGCGAGAGCTGGGCCAGGCGGCGAAACAGGTGCTTGAGCATCACGCCGGCGCTACCGAGCGTGTGTTGGAACACATGAAAGAATGGTTGGGCGCGGGGATCCCAACCCCCGCCTGAGGGTGAGGAGCGCGCCACAGTGAACCCCCTGTTGACACCACTGGCCCTCGGCTTCCGGCTAGGGGTTGCCCTCCGCGGCGCTGCGTATCGCCGCGGTTGGTGCAAAACTCACCGGCTGAACCGTCCCGTGGTGAGCGTCGGAAACCTGACGGCCGGTGGGGCGGGGAAGACTCCCCTCGTGCGGCTCATCGCGCAACGGCTGTTGAATCGCGGATGGAGCCCCAGCATTCTCACGCGCGGCTACGACCGCCGGCGCGGCGCGGAAATCATCGTACTTGAGCCGGGGCCCGAGCGCCGAGCCGGTGCCCGCGAGGTAGGTGATGAGCCGGCGCTGCTCGCCAGGGCCCTGCCCAAAGTGCCTATCGTGATTGGCACGAACCGCTATCGGGCCGGCCGCCTGGCCGAGGAGCGCTTCCCGGTGGACGTGCACCTGCTCGACGACGGGTTTCAGCACTGGGCGCTCGAGCGCGATGTGGATGTTGTGGCCCTGGATGTCACCCAAGAGTTTTCCGACTGGGCCTTGCTGCCTGCCGGGCGTCTGCGCGAGCCGTGCGCCGCGCTTGAACGGGCTCATATAGTGGTGCTCACGCGGACGGAGCTAGGCGATGCGCCTGCCCTGGAGGCGCGCCTGAGCCGCATCAATCCGCGGGCCAGGGTCTTCCTGAGCACGACAACGCTTCGCGGCTTTGTGGAAGCACAAAGCGGGGGACCGTTCCCCGTGCAGGACCTGCGCGCAGAGCCGCTTGGCGCTTTCTGCGGGATTGGGAACCCGCGAGCTTTCTTCGCGGATGTGCGGCAGTGGGGATTCTCGGTGGTCTTTGAAAAGGCCTTTCCTGACCACCACGTTTACAGTCCGGCGGACCTCCACCGCGTTGCGACGCGCGCGCGGGAGGCTGGCGCAGTAGCCCTGCTGACCACAGAGAAGGACGTCGTGAATCTGCCGCCTGGATGGAGTTGCGAAATCCCCCTGGCCGCCTGCGTCATCGAGATGGAGATCTGCGAGGCAGCCGCTTTTGAGGACGCGCTTCTGGGACGCCTGGAAGCCGTGAGGATGAGAGCATGATTTGGCAGGGAAGCAATCTGGCGAATCCCCAGAAGATCATGGTGCGCGCCACTAATTGGATTGGCGACGGAGTGATGTCGCTGCCCGCGCTCCAGGCGCTCCACGCGCGTTTCCCGAAAGTGGAAATTGTGCTCGTCACCAAGCCCTGGGTGAGCGAACTCTACTGGCACCTCCCGGCGGTGAGCCGGCAGATTGTTTACAACCCGGAGGGCGAGCACGAGGGGCCTCGAGGCTTTGGGAAGCTGGTCCGGACATTGCGGGCAGAGCGGTTTGATGCCGCCCTTCTCTTCCAGAACGCTTTTCATGCTGCTTGGATGGCCTGGTGCGCGCGCATCCCGGTGCGCGTGGGCTACGCGCGGGACGGGCGCAGCAGCCTGTTAACCGATGCGGTGGAAGTTCCTTCGCCGGCGGCCTATGGCCACCAGGCGTATTACTACCTGCACCTGTTGTTTCGCGCCGGCTTGATTGGCAAGCCGGAGCCGGTCCGCGAGGTGCGCTTGGTCCTGGAGGAAGCCGAAAAAGCCTGGGCCGCAAAGCACCTGGAAAGGCTGGGGCTTCAAGGGCCCCGCTTCTTCGTGGGACTCAATCCCGGCGCATTCTTTGGCCCGGCCAAGCGCTGGCTGCTGCACCGCTACGCCCTGCTTGCCGACCGGCTGATTGGTGCATTCCACGCCGATGTGCTAATCTTCGGCTCGCGCGCCGAGCGGCCACTGGCGGAGGAGATCGCGCGGGCCATGAAGCACACGCCGGTGATCCTCGCTGGCGAGACGAGTCTGCGCCAGTTTATGGCCCTGGTGGCGCAATGTCACCTGGTGGTGAGTAACGACTCGGGCCCGATGCACCTGGCGGCCGCGCTGGGCTTGCCCCTGGTGGCCATCTTTGGTTCGACAAACGAACGGGCCACGGGACCCGTGGGGCCGCGCACGCGCGTCGTGAAGCACCCAGTTGCTTGCAGCCCTTGCGGGTTGCGGGAGTGCCCGATTGATTTCCGCTGCATGAAAGCTGTCACGGTGGAGGACGTGTCCAAGGCAGCGATCAAGTTGGTCGAGGAGTTGGAAATCACCCATGAGCGCCCAGCGTAAGAGGACGGAGTCAGGAGGGCACCGTCGCTTCGCGCCCGAGGTGCCGGACCGCGGCGTCCCCGCCGTTTTTCTCGACCGGGACGGAACCCTTTCCGAAGAGGTAGGCTACATCAACCATCTCGACCGCCTGCAACTCTACCCCTGGTCGGCTGAGGCTATCGGAAAGCTCAATCGCGCGGACCGGCCGGTCATTGTGGTCACCAATCAGTCGGGCGTGGCCCGCGGGTACTTCACCGAAGAACTAGTCCAGCAAGTTCACCAGAAGATCGCCCTGGAACTCGCCGCCCACGGCGCTAAACTGGACGCCATCTACTATTGCCCTCACCACCCGACCGCGCCCTTGGAGCCCTACCGGGTCAACTGCCGTTGTCGTAAACCTCTGACCGGGATGGTGGAGGAGGCTGCCAAGAGGTTCCACATCGACCTGGGGTCGTCCTACGTTGTCGGTGACAGCTACCGTGACATGCAGTTGGGCTTCCATGCCGGAGCGCATACGATACTGGTGATGACCGGATACGGGCGGGGCGAATACGAGCATCAGCGTCACCGCTGGCCGCGCCTGCCGGATTGGATCGTGGAAAACCTCTTGGAAGCAGTGGATATCATCCTGGGAGAATCGGCGCACCCGCCCGTAGGCACTCGCCGAAACTCCCTGGAGTTGCGCTCTTTATGAAGATGGCCGCCGCGGACCGTGCCGCCCTGCTCTCGATCCTGGATCGGTTTTCCGACCAGCGCCTTGTGCTCGTGGGCGACCTCGTAGCCGACGAATTTGTTTACGGTGAAATCGCGCGCGTCTCCCGCGAGGCTCCTGTATTGATCCTCAAGCAGCGCGAGAAGCAGATTGTTCCCGGCGGCGGCGCCAATGCCGCGAACAACCTGGTGGACCTGGGCGCCCAAGTCATGCCCGTGGGGACTGTAAGCGACGACGAGGCGGGCGAAGCACTGCTCCGATATTTCCACGAGAAAGATGTCCCGACGCGCCACATCCTGCGCTTGCGCGGTCACACTACCCCTACGAAATCACGCATCCTGGGCGGACTCGCCCACTGGCAGCGCCAGCAAATCGTTCGTGTGGATCGAGAGCCCATTCAACCCCTCGCGCGGCCCCTTCGCCGGCAACTGAGCCAGAAAGTGGCGACCTTGTTGCCTGGGGCGTCCGCCTTGCTGGTTTCTGACTACGGTTACGGTTCGACGGACGCTCATGAGGTGGAGTTCCTTCGCCGCCGCGTGATCCGTCGGACGCTGCCCGTAACTGTTGACTCTCGCTTCGACCTGTTGACCTATTCCCGCCTGACCGCGGCCACACCCAATGAGCCCGAGATCGAAGAGGCCTTCGGGCAGAAGATCGGGAATAATCTGGAGCGGCTACATCGTCTGGGAAGGAAGCTGTTGCGCCGCCAGTCGCTCCAGGCGCTGCTCGTCACGCGGGGACGAGACGGCATGGTCTTGTTTGAGCCCCGGCGGGAGCCGAGACACCTGCCGATCTTCGGCTCCGACCAGGCCGTGGACGTGACCGGAGCCGGAGATACCGTCATCGCGGTGTTCACCCTGGCGCTGGCGGCCGGCGGAAGCTTCTTCCACGCCGCGCAGCTCGCCAATTGCGGCGGCGGGCTCGTGGTGATGAAGCGCGGGACAGCCACCGTGACCAGCCAGGAGCTGAAGGAGGCCATCCGAAACGCGTGAGCGCGAAGACTATCCCACGCGCGCAGGTCTCCGCCCTGGGCGAGCGTCTGCGCCGGGAGGGACGGCGCATCGCCTATGCTAACGGGTGTTTCGACCTGCTCCACGTCGGCCACGTCCGCTACCTCCAAGGCGCCAAAGAGCAGGGCGACGTCCTGGTGGTCGGCGTCAACAGCGACCGGGCGGTTGCGGCCTTGAAAGGCCCGGCAAGGCCGTTGCTGCCGGCAGAGGCGCGAGTGGAGTTGGTGGCAGCGCTCGCCGGCGTGGACTACGTGGTCATTTTCGATGACTTGACCGCGGAGGAAGTGCTCCGCGATCTTCGCCCTCACGTACAATGCAAAGGGACTGACTACTCCGTGGAGACGGTTCCGGAGCGCGCGGTCATGGAAGAGTTGGGAGGGACCGTGCGGATTGTGGGCGACGCCAAAAGCCATTCGACGCGCGAGCTCTTGGCGGAGATCGTCAAGCGGGCAAAAACAGCGACCACTGACCAGTGATGTGTGGTCAGCAGCCTTTTCTCGTCACTCGTCACCAGAGCATGCCGGAATCCAGCCAACGGTTTTTGGTCATTCGTCTTAGCTCCATCGGCGACATTGTCCACGCCCTGCCCGCGGTGGCTGCCTTGGCAGACACTTTCCCCCGGGCCGAAATCCACTGGGTCGTAGAGACATGCCACGCGGCTCTCTTAGCTGGAAATCCCTTCGTCCACCGCCTGGTGAAGCTCGATACACTCGGCTGGCGCAAGAATCTGGCCTCAGCGCAGACGCTGAGGTCGGTAGCGCAGGGTGTGGCAGCCCTGCGTGAAGTCGTGTTTGAGGCCGCAATTGATTTTCAGGGACTCTACAAATCGGCGCTCATTGCCTGGCTCAGCCGTGCGCGGGGACGTCTGGGCTTCGCGGAATACTGGCTGCGTGAACCCGCCGCCGCCGTCTTCTACACCGAGCGGGTCTCACCGCACGGATGCGAGCACGTCATTCAAATGAACCTTGCTCTGGTGGAGCGCCTGGCAGGCTGCCCGCTCACGCCGGCGCGCTGGCAGTTCCCTCTGCCCGGTACGGAGGCGGATGAACGGTATGTGGAGGAACAGCTTGCTGCGCTCGGGGCGCAAGAGTTCATCGTGATTAATCCGGGCGGCGGTTGGAGCAGCAAGTGCTGGGCGCCAGAAAACTACGCCGAGCTCATCCGCCGCCTGGAGAACGAATTTTCTGGTGACATCCTGCTGACAGGATCGCCGGAAGAGGAGACCCTGATTCGGGATATCATCCGGAATTCGCGGTCGCGGCGAGCAAAGCGCTTCGCCTCAACGATTGTCGAGTTCATTGCTCTGGTGCGCCGGGCAAAGCTTTTCCTCAGCGGAGACACCGGGCCGCTTCACCTGGCAGCGGCGGCGGGGACTCCCGTCGTTGCCATCTATGGGCCGACAGATCCGGCCCGCAACGGACCTTTTTCCCCGGCCGATATCGCGCTCTGGAATCGCGGGCCCATCGACTACACCCGCAGGACGCCAAAGGCCAGCTATCTTCCCGGCATCTCGGTGGAGTCGGTCCTGGCGGCCATTCACGAGCGCTTGGCGAGGGCCTATGGTTAGGGGCTACGCAGCCTGGGCGGCGCGCGGGCGCGTGCCGCTGGGATTTGCCTTCGGGGTCGCTTACCTTGTCTTTTCCCAGCCGACCCTCTGGCCCCTTGTGTCTGGCGGCACGGTGGCCCTTCTTGGACTTCTACTGCGGGCTTTCGCGGCGGGGTGTCTCGACAAGAACCGAAGCCTGGCGATGGGTGGTCCCTATGCGCACACCCGCAATCCGCTCTACCTGGGGAGCTTCCTCATGGGTGCGGGATTCGCGGTTGCGGGAGCCTCGTGGGCTCTCGGACTTACCTTCCTGGGCTTGTTCCTGCTGGTGTACTGGCCGGTGATGCGCCGGGAGGAAGGGTTCCTGCGGCGCGAGTTCGGCGAAGCTTACGACCGCTACGCGAGCGCGGTCCCATTCTTCGTCCCCCGGGCGCGCCGCGCGCCGGTGAAAGGGGAACCCTTTCGGTGGGCACTGTACCGAAAGAATCGGGAATACGAGGCAGCTTTCGGATACGTCGCTGGAGTAGTCTTCCTCGCGCTCAAGATGATATTGCGATAGAAACGCGGTGGGTTGCCTTTCCGCACCTCACAGCGTCTAATTCTTCTATATGAGAGTCCGGACCTCTTGGATTGTCGGAGCCGGCTTGGCCACGCTGCTCCTGGCCGGTCAGATCCCTCCCGCGGCGGAGGACGCAAGACGACTACCTTCCGCTCCCGGCGAAACCCTGACCTATGACGTGACCTGGATGATCTTCCCCGCCGGCCAGGTGACCGCCACGCTGGCGCGCGTTGAGGGAGGTTCGCCGGAAACCTACGAGGTCATCACCACGGCGCGCTCCCAGGGCTTCGTCTCGCTGCTCTACAACGTTCAGAACGAGTTCCGCTCGCGTTTCGACCCTCAGACGACGTGCTCGAAGCAGATTCTCAAGAAAATCAACGAAGGGCGGCGTCACCGGGACACCCGGATCGTTTTTGACGGCACTCGGAAACTGGCCATCCTGGACGAATCCGATCCAACCAAGCCTGACGCTCCTCACAAGCACGCTGAAAATGAAATCCCCTCCTGCGTCACGGACGTGATCACGGCCTTCTATTTCGTGCGGCGGCAACCCCTGCGGGTCGGAGAGCAGATTCGTTTGCCGATCAACGACGGGGCTAAGACTTACGAGGTCAGCGTCGAGGTCCAAGCGCGCGAGCAGATCCAGACCCCGCTCGGGACACGCGCGGCGTTTCGCGTCGAGCCCAAAGTGTTCGGCGGCCTTTACACCAGGAAAGGGCGGATGCTCATCTGGTTCAGCGACGACGACCAACATCTGCCCTTGCGCATCAAGGCGTCGATTACGGTGGGAACGATCACAGGCACTTTAAGGTCAGTGTCGCCCGTTGCCCCCAACGCCTCGCCGGGCCACTAGCAGGATGCTGAGAAAGGGCCATCGCTGTCATTCTGAGCGAAGCCCTGCACCACATGTTGCAGGGCAAAGCGAAGAATCTCGATCTTCGCCGAATCATGCACTTCCGAGATCCTTCGTCGCCTGCGGTTCCTCAGGATGACAGGTCCGGCGGTTTTTCAGCATCCTGCTGGCGGCCTTCTCGTCCGTGCACAAACGGTTAGATGACTCGATACTTTTCGGAAAGGAGTCGGCGGAATCGCGGCTGGTATATCAAATCGTAGGTGAACTCTTTGTCGGGAAAAAGCCGAAGCGCGAATTGCCGGGTATTGGCGACCAGTTCCAGGGCCTCCTCAACCGGCAAGTCGGACTGCCGGATGACGTTCATGACCAGTCCCACTACTATTTGCAGGCGTCGTACCTTCCGATTCTCTTCCCGGATCTCGTCCTGACTCGCCACAGCCACCCCTCGAAGAGCGCCCGCGCTTTCAACAATCTTTTCCTGTCCTTTGCCGCTTATTATAAGCTACAGGGCGCCGGGGGACTTCAGATTCGTCGCTCCCGGCGCATCGCCGCGCCAAATGCGAACGCCAACGATGTCCAATACAGCGCCCACCGAGCGTCACGGTAACCCGGCCCGTCGCTGGCGGCGCGTCCGCCAGGTTCTCGAAGACTCCCTGGCGAATTTCTTCCGCGAGGACTCGCTGGCGGTCTCGGCTGGCATTGCCTATCACAGCCTGCTATGCATTTTCCCTTTTCTATTCCTCCTGGTGAGCCTGAGCGGGTTCTACATCCAGCGCCACGAGCTCACCGGCCGGCTGGCGATCGTCCTGGGACGCTATCTGCCCATGAGGCCTGACTTCATCATGCAGAACCTGGCCGGCATCTCGCGGGCCTACGGCCGGGTAGGAGTCTTCTCTCTCCTGCTGTTACTTTGGAGTTCGTCCGGGGTGTTCCTGCCACTGGAGAAGGCGCTGAACCGCGCCTGGGAAGTGGAGAAGCAGCGAAGTTGGTGGGGGCGCCACCTCCTGGCGCTGGAGATGGCTTTGGCCATCGGTTTTCTCATTCTGCTTTCGTCTGCCGTGGTGGGAGTGAACGTTTACGTCCACACTTGGCTGCGGCGCGGAGGCCATTCCTTTCCTTCAGCTTGGGTCGCATTCGCTTATCACTTCCTCATCATCGGCGTAATGTTCGGTCTGAGCCTCACGATGTTTGTCGTGCTTTTCAAGCGATTGCCCAACCGCCCCATGAGCTTCCGTCACGTTTTCCCCAGCGCGTTGCTCACCGCGATCTTTTGGGAGGCCGCACGCTCCCTGTTTACGCTTCTCCTTCCCGTGTTCAATTACCGCCAAGTTTATGGCTCGATCGGCGTGGTGGTCGCCTTGATGACCTGGGCGTACATTTCTTCAGCGGTCACGCTCTTTGGCGCCCAAGTCTCCCGCGCCCTCTACCGCACGCTGAGGCCCAACGGGCCGATGAGGGAAGGAGTGCTGATCCGCCCGGTTGCTCAATCGGCGGGTGAAGTCCCATAGGCGCGGACTGAGAGCTGCGCTCCTCTCAACTCGACGGTTACCGCCCCAGCAATGTCCGTCCGGTAGGTCTTGGCGCCGGCGGCGAGAAGGCGGCCGAGCACCTCGGGGCTGGGCAGGTTGGCGGGATTTCCGCTCTCAACGGTTACCAGGGCAATGGACGGCGATACGCGAGCAAGAAACTCGGCGCTCGAAGAAGTCCTGCCGCCGTGGTGAGCCACCTTGAGTAGCTGGCTGCTGAGCGGCATCCCGGATCGCACCAACTCTCGCTCCACTCCGTTACTGATGTCTCCCGGAAGAAGAACGCTCGACCCCGCGCTCGAAATCCGCATGACCACTGAATCGTCGTTCGAGGGTCGCTGCCCGGTCAGACGGCCTCGTGGCGGCCAGAGAATCTCCACCGCCGCCCCTCCCAGCGGGATCCCCTCGCCGGCGGCCAAAAGGCGCGTGGGAATAGCACGCCGCCGCACGTCCGCGAGAAGCCCTTCATAACCCGGCGTCGGCGCATTCGCGCCGTGCCAGAACTCTCCAATCCGGAAGTTCCTGACCACGGCGGCCAGACCTCCCAGATGGTCTTCGTGGGCATGGCTTAGCGCCACGACATCTACCTTCTTAACGCCGCGCGACCACAGGTAAGGTGAGACGATGTCCTCGCCTGGTTCCCAGCGCCGTCCCCGGAAAGCGCCCTCGCGGGCTGAGCCGAGGCGAAAGCCTCCTCCGTCAACCAGCATGGTGGTCCGGTCGGGGAGAACCACGAAAAGGGCGTCCCCGCCGCCGCAGTCCAGGGCAGTGACCTCCAGCGCCCCGCGAGGCAGTTGGGGCGAAAATGGATGGAGTGAAATGAGCGCGCCGAAGATGCTCGCCGCAGCCAGCGAGGCCCAAAACGTTCGCCGGTGTCGAGCGAGCGCCAGGGCGGCGGCCACGATGGCGAGGGCGAATCCCCACGAGACCCATCCGGGTGGTTCGGGCACGCGGTAGGAAAGCCAGGCAGGCAAGCGAGGCTGGTCGGTCAAGGCGAAGAGTCCGTGCATGACCAGCGCCAGAGCCTTCCCGGGCCAGACCGCCAGCGTGGGCAGTGTTGCACTCAGAAGGACTGTTGGCACGGCAAGTCCCAGCAGCAGAGTCATCAGCGGGATGGCCAGGGCATTCAAGCCGATTCCCGCGTAGGTCACGCGGTGGAAAGTCTCCGCCATGGGCAGCAACAAGCCGAGTTGGAGGATGGCGGAGAATAGCAGCATGTTCGCTGCCCACAGCGCGATTCTCAGGGGCGCAGTCACCGCGGCGGCGGCCATTGCAGGGCGTTGATGGAAAAAGTAGAAGGGGCGTGTCAGGCCAGTAACCAAAGCCCGCATCTCAAGGCGGAACTGGGCCAAGCGCGGCTCAAAGCTTATGTCCCAATCCACTTCGTGCAACCGCCACAGGGCGCGCAGGTAAGCCGCCGTGGTCCGCTCCAGGATGGGCACGGCCAGCCCGGCGATGAGCAGGGCGGCAGAAAAGGAGAGCTGGAACCCGGACTCAAACAGCCAAGCTGGACGGTAGAAAAGCAGCACCAGTGCCGCCAGCCCGATGGCATTGAGGCCGGATTCCTTGCGGTAGAGGAATCGCGCCGCGAGATACAAGAAAATCATCAGGGTGGCACGAAGGGTTGGGGCACGCTGCTCGACCAGGGCGGCGTAGCCGAGCAGAAAGAGCATAACAAGTGCGGACCGCCAGGTTTCACTCAGCCGCAAGAACCGCAGCAGAAGCCCTGCCACCATGGCCAGCAGGCCCACATGAAGGCCGGAAATCACCAGCAGGTGGTAGAGGCCGGTCTTGCGGAAGTTCTCAATCGTGTCGGAATCGAGCGAGGAGCGGTCTCCCAGCAGCACCGCTTTCAGCACCGAGCCATCGCGCCCCGCCGCCGACCAGGGTGGATACAGCCGGTCGATGCCTTCAAGGAAGCGGTGCCGAGTGTTCTCGACCCACGCGCCGAGCCTGGGAGGGTTCGGATTCGGCAGCTTCTCGATGAGAAGCGGACTCTTGATGGTCCCGACGTAGTAAACGTCCTCGACCGATTCCATCCAGCGGCGAAAGTCAAAGCTCCCGGGATTCTCGTAGACCCGCGGCCGGCGCAACCGGACCAGCACGCGAATCAAGTCCCCATATTGGAGGCGCAGGGAATCAGCGGCGGCCAGCGCCTCCGCCTCCTCGGGCAGTTGGAGCCTCAGCCGCGCCTTGCCAGTCACCGCGTGAGCCTGGCCGCGACTTTCCGCGCGCGTCACTTCGACGTCGAATTGGAGACCGTAGGAAGCGCGAACGGGGTTCGAGACGAGGCGGGCTTCCAGCCGGACAGGGTCTTCGAGGTCAACCCCCAATTGCGTCAGCCGGCTGAGGTGATTGGGCGGAAATCGCTGGGCGAAGAGTTGCGCCGCCACCGCCCCTCCGGCAACAAAACCCGCGAGGGCCAGCACTGAGGACACGCGCTGCCACCGCCCGCGCAGCGTGACCAATCCGCCGAGAAGACACGCGCCGGCCGTGGCCAGCAGGAAGGGAACACCTGGAAGCCACGTAGGGTCGGGGCGCGCGCCAGCAATCCCCAAGGCAAAACACGCAGCCAGGACGATTAAGGGGCTTCTCATTCGCTTGCGCCGTCGTGCCGGGTGAGCCGAACCAAGGATTCGAGGTGGAAAGTCTGAGGGAAAAAGTCGAACAATTCAACGGAATTCAGCCGGTAGCCTCGCCCGAGGAGATAGCCCAGGTCGCGAGCCAGCGTGGGCGGGTTGCAGGAAACGTAGTGGATGCGCCGGGGCCGCAGAGTTGCCAGGAGCTTCAGCGTGCGCACTCCGACGCCGGCGCGCGGCGGATCCAGGATGACCAAATCCGGCTCCGCCTGGGCGAACCGCCGCAAGAAGTCGAAGGCGGTGGCGGAAACCGCCCGGACGTTCTGGAGCGAGTGAGCCTCGGCGTTCGCCGCCAGGTCGGCAGCAGAGGGCGCGGAAGCTTCCACGCCCACCACCTGCGTGAAGCGGCGCGCGAGAGGCAGGGTGAACAGGCCGACGCCCGCGAAGAGGTCCAGGGCGAGCGTCTGGCGCCCCGAGATCACGGCGGCAGGTAAACCTGCTTCGTCCCCTGTCACGGCCGCCACCAATTCCGGCAGCAGGAAGCGGGAAGCCTGGAAAAACGAGCCGGGACTGATCCGGTACCGAAAGTCGCCCACCGCATATTCGAGCCTTGGCTCGCCAAAGACTTGGAGCTTCCCATCCATCTCAGCGGCCACGCTCACCACGCCGCTCGGCCGAGAAAGCATGTCGCGCGCCGTGGCTTCAGCTTCAGCGGGGCTGAGGCGGCCGCGCAAAGTGACCGCCACGCGCTCATCCCGCTCGTCAACCAGGAGCTCAACCTCTCGACATTTGCCGAGAAGGCGAGACCATTCCCCGCGGCGCAGTTGGGTGAGGATCGCGTTCAAGCGGGGCGAGAGAATCAGGCAAACATCCACGGGGAAAAGGCGGTGGGATTCTGCCTCGAAAAAACCCAGGGCCACTTGGCCGTCCGGGCGGCGGGCGACTTTCAGTTGAGCCTGGTTGCGATAGTTCCACGGGTGCGCAGCGTGGATCTGAATCTCCGACTCCCAGGTGATTTTGCCAATCCGCCGCAACGTCTCGCGCAGGATCTCGCGCTTCGCGGCAGCTTGGTGCTCGGGTGCCAGGTGCTGATACTGGCAGCCGCCGCAGCGCCCGAAATAAAGGCAAGGGGGATCGACGCGGTTGGGCGAAGCCTCGAGGACGCGTAGGGGGCGCGCATGCACGACGCCCTTGGCCGTGCGGACTTCTTCAACTTCGAGGCGTTCGCCGGGTAGAGCGCGCGGCACCAGCACGGGCCGACCCTGGTAGTGTCCCAGGGCGTCGCCGCCGTAGATCAACTTTTGCGGAATCAGCTCAAAGGGCACGGATTTGAAATCTGAGATCTCAGAGGTAGAACAAGCTCAAGCGCGGAACGTGGTAGTGCTCGAACAGCCGCTTTTTCAAGAACTGGCGCTCCAGGGACTCGATCTGGGCGCCCGTCATTTTCCGGCGATACGGAGCTAGCCCGCTTTCCACCTCCCGGCGAAACTGGGCGAGCAAATCCACGGACGAGGCGCGTGTCAGCGCGGCCGTCAGCTTTTCCTCGAGCGCGGTCATGTACCTTTCCAGTTCTTCCAGATCAGGCGCTGCCTTGCCGGCTTCGCGCCTGGCAGCCTCTCCGAGCGTCGCGCTCGCGGCGGAGAGGTCCTCGGCCAGAACCGACTGCCCCCCTTCCTGAGCCTGCTGCGCAGCCTGCTTGAGAGCGGTTGCATTCCGATTCAGGAAATTCACGACTTCCTCAGCCGCAAATGGAGCAGGCGTTTCTCGCTCGTGAGGCTGCCGCGCGCCGCGCCGGTCTTCGGCGGACGCCGTCGCGCCCATTTCCTGCGCGGCACCGAGGACTTGTTGCGAGCAATAGGCCAGGCTGTTAATCCGCTGGATCCTCCGAGGCCGCGCTCGGAAGTTTTCGAAAGCCCGCTCGATGCCCAACAAAGCCGCCTCAAGCGGCACGCCCGCCTCCTTCCAGGATTCGATGAGCGCCCAATCCAGCGTGGACAGGAGCGTGGGGGTATTGCGGCACCGGCGATAGCACTCTTCGATTTCGGTGAAATAGTTGAAGTAGTTCTCCACCGCTCTAAACCTACTTGTGCCGTGTGCCCGGGAGGTTCCGCTCGTAAATAAGGCGCAGACCGTCGAGCGTCAGGGAAGGGTCAACCGGAGGCTTGTACTTGGAGGCGGCGGCGATGAGCGACGCCTGCCCGCCCGTGGCAACCACTTTGGTTTTGCCGCCCAGCACGGCGCAAAGGCGGTCGAGGATGCCATCCACCAACCCCACCGCGCCATAGAAAAGGCCGGATTGCATGCTGCCCACGGTGTTGGTTCCGATCACGCGGTTGGGTTCCCGGATTTCCACTCGCGGCAGCCGCGCCGCCTGCTGGAAGAGCGCCTCCGAGGAGATCGCGAGGCCGGGCGCAATGACGCCTCCCAGGTACTCACCTTTCTCCGAGACGGCGTCAAAGGTGATGGCGGTCCCGAAATCGACCACGACGCAAGGGCCACCATATTTCTCAAAGGCCGCCACCGCGTCCGCAATGCGGTCTGCTCCGACTTCCTGCGGGTTCTCGTAGTTAATGGCCATGCCCGTTCGGGTGCCAGGGCCCAGGAACATCGCGTCGAGATGAAAGTACTTTGCCGCCATCTCCTCCAGCACGGCGTTCAAGGGCGGAACAACGCTCGCCACCATCACCGCGTCGATCTGGCTGGGCTGGACGCCGTCCAGAATGAAGAGGTTGCGGATCAAGATGCCGTACTCATCGGCGGTCTGGCGGCGATTGGTGGAGAGCCGCCACTGGGCGCGGAGCTCCTTACCCTCGTAAACACCCAGAACGGTGTTCGTGTTTCCGACGTCGATGACGAGAAGCATCCTGCGAGCCTTCCGCTTTAAGCCGTCAGCGATCAGCGTTGGTCTCTTCGGCCGAAGGCTGAACGCCGACGCCTGAAAGCTCGTGCGGCTATTTTACTTCGACTATTTCCCCCGAGACCAACGACTCTTCCCGGCCGTCCTCCCGGCGCACGCGCAAGGCCCCGCTGGCGTCCAGGCCGGCCGTGGTCGCGAGAAATTCCCCCGCGCCCGAACGAACGCAAATGCGTTTGCCCTTCGCGTAGGTCGAAGCGGCCGCCCAGGCTTGGGCGATGGCACCGCTTCCCGTGTCCAACAGTAAACGGTATTTCCGTTCCAGCTCTTTCAGCAGGGCGACGAGGATCTGGGCGCGCGAGTAGGACTTGCGGCCTTCCATCCGCAACGAGGTGGCGATTTCCTTCAATTCCGGGGGCATCTCGCGGTGGTTCACGTTGAGTCCGATCCCCAGGACCACGGCATGGAGCCGATCGAGTTCGGCGCTCATCTCCGTCAGGATGCCGCACACTTTCTTGCCGTTCAACAGCAGGTCGTTGGGCCAGCGGATATCCACGGGCAGTCCCGTCGTGCTGCTGACGGCCTGCTGCGTGGCCACACCGGCCAGCAGCGTAAGCACGGGCGCGGCGGCCGGCGCGAGCGGCGGCCGCAGGATGATCGAGGTGTAGATGCCGCTGGACTTCTCCGAGTACCAGCTTCGGCCCAGGCGGCCTCGTCCCGCGGTTTGCTCTTCGGCCAGAACTACGGTCCCGTGCGCCGCGCCCTGCGTGGCTAGATGGAGCGCCACGTCGTTAGTGGAATCGGTGCGGAAGTAGTGGACAATCCTGTGCCCGATTTCGTTCTCGCCCAATTCCGGCCGGATGAGGCTGGGAACCAGGATGTCCGGAAGTTTCTGGAGCTGATAACCGCTGGCAGGATGGCCCTTGATTTCCGCGCCCAGCGCCCGCAACTTCTCGATGTACATCCACACCGTGGAGCGGGTGACGCCGATTTCAGTAGCGATCTTCGGCCCCGGCACCACGACCATGGCGTTCTTCACCAGCAGGTAGATGAGCTTGTCGATCTTGCGGTCTGTGGTCCCACTGGTCATGAGTGAGTCAGTTGCTCTTTCACCCTCGTCTCTATGTCGCACGGACCTTCAGAGCCGCGGTTCTCAAATGCCGCAGACCTGAAGGTCTGCGCTACAGGGGTTCAATCAAGAAGTGAATATCCCCTGCCGCCGCGGAGTGCGTCAAGGCGCCGACAGAAATCGAGTCCACGCCCGTCTCCCCGTAGGCGCGGATGTTCGCCGCGTTGATGCCCCCGGAAACCTCAACTCGCACTCGTCCCGCGGCGCGCCGCACGCACTCCCGCACTTCGGCGGGTGTCATGTTATCAAGCAAGACGGCATCCGCTCCCGCGGTGAGAGCTTCGTCCAGCTCGGCCAGGTTCGAGACTTCCACTTCGACGAGCATACTCGGCGGCCGACGGTGTCGTGCGTTTTCCACCGCGGCCCGAATTCCGCCGGCCAGGCGCAGGTGGTTATTCTTGATAAGAATTCCGTCATCGAGCCGCATACGGTGATTGCGCCCGCCGCCCACGCGCACGGCATACTTCTCCAGGCTGCGCAGGCCGGGCGTGGTCTTACGCGTGTCGAGCAGGTCCGTCTGGAGGCCGGCGAGCTCGGCCTTCAGGCGCCGGGTCAGAGTCGCGATGCCGCTCAAGCGTTGCAGAAAGTTCAAGGCCACGCGCTCGCCGGCCAGCAGCGCCGCCGCCGTGCCACTCACCACCGCGAGTCTCGTGCCGGGGCCGACCTCCGTACCGTCTTCAACAATCGGTTCCCAGGCTAGCGAAGGTTCAAGCACCCGAAAGACTTCCGCGGCCACCGGCAGGCCAGCCACTACGAGCGCCTGCTTATTGATGAAGGTGCCGCGTGCCTTCTGGCCTTCGGGAACGGTCAGGCGGGTGGTGACGTCGCCGCTGCCCAGGTCTTCCTTCAGTGCTGCCTCGACCAGCGTCCGGAGTTCCCTAGGCGATAGACCGAGCGGGATTGAGGGCGCGCGAACTCGGGAAGGACCGCCGCCGGCCACGTTTCAGTCCAGCCTCTCCAGAGATTCGAGTACTTTGTGGTAGTGAACGTTCAATTCCGAGTGGCGGTGTTCCACACCTCGCACCACGTCCCGCGGGGCGCGACTCAGGAATTCCTGGTTCTCCAACTGCTTCTTGACCTGGGCCAGTTGCCGCTCCAGCTTCTCCCTTTCCTTTTGCAGGCGGGAGCGCTCGCCCTCGCGATCCATGGGCTCCTCGTGAAAGAGGCGAAGATCAAAGGTTGAGGTCACGCGCACCCCGCTGGCATTCGTCGCCATCCGGCCGCGAGTAAAGTTCAGCGCCTTGAGGCCCGCCAAGCGCAGCATCGTCTCCTGCTGGGCGCGGAAGAGTTCGAGCACTCGCAGATCGTCGCTGCTTACCTGCGCGCTGGGCTTCTGGTTTTGCAGGCCCATCTCGGCCTTGGCGTTCCTCGCGGCGACGACCAATTCCTGCACGGTCTGGAACTGCTTCTCGGAGACCGGGTCTGCCACCCGCTCGCTCACCAGGCTGAAGGGAGTGAGCGAGAGTGAGGGCTCCTGGGCCGCGCGGGGAAGCTGGTGCCACAGTTCTTCCGTGATGAACGGCAGGAAGGGGTGGAGCAAGTGCAAGGATGCTTCGAATATCCGCGCCAGGTTGACCCAGGCGGGGGGCAGTCTCTCACCCTCTAACGTCGCGGTGATTTCCGGTTTGACCCATTCCAAGTACCAGTCGCAAAACTCGTGCCAGAAAAAGTGATAGACCTTGAAAGCCGCCTCGTGGAAGCGATAGCTACTCAGTGCTTCGTTCATCTCGCGGCTGACCGTCGCCAGGCGGGAGAAAATCCAGCTGTCGGCCAAGGCAAGGTGCTCAGGCCCGGCCACAGGCTCGAAGCCCAGACCCGGGAGGGGCTGCAAGGCCGCGGCCAGCTTGTCCCGGAGGTGCTCCGGCAGCTTCTGGAGATTCATCAGGATGAACCGGCCGGCGTTCCAAATCTTGTTGGCAAAGGCGCGGTAGGACTCGACCTTGTCGTAGCTGAAGGCGATGTCGGTGCCCGGCGCGGCGCTGATGGCCAGGGCAAAGCGCACGGCGTCGGTCCCGAATCGTTCCGTCACCTCGAGGGGGTCGATAACGTTGCCCTTGGTCTTCGACATCTTCTGCTTTTCCGCGTCGCGCACCAGGGCGTGGATGTACAGCTCGCGGAAGGGCACGTCGTGCATGAACTTCATGCCCATCATGATCATGCGCGCGCCCCAGAAAAACAGGATGTCGAAGCCCATGATCATCAGGTCGGTGGGATAGAAACGGCGCAGGTCCTCGGTATCGTCGGGCCAGCCCAAGGTGGCAAACGGCCACAGCGCCGAGCTGAACCACGTGTCGAGGACGTCCGTCTCGGCCCGTAGCCCGGAACTCTTGCACTTGGGACAGCCAGCGGGAGTTTCACGCGCCACGATGACTTCGCCGCAGGCGTCGCAATACCAGACGGGGATGCGGTGCCCCCACCAGAGCTGACGCGAGACGCACCAGTCGTGGATATTGGCCATCCAGTCGAGATAGATCTTCCGGTAATTCTCCGGGACAATGCGGATGCGTTCCTCTTCCACCACGCGGATAGCGGGCTCGGCCAGGGGTTTCATCTTCATGAACCACTGCGCTGAAAGGCGGGGCTCCACCACGGTCTTGCAGCGCTGGCAGGTGCCGACGCTCAACGCGTAGTCCTCGATTTTGTCCAGCAGTCCGCGCTCGCGCAGGTCCTGCACCACCGCATCGCGAGCCTCGTAGCGGTCGAGCCCGCGGTAGGGGCCGGCCGCTTCGGTCATGCGCGCTTCCTCGTCAATCACCTCCAGGCGCGACAGGTTATGACGCAGGGCGATTTCGAAGTCGTTCGCGTCGTGGGCCGGAGTCACTTTCACCGCCCCGGTCCCAAACTGCGGATCGACGAATTCGTCGGCAATCACGGGGATGACGCGCTCGAGCAGCGGCAGCACCACCTTGCGTCCCAGCATCGGCCGGTAGCGCTCGTCCGCCGGGTTCACGGCCACGGCTGTGTCTCCCAGCATACTCTCGGGCCGGGTGGTGGCGACACTGAGGTGCCCGGAACCGTCCTCGAAGGGATAACGGATGTACCAGAGTTTTCCCGGTCGTTCTTCGTGGACGACTTCCAGGTCGGAAACCGCCGTGCCGCAACGCGGGCACCAGTTCACGATGTACTTCCCGCGGTAGATCAGCCCCGCTTCGTAAAGGCGAACGAAAACTTCCAGCACGGCGCGCGAGTAAGCGGAGTCCAGGGTGAAACGGTCGCGCGTCCAGTCACAGGACGCGCCCAAACGCTCCATCTGATTGCGGATGGTCCCGCCACTCTCCTCTTTCCACTTCCAACAACGCTCCAGGAATCTCTCCGGGCCCATCTCCCGGCGGAGACGCTGTCCTTCGCGGCGCCAGGTGCTCTCGGCCTCCACCCCCGGCTCGAGGTCAGGCAGCGCCTCGCGCCCCAGCTCCCGCTCCACAATCATTTGCGTGGCGATGGAGGCGTGGTCGGTGCCCGGCAGCCACAGGACGTTCTCGCCGCGCATGCGGTGCCAGCGCATGAGGACGTCAATTTCCGTATGCTCCAGCATGTGCCCCATGTGGAGCGAACCGGTAATGTTCGGGGGCGGAATCACCAGGCAGAAGCGCGACGGCGCGGAGTCGTCGCCCGGGCGGTAGAGCTTGTGCTCCACCCAGTAACGCGCCCACCGAGGTTCAATCGTTTCGGGAGAGTAAACCTTGGGGATCTCGGCTTCCACGAAGAGTGACTCCCAGACTCGCCGCTAAATGACTCGGAATCATACCACTATAACGTCTGGGGAAAGGCCAGTCAAACAACTCCTCTGGCGCCAGGCCCGCTCTCGGGCCGTGCGGCGGTTCAATGGGGAGGGCGGAAAAGCCACATCGCTAAAGTGCGGAGGGTATGCGAGGGGATCTTCAATGCGTAATCTAGCTGGCTAGCCTTCAATCGGGGCGAGGCGCGAGGACTCACTTCTGCCCGGCTTGGCTCTTACTGGGATTGAGACGGCGCTTCGCTCAGTTCGGCAATGATTTCTTCGGCAAATTGCCGAACCATGTCCTCAATCACCTGGGAAGGCAAGGCCGCGGGGGCCATCTTGAGGACGACCCGGTGGACGATGGCGTAAATCAGGTTGGCATCAATCGCCGCCGCGAGAGCGGGCGCAGCCGCCACCTCGGGGGCAGGCGGAGGGGCTGCGGCCACGGCCTCAGCCTCCGGCACAGCTTCCACTTCCGGCGCGGCAAACCGCACCTGGCCGGCGCTCGCCTCGGTCAGCGAGAAGCTCTCGAGCGTGGTCGCAGCGACAGGAGAAACTTCAGGTGGGACCGCCTCGGGCACGGGCTCCGCAGGTGCCTCCGTCACAGCCTCGGCAGGGGCCTCAGCCACGGCCAGGGCAGGAGTAAGCTCGTCGCTCAACACCGGCTCCGCGATCTCAACCGGCGCGCGAAAGACCATCGTGGGTGCGACCTCGGGGGCAGGCGGAGGGGCGAAAGGCACTGCGTCTTCGATGAGCACAGGTTCCGCAGGCGGTTGCTCCACCGGAGGGGCCATGGGTTCGACCCAGGGCGCCGCCGCAGGCTCGGGGGACACTGCTATTTCTAACGTCCGTTCGACAACGAGTGGAGCAGCCTCAGGCGGCGGGGCGCCCTCCGCCTCCAGCATGGGCTCACCAGCAGGCGCGACGGCAGGAATCTCTTCGAGCACCGGCGCGCCAAAAGCGCCTTCCGACAGCGCGCCCAGTTCCGGAGCCTCAATCTTCGTCGAGATTTCCGCTTCCACATCAACCGGCTCCGTCACCTCCGCAGAGGGTGGAGCCATCAGGGGCGCAGGTGGTTGCGGCTTGGGTGCGGCCGCTTCCGCTCGAGCGAGAAACTTGGTGACCGCAGAAACCAACTCCTCCTGCACAAATGGCTTCTTGATTGTGCCGTCAGCCCCAACCTGGGCCGCCCGTACCTCATCGCAAGGCTCCATGTCGCTGACGATCAGCAGAACGGGAACGTGGGCCATATCGGGAGACTTTTTCACAAACTCGCACACTTCGTAGCCGTCCCTGCCCGGCATGGAAACGTCAGCCAGAACAAGCAGGGGCCTCACCGTGGGCAGTTTCTTGATAGCGGCCACGCCGTTCGACACGGTGACTACTTCCAGGCCTTCACCCGTCAAGATCCCATTCGCCTTTCTCTGATGAGTAGGGCTGTCGTCTGCAACTAGAACCGTCCGCGCCACGTAGGGCCTCCTCTCGTGCGCCGCGTCGTCCAATGCCCTCACCCATACCACTTTAATAAATCGAAGTCAAGGCGCAAGCAGTCGGAATTCTTGAAGTTGCGCCGTTTCCCGTGCTAACGGGCCGGAACATGAATCCCTAGGGTGGCAACGTTCAGCCTGGAACCTCGGAGGTCACTTGTCAGACAGGGGAGTTAGAAGGGTTTGATAAGCTTCTTGAGAAAGGACTTTCCCTTTTTCTTTGCCGGAGGGGCTGGAGCGGATGCTTGGCTGTTGCCGGAGGCGCTTGGGCTCTCGGGACCTTTTTCCGCGCTGCTCGTTTGCTGAGAGTTGGCGGGAGTCTCGGCAGCAGGTTCGTTGGCAGCAGGCGTCGAACCCACTGGCTTCCCAGCTTTCAAGCTGTCCTCACCGACAGGTTCAACGACGATGCTGCTGCCCCCGGTCCCCGGCGCGCTCGGAGGCGGGGTCGTCGCCACCTCAACCTCCGAAGGCCTGGCAGGGCCGAGGCGCACCGGCCCGCGTCGGGTGGCGCTCGTGTCCGGGGTGCTGGAGAGAGCGCCTCCTAGCCTTTGAAACAGATCGCGCTTGGGGCGCGGGACGGCATCGGCCTTAGCGCGCGCCAGGATTGCCCGCGTCGGGCGGGGAATGGGTTGATGGAGCGCGGTGAGCCGTTCCTTCGCGTTGCCCACCAGTGGGCTGAGCGGATGTTCCGCAATGACGCGCGCGTAGTACTGCGCGGCCTCGTCGGACGCCTTCAGGCGTTCCAGCGTCTGGCCCAGATACCAGAGCGCGCTGTCAGCCTTGCTGAAGTTCGGATACCGCTCGGCGATTTCTTCGAAGCGCGAGCGGGCGGCGCGGTTCCCTCCCCTGCCGTAGTAGAACTGGGCTATCCTGTAATCGCCCTCCGCCAGGACCTCCTGCACCTGCCGGAGACGCGCCTTCACCCGCGGCATGGTTGCACTGTCGGGATACTTCAGCAGGAATTCCTTAAGTTCGGCCTCCGCCAGCTTGGCCTCCGTGCGATCGCGGTCGGCCTTGGCCATCATCCGGACGTGGGCCATTCCCGCGCGGAACTGGGCTTCGGGAGCTTCCGGAGCGGTGGGAAAGAAAGTAATGAAATCCTTGTACTCAGCTTCGGCCTGGGTCAGGCCGGAGACGCCGCCTTCGTTGTAATAGGAATCGGCAATGGCCAGCTTGGCTTTCGCCAGGTACTCGCTGTCGGGATAAGTGTTGATGAGAGTCTGGAGCGTCAGCCGGCCCACGTCGTAGCGGCCATTCTCGATTTCCTTGGCCGCTTTTTCAAAGAGGATCTTGTCTGGTTGGTCGCCGGGATTGACCACCGCCCCGTTCTCGCCGCGGTGCCGCCGGAACAGGCAACCCGAGAGGGAAACCGCCGTCAGCGCGACCAGAAAGGACCGCACCAGGAAACGTCTCAGATTCAATTTGTCAGTTCCCTTGCTCAACGTCGTAACTCCGCGGGGACGCTCACTAAACCTTCGAGGTCAGGCCCATTCCGGCAGCCTTGCGCATCATTGTGGACAACTGCGTCTGCGGGTCCACACTCTTGAAGATGGCGGAACCCACCACCAGGATGTCCGCCCCCGCGCGGGCCAGTTCTTCCAGGTTGGCAGCAGTAACGCCGCCCTCGACTTGCAGGACAAAACCCAGACGATGCTCCTCCCGCGCCTGCGAGGCCGCGCGCACTTTTGCCACCGACGCGGGAATAAATGCGGCCTCATCGAGGGCTGGGTCGGCAGTGAGAACGTTCACAAAATCAATCTCCCCCCACACCTCGGCCAACGACTCAATCGGCGTGGCAGGATTGAGCGCGACCCCGGCCTTTGCGCCCCGCCCGCGGATCAGGTCAAGGGCCCTGTGCAGGTGGGGCGTGGCCTCGATATGCACCGAAAGCCGGTCCGCCCCCGCCTCCACGAAGTCGGCCACGTAGCGCTCGGGCCGCTCGATGAGCAGGTGAACGTCGAGCACCAAGTCGGTGGCCTTCCGCAGGCTCGCGACGACTGGCTGGCCCACCGTGATGTCCGGCACAAAATGGCCGTCCATCACGTCCACATGGACTAACGACGCGCCCGTGGCCTTGATGGTTTCGAGTGCCTCCCCCAGTCGCGCCAGGTCCGCCGCGAGTAATGACGGCGCAATCAGAGCCATAAAGAATTTCAGGATAGCACAAATCCGCAGATTACGCCGATTTCACCCAGCGGGAAGAGAGGAAGCGAACCGACGATATTCCAGAGACGGCCCACCGGCGCTCAGCAGCCGCGGCGCCGATGATGGCGTACGCTCTGGGGTCTATCTTCTCTGTGATCTCGGTAATCTGCGTAATCTGTGGATCACCGGATCTTCAACAACTGGACTTCAAAGATGAGCGTGGCGTTAGGAGGTATCGCACCCGGGTAGCCCTTGGTGCCGTAAGCTAGGCCGGGAGGAATGGTGAGTTTGCGCTTGCCGCCCACGCGCATGGTGGCAACTCCCTCGTCCCAGCCTTTGATGACCTCACCGCGTCCCAGAGCAAAGGAGAATGGTTGGTTGCGGTCCACGGAGCTGTCGAATTTCCTTCCATTTGTCAGCCAGCCCGTGTAGTGCACGACCACCGTCTGGCCGTTCTTGGGCATTGCTCCGGTGCCCACTTCCAGGTCAACGTATTTGAGTCCCGACGGCGTGATCACGGTCTTGGCAGCGGGAGCCGTGGCTTTCGAAGTTGTCCCGGCCTGCGGCGCGGGCTTCCTTTCGGCAGTTTGCGCGGCCGAGGCCCCCACCGAGAGAATAGCCAGCACGAGAAACGTCCGTATGGCGGTTTTCATAGCGGTTCCTTTCCAATGTTTTGGCGCGCTTACCGTATCAGGGCGCGAGCAGGAATTCAATCACGTAGAGACGGCCCGCTGGGCCGTCTCAGAACACCAGCGGCTCCAGCGTGCAGCGCTGAATCGCCTATTGGGTCTGCGGCTTTTCCTGTCAAAAGCCGCGGACTAAGACCGCTGATACGTGTTACCTCGCTGCATCATCCGCGCAATCTGCGTGCTCTGTGAGTCAGAGCCCCAGCCGGCGCTTGCATTCCTCCAGGATGTCCGCGGTGCGGCTGGCGCCCACGCGGGTGACGCCCAGCGCGCGGACTGCAAGCAACCGATCCAGGTCGCGCACGCCGCCAGCCGCTTTGACCTCGATATGCGGGGGCGAGTACTTCCGCATGAGTCTGAGGTCTTCGTCCGTGGCGCCGCCCGTGCCGTAACCTGTCGAGGTCTTCACCCAGTCCGCGCCGACCTCGCCGCAGAGCTCGCACAGCCTGATCTTGTGAGCATCTTTCAGGTAGCAGTTTTCGAAGATGACCTTTGCCTTCCGGCCACGCTCGTGGGTGACATCCACCACGGCCTTGATATCGCCCCGCACGTAGTCCCAATCCTCGCTCAGCACTTTGCTGATATTCACCACCATGTCGAGTTCTTCTCCACCGTCTTCGAGAGCCTGCCGGGCTTCGGCAACCTTGACGGCGGTGGTGTGGCCCCCATGAGGAAAGCCGATGGTGGTGCCGGCCTTGACCGTGCCGGCCCTGAGGATTTCCGCGCAGCGCTTCAAGTAGTACGGCATGATGCAGACGCTGGCCACGTCGTAGCCCACCGCGAGGTGACAGCCCTTCTCGAGTTCCCGGTCGGTCAGCACAGGGTTGAGCAGGGAATGATCAAGCATCTTCGCGATGTCTTGATATGTGTAGTCCATGGTGATCTCCTAGTCCTGAGAATCAACGCCCACTGGCCGGCTCAGAGTGTAGCGCAGACTCGCTTTCTGGGTCTGCGACTTTTCAAGCTCCGGATGCCTGGTAACACAGGTCCCGCCCTTCGGACTTGCGGCATTTGAAGACCCCACGACGAAAAAGCCGCAAGATTTTGAAAAGTAATCTTGCGTTACCAGCTCTCAAAGTCTCAACAATCCCACCGTTGGAAAACCAACAGGCGTAACTCCCGTTTGCACCACCCGCGAGGCCAGATGATGGTAAACTCAAATCATCCCGCATCACGAGTGTGGTCCCATGTTACGAGCCAATTGGTTCTGCACCAATCTCTTCACAAGCGACTACTATCGATTTCCGAAGTCCCCGTACAGCGGCAGAGGCTGGCGTGTGTATCTCGCGCGGGCGTACGGTGCCCCTCCCTTCGATTCAGAGCTCTATCAAGGGAGGACCTACCATGCCAAAGTTGTCGTCATTCGTGCCGGCGGGACAGCCAGGGTAATTGCGGCTCTTAATCTGGTACATGCTTCGATGCTGGCATTACATGGGTCGGATCCCATTTCGGTGGTTCTGCCCGGATGGACCCCTCGGCTCCATCCGACGACCAGGATTGGCAGGGATTGGCCGGACAAGGACACAGCGTCCTTCCTCAAAGGGAACAGGAGATGCGAAGGGCACATCCCGCTGGCATGTTTAATTGCGTGTCGAGCGGCCCATCGACTGGAGACCGTTTATGCGCTTGAGAAGCTGCGACTGAGTCTAGAAACGTTCTCTCTCCATTTTGTTGATCTAGACCCGTCCCATACAGGTTACTTGCGGAGGTCGAGCATTCCCCGAGATCACGTCTGCTTCTCCAACGCGGTGCTACTTGCCCATGCGTGCATTGAAGAACTGGGCTTAGAGGTCCGAGCAAGTCACAACAAGCCTAGTTGATTACCAAACGGCCAATGGAATCCCGCCGTCAGGCAAGACTTGGAAACCCGCCTGCGAGAGGCCAACGTAGATTTGGCCGAACGTGTCTCCTGGAATTTGCGCGGACCCCGAGCGATGATCGAATTAAACCACCCACCCCAGATTATTCAGCCTGAGCCATGGTCGAACTGGTTCATCCGTGATGGAGAGATGGACCTGATCGACGCTATTGCGTATGTTGACTGGCTAAGAGACTGCGTTGTAGCACATCGGACCCCGAAGCCCCGGCTAAAGGCGCTTTCCGTCTATGACGTGGCCAACGCCCAGTTTCTCGCACGCCGGCTGCTACTCGAAAAGCTCGGCTTCTGGAAGCAATGAGGCAATTGGAACGGGTTAGGGAAGACGCTCCGTTGCGATACCACCAGTTGACAAACTGCCGCAACATCAGAGGACGGATGTTGCGCTACAAATTAAAAGGGCAGGCACAAGGCCTGCCCCCGCGTGTCGGCCTGAAGGCCGCCGCTACAAAATACTCACCAGGCCGTTGCCGTTTGAGGGGGCGGCCTTGAGGTCGAACGGGGTGGAGAATTCGCGCTCGATCTTCTCGCGGACGCAGGGGCCGGAGTTGTAAATGCAGAAGGGGTAGACCTTACCGTTGGGCGCGGGGTAGTGGATGACGCAGCGTTTGACGCGCTCGATGTCGTAGTTGTAGGCATCCATGAAGTGCATGCCGGCGACGAGCAGCGTCTTGTAAGTGAACGAGCCGTCGCCCTGGCCGCGGCCGTAGCGGTGGTCGGTCATGCCCTGGAGAGTCTGGAGGAAGCGCTCGAAGGTGAGGCCGGGCGGCGCAAATTCCGACTTGAAGTGCCGGCGGAGCTTCTTCCAGGCGTTGATTTTGCTGAAGAGCTTGATCTTCGCCCCCTGGGCCTGGCGCGCCAGCAGATCGATATCGCGGAGCATGGCCGGCATGTCGAAGAATTTGGTGATAGGTACGGCTTTCTTCGATACCGGGTCCACGAAGAGGTAAGTCCCGATGGCGCAGTGCGGGTGGGAAGTCAAGTTCGGCCGGTTGTAGTTTTGCAGCCCCGTCAACAGCTTCGAGAACGGCGAGGTGCAGGAAAGCGGGAACCAATCGTCGTACTTGTCGGTCAGGCCGGTCTGGTCGGCGACGGCATGCGCCAGGTCCGACTGCGTGAAGCGTTTCTGCTCGAGTTCGCGGCGGTTGATGCGCCCCGTGAAGCACACCGGCTGGAAGCTGAAGCCGCTGACGCAATCGATATTGTCGATGGCCAGGCGAATCATCGCGCCGATCTCGTGGTCGTTCACGCCCTTCACGATGGTGGGCACGAAGATAATCTTCAGCCCGGCCTGGCGGCAGTTCTCGAGGCAGGCGAGTTTCTGTTCGAGCAGCTTCTGGCCGCGCGTGTGGAGATAAACGTCGTCGGAGACGCCGTCAAATTGCAGATAGAGCGTGTGCAGGCCGGCTTCCTTGGCTTGTTGGGCGAACTCCAAATCGCCGAACAGGATGCCGTTCGTAGCGCACTGGATGTGGGTGAAACCCATCTCGGTCGCCATTCGCAGGACATCGTGGAAGCGCGGATAGAGCGTCGGCTCGCCGCCGGAGAACTGCACGACGCGGTTCGGCACCGGACGCTGCTCGCGCAGCGTCTTGAGCATCCCACGCACCTGCTCGAACGACGGTTCGTAGAGATACCCCTGCACGTTGGCATTGGCAAAGCAGACCGGGCAGGTGAGGTTGCAACGGTTTGTCAGATCCACATTGCTGAGAACCGTGTGCGAAGTGTGCAGGGAGCACATCCCGCAATCGTCGGGGCACTTGGCGGCGTTCGGAAACTGCGGGTTCTCCAGGCCGCGGTTGTCGCCGAATTCGAACTGCTCCATCTTCAGGTAGAGCTTGACGTCGGAGTATATCTTGTCGCGGAAGTAGCCGTGCTGCGCGCAGGTCTTCTCCATGTAAACCGCGCCGTTTTCCTCAAACAGGCGCGCGTCGATCACCTGGATGCATTCCGGACAGAGCGACTGGGTTGTCTTGGGAAGACCTTTCTCCAGGGGCTTGATCGGCGCGCCCGTGAAAGTCGTTTCCGGCTGCACAACCTTGAATTCAGACTTGGGGCGGGTCTTCGCTTCTCGGACGATAGTAAGAGTGCCCACGGTTCCTCCCAGCAAATTCCGCAGTATGATAAGGAGAGACTCACATCCGCTCTGTGGCCTCAACCAGAATTAGAAGCGGCGTAAGACAACGGTCCCCACGAAACCGAAACAGTCCCTCCAAACAGCCTTTATTCTAGGCTCGAACGGAAGCCAGGAGCAAGCAGACGACCTCGAACGGAGAGATCGGGACAGGGAACGGCAGGATTCAGAGGTTGAATGGTTCACGCCGAATAACGACCGGTAGGCGGGCGGCGGACAAAATGTCCCGGAGGGGTGGAAACCCCCTGCAGTCACCATTTCCGTGGGAACGAGCTATCCCGAATGACCGCTACTTCTTGAAAAGGTTCTCGAAGGCACTCCGCGCATCGAGTGGCTTCGACGTGGAGGTCTCGCGTTCTACCGTCGTCCGTATTGCGTAGAAGGGGCATTCGTTACGGGCGTCCTTTCTGGTGATCCGCTCCTTGATGGGCTGCGTGCACTCGAATCGAGCCGAGGTGTCGAAATAGACACACTGCTTGCAGCTACGCAACTCAAAGCCACAGCGCAGGCACTGGCCCGTCAAGTCCAGCCCGGGGGGAAGAATGGTGGCGCAGGAAGCGCACCGGACAAGCTCACGTTTCCCGGGCATGGCTGGGGTGCGCGGGCCGAACGTCTCCGGCCTCTTAGCAGGCCGTTCTTTCCGCTCTTCGCGGCCCGAGTCTTGGTAGCCGCGTTGCCGATATTTTCTGTCGCCCATCTATCACTCCTCTTGCCAGGGCAGTATTCGGGCCAGCCACTGGATTCTGATTACTTGAATCATACGCCCTGAGGACATCTGAGAGCTAGTCGCAAATGACCTCAGCTTCACCTTGTGTTTCTTGCCCGCCTGAACCATTGCGTCCTCCAGCGTGTGGCACAGCGGCTTTTCCGCGATGATGTGCTTCCGCCGCCTTCGCCGACGCCCCGCCGCGGCCGCGTAGCCGGTAGCGTGGACTTGCTCTCTAAGTCCGCAGCCTGTCCGTTGGGCGAAAACAAAGTGTCGCAGAGTTACCAGACAACTCGGCGCTACCTTCTGCTAGCTACTTCCTTTCCCGCGGGACGTACCCGGGAGGCAGCACAGTTCCTCCGCCGAAAAAGAACTGTTCCATCTGTTGCGCGATGATCTCTTGGTGTTCCTTGCGCGCCGGGCTCAAGCGGTACTCGTTGATAATCATTCTTAGGCGGTCGAGCCAGAGGTTCCAGGCTTCCTGAGAGACATTCTCATAGATCCGCTGGCCCAACTCGCCCGACCAGGGCGGCTCCTCGAGGCCGGGAAGTTCTTTCTTGAACAACACGCAATTGACCAGGCGTTGTGCCATCAAGATCCCTTACTCCACAAGTTCGGGCCAGATTTACTGGGAAGACCTGCTCGCCCTTTTGCGTGACGCCGTCGTTCACGGCGTCCGATCGCAAGCTGCTTTATTATACAGAGAAAAAAGGCAGGTGTACCGGCGGCTGGAGAAAGCCGTCCTCAAGCCCAGTAGTTCCGGTCGAGGGAGCGGTACTGGATGGCTTCGGAGATGTGTAGAACCTCGATGGACTCAGCCCCCGCCAGGTCGGCGATGGTGCGGGCGACCTTCAGGATGCGATCGTGGGCGCGCGCGCTCAAGCCCAGGCGGGTCATGGCGCTTTCGAGCAACCGCTCGCACTCCACGGAGATGTTGCAGTACCGGCGGATTTGCCGGGGACTCAACTGGGCGTTGCAGTAGATCTTCTCACCCTCGTAGCGCTCCAACTGGCGCTCGCGGGCGGTGATGACCCGCGCCCGAATCTGCTCGGAGCCTTCGCCGCTGGCGTCCTCGCGCAATTCCCGGTACTTGACGGCTGGCATGTCGATGTGAATATCGATCCGGTCGAGGAGCGGTCCGGAGATCTTGGATACGTAGCGCTGGATCTGCGGCGGGGTGCAAGTGCAATCGCGCGACGGGTCGTTGAAAAACCCGCACGGACAGGGGTTCATCGCCGCCGCCAGCACGAAGCGCGCCGGGAAGGTCAGCGACATGGCGGCGCGCGCAATGGTCACCACACCGTCCTCGAGCGGTTGCCGCAGGACCTCCAGGACGTTGCGTTGGAACTCCGGCAGTTCGTCGAGGAAAAGTAGACCGTTGTGCGCCAGGCTCACTTCACCCGGACGCGGCACCGCACCGCCACCGATCAAGCCCGCGTCGGAAATAGTGTGATGTGGCGCACGAAAAGGACGCGTGCCCACTAAGCCAACCCCTGGCTCGAGCACGCCGGCGACGCTGTGAATCTTCGTGGTCTGGATCGCCTCCTCAAAGGTCAGGGGCGGCAGGATGGTCGGGAGGCGTTTCGCGAGCATCGTCTTACCGGCGCCGGGCGGCCCAATCATTAGGATGTTGTGGCCTCCGGCGGTGGCCACCTCGATGGCCCGTTTGGCGTGAAGCTGCCCTTTGACGTCCCGGAAATCCACCGCGTACTGGCTCGCCGCCGCCAGCATTTCCGCCGTGTTCACTTTGGCCGGAGTGAACGCGCGCGTGTCGTTGATCAGGTCCAGGACCTCCGGCAGCGAGCGCAATCCGTAAACCTCGATGTCTCGGACCACGGCGGCTTCGCGCGCATTTTCCGCCGGCAGCACCAGTTTGCGGATGCCCTTCTGCCGAGCCATCCCCGCGATCGAAAGCGCGCCCTTGATGGGTCGCAGGCCACCGTCGAGCGAAAGCTCGCCAAGAAAGACGTGTTGTTTCAACTCGGTCTTGAGCAGGACTCCCGTGGTGCCCAGAATCCCCAGGGCGATAGAGAGGTCAAATCCCGAGCCCTCTTTCTTTACGTCCGCCGGCGCCAGGTTTACCGTGATGTTCTGAAAAGGAAAATCGAGGCCGCAGTTTTTGATGGCTGACTTGATGCGCTCGCGGCTCTCGCGCACGGCGGCATCCGGCAAGCCAACGGTCATGAAGATTCCGTTGCCCGCCGAGATATCGACTTCTACTTCAACTAGGTAGGCATCAATTCCGAAGGTGGCGGCGCTGAAGGTTTTGAAAAGCATGGAAGTGCGCTTCCATGGGCGGAGAAAAGCGGCTGGCTCGATCGGACGCCAAACTCCCGCCCCCTCGAATGCTGGCCCAACCGCCTAGCCGGCGGCAGGGCTCCAGGTGACGCTCATTATACCAGAACCGCGCTCTGGCGGCGGAGAATAACGAGCTGCGGCCAGGCCGGTGGTCAACTCAGGACTAATTCCTATCGCCGGCCGGGCTTAACAGTTACTCGCCGCGGGCGGGGTTGGCAGCGTGGGCAGAAGTGCGTGCTCCGACCGGAGATGGCCAGGCGGCGAATCGACCGGCGGCAACGGCGGCAAGGTTCACCGGTTCTTTGATAGACGCGGAGCTGGGAAAGGAAATTACCGGGGCGCCCTTCGGCGTTCAGATAGTCACGGACGCTGGTGCCCCCCAGAGCCACGGCGCGGTCAAGGACTTTCCTCACGGCCCGGCGCAAGCGGCGAGCGCTGAGGGGCGTGAGCCGCCCCGCTGGGGTCAGCGGATGGATCCGCGCCGCAAAGAGCGCTTCGTCCGCGTAGATGTTGCCAATTCCCGAAATAAACTGCTGGTTCATCAGCCAACTTTTGACGGCGCCGCGCCGTCCCCGCAGGGCCACCAGGAACTGTTCCTCGGAAATCTCCCGCGCGTCCGGCCCAAGATGAGAGAAAACCTCCTCGAGTTCGCGGCGCGTGCAGCAACGCAACCGCCCAAAACGCCGAACGTCGCGGAAGCGCAGCTCTTCTTTCCCTCTTCCGAGGACCAGCCGCACGTGGGTGTGGGGCGCAATCGGAGATTCGCGTCGGCTGACCGTGAATTGCCCCGTCATGCCGAGACGCACCAGGAGGTGGCGCAGCGCGCGATTCCGGCGTGCGAGTCGGATGGCAAGCACCTTGCCCTTCCGTGCGAAGCCCACGATACGGCTCCCGGTAATTCCCTGGACAAAGTGATCCGCCGAGCCGACGATGACCGCCCAATTTCGCACCTCGACGGCTGCGACGCGCTCTCCCAGAGTATGCTCTTTGAGACCGCGCAAAATGGTTTCGACCTCTGGAAGCTCAGGCATCTGTCAGTAGTCAGTTGTCCGTGGTCAGTTGTTGGTCGTCGGCTCTCACTCGCAGGGGCCTCGGGCTTCCCGGTAAGGGCTCGGTGTATCAGGTTCCGGTCCGGCGTAACTTCAACGGGCCACGGACAAGGGACTAACCCGCAACCTTAATGGCGTTGCCTTCGACGTGCACTGCGTAAGCAGGGGGAATCTCACCCGATCTGAACCGCTTCGGGGGTGCCCACCTTCCCGATCCGGACCGATTTCTTGAACTCTTCGAGCATGGTCTCGTCCAAACGGACCTGGGTGGGACGCTTGGCCAGGCTCATGCTATCGATCTTCTCCTGCAACTTCAGAAGACCGTAGAAGAGATTCTCGGGACGCGGCGGGCAACCGACGATGTAGACGTCCACCGGCACGATCTTGTCAATGCCCTGCAATACCGCGTAGGTGTTGAAGGGGCCACCCACGCTCGAACACGCGCCCATCGAAATACACCACTTGGGGTCCGGCATCTGTTCCCAGATCCGCTTTATGGCGGGCGCCATTTTCAAGGTGACGGTGCCGGAGACAATCATCAGGTCTGCCTGGCGCGGGCTGGGGCGGAAGACCTCCGCCCCGAAGCGGGCGATATCAAAGCGCGACGTGGTGGACGCAATCATCTCGATGGCACAGCACGCCAGGCCGAAAGTCAGAGGCCAAAGGGAGGATTTTCGCGCCCAGTTGAAAACATAGTCTACAGACGCGACGAGGAAGTTCTTCTCGAAGCGGTTTTCGATTAATCCCATGCCTCAGCCTCGTGTTTTGCCCGCGATGCCTGATGGTCCCAGTAATGGCCCTGCGGCAGCGCCCTATTATACCCCGACCCCAAGGGAGGACCGCAACAATTCGTGGCCGCGCGATGGCGGAGAGAGCCGCTTGGATGAAGATCCCGCTACGCAGCCCCCATCGGCTGCGGGAAGCCGGCCGAAAACGGTGCTGCGACTAAGCTCGGCGGGCAGCTCTCTCACGGGTTCAAGCCCGCCCACAGCAGCGACGAGTTGGATTGCAGACTCTGCAGACGCCAGACAAGTACCTTGCGTCAGGAGGAGCGCTTTGCCTCCGTGAGGGGGATCAGGCCAATAGCATCCACGGCCGGACCCCGGGTGGGCCAGAGCTCAGCGCAGGGGCACGCGGACGACGATGGTATCGTTCGCCCGCGCGATCAGCGAGGAAAACGAATCCTTGCCGACCCCGTTCATCGGTTGGACGAGGGTGGTCAAAGGCTCGACACTGACGCGCAGTTTCGCGTCCAGACCGCGTGATGCCTGGAAGGAGACCACGCAATCCGGCTGGCCGTCGCCGTCCAGGTCAACCGGTTCAGAGATGGCGGGCGGCAGCGCCGAGGCGGGTTTCCACACAACTTGCACAAACGACGCGGTTTGCGAGAGCGGGGCCCGCTTCGGGACGGGTTTGTAGACAACCATCTGGTAACCGTCGTGAACGATGGTGCGAGCTGGCTCGCCGCCCGTATACATCGGGTCAATGCGCAGCGACGTCTTCGCCGCGGCGCGGCTGAAGACGCCGAACCAGAACAGCGGCCCCACCACCGCCACGACGATGGTCAGCACCGCGGCCGCATAACCGAGGATCGCAGTCAGGCGTTTCATGGCATTCCCCCCGGCAGTCCTCAAACGATCAGCCCAATCAGTTTTTGCAACGAGTTGGCGATGATGCTGCCACCGAAAATGCTCGCAAAGACCCACGCCGCGTACAGATACAGCAGCCGCGCTCGTTCCGGCGTGACGCCCACGGGCGTGCCCTTGATGTGCCACACCGCGGCGTGCTTGCGGCAGACATCAACGCAGGTGCCGCACCGCGTGCAGGAGGAAAGGGTCTTGCCGGCTTGAATCGAGCTCTGGTCGATAGCGAGCGTCGGGCAATTGTTTTGGCACAACACGCAGCCGGCGCCGCACTTTTCCTTATCGATCCGGATGTCGAAGATGCTGGTCCTGCTGAAGATCGATTGAAACGCGCCGAAGGGGCAGAAGAAGGCGCATTGCGTCCGCTTTTTGGTTAGGAACGGCAGCACGACAACCAGGGCCAGAAACAGCGCGATGAAGATCCCGAACTGGAGTGCCGTTTGGACCGAGCGCACCTCGGGGAATTCGGTGACCGTCTTGAACGGGCAAAGCCACATGCAGTAGATGGGCTCGTACGTCGCCGCGGAGAGCAGCACGATGGCAACCAGAATCGCCCACGGCGCCAGCCGCCACTTGGGGTTGAGCTTGTGGAGGCGTGCCTTTTTGGCGACCGAGGAGAAACCCTCGTCCAGCCCGCCGAAGAAGCAACCGTAGCTACACCACGCCTTGCCGAGAATGACCGTGGCGAGCAGCCACAGCGCGACCATCACGGCAATGCTGTGGGGATTGGAGGGCGTGGGCAGGATCGAGCCCGGGAAGATGATGGTTCTCGTCAGCGCGGCTGGGATCAGCGTCATGGGGAGCACCATGAAGCAGAAAGGCGTGTCGCCGGAGAGCATCCGTTCGATGGGGATGCTCATCGACGAGCGCACGGCGACGAGGTCCCAGATAAAGCCGACAGGAAACAGGAACCCCAAGGTAATGAAGAAGATCCGGCGCCAGCGATAGGTCTCACGGGTGCGCATCATCAGGAAGAACAACGCGATCATGAAGGCCCAGGCGATGAGCGCAGCCAGCTTGGTTGGCCGGCCCGGCTGGCGCAGGACGGGCGTGAACAGCAGCAGTGTGAACAGGGCCATGGGTACGGTCAGAAGCAGCGAGCGCCCGATCCCGCGCGGTGCGACGAGCGCGATCGAACGGTCTCGGTCAGGCATGGGACACTATCCCGGTGATAAAAAGGACAAGATTCCCGGCCCGGCCTGCCGCCAGCCGCCAGGAGGCCGCGCACACGACTCCCAAGTAGGCGTAGTAGATCGCGAGAGCGGCCATTGTCATGCGGGCCATGGTCGGCACGGCGCTGAAGCGGCGCAGCGAGCTGACCGCGAGCGAAGGGAGGAACCAGACGGCCGTCCCGACGAAAAAGAGTGTGAAGAATCCAAGCGCGCCGAGGAGGCTGTGGGTCGCGGCGGCGCGGACACCGGCGGTGACGAATGGCGGGCAGAGATTGAGGCCGGTGAGGAAGCCAAGCGTGACGGCGGCGGGCGTGCGGAAGCGATCCGCGGGGCCGATCTGATAGAGCTGCGTCGGGCGTTTGTCCGGCACCGTCGCGCAACGGCGGCGAGGGAAAAACGCCGAGATCCCCAACAGGGCGGCCAACCCGAAGTTGGCCAGTCCGAACACCAGAGTGCGTGTGCGCGCGTCGAACGGAATTGCCAGGCCGGCCGCCCAAGCCACGACGGCGAACGCCAGGTAGCCGGCCAGCCGGCCGCCCAAGAACAAGGCAAGCAACCGGCCGGTTGTGCGCAGTTCGCGCGGCTCGGCCCCCAGCCACGGCAGCAGTACCGGTCCGCAGGAAGCGACGCAGACGGGACCCGACCCGAATCCCAACGCCAGTGCCTCGGCCACGTTACTCACGCCGCTCCCTCGCTCTGCCTCCCCGCGCCACACCAACGCTGCCGCGCATCCAGCATATCACCTATCGTCATGCAGAAAAGCTAAGAGAAGATGAACTTAGGATTCTCCTCTTGGCTTTCAGGGACTCGCTAACTGCGCATGAAGGCAGCCTTCTCAGGTCGACGCACGGGGCCGGAACGCTGCCCTTCCGATCCCCACCATGACGCGCCTTCTGGCAAGCGAGCACTAATAAGGTGGTTTCATACTGCGCACGTGCGCAGCGCCAGCCGCTTCACCCGCGGCTTCGAGCGCCCGCGCCTCGGCCTCATACGCTTGCCAGTAGACTGGATCAATTTCCCTGGCGGCGCGAAACTGCTCCGCCGCCTCGCGATACTTCCCGAGTTCCATCCAGCAAGTTCCCAGGTAGAAGCGCGCGCCGAGGTCGTAGGGATTTGATTTGAGCGCTGCGGCGAAATACTCGGCAGCCTTGGCGTAGTCGCGGCGCGGAAAGTACACCGCTCCCAGGGCATCATAAGCGGAATTGTTGACGCGCGAAGCCTTGATCGCCTTCTCGTAATAACTCACGGCTTCCTCGGTTCGTCCTCTCGCCTGGGAGATCTGGCCGAGACCCAAGAATGATTCTGAGACCACACCGTTAAGCGGTTTGAGGCTGCGCCGGTTCAGTTCGATGGCAGTCTCATACTCGCGGGTGGCGCCCTCAAGATCGTTGTATCGATATTGCTTGATGACAGCCTGGGCAAGGTGCAGCAGCGCGGAGTCGGGCGACATCTGGAGCCCGTTATTGACCAAGGTTTCGTCACCGCTCCACTGCGGGATAGTTCGGCGCGTGCGAATCGTCCAGAGGCACATCAGCAGGATCAGGCCAGCCACCGCCAACCGAGTTACGCGCGGGCTCGGGATTCGCGCCGGAATCCGCTCGAGAATCAGGTAGGAGGTCGCCAGGCAAAGCCCGACGGAAGGAACATAAGAAAACCTATCCGCAATCAGCGGGGAACTCAACATTCGAAAGTCGAGGCAAGGCAGCAGCGTCACTCCCCACCAGGCGAGGAGGAAACTGAGGACGCGGTCGCGCTGGCGAAGCAGGAGAAGTGCGATAAGGCCCAGCAGGGCTAGCCACGGCCAGGGTGAATGCAAACTCCTGACTGGCTCAAAGGTCCGAAATGCCGTCAGGCGCACCGGCCAGAAAAACAGGCGGATATGTTCGCCCAGGAGTCCCAGGCTGGCTGATGCCAGGCGCAGCAAGCCTTCCGAAGGAAAAGGTTTGGCCGTAAGAAAACCCAGCACAGACTTTCGAATGACCAGATAAGCTCCAAACGCGGCCCCATAGGGCAGCCAACGAAGGGCGCGATCTCGCCAGGATCCAGGGGCGCCGTACAAGAACCAATAGGCGAGCGGCAGCAGCAGAAAGCTAATCGCCATTTCCTTGAAGAGCAGGGCACAGAAGAAGGCCAACGCGGCGAACGTGTGTTGGCGGAAACGGGGGCGAGTGGAGTCTTCGGCTCGAAGGAAGAGCAGAAAGGCCAGCAGGTAGAAAAACCCGCAGCCCACATCGGGCAAGGCCGAAACCCAGGCTACAGCTTCCACATGGAGGGGGTGCAGCATCCACAGCAAGGCGCCAGCCAGCGCGGGAAGCTCGCTCCCCAAGAGTCCTCGCCCCAGCCTGTAGACCAACCAAGCTGTCGCCACATAAAGGAACAAGTTGAACAGGTGGAAAAGTCCGGGGCTGGGGCCGGCAATACGGTACAGCAACCAATACAGGAAGAACTGCAGGGGGCGGTAGAAATTCGTCTGTATGCCCTGGAATGTCCAGACAGAAGTTGTGAGGTTCTTTGCCCAGAGGCGGGGGTTCAGGACAAAGGGATTTCGCAGAATCTGTTCGACGTCGTCATAAACAAATCCGTAGGCAAGAACCGTGCCGTACACAGCGAAAGCGACGAGGGTCAGAAAGCCGGCCACTACGAGCGGGTGCGACTTCAGCCGTTCATTCCATCGGTCGAGCAAGGACGGACCTCAGAGGCGAGTCTCCCGCCTCCCGCAATAGACAGGAAAGGTGATGAAAGCCAGGGCTGCGCGCGCACCCCGTCCCGGCAGCTTCTGGAGTCTGTGCCTGCAGTCAAGCCCTCGACTGTCGAGTGCCCACTAGAATCTCTACCTTTGCACTTTGGTCAACAGTTCGACGAACTTCTGCTCGCGTGTGGCTTGGTCCCGCCCCAAATCCTTCTCCAGGACCTGTGTCGTGTTCATGGAACAGAACTTGGGGCCACACATGGAGCAGAAGGCGGCTTGTTTGTAGTACTCGTCCTGCAGCGTCTCGTCGTGCATAGAGCGCGCGGCTTCCGGGTCGAGCGACAGCTCGAATTGCCTGTTCCAGTCGAAGAGGAAGCGGGCGTAGGAGATGGCGTCGTCCCGGTCGCGGGCACCCGGCCGACGCCGCGCCAGGTCGGCGGCATGGGCGGCGATCTTGTAAGCGATAATGCCCTGGCGGACGTCGTCCTTGTTAGGCAGCCCCAGATGTTCCTTGGGCGTGACGTAGCAGAGCATCGAAGCGCCGTGCCATCCGATCATCGCCGCGCCGATGGCCGAGGTGATATGGTCGTAGCCAGGGGCGATGTCGGTGACCAGAGGGCCCAGGGTGTAGAACGGCGCCTCATGGCACAGTTCCATTTCCTTGTCCACCTGGAGCTTGATCTGGTCCATGGGGATGTGGCCGGGTCCCTCAATCATCACTTGGACGTCGTATTCCCAGGCTTTCAAGGTCAACTCGCCCAAGGTTTTCAGCTCGGCGAACTGAGCCTCGTCACTCGCGTCGGCTAGGCAGCCGGGCCGTAACCCGTCGCCGAGGGAAAACGCGACGTCGTATTTCTGGAAGATCTTGCAGATATCTTCGAAGTGGGTGTAAAGGAAGTTCTCCTGGTTGTTCTCCACCATCCACTGCGCCAGGATGGCGCCGCCGCGGCTCACGATGCCGGTGATGCGCTTGCTGGTCAGAGGAATGTACTCGCGCCGCACGCCGGCATGGATGGTCATGTAATCCACGCCCTGCTCGGCCTGCTCCTCAATCACCTCCAGCACGAGTGCCGGCGTCAAATCCCGCACGTGACCAACGCGTGCGATCGCCTCATAGATGGGCACGGTGCCGACGGGCACCGAACTATTCCGCAGAATGGTCTCGCGGATCTGGTGGATATCGCCTCCGGTCGAGAGGTCCATCACGGTGTCCGCGCCATATTTCACCGCGGCGCGGAGTTTCTCCAGCTCCTGGTCGACGTTCGAAGTCGTCGCGGAGTTTCCGATGTTGGCGTTGATCTTGCACCGGGAGGCGATCCCGATGCAGAGGGGTTCGAGTTCGACGTGACGGACGTTAGCGGGAATAATCATGCGCCCGCCGGCCACTTCAGGCCGGACCAGTTCGGGCGCGAGGTTCTCCCGCTTCGCTACGAACTCCATCTCCTCGGTGATGACGCCCTGCCGGGCATAATGCATTTGGGTCACGATGGGTCCCGTACGCTTGCGGACCCACTCGCTGCGGATTGGAGACATCATGGAATTACCTCGCTCTCAATAAGAACACCGGCGAAATTCCAGTGTACAGCCAGCCTCGGCCTTCCGCAACCCGCGTCGCTCAAGACCGCACGCGGGTGGCGCTCGTCACCTCGGGGCTCCTTCCGGCACCTCGACAAGCGCCCCCGGTGTCTTCCCGAGCGGACGGCACGTGGTCCCCACGCAAACCACTGCCACGGGGCCGCCAGCGAGCGGGAGATGCGGCAAGGTGCTGGCCCAGTCCTTTGGGCAGGTCAGGGCGCTCAGGGGGTCTTCTGTGGTAGGATTTGGGTCTCCTCACGGCTCAATTCTTGCCGCAAAGGAGACGACTAGGAACACCCACGAAAAGCTCTTCAAGGCAAGGCTTGGGGCGCCAGCCCTGGCTAGGAGTTGCAGAACATTTTGAGCTGTTCCTGGCTATCAGTCAGATCGAACACCGGCGAACGCCTGAAGGGGGAGGAGAACAATGAAGCGCTCAGAAGTCAACGCAATCATGCGCGAGGCCGACAGTTTCATCCGACAGCAGGGATCTTACCTTCCGCCATTTGCCTACTGGACTCCAGCTGACTGGACGACCAAGGGCGAGGAAGCCCGCGAAATCGCAGAGAATCAATTGGGCTGGGATATTACTGATTTCGGACAGGGCCGGTACGAGACTTTTGGTTTGTTCCTATTTACAGTCCGCAACGGTAGCGTCGATGAGCTGATAGCCAAGCGTGGCAAGCTTTACTGCGAGAAGCTCATGGTCGTAGGCGTAGGTCAAGTGACTCCCATGCATTTTCATTGGAATAAGGTTGAAGACATCATCAATCGGGGCGGGGGGAACTTGGTGATTCAGTTGTATAACGCATCAGCAGAAGATGGCTTGGCTGACTCGGCAGTCACGGTGAGCATCGACGGGATAAAGCGCGTCGTCAAGGCCGGTGATAAACTTCTACTAGCCCCGGGAGAGAGTATCACCCTCCCTCCGCGCCTGTACCACAAGTTTTGGGGAGCCCAAGACCGTGTCTTGGTGGGTGAGGTTTCCCTGGTGAACGACGACAAGGCCGATAACCGTTTCTACGAACCGATAGGCCGCTTTCCTGAGATCGAAGAGGATGAGGCACCTCTGCACCTGTTGGTGACGGACTACCCCAAGTACTACAAGTACGCGAGGAAATGAACCTGATCCGCGCCGCTACTTTGAGCTGGGCCGGCTGGCGTTTTCTGAGCCTTTGAACTCGCCGCCTGATCGGCTTGTGTTGTGATGCGGGAGGACGCGCGCAGACGAGAAGTGAGACTCACAAATGGCAGCTAGCAATAGGAAAGGGATCGCGTGCGGGGGGAATTGGATCGTCGACTTGGTGAAGGTCGTAGATTTTTATCCGCCGGAAAACGCCCTGGCAAACATTCTCGCGGAATCCATGGGCGGAGGTGGATGCGCCTATAACGTTACAATCAACTTGGCGAAATTCGATGACAGCATTAATCTCCACGCCATCGGCGTGATCGGCGATGATCCCTTCGGCGACTACCTCATCAAAGAGTGCCACCAGTTCCCAAACATCAATGTGGACCAGCTGAGACGAACGCGCATAGACAAGACTTCGTACACCGACGTGTTCAATGTCAAGTCCACCGGACGAAGAACCTTCTTTCATTATCGTGGGGCGAACCGCTTATTCAGCCCCGAACACGTCGATTTGGATAAGCTTCCCGTCGAGATGTTTCACCTGGGTTATTTGCTTTTGCTGGACGGAATGGATCAGCCGCACGGCCAGTTTAAGACGGCGGCCACTCGACTTTTGTGTGAATTACAAGAGAGGAACGTCAAGACTTCCATCGATCTCGTATCGGAAGATAGCGATCGCTTCCACCAGATCGTCCCCCCGGCGCTGAAGTACACAAACTATTGCGTCATTAACGACTTCGAGGCCGAGAAGCTTTCGGGCATCCCGATGCGAAGTGGAAACAAGATATTGCCACACAATCTCAAGAAGACCGCGAAGGCTCTCTTCGAGTACGGCGTCAATGATCTGGTCGTCATACATTTCCCCGAGGGAGCGTATCTCTTATCCAAGAACGGATTGGAGATTATTCAACCCTCCCTGGAGCTCCCCGACGACTTTATTGTCGGCAGCACCGGCGCGGGAGACTCGTTCTGTGCCGGCGTGCTCTACGGGCTTTATCAAGGCTGGAGCCATGATAAGACCCTGCGGTTCGCGGTATGCGCCGGGGCCATGAATTTGAGCGATTTGACGACTACAGGCGGGATTAGGCCCTGGAAGGAAGTATTTGAAATGGAGCATAGATTCCCCTACAGAAGGAGTGTCCTTTAGCTTTCTCCAGCGGAGCGAAGGTGCCCATTTGAATCGACTCTGGGGACGACAGGAGTTACCGAAACTGAGATTGGAGTGTCAGCTCCGAGGCCTTGGGGTCTCCACCTTACCGCCTTGCGCTCCCCAAGAGATCTCCATATAGTCTGCTGTGAAATTCACAATCTTACAGAGGGGGCGATCTTGGTGGGGCTGCGCTTGCGGACCCCCCAAGTGAGATCCTCTGAACTTGGGGGGAGATCTCCGGACAGTTTGCACTGAGATGCCGCAGGGAGTCTCTGGCCTTGTGTACGGGCGGAATATTTATCAGCACCCGCGCCCGGAAAAAGCCAGCGGGGCCTGCAAGGCAATCGTCCACGACGGCGCCAGCCTCGAGAAAGCAATGGCGATTCTGAAGGGATGAGCACGGCTGCTGGCGCGGGAGGTTTTCTGCCGCGCCGTACTCCCTATCTTGCCCTAGTGTGGGTGAGCGACAGCTCTGCAAGATGAAAGGATCAACAGCCATAGACCGCCGCCTCCGTAAAGGCTTTCTGACGCGACGTGGCACACGGCGATACAATTGTATTCTCAAGCCTCGTGTCGAAAAGCAGTCTGCGTGGTTGGGAGGTATAAACCGTGGCTTCTGGTAAAGCTTCGGCAAAGCTAGCCATCTCCAACTCAGAAAGAGCGAACGTTCCGGAGAAGGTTCCGGCGGAGATGCGGGCGATGGTCATGGATGGCGTAGGGTTTGACCATCTGCGCGTCCGCCAGGTGCCGACTCCCTGCCCGGGCCCGAAGCAGATGCTCGCCCGAGTCGACGCCGCGGGTATCTGCACGTCCCTCCTCAAGCTGATCGAGCAAGGGCCGAATCACAAACTCGTGTACGGCTGGGACGTCACACATTATCCCCTCATCCTCGGCGACGAAGGCTCGGTCACTCTGGTGGAAGTCGGGGATGGCTGGCGGGAGAGTTACCATCCGGGCGAGCGATACGTTATTCAGCCGGCAGTCGATCATGCACCCATCAATCACCGGGAACGCTACCGTGAGGGAGCAAGGGGAGTCGGGAAGGTGGGGGTGGGCTACACGTTGGGCGGGCACTTGGCGGAGTACATTCTCATCACGGAAGAGATCCTGGCTGCGGGTTGTCTTCTTCCCTGCCCGGACCCATCCTTCCCGTACGCGCACGCGGCAATGAGCGAACCCTTTTCCTGTGTGATTTCGGCGCAGGATCATCACGTGCATTTGACGCAAGACCCACCGATGTCTCCGCGGAAGGTGACGAAGGGCCTTCTGCGAGGTGGTGTGACAGTCGTCATCGGGGCCGGAGCCATGGGGCGAATGCATGTGGACTTGGCTCTGAGCTGCCGGCCCCGGGCGATCGTGGTCGCCGACCTCATCGAACCACGCCTCGCCATTGTCCAGAGCCTCTTCGGGCCACGCGCGCTCCGCGACGGAATCGTACTTCAGGTGATCAATTCCCGTACAAACGATCTGCAGAAAGTCGTGGACGAGTTGACCCGGTATGCGGGCGCGGACGACGTGATTGTGGCGGTCGGGTCCCCGGAGGCTATTGAGAAAGCTCAACGCCTTGTGGGGCGAGGGGGAGTCCTTAATCTCTTCGGCGGTCTGAAGAAAGGCGAGGACACTATCGGACTGGACACAGGAATCGTCCATTACAGGGAAATCAATGTCACCGGGTCGAGCGGTGGCTCGCCGTGGGACATAGCGCGAACCCTGGAGCTGATGGCCGCCAGGCAAATCGAACCCGGGGCGCATATCACTCGCATCGGTGACCTGGAGCATGCCGTTGACTTTCTGCAAATGGTGAAGATGCAGGCCATCGATGGGAAAGCCATTGTTTACCCGCATCGGCGCGCCAACGAAATCCGCGCCGTCCCCTCCTGGAGTGGGCAGGACGAGCGCGAATACTTGGCAGATAGCAGGAGCTGAGAATTGGCGCTTGAGGGAAATCGCACCTACGTTGGATTTGGGTTCGGGCCCATCCAGGCTGGACTCTTTCTCTATGAAGCCTTCCATTCGGGAGGTTTTCACCGGCTGGTGGTTGCCGAGTTGTTGCCCCAGGCGGTGGACGCGGTGCGAAAGGCCGAGGGACATTTCTCCTTGAACATCGCTCATTCTGAGCGCATCGAGATCGCAGAAGTCGGCCCTGTGGAGATTGAGAACCCCGCCTCCGAGGTCGACCGCCAGCGTCTGGTTGAGGCCGTTAGGGTGGCGGAAGAAATTGGGACTGCCTTACCCAGCGTACAGCATTACGTGTCCCCGGGGCCAGGAAGTATCCACCGTATCCTCGCGGAAGGGCTCCGGCGAAAGGCGGATGACCGCGGCCCGCCCGCGGTCATCTACGCAGCAGAAAATCACAACCAGGCTGCCGAGATCCTGGAAGCCAGCGTTCTGGGGGAGATTCCGGAAGGCGAGCGCGAGACTGTGCGCCGGCGAGTGCGTTTCCTGAATACGGTTATTGGCAAAATGAGTGGCATTGTTTCCGATCCGGAGGAAGTGCGGTCTCAAGGGTTAGCCACGATCGCGCCGCGAGAACAGCGAGCCTTTCTGGTGGAATTGTTCAACCGTATCCTGATCTCCAGGATCCGGTTCGACGATAGGAGCGCCGAGCCGCTGTTTCAGCGGGGGATCGGAGTTTTCGAAGAAAAAGACGACCTTCTCCCTTTTGAGGAGGCCAAGCTTTACGGCCACAACGCCACTCACGCGCTCGCCGCCTATGTGGGCGCGGTTCGAGGAGTGGCAAGAATCGCGGACCTCGCGCGCCTGCCGGATGTCCTCGCCTTCCTCCGAGCCGCTTTCATTCAGGAGTCGGGAGAGGCCCTGATTCGCCGGCATGGAGGGCTGGACCCCCTCTTCACCCCGCATGGATACGAACAGTACGCCGATGATCTCCTGGCTCGGATGATCAATCCTTGTCTGCGCGACACGGTGGAACGGGTGGGGAGGGATCCGGAACGCAAACTGGGATGGGACGACCGTTTGGTGGGAACCATGCGAGTGGCGCTACAGGCCAGACTGCGACCCGCTCGCTACGCCTTCGGCGTAGCGGCAGCCCTGGCGGTCTTGGAACGAACCAGGCCGGAGGTGGGAGGCTCGACCGCCGAGTTCCTGGGTCAACTGTGGAGGGCGTCATCGCCCGATGAGCAAGAAAAGCAGGCCGTACTGAGACTTATCGACGATGCTCGGTGCCAACTGAAGCGCTGGCGTGAGTGCGGATTTGCGCATCTGGAGGAGTTCTTTCAGAACGACAACTCAAAGCCGGTGATCCTATCCGCTAGCCCTTAGCACGCAAGGGAGAAAACCGCCCAGCTTCGGGATCAACCTCGCTGGCTCCTACCTGTTCGCGGCCAACCAGGACTCCGGCAACATGGTTCTCCTCCGTATCGATCCCCCGACGGGCCGAGTGCTTGATCAGGTTCTTCTTCTCCCGCGCCTGCGCGAGACAAGGCGCGATCAGGGGGAGGAGTTCCTGAGCTTCCTGACGTTTGAAGTGTCTCTCGGCCATCCGTACACCGGTTAACGGTCTGTCGTCATGCACGCCTACGTGATCTCCAGCATGCGGTCCAGCGCCACTCGCGCCCAGCGCCTGGTCTCCGGGTCCACGCTGACGCGGTTCACCACCTGACCCGCTAGCAGGTTCTCCAGGGTCCAACACAAATGCTGGGGCGAAATCCGGTACATAGTGCTGCATAGACACACGCAGTCGTCCAGCGTAATGACCAGGCGATCCGGGTACTCCTGCGCGAGGCGACGGATCATGTGAATTTCGGTCCCCACCGCCCACTGGCTCCCCGGCGGCGCCTCCGTGACGCGCCTGAGGATGAACTCCGTCGAGCCTACCTCGTCCGCCAACTGGCAGACGTCCCAGCGGCACTCGGGATGAACGATGATGTGGATGCCCGGGTACTTGCTTCGCGCGTGCTCCACGTGTTCCGGCAGGAAACGCTGGTGGACCGAACAGTGGCCTTTCCACAGGAAGATGCGCGCCCGGCGGATTTCCTCTTCGCTCAACCCTCCAGCTTCCTCGTGGGGGTTCCACACGGCCATCTGGTCGAGCGGGATCCCCATGCGGAAAGCCGTGTTGCGCCCCAGGTGTTCATCAGGTAGAAACAGCGCCTTCTCCCCGCGGGCCAGCGCCCACGCCATGACCTTGCGAGCGTTGGAGGACGTGCACACGGCGCCACCATTCCGACCCACAAAAGCCTTGATGGCGGCGGTGGAATTGATATAGGTGACCGGAACAATCGTAGCGGCGGCGGTGGAGTTCCGCAGTTCCTCCCAGCAGGCCTCGACCTGTTCCAGGTTGGCCATGTCCGCCAGCGAACACCCGGCGTTCAGATCGGGGAGAATCACCACCTGGTGCTCGCCGCTCAGGATATCGGCGCTTTCCGCCATGAAATGGACGCCGCAGAAAACGATGTACTCGGCCTGCGTGCGGCTGGCGGCCAATTGCGATAGCTTCAGGGAATCGCCGCGGAAGTCGGCAAACTTCACCACCTCGTCGCGCTGGTAGTGGTGGCCCAGGATGACCAGGCGTGAGCCCAGCGCAGCCTTGGCGCGAGCCAGGCGCGCGTCAAGCTCCTGCGCGGAAAGCTCGACGTAGGTTTCCGGGAGCAAGTCGAGAGCAAGTGCTGACATTCTCGTCACAATCCCAGTTTAGCCCAATTCGTCGGCCAGGGCAGGAGTGCCTGCTTTCGTACGGGCGTAGCGTACTGTGCCCCTACCCGCCGATGTACACCATCGCGCGGTCGGGCTGGATAAAGTCCGGCTCGTTGATCCGATGCCCCGGCTCCTTCTGGCTTGCCACCTGCGTAAGAAACTGCACGAGGTCACTGTCCCGGGCGCCATTGCGCACCAGGGAGCGGACGTCGTGCTCACCGAGGGAGAACAAGCAGGTGCGAATTTTCCCGTCAGCCGTCAGGCGGAGGCGGCTGCACTGGCCACAGAAGGGGATCGAAATCGGCGCGATGATGCCAATCTCGCCCTGGCCATCCGCGAAACGATAGCGCAGCGCCGTCTCGTTGGGCGAACGGCGAGGAATCTGAACCAGCGGGAACACCGCGTGGATGGTTTCGAAAATCTCCTTGGCGGTCACCACCAGGTCGCGGCTCCAGGCGCGGGCCGCGTCCAGCGGCATGAATTCGATGAAGCGCACCACAAGGTCACGGCAACGGGCCAGACGCGCAAACTCCACCAGCTCGTCGTCGTTGAATCCCCGAACCAGCACCACGTTCACCTTCACCGGAGCGAGGCCGGCGGCCACCGCCGCGTCGATTCCGGCCATCACGCGCTCGCACGAGGCCGCGACCCGCGTGATCTTGGCGGACTTCGCCGGGTCCATCGAGTCCAGGCTCACGGTGACCCTGGGCGAACCCGCCGCAGCCAGTGGCTTTGCCATCTCCGGCAGCAAATAGCCGTTGGTGGTAATCGCAATATCTTCGAGTGCCTTGATTTGCCCCAAGCGCGCGACAAAATCAATGATGCCCGGGCGCAACAGCGGCTCGCCGCCCGTCACACGCACCTTGCGGATGCCCAGCCCCGCCAGAACCCGCGCCACCTTCAGCAACTCGTCCCAGGTCAGCAGGTCGCCTGGGGGGGGATAGTTCTTGGAGTCGGCAGAGTTGCAGTACACGCAAGCCAGATTGCAGCGGTCCGTCACCGAGATGCGCACGTCGCGGATTTGGCGACCGAGCTTGTCCTTCAACATCTTCGTCGCGCCCGCCTTGACGCGGGCATGTTTCTGCCGGACCCCCAAGGCTGGGCCGCCTCTACGTCCAGAAACAAGAATGCCTACCCAGGTTCGGAGTAGGCCGTGTTCTCCTTTCCAAACACGGGAGGCGTGCCGATTTCTCGGAACACCCTATCGGCCCGCCGGGCTTAGGTTTGTCCACTACCCTTAGCGCCGCGGGCTTGGAGAACCATAGATACTGTAATCCAGCGGAGGACCAGTAGCAAGCAACGCCGGGCGTTAGTGACCGCCGACGATTGCCCGGGGGAAGAGATTCCGCTACACTCTCAGCAGGAGGCTACGGCCATTGTGGGCCCATAGCTCAGTCGGTTAGAGCAGCGGACTCATAATCCGTTGGTCGCAGGTTCGAGTCCTGCTGGGCCCACCAACTCACGTGGCGATAGATCTCTGCTGTTCTTGTTCCTTCGCACATCCCGCTCGAAGCCGCATCCGAGGCGGGCTTGGCGCGTCCAGGCGCGCCTGCGCGCTCAGTCCCTGTGGCGAATCCACGCGGAAGCGATGGCTGTGTGAGGAGGAGGCTTGACCCGGGGAATCTGCTGCGAAAAAGGCCATCAAGTACGAAGGCGTTCGCTGTTGAACGCTTATGACAAGAAGCTGTTGCGCGAACGGAGTGCTTGCCGAGACCAAGCCAGTCTAGTCTGTCGGGGCGCAGGCTGTCGTTTCCTGCAGGACCGCACTGCTGGCTAGCCGCCCATCCAGCCGACATACTGCCGGTCACATTGATGGCAGGAGGCACAGACGGGCCGGCTGTGCTCCGTGCAGTTCTGGGCGCTGACCATCACTCTCTCACCTGACGTCCGGTGGGCGGTCAACCTAGACATCACGGGGTGTAAAGGCACCGGGCACAGACACCACGATGACGTACCGGGCGGCAACCATCAGGTTGACCAGCCCCGCTCGCGTGTCCCTTCCTGCTGAAGCGGGATGTCTGCCGCAGGTCC
>Ga0315282_10000489_pt1 | contig 77915 bp, 77 predicted proteins | sample YL17G07_20_MG_FD_203693 | JGI IMG/M metagenome (GOLD analysis project Ga0315282, IMG submission 203693) | Sediment microbial communities from Yellowstone Lake, YNP, Wyoming, USA - YL17G07_20 | ecosystem: Environmental > Aquatic > Freshwater > Lake > Sediment | place: USA: Wyoming | collected... | reverse complement strand
GGTGCAAATACAAACAATTAATCGTCGCAGAGACTACAACCGGGGCCTCAGGGAGCTTGCTAATGCCGCCTGATTATCCCAAAGTGTTCGGTTCAAAAAGTGTCCCATTTCGCTGATTGACAACACTCCAGTGGTTGAACTGCCACAAAACGGGTCTAAAACCAAATCGTTTTCTTTTGTAGATGATAGCACTATTCTTGTTAAAAGGTCGACAGGTTTTTGCGTTGGGTGTTTACCAAATCTCTTTTCTTCTTCAGGTGGTGACGAAATTTCCCAGACATTTCGCATCTGTTTACCTTGATTCATTTTTTTCATCAGCTGGTAATCAAAGTAATGTTTGCTCTTTGCATTTTTAGAAGCCCATAAGACAACCTCTGTAGAGTGTGTAAAGTAGCGGCACGATAGATTAGGTGGGGCATTTCGTTTGTACCATATAATATCGTTTAAAATTTTATAACCTAGTTCTTGCATGGCAAAGCCAACTGAGTAAATGATATGTGTTGTTCCAGAAACCCAAATAGTGCCATTAGGCTTTAGAACACGTTGACAAGCCTTTAGCCATTTACGTGTAAATTCATGATTTGCATTTACGCCCTTTGATTGATCCCATTTACCTTTGTTTACTGAAACCATCTTGCCGGCATGACATGTAATGCCACCGTTTGAAAGAAAATAGGGAGGATCTGCAAATATCATGTCAACACTATTTTCTCTTGCCTGATTTAGTATATCTATACAATCTCCTTTGAGAAGCCTTACTGAATGTTCTGGGTCATCATAAAAAACAGTAAATGGCTTTTTCCCATATGTTGCTGTTGCTTCAGAGATATAAAATTCCACAGGATTCTCGGGAATGCTATAGCTTATAGTCTTTTCAGATTTTTTTATCATTTATTTAATTGCCTAATTCTATGAAACAGTACAATATTTTCAATGACATCCCTGATTATTTTAACTGTCTTTTTACATCTAACGTTCTATTTAAATTTATCATATCAATTACGGCATCGCCTAACCTATACACCTATTACTATCCCCCCTACTCCCCCTTATTCTCCTCCACGTCTTCATCCTTCCCGGGGGCGCTCTTCAACAGGCCTTCCTGCTCCAACTTCTCCAGCAACTGGTTTGCTTTGGCTAGCCCGATGCCCAGACGGCGCTGCAGGAAAGAGGCCGAGATGCGGCTGTGCTTTTGTGCCAACTGGCGGGCTTCCTCCAGCAGTGAGTCAGCGGGCTTCTCAGGGGCCTGCTGCACCGCCGGAGTTGCCTGTTTGGGCCGTTGGCCTGCCCAGAAGTTCACCAGCCTCTCTATCTCCTCGTCGGAGACCAGGCAACCCTGAAGACGTTTTGGTTTGGTGGCCTCGGTGGGCAAAAAGAGCATATCGCCTTTGCCCAGGAGTTTCTCAGCACCCACTGCGTCCAGAATGGTGCGCGAGTCCACCTGTGCAGTTACCGCAAAGCTTATGCGGGTGGGCAGGTTGGCTTTAATCAGCCCGGTGATCACGTCCACCGAGGGACGCTGTGTGGCGATCACCAGGTGAATGCCGGTGGCCCTGGACTGGTGGGCCAGGTTAATGATGCCGCTCTCTACCTCTTCAAAAGCAGAAAACATGAGATCGGCCAGTTCGTCCACCACCAGCACGATATAGGGTATTTTCTCTGCGGGACGCTTGATATTGTAGGTTTCAATGTTGCGAGCGCCCACTGCAGCGAACAGCTTGTAGCGGCGCTCCATCTCCTGAGCGAGCCAGCGCAGCAACTCAACGGCCCTGTTCGTCTCCACCACCACCGGAAAGAGAAGGTGAGGCACCGCATTAAACTGGATCATCTCTACCCGTTTGGGGTCGATCATGACGAAGCGCACGTCATCAGGGGTATTGTGCATCAGCAGACAACAGACGACGGAGTTGAGGCAAACTGTCTTGCCGCTGCCCGTGGCCCCGGCAATGAGCAGATGAGGCATCTTGGCCAAGTCAGACGACACTGCCTCCCCCCCCGCCCCCTTGCCCAGAGCCAGCGCTAGCCCGGATTTGGTCTTGAGCCGTTGGAAGGAGGAGCTTTCAATTACTGCTCGCAGAGTTACTGCACCCCAGGAGACGTTAGGCACCTCAACACCCACCATGGACTTGCCCGGCACGGGGGCCTCGATGCGGATGTTGGGGGCAGCCATGGCCAGTGCCAGGTCGTTGGCCAGCGAAGCTATACGCTCCACCTTGACCCTGGTGCGTGACACCTCCTCCCGACGAACCACTACGTTGCCCTTGGCATTCTTTTCCCTGAGCTCTTTATACTTGCGGTCCCAGCCAGGCTCTACACCGAACTGGGTGACCGCTGGGCCGGGGTTTATCTGCACTACCTTGGCCTCCACCCCATAGCTGGCCAGAGCCTCCTCCAGAAGCTGGGCTCTCTTCTCATTGTCAACTTGAGCTACCTCTGCCTCGTGGGTCATGTCAAGAATGTCCAGAGGAGGCAGCAACCAGCCGCCTGCCGTAGGGATTGGGGCTGTCTCGGCGTACCTCTTGCCCAACTGCCGGCTTAGCTTCCTGGTTTTCTCGTCAACCCCAGATGTCTCAGGTTCAGCCTTAGCTTCAGCGGCCGGGGCATGTTTCTTACTAAGGCCAAGCCATTGCCACAAGCGGCTGGGCAGTATATACCGCTGATAAAGTCCCTTTAGTTCCAGAATGTCCCAGAACAGCCGGCGTGACAGATAAACCGTAGTCCGGTGGCTGATTATGGTTAGGGCCACCAAGAAAATACCTGCCAGCCTGAGGCCACCCCAGACATCCTGGTCGCCGATGACACGCTGCCCCCACTTTCCACCCAGCGTGACCTCATGAAGGATGCCCTTACCGGGGCTGAAGAAGGCTAGAAAACCAAAAAGCCAGATAGCTAATACAGCGCCGGCCAGCCACCATCGCCAGTATCTCCACAGCAGGTTGAAGCGCCACAACCAGAGCATGTAGAGGCCTATGATGAAGGCCAGGGCCAGGATGGCATTCCCAACGCCATAGGTGGACACCATGCCTTCCCTGAAACCGCGCCACAAGGCAAGGCAAAAAGCCAGCAGCAGTGGCACCCAGAATCGCCAGTATCTCAGCCACCAGGGCAACATGTTTCTCCTGTTTGGCCAGGATGCCCCTTCAGATTAGACTTCCACTATCACCGGCAATATCATGGGACGACGCTTGGTCTGATCATAGAAGAATTGAAACAAGGTCTGTTTGACCTTCTTACTTATGAAGTCGGCCTGTGCCGAATGGCCATCTCCGTGGCCCAGAGCTTTGGCCACCAGGTCTCGCCCACGATCGAACAGAGCCTGTGCATCCGTTGGATCAACAAAGCCACGCGAGATAATGTCAGGCCGGCCTACCAGTTGGCCGGTGCGTTTATCCACAGTAACAACCGCCAGCACAATGCCATCTTGAGCTATCATCTTGCGATCTCTCAACACCACTTGGCCAATATCGCCTACTCCCAGACCATCCACATAAACGGGGCCCACAGGCAATCTGCCGACTAGATGACCGCGCTCCCGGTCCAGAGCCAGGATATCGCCATCCTCCAGAACGAAGGTGTTCTCCTTGGGCATACCCACGGTTTGAGCCAGTTGGGCATGCAAGCTGAGATGGCGGTACTCACCATGAACAGGCACAAAAAACTTGGGGCGGACAAGCGATATGAGCAGCTTCAGCTCCTCCTGACTCCCGTGACCATGTACATGAACTTGGGCTATTTTTTCATAGAGCACGTTGGCCCCTTGCCTGAAGAGATTGTCTATTGTCCTGTTTATCAGGCCCTCGTTGCCAGGAATAGGTGAGGCTGAGATCACTATGGTATCCCCAGACTGGATACGCACCTGGGGGTGATCCCTGTTGGCGATGCGCACTAAAGCAGAGGTAGGCTCCCCCTGGCTACCGGTAGTGAGCAGGACGATGCGGTTGTGGGGCAAATGGCGCATTTGCTCCAGACGGGAAAGGACGCCAGGCGGGGCACTCAGGTAGCCCAGTTCCAGGGACATGCGGACAATCTCGGTCATGCTGCGACCGACTACGAAGACTTGCCGGTTATGTTTGTAAGCGGCATCGATGACCTGCTGTATTCGTGATACCAGAGAGGCAAAGGTGGTGATAAGAACACGGCCCGGCGCCTCAGCCATAATGCGTTCCAGATTCTGGCCCACTACCTTTTCCGAAGGAGTATAGCCGGGCAATTCTGCGTAGGTGGAATCTGAGAGGAGGAGCAGAACGCCTTCAGCCCCTAGCTGGGCTAGTCTGGAGAACTCAGTGGGCCGGGCATCCGTAGGAGTGAAATCCAGTTTGAAATCGCCGCTGTGTACTACTATCCCCATTGGGGTCCTGATGATAAGCCCCACCGAGTCGGGTATGCTATGGCACACCCGGAAGAACTCCACTCTGAACTTCCCCAGATTGAAGGCTTGTCCTGGCTGGACTACTTCAAGCTTTACCTTATCTCTCAGGTGATGCTCTTTGAGCTTGAGGGAAATAAGCCCATGGGTCAGCTTGGTGGCATAAACGGGGGCCTTCATTTGAGCCAGCACATAAGGTAAGGCGCCCGTATGATCCTCATGGCCATGGGTGATGAGGATGCCCCGCACCCTCTGACTCTTCTCCACCAGATAGCTTATATCCGGTATAACCAGGTCTACCCCAAGCATATCCGCTTCAGGAAACATGAGCCCGGCATCAATGACAATAATGTCATCGCCGTACTCCAGGGCCATCATGTTCTTGCCGATCTCCCCCAGCCCACCCAGTGGAATAATCTTCAGTTTCTTTCCCGGCATGTCACATCCTTAAAATAGTGATAGTTGCTCTGGTTGTTTTTCAATTTCGGCAGGCTTCTCGGCCTCAAGCAGCAATTTGGGTATCTTCAGCATGTCTTCCTTGATCGTCTCACGCAACTTCTGCTGGTGAAGAGCCGCCGCCGGATGGTACATAGCATAGTAGATGACACCATCCCTCCGCTGGGCTGTGCCATGAAGCTTGCTGATGCTGCCCTCAGGGAAGAACCGAGCCAGAGAATATCTGCCCAGGGATACAATCATCTTGGGGTGGATAATCTCGATCTGGCGCTCCAGCCAGGGCCAGCAAGCCTGTATTTCTCCGGGCAGAGGGTCGCGGTTGCCCGGGGGACGACACTTGAGCACGTTGGCAATGAAGACCTGCTGCCGCTTCAGGCTGATTGAGGCCAGCAGCTCGTCCAGGAAGTGTCCCGCAGGCCCTACAAAAGGCCTACCCTGCTGGTCTTCATGCCAGCCGGGGGCCTCGCCCACGAAGAGGACAGCAGTATCCTCCGCCCCCTCACCGGGCACCGCTCTGGTGCGTGATTTGTGCAGGGTACACTTCTGACAGTTCTGTATCTGCAGGGACAACTCACTTAAGGCTGACATCAGAGTCCCTTGAGGCAAAAGTTTACCATCGTTATTGCTTGCATCATAGCACAGCGCTATGGTCAAGTCAATTTGAGCCCAAAACTAGTGATTGTCCCCAACCCATGGTGAAGGTGCAACTGATGAATACCCCCTCTAGCTCCCCCTCTTAGGCATAAGAGGAGGAGGAAAAAGGATCCCAGGGGTTCTCAGGGGGATGAGGTATCTGCCCAAATACCCAGGCATGGCTGATGTCGAACGGGGCAAGCTGGTTAAAGCAAAATCGCTGTTCTCGCGCTGGCATCCCAAAATCAGCCATTGAATGTGGCACTCATGTCACTCTGAGCAAAGAGTCTCTTGTCTCTATTGAGATGCTTCGCCTGCAGCTCAGCATGACATTGGTGCCGTAACTTAGAAAATGGCCCGCTTACAAAGACCACAATGTGGTGATTTTCCACCCCATGGGTGAAGGTGACGCAAGCGGAAGACGCCGATTTCTGGTTTGAGCCAGTCGTTTGATTCCCAGGTAAGGACGATGTTATAATGCCTCTTGAGGAGGCATCTCATAGATAAACAACACCTGCACGATATTCTAGGCCGGGTCAGATCAGGGGAAATGGCTGTTGACGAAGCACTGGCCCGGTTAAGCTGCCTGCCCTATGAAGACCTGGGCTTTGCCAAGCCTGATTCACATCGGGCATTGCGCCGCGGCTTCCCGGAGGTGATCTTCGGCCAGGGCAAGACGCCGGAGCAAGTGGCTGCCATAGCTGAACGGCTGGCTGCCAGTAGCACCAAGCTGCTTATCACAAGGGCCAGCCCGGAATGCTTCTCTCTGGTACAGGCTCGCCTCCCCGAGGCTGTCTTCCATCCTCTGGCCAGGGCGATAACCTTGAACCGCAGCCCATCTCCCGGTCACCCCGGTGTGATGGTGCTCAGCGGGGGCACTGCTGACGTGCCTGTGGCCGAGGAGGCTGCGGTGACTGCGGAACTGATGGGTAGCCAGGTAGAGCGGGCCTATGATGTGGGTGTGGCCGGCATACACCGTCTGCTAGACCAGATGAAGCGTTTGCGGCAGGCCAGAGTGTTAGTGGTGGTGGCAGGGATGGAGGGAGCGCTGCCCAGTGTAGTCGGTGGCCTGGTATCAGTGCCAATTATCGCCGTGCCCACCAGCGTTGGCTATGGCGCCAATTTTGGGGGGCTGGCACCATTACTGGCCATGTTGAATAGCTGTGCTGCGGGCGTCTCGGTAGTTAATATAGACAACGGCTTCGGCGCCGGCTATCTGGCAGCTCTTATTAACGGCAGCGTTGACTAGTATTTTCTGCCTTTAAATCGTTAGGGGACTCACTTAGGAGAGTGCTGACAAAGTCTTTATCAGCCCCCTGAATCCCCTAATATTGGATGAGGTAGGGGCAATTCATGAATTGCCCCTAAGGGATACCCCCCTCAATAATTTTAGATTCTAGCGAGTTTTTAATTGTCCTCAGACCTGGCTGGTAGCTCGCCCTCAGAGAGAAAGAGGCTGGGGACAGCGGCAACAGGCAGGGGCACCGGCTCCAGGGCGCGGGCCGGGATCAGCTTGCCGATGATCACATTCTCCTTAAGCCCTAGCAGCCGGTCTATTTTACCTGAGATGGCTGCCTCGGTGAGCACTCGCGTAGTCTCCTGGAAGGATGCAGCCGCCATCCAGCTTTCTGTAGTGAGTGAAGCCCTGGTAATGCCCAAAAGCACAGTCTGGGCAGTGGCCGGCTCACCACCCTCAGCCAGCACCTTGGCATTCATGCCTTCATAGCTAAAACGGTCTATCAACTGCCCGGGCAGCAGATCAGTGTCACCGGAAGACTCTACCATCACCCTGGCCAACATCTGACGCACGATAACCTCGATATGCTTATCGTTGATGTTCACACCCTGAGAGCGATATACCTTCTGCACTTCTTCCACCAGATACTGCTGCACCGCCTCGCGGCCCATTATGCGCAGGATATCCTGCGGGTTCTTAGGGCCATCAGTAAGCTGATCACCGGCTCTTACCCGTGCTCCTGTGTCCACTCGAATGCGGACTGCCGCCTGCGGAATGTACTCTCGTTCCTCTCTCTCCTCATAGGAAATGATGAGGTGCCCTTCCTCCAGGCTTACCCGCCCGGAACTCCGAGCCATCAAAGGTTCAGCCGCCAGGGCCTTATCCTTAGCCTCGCCCTTAGCTGCATCACGGTCGGCCTGAGCCAAGGGTGCGCCCGCCGTTACCGTATCGCCATCTGCTACCAGCAAGTGGTACCCAGACGGCAACGGGTACTCATCACGGTAGATCTCGGAGCTGACCACCTTTATGTGGCGTCCCTCGTCAGTGTGAAGCACTTCCACCGCCCCATCTATATCAGCTATTTTGGCCTCGCCCTTGGGGGCTCGGGCCTCAAAGAGATCCTCCACCCGTGGCAGACCGCTGGTGATGTCTAAACCTACCACGCCTCCGGTGTGGAACGTGCGCATGGTGAGCTGCGTTCCAGGCTCACCGATACTTTGGGCAGCGATAATACCTACAGCGGTATTGAGAGCGACCAGCCGTCCTCGTGCCAGGTCTCGGCCATAGCAGAACTGGCAGACGCCTCTCCGCGCTGCACAGGTTAACGGGCTGCGTACATGTACTTTATCAATGCCGGCAGCCACAATGCGCCGGGACAATAGTTCATCAATCTCCTGATTGTGCTCTACCAGTATCTCGCCTGTCTTGGGGTCGGCCACAGGGCGGGCTGCCAGCCGCCCTACCAGACGCTCAGCCAACGGTGCCAGGAAACTCTTGTCTTTGTCATCCGCCTGGCTGATCCAGGTGCCAGCGCTGGTGCCACAGTCCTCTTGCAAGACAATCACATCCTGGGACACATCAATGAGGCGGCGGGTGAGGTAGCCGCTGTCTGAAGTTCTCAGAGCAGTATCGGCCAGCCCCTTGCGGGCGCCGTGAGTAGAGATGAAATATTCCAACACACTTAAGCCCTCGCGGAAGCTAGAGCGGATGGGGAATTCAATTATTCTGCCGGAGGGGTCAGCCATCAAGCCACGCATACCGGCCATTTGCCTGATCTGGGCGATATTACCTTTAGCTCCGGAATTGGCCATCAAATAAACACCGCCATAGCGGTCCAACGAGCTGGAGATGGCCTCAGTGATCCTATCGGTGATCTCAGTCCATATCTGCACGGCGCTGGCGTAGCGCTCATCATCTGTGATTAGTCCACGGCGGTACTGGTTCTCGGCCTCAGCGATACGGTGATCAGCCTCTTCCAGGAGCTTTGCCTTGATGGGAGGAACCTCAATGTCGTTCATGGCGATTGTGGTGCCTGACATAGTGGCATAGTGGAAACCAAGCCGCTTCATATTGTCCAGAACCTCGGCCGTCCTGACATTGCCCAGTAGTTTGTAGCACTCAGCCACCAGCCGTTTGAGAGATGCCTTGTCCACTATCTGATTGACAAAGCGCAGTTCGTGAGGCAATATCTCGTTGAAAATAATGCGTCCCACACTGGTCTTGAGGCGCTGGCCTTTTTGCTCGGGATGCCTCACTTCGATCTCAGCTCCGAGGCTAATCTGTCCCAACTCATAGACCAGCCGGGCTTCATCAAAGCTGCTGAAGCGACTACCTTCACCTTTGGCACCAGGCTGGATGATAGTCAAATAATAACACCCCAGCACCATGTCCAGGGTAGGCGTTACCACAGGATCTCCAGAGCTGGGCAGTAGCATGTTATTTACGCTGAGCATCAACTCCCGCGCCTCCTTCACCGCCATTCTAGAGAGGGGCAGATGCACTGCCATCTGGTCGCCGTCAAAGTCTGCGTTAAAGGCTGTGCATACCAGAGGATGAATCTGGATAGCGCTGCCATCCACCAGCACGGGCTCAAAGGCCTGGATGCCCAGACGGTGCAGTGTGGGGGCACGGTTAAGGAACACTGGACGCTCCTTGATCTCCTGTGCCAGGAAATCCCACACCTCTGGCTTAGCTCGCTCCACCATGCGTCGAGCGCTCTTTATGTTATGGGCCAAGCCCTGTTCCACCAGGCGGCGCATGATAAATGGTTTGAACAGCTCCAAAGCCATGCGCTTGGGTAGACCACACTGGCCCAGCTTGAGTTCCGGGCCGGCCACAATGACAGAACGTCCGCTATAGTCCACCCGCTTACCAAGCAGGTTCTGGCGGAAGCGCCCTTGTTTCCCGCGCAGCATATCGGAGAGGGACTTCAGCTTATGCTCACCACCTGTGGATACGGCGCGGCCACGCCGCCCGTTATCAATTAAAGAGTCCACCGCCTCCTGTAACATCCTCTTCTCATTGCGTACAATTATATCAGGCGCTTCCAGCACCAAAAGACGGCGCAGCCGGTTGTTGCGATTGATCACACGGCGATAGAGGTCATTAAGGTCACTAATAGCAAAGCGACCACCATCGAGTTGTACCATAGGCCGCAAGTCAGGGGGCAGCACTGGCAACACAGTAAGAATCATCCATTCCGGCTTGTTACCGCTGCGCCGGAAGGCCTCCACCATTCGCAAGCGTTTGGTGGCTTTCTTGCGCCGTTGCCCTGAACTGATGTGAATCTCGCGAAGCAGCTTACCCCGCTCCTTGTCCAGATCCATTCCCTTAAGGTATTGCAGGATAGCTTCCGCCCCCATGCCAGCGGTGAAAACGTCGCCACACCTGTCCTTTAGTTCCCGATAGCGACTCTCGGAGAGCAACGTCAAGGGACTCAGATGCTCTACCTCTCTGAGCACCGCAGTCAACTCTTCCTGCCGCTTGACCTTTTCCTCGGTTAGCTGGTTCTGCAAGCGGGCTATTTGCTCCAGCACTGCCTGCTGTCGCTGTTTAAGGAGAGTGTCAAACTGCTGGCTCTTCTCCTCACGGCAGCCTTCAAAGTCCGTCTCAACTTGTGAGCGGCCTTCCCCGCTACCTACTTCGGAGAGCTTCTTGGACAGCTCTTCTTCAAGCTGGGCTAGCTCTGCCTGTCCGGTGGCCTCCAGTTGCTGAGTCTCCTCCTCTAGCTGGACTTTGAGCCTCTCTACCTCCTTGGCCACCTCGTCCTGGCGTCTGGACATCTCCTCGGCAGCGTCTTTCCGCCACTGCTCAGCCAAGCTCTGGCAAGCCTCCTGGTTCACCGAAATAACTAAGTATTGAGCGAAGTAAAGGACTCGCTCCATGCCTCGGGGAGAGAGGTCTAGAAGCACCCCCAGACGGCTGGGAATGCCTCTGGAAAACCACATGTGAGCTACAGGGGCAGCCAACTCTATATGCCCCATGCGCTCCCGGCGTACTTTGGAGCGAGCCACTTCAACACCACATTTGTCACAGATTATGCCCTTGTAGCGCATCCGTTTATACTTGCCACAGTAGCACTCAAAATCCTTGGTCGGGCCAAAGATACGCTCGCAAAATAAGCCATCTTTCTCTGGCTTCAAGCTGCGGTAATTGATGGTCTCTGGCTTAGTCACCTCGCCATAAGACCAGCTTCTGATCTGCTCTGGAGAGGCCAGTGAGATGCGTATTGCGTTGAAATCGCTAACTTCAAGCATAGTGTTGGCGCTCCTCAAGGTCAAACTGTAATTTCGGTTTGGGTAATTCTTCCTCCGTCTCCTCCGTTAACAACAGCTGCTCCTCTTCGTTTAGCACCTCCACTGCCAGTCCAAGGCTCTGCAACTCCTTCACTAGCACTTTGAAGGACTCAGGCACCCCAGGCTGGAGCATTTCCTTATTTTTCACTATGGCTTCATAGGTCTTGGCCCGGCCTAGCACGTCGTCCGACTTTACAGTGAGTAATTCCTGGAGATTATAGGCAGCGCCATAAGCCTCCAGCGCCCACACCTCCATCTCACCAAAGCGTTGGCCACCGAACTGGGCCTTGCCTCCCAACGGCTGCTGAGTGATCAGAGAGTATGGGCCGGTAGAGCGAGCATGTATCTTATCTTCCACCAGATGGATAAGCTTCATCATGTAGATGCTGCCCACAGTCACCGGCTGATCAAAGGCTTCCCCGGTGCGCCCATCGTAGAGCATGGTCTTGCCCATGATGGGCGGGGTGAGCTTCTTTTTGCGGTAAGTCTCTTCCACAACCCTATCCAGTTCCTCATCGCTGACACCGTTAATACCTATCTCATCAAGCCACAAACGCAGGCAGACCCGACGTGCCTCCCCAGGATGGTTCTGATCGAAGACTTGCTCCCCGTCGTAACCCTGGGCAGACAACCAGGCCTTGGCCATTTCCACATTGACCGTAGCGGCTTCGTTGGAGCTAGTGGCCACAGCGCCAGCCCGTCGAGCTATCCAGGCTCGGGCCAGGGCAGCCTCTATGTCAAGGCTGGAAGCACCGTCAAAAACAGGGCAGAGCGCCTTATAACCCAGAGCCAAAGCAGCCCAGCCCAGATGGGTCTCCAGCACCTGGCCGATGTTCATGCGTGAAGGGACACCTATGGGGTTAAGAACAATATCCACTGGCCGACCATCGGGCAAATAGGGCATATCTTCTGCAGGGAGTACCCTGGCAACCACTCCCTTGTTGCCATGACGGCCAGCCATCTTGTCGCCCACTGAAATCTTGCGTTTTTGAGCTACCCACACCCGCACCAACCGATTGACCCCGACAGGTAATTCATCTCGATTGACCCCGACAGGTAGTTCATCTTTGTTGTACCGGCGGAATTCCTTGACATCAATAACTGTGCCGCGTTCCCCGTGGGGCACCCTCAGGGAGGTGTCTTTTACCTCACGGGACTTCTCGCCAAAGATAGCCCGCAACAGTTTCTCTTCGGCAGTTAGCTCAGTCTCCCCCTTGGGGGTAATCTTGCCCACCAGGATATCGCCGGCGCTAACTTCAGCGCCGATGCGGATAATGCCCCCCTCATCCAGCTCGCTCAAGCTCTCCTCACCCACGTTGGGTATGTCTCGAGTGATCTCTTCAGGACCCAGCTTAGTATCTCGAGCTTCCACCTCGTGTTTCTCGATGTGGATAGAGGTGAACTTGTCATTCCTGAGCAGTTCCTCGCTGAGGACTATAGCATCCTCGAAATTATAGCCCTCCCAGGTCATAAAGGCACACAGGACATTCTGCCCCAGGGCCAGTTCGCCCTGGTCGGTAGCCGAGCTATCAGCCAACACTTGCTCTTCCGCCACCAGGTCACCCCTATTGACCAGAGGACGCTGGTTGATACAAGTGCCCTGGTTGGTACGCATGAATTTCCGCAGCGGATAAGTCTCCTCAGTGCCGTCATCGCGCTTTATCACTATCTGTTCACCTGTCACCGAGACCACCAGCCCACTGTTTCTGGCGAATTCTACTTGACCGCTATACTTGGCTGCCTGGCGCTCCATACCCGTGCCCACCAGGGGCGCTTCGGGGCGGATCAGGGGCACTGCCTGGCGTTGCATGTTAGATCCCATCAGCGCCCGGTTAGCGTCGTTATGCTCCAGGAACGGGATAAGGGCAGTGGCCACGCTGATTATCTGCTTGGGTGAGACATCCATGAAATCTACTTTATCCGCCGCCTCCTCGTAATAACGGGTGCCTCGCCGCACCTCCACTTTGTCCTCCACAAACTGACCCTGCTCGTCCAGAAGAACGTTGGCCTGGGCGATGGCATCGTTCTCCTCCTGGTCAGCGGAACGGTAGATGATCTCGTCGGAGACGAATGGCACTACCCTGATCTGACGATTTTTCAAGGCCGCCAAACGCTTGAATACCTCATGGGTTAACGGGCGGCCACCCGGGGCTATGAAGCGTCCTTGGGCATCACGCACTGGCTCTGGCAGTGTTCTACCCACCAGCCTGGGGTCATCGCTGGGAAGCTCCCGATATACCCTGCGGTAGGGCGACTCAATGAAGCCGTATTCATTAACACGGCCATAGGTGGCCAGAGAACCGATGAGCCCGATGTTGGGGCCTTCTGGAGTCTCAATGGGGCAGATACGCCCGTAGTGGGAGTGGTGCACATCACGGACATCAAAGCCGGCTCGCTCCCGGGACAGTCCTCCAGGCCCCAGGGCAGAAAGGCGGCGCTTATGAGTCAGCTCAGCCAGAGGATTGGTCTGGTCCATAAACTGCGAAAGCTGAGAGCCACCGAAGAACTCTCTGATGGCCGCCGCCACCGGGCGGATGTTGATCAGGGAACTGGGTGTGGCCGCCTGGGGATCAACAATGCTCATACGCTCCCTGACCACTCTCTCCAGGCGCAACAGCCCAATGCGAAGCTGGTTCTGGATAAGCTCACCTACAGTGCGCACCCGGCGGTTGCCCAGGTGGTCAATGTCATCAACGACATCCTGGCCATTGTTGATCAGGATGAGTCGGCGCACTATTTCAAGCAGGTCAGCTTTGGTAAGTACCCTCTGATCAAGAGGCACATCCAGACCCAGCCGTTTGTTCAATTTATAGCGCCCCACCTTGCCCAAGTCATAGCGCCGGGAATTGAAAAAGAGGTTGGTGATAAGCAGGCGGGCGTTCTCCAAATTAGGTGGATCGCCGGGCCGCAGGCGCTTGTAGATGTCAATGAGGGCTTCAGCCTCGTTCTGCACCGCAGGCTCACGCTCTGCTGTGGTCTTGATATACTGGTGCTCTGGGGTGTCAGCCTCTTCCTTCTGGAAAAGGCCAAAAAGTTGCTCCTCAGTGCCATAGCCCAGGGCACGTAGCAGCGTGGTAATGGGTATCTTGCGCTTACCATCGACCTTTACCGAGATAATATCCTTGTTGCTGGTCTCAAACTCCAGCCAGGCTCCTCGGTCAGGGATCAGCTTGCCAAAAGCCAACTCACGCCCGCTGGCCACATCCTCTTCCACTGTAAAATAGACACCGGGTGAGCGGATTAGCTGGCTCACCACTACTCGCTCAGCACCGTTGATAATGAAAGTACCCTTATCAGTCATCTCAGGGAAGTCACCGAAGAACAAGCGCTGCTCTATTGGCTCAGGCTTTTCCTTGCCCGCCAGCCGCACTGTGACAAACAATGGCCAGCTATAGGTCATGTCCCGCCGCCGGCACTCTTCTTCACGCTGCCGGCGCTTCTCTTCAGACTCAGGCTGTTCAAACTTGTAGTCCAAAAAGGAAAGCTCCAAGCGGCTGCCACTGAAGTCACGAATAGGCGATATCTCCCGGAAAAGTCCCCAAAGGCCCCCTTCCTTGAAGCGGCGGAAGGAATTGGTCTGAACTTCTATGAGGTTGGGCACCTCGACTTGAGGCAAGCGGGCGTAGGATTTTCTGACTCTGGATACAGATTTCTTCGTGGTGGGTGGCATAGTAGAAACCATTGTTTACAGCACTCCTCAAGCAAAACAGTTCTACCGCACTTAGGGGGTTATTAGCGGCTATTCAGGATTCGCTCCATTTGCGGGGAAAATAGCACTGCATACTAAAAGGCATAATCGCAAACATTTATGATACCATATGATTCCGATGTTGTCAAGAGTTTCCACAGGGAATTTTAGTAGATTTTCAAAAATTCGGGTGGTTGACAGCGTGCTAGAAAATAGCCTATGCTTAATGAGCATCAAAACCGCCGATGAGATTTGAGAACCAAACACCCTGAGGAAAAGTAGAGATGAAAATCAAAACATGGCTGATAACAGTGGCTATGATTTTGGCTGTTTTGGCGACTGCCTGCGGCGGGAACAAGTCGACACCCAGTCCCACTACCCCGACCGCTACAGCCACACCTACAGCATCTCCATCACCAACGCCTACCGTCAAGCCTGCGGCCGAAAAAACACTAACCCTGGGAGCTGTCCCGAGCACTTCCAGCGCCTACCCTTTCTTTGTCAGCCTGGGGCAGGTTATTAACGAAGCCATTCCTGAAGTTGCCTTTGTTGTTAAAGACAGCATTGGCAGCGAGTCAGTTATGAATGGCCTTATCAACAAGGACTACGCTTTCGGCCAGTCCCTGGCCAGCGTTGAGTTTGTGGCCTACTCTGGCATTGCCCCCTCGGAAACCAAACAGACTGACCTGCGACGGCTTTTCTCCTGGTCCACCCAAATACTGACCATCACCGTCACTGAGGCCAGTGGCATCCAGACGATAGCCGACCTCAACGGCAAGAAACTCAGAGTGGAACTCGGAGGCACCTGGCCAGAGTCCACTACTAAGCAAATTCTGGGGGCACTAGAGGTTAACCCTGAATACCAGCCAGGCTCTCTCACTAATGTTACCGCCGACATGAAAGGCGGAAGCATTGATGGCTTCGTAAAATACGTCCAGCCTGGCTCCCCGGATGCTTCCATTACTGATGTGCAGAGCGCTACACCGGTCAGGTTACTAAGCTTTACCCCAGAGGACATCCAGAAGATTACCGCCAAGTATCCCTCTTTAACCACCGGCAAGATAAAATCCGGCGTCTACCAGAACGTGGATGAAATCAACTCATTCACCGTAGTGGCCACGGTAGCCACCTTCAAGGACTATCTCTCGGGGGAAGAGGCTTACAAGATTGTCAAGGCTGTCTGGGAAGGCAAGAATATCCTCGGCGCTGCCTATGCCCCATTTAAGGGCTACAACCTGCCTGAGGAGACCATCGCCACCTCTTTGATCCCCCTGCATGCTGGAGCGTACAAGTATTTCAAAGAACTCGGCTTGGCTGTTCCCGACTCTCTTATCCCGCCAGAAGCAACACCGTGAACTATTGCGCTTTATTTCTGCAACCAGGCACCAGCTAACCATCGCTAATGGCGTTCTCGATCAGCTCCACTCGGCTGGGTCTGCCCTGACGATCCATGTCAATAGCCACGACGTCTATCCGCCACTGGCTGGGCAGGCCTTCGTGTGACTGAAGGTAGGTCTGGGCCAGCACCACCAGCCTTTGCCCTTTGGCCAGCGTGACCGATTCCTCAGGGGTGCCCAGATTGGGGGTAGTCCTGGTGCGCACCTCTACAAAGACCAGGCAATCCCCTTGCCGGGCTACAATGTCAATCTCCCCTTCGCGGCAGCGAAAATTCTGCTCCAGGATAGTGAAACCGCGCTTGGTCAAAAAGTCAAGGGCTATTTTCTCACCCAAAGCGCCTAGTTCCCGGCGACTTAAAGGCATAATTACTCCTCGGCTCATTTTAACATGACCTTGTCAGTTTACCAAAAAGCCTAGTTCTTGGGGCTGTTGACCTACCTCTTTTCATGTCATTCCGAGACCTAGGAGCGTAACGCAGTGAAGCGAAGAGACCGTGGGAATCCCAACGAGTGAAGTGTAAGACCGCTAGAGGACATAGTGTCTGAGATTGCCACGCCCGCCTACGGCGGTTTCGCAATGACACAGTAGGACAGCACGTGATGCAAATCTATGGATCGGTGACCCTCTGGCGCACTTAACATTTCAAGCCCGCTTGGGTATAATGCGAGGTGACTTTGTCCCAGGAGAAAATTATGATACGAAGCTTTGATGGCAAAACCCCCAGGGTGGCCCCCTCAGCCTTCGTCAGCGAGTTTGCCTATGTGGTGGGCGATGTGGAGATTGGAGAAGACTCCAGCGTCTGGCCGGGAGCGGTGTTACGGGGAGACCTTGCCCCTATTCGCATCGGCAAGGGCACTCAGATCGAGGACGGTTGCATAGTTCATACAGGAACGCCAATGACAATTGGCGACCACGTGCACTTCGGCCACAGCGTTGTGATACACTGCCGCCGCATCGGCAACAACGTCCTGGTAGGTAACAACGCCACACTGCTGGATGACGCAGAGATCGGTGATGGCTGCTTTATTGCAGCCGGTGCTCTGGTTCAGGCGAATGCCAAGATACCTGACCGCTCCTTTGTGGTAGGTGTGCCAGGCAAGATCAAGGGAGAGCCTCCGGCGAAGCTGATGGCTGGTTTGGATAAAGGCGTAAACGTCTATACACAGTTGGCCAGGAGATATAAGGAACAGGGGCTGTAACGCTGGTTTGGAGACCGCTGAAAAAGCCCCTTGCAATCTGAGTTACAAAGAGGAAAGACATAGTGAAAGTAGAAGAGGTAGCCGATAAGATCTATTGGTTCAAAACGACGCTACCCGCAGTGAGTATCCCCTTCGCAGTATATCTCATCCGAGAGTCGGAGGGGGTTTTGATCGAACCCGGGCCGTCTGTCATCATTCCTTCTATTCAGGAGGCGATGGAATACCTGGGGATGCGGAATTTGGACTACATCATTCCCACCCACATCCACGTGGACAATGGGGGAGGTGCAGGAAGCCTGGCTCAGCTTTTCCCCCACGCTAAAGTGGTGATTCATCCCCATGGGGCAAAACACCTGGTTGACCCATCCAAGCTTATTGAGGGTACCAAAATGGTCTGGGGTAATAACTTTGCCTCATACCTTGGGCCTATAGCCCCCGTACCAGAATCCCAATTAAAGATTACAGCGGATGGGGAGATAATCTCGGTTGGTGACAGGGAGCTGCAGATTCTGTATGCGCCGGGCCACGCACCTCACCAGATAGCCATCTTTGACCGAAGCGTGGGAGGCCTTTTCTGCGGTGAAGCGCTTGGTGGGGCGACCAAGCATCAGATGCCTGCCGTTGCCCCGCCGAGCTTCGATCTTGAAGTCTATGTGGCCACTATAGAAAAGCTTAGACAACTGGGGGCCCGGCTGCTTTTCTACTCACATGGTGGAGCATGGGAGAAGCCGGAGAGGCTGATTTCAACAGCCGCAGAAAAAGCTCGCATGTATGGCGATATGATTCTCAATGCCCTCAGGCAAGGCCAAAAGCCTGAGGATATCAGCCGCAGCATCGGCGATTACATTATGGATCGCTTTGGCGCAAGGATAGCGGGGATGGATCTGCAGACAACCGTAGATGGATATGCCATCTACTTCAAGAGGAAGGGGTTGGTGTGAGGTTGACAAGTGTGGTATAAATATGGTTGGAGACTGGTTGGGGTATGGTGTCGCTTCGAGGCTGCTCCGCTAGCAGATGTAAGTGAACGAGGAGGTATGCGATGACTCAAGGACAGGCGAGCTACCCACTCTCTCTCAAGGGGGAGCTTACCGAGCCGCTATCTCGGTGGCTGTGGCTGGTCAAGTGGTTCCTGCTCATTCCGCATTTTATCGTCCTGATATTCTTATGGCTGGCTTTTGTGGTGATGTGGCTCATATCCCTCTTCGCTATCCTGTTCACCGGCAAATATCCCCGTGGCCTTTTTGACTTCAACGTAGGCGTGCTCCGCTGGACATGGCGAGTTAGCTTTTACAGCTACGGAGCACTGGGCACAGACAAATACCCACCATTTACCCTTAAAGCCGGAAATTACCCCGCCGACCTGGAGGTAGCCTACCCGGAGAAGCTATCCCAGGGGCTGGTGCTGGTCAAATGGTGGCTGTTGGCTATCCCTCAATACATAGTGGTTTGTATCTTCCAGGGAGGCTTGGGATTCCGCTATGGAGGGCTAGTCTGTGTCTTAGCTTTGTTTGCCGCTGTGGTGCTGCTTTTTAAAGGCAAATATCCCAGGGACAATTTTGATTTTATCATGGGTATGAACCGTTGGAGCTATCGAGTGGCCGCCTACGCCGCTTTGACGACAGACCAATATCCACCATTCCGCCTGGCAGACTAGGACTGGCTGTGTAAATCAGCGTAACAACGTGGGTTCTTCATCCTTATTTGAAGGATGAAGAACCCCTATTTCTGCAACTAGGCACTAGGGCTACAAGAGATATTGCCTTAATTTGGGTTTTTGCCCCACTACCCAAAGCTGACGGCTCTTGACAAGGAAAAACATAATTGCTATTCTTATTATGAGCATATGCTCATAACTCAGGAGGGGGAAATGTCCAGACCGCCAAAATGCCGACGAGTTGCTTTTGCACCAGGTGTAACCTATTTCAAACCAGCGGGTATACCACTTAGGTCTCTTGAGGAGATTCAGCTCTCTGTGGAGGAGATAGAAGCCATACGACTTAAGGACATAGAAGGGCTGGAACAGGAGCAAGGTGCTGAAAATATGAATATCTCCCGGCCTACCTTTCAGAGAGTGCTAACTTCGGCACGGCAAAAGATAGCCGATGCTCTCCTAAATGGCAAGGCGATAAGGATTGGGGGCGGAAATTTCGAGATGTCTCCGTTATGCTACAGGTGCGCCGTTGGTCATGAGTGGGAGGTACCTTATATCACCATTAGCACACCTCCGCAGTCATGCCCAACCTGTAACACATCAGACGTCGTGCTAATTCAACCTCCTAGCATGGTATGGGGGCGAGGTGGTGGCCGATGCTGGCAGGGGAGAAGGGGCTGCAAAAGAAATTTAATCTAGCTCAATAAGAAATATCTCATAAGGAGGTAAGAAAATGGTGTACGGATTTGGCAGAGGCCTGAACCGTGGAGGAGGTGCGGGATTGGGTTTCCGAGGAAACTCTCCGCCCTGGCCTTATGTTGGCAGGGGAAGAGGAGGACTGCCTAGGTGCGGGTACCCTGGGGTCTTTACGGCTAATCCCTCTTTTTATCCTGGTCAAGGGGCAACACAATACACCCCGAGGATGACCAGGGAGCAAGAATTGAGTTGCCTGAAGAAAGAAGCAAACGCTGTAAGAACGCATCTGGAGGATGTCGAGGCCAGAATCAAAGAGATTGAGATAAAGTAAGAATAGACCAATATCATCGTATGTTGGGGGTGGGTTGTTGTGCTCCTTACACATGACCCACCCAGAGGAAGGTAGGTAAACCATGAAAATCGCGATTTCGGCAACTGGTAACAGCCTGGAATCTGATGTGGACCCGCGTTTTGGCCGGTGTCAATACTTCATCATCGTTGATCCGGAAACCATGGTGTTTGAAGCTGTTGATAATAGCAATAACTCAACTTCAGGTGGAGCTGGTATTGCAACTGCCCAGATGATTCTAGGTAAAAACGTCGAGGCGGTTATCACAGGTAACTGTGGTCCCAATGCACACCAGGTGCTATCAGCAGCCAAGGTAAAAGTCATAACCGGGGTAGCTGGTAGTGTGCGTGACGCTATTCAGGGCTACAAATCAGGCAAATTCCAAGCCAATTCCCAGCCCAATGTTATCGCGCACTTTGGTATGGGTAGGGGAAGAGGACAGTGAAGGTTCATGGGTAGAATGTAAAAATATTTTTCTGAGGTGATAGATATGCCTAGAGGAGATGGCACAGGGCCACCGACTGGACGAGGGCAGAGGGGTGGCCGCATGAGAGGCAACCAACCCGGGTCTGGTCCCGGTGGTAGCTGCGTCTGTCCCAGTTGTGGGGAAAAAGTGCCCCACAAGCAGGGAGTACCTTGTTACAATGTGAAATGTCCCAAGTGCGGTACTGGGATGATAAGAGAATAGGGATGACTACTATAAAGTTTGAGGAGAGCATCAGATGACATCTCCAGAGTCACTAAAGAGGCTAGCCCCGAAGCATGTCGACATGGAGAGGGCAAGGAAGTCCCTGCGTGAGGAGTTGGAAGCGATTGACTTCTATCAAGAAAGAATTGATGCCACCCAGGATACCTCCCTGAAGCAACTCTTTGGGCACAACATGAACGAGGAAAAGGAACATGTTGCTATGCTTATGGAGTGGATCAGGAAGAACGATCCGGTGCTGGATAAAGCGTTCCAAGAGCATGACTAGAAGTCGTTAAGATGGAGAATTTGGAGTACGAATGATCATATCCGTAGCCAGTGGCAAAGGTGGTACCGGTAAAACGCTGGTGGCTACCAGTCTGGCCCTATCCCTGTGGGAAGGCGTGCAGCTTTTGGACTGCGATGTGGAGGAGCCGAATGCTCATATTCTGCTTAAGCCTACCATTATCAGGAGCCAGCCGGTATGCATCCCCGTCCCCAAGGTGGACGAAAAGAAATGCACCCACTGTGGTAAGTGCGCTGAGGTCTGCGCTTACCATGCCATCGTAGTCCTTGAGCAAAGCGTGCTTGTCTTTCCTGAGCTCTGCCATGGCTGTGGTGCTTGCTCCTATCTCTGTCCGGAGAAGGTCATAACAGAGCAAGGCAGAGAGATAGGCACAGTTGAGGCTGGCTATTCCGGAGAGATCGAATTTGTCCAGGGGAAGCTCGCTATCGGCGAGGCCATGGCTCCGCCTGTGATTCGCCAGGTAAAACAAAACATCAACCTGGCAAAGACAGTAATCATTGACGTTCCACCTGGAACCTCTTGTCCCGTTGTTGAATCAATCAAGGGCAGCGATTTCTGTCTTCTAGTAACCGAGCCGACACCATTCGGTGCCAACGACCTGTCACTAATGGTGGAAGTGACAAGGAAGCTTAGCATACCCTGTGGCGTATTATTAAACCGAGTGGGAGTAGGAGACAGCGGGGTCGAGGATTACTGCTTTAACCAGAACATCCCCATCCTTTTGAAGATACCTTTAGATAGGGAAATCGCCCGACTGTACTCAAGAGGTATTGCCTTGGTGAGTGGTATGCCCCAGTGGCAGAGTGCTTTTGTCGGTCTTTTTCAGCGCATCGCGCAATCAGTGTTGATGGGTATGCAAATAAGATGAAGGAACTTGTTGTGTTGAGTGGCAAGGGTGGGACTGGGAAGACTACGATTGTAGCTTCTTTTGCTGCCATGGGTAAGAACAAGGCCATGGTGGACTGCGATGTAGACGCTGCTGACCTTTACCTGCTCCTAAAACCCCAGATGAAGGAAACTCAGGAATTCTGGAGCGGGCAGAAAGCGTATATCGAGCCGGATAAGTGTACCCGCTGTGGTCTTTGTCAGGAGGTCTGCCGTTTTAAGGCAATAGAGGATTATATAGTAGACCGTGTCTCCTGCGAAGGATGTGGTTTTTGCTCGCACATTTGCCCGGAGAATGCTATTACTATGAGGGGAAACCTCTCCGGACAGTGGTTTGTCTCCAATACCAAATATGGGCCTCTGGTTCATGCTAAGCTGGGTATTGCCCAGGAGAACTCGGGCAGGCTGGTTGCAGTGGTCAGGCAAAGTGCCAGGCTTATTGCAGAAAAAGAGGGGCTTGATTTTATCTTGAGCGATGGGCCACCGGGTATAGGCTGCCCGGTGATCTCTTCCCTGTCCGGAGTCGACTTGGCTCTTTTAGTAACCGAGCCCACACTTTCAGGGATGCACGACCTGGATAGAGTGCTGGGGGTCTGCCGCCACTTCGGCGTCCCGGCCCTGGTGTGCATCAACAAGTATGATCTGAATGAAGAAAACACCCTTCTGATTGAAAGAAATTGCCAAGAGCTAGGAATAGAGGTAGCTTCTAAAATTCCCTTTGACAATGTGGTCACCGAGGCTCTAATTCAGGGATTGCCAGTGGTGGAGTATTCAAAAGGCGGAGTTAGCAAAACCATAGAGATGCTGTGGCAGGCAGTTTCTCAAAAGTGGAACGGTGAAAGGAGAAAATCCAGTGAATGACGCAAGGGTAGTTATCATCGGTGGTAGCGCTGCAGGTGTAGAGGCAGCTATTGCCATCCAAAAGTACCACAAGGTGGGCAAGGTCACCGTCATCCGCAAAGAAGAAAAGGTGTTGGTTCCCTGTGGTATTCCTTACATTTATGGCACCTTGGGTGCTGTAGAAAAAAATCTAATGCCAGACGCTCTGCTGGGAAGTGTCGAACTAGTGATAGACGAAGCCACTTTCATAGATAGGAAGTCCCGGGTAGTCACTACGGCAAATGGTAAAACTGTAGCCTACGACAAACTGATAATGGCAACTGGCTCCATCCCCATAATACCGCGAATCCCTGGTGTAAACAAAAAGAATGTTTTTCCCATCTGGAAGGATGCCAAATACCTTGAGGAGCTAGATAAAGCCTTGAATCTAGCCAAGAATGTGGTAGTGATCGGGGGCGGTTTTATCGGCGTTGAATTTGCCGACGAGTGTCGCAAAAAAGGATTGGATGTCACAATAGTGGAGATGCTATCACATTGTCTCCTTCTTGCCTGTGATGAGGAGTACTCTATTATGGGTGAAGACATCCTCGAAGACAGGGGTGTGAATATCCTTACTGGGAGCGCGGCGCAGTCCATCGGAGGTGCTGAAAAGGCAGAGTATGTCGAGCTTTCGGATGGCAAGCGGTTAGAAGCAGATGTAGTTATCCTGGGTATAGGTGTAGCACCCAATACAGATCTGGCTCAGAGGGTGGGACTGGAACTTGGCGAACTGAAAGGGGTAAAGGTAGACGAGTATATGAGAACCAGTGACCCCAACATTTTGGCTGCTGGAGATTGTGCTGAGAAGACTTCCTTTTTTACGGGCAAGCCAAGTGGGTTACGACTGGCCTCCATAGCAGTGAGAGAGGCCAGATTGGCTGCCATCAACCTCTTTGAAGCACGTCGAAGAAACGAGGGTACCATAGGTGTTTTTGCCACTGCCATCGGCGATTCAGGCATCGGAGTCGCTGGACTAACCGAAAGGGAGGCGTTACAAGAAGGCTTTGACATTGTTGTAGGACAGGCAATTGCTGTAGACAAGCACCCTGGAGGTATGCCTGGCGCCAGGCAGTTACGGGTCAGACTCATCTTCGATAGAAAATCAGGCAGACTGCTAGGTGGCGAGGCCTGTGGTGGTGTGACCACTGGCGAAGTGGCCAACATGATTGCTATGGCTGTAGTCAACAGAATGACAGCTGGCCAGATGGTAACTATGCAGATAGGCACTCATCCCGCCCTAACTGCCTCGCCCATAGTTTATCAGCTGGTAAACGCTGCTGAAGCAGCCATGGTCAAGTTCGGATAGGGAACATCTGTAGCCCTGGACTGCAACAAGGAGGAAAGAACCATGCCAATCTATGAATTCAAGTGCAGGGAATGTGACAAGGTATGGGAGATGTTGTTGCGAACCGTGGATAATCGCGAAATACGCTGTCCCAGTTGTGGCAACGCTAGTATGGAGAGACTCGTTTCAGCGTCGCATGTGATTAAAACGAGTTCCTCATCCCCTGGCACCACCTGTTGTGGCAGAGCAGAGCGCTGTGACACGCCATCCTGCTCCACAGGGGAGAGTTGCCATAGAGGATAAAGAAATGGAACCAGAAGCCGTGGAACCAATCAACCTTGACCCAAGATATTCAACCAGAGAAATACCAGGCAAATGTATCAAATGCCTTGCTGAGCAGGAACTTGATAAGTGTCTGATGGAACTTCTAAGGGGGGACGGGGTTCATAAAGAGACAGAGCAAAGGTTTGAAATGCTGTTGTCATTCCTGAAGTCCCCTGAGTCGCAAAAGCTACGCAATGAAGCGGAAAGGTTTCTGGCAGAGGGGAAACATGTAAGGCTTAAAATATGCTCGCAAGAGGGGAAAACAAAATATGAACTTGAGATAGATTAGCAATATAGTGAGTAATATGTTATAAGGAGGATTTACATGAGATACGCGGTACCAGTAACTGGAGGCGTTTTATCGCCCCACTTCGGCCATTGTGAACACTTTGCCTTGATTGACGTTGATGAAATGAGTAAGAAGATTGTGAAAAAGGAACTTGTCCCCTCACCGGTACATGAGCCTGGGCTTCTTCCGAAATGGCTAGCTAAGCAAAAGGTATCAGTAGTACTTGCCGGTGGCATGGGCTCCCGTGCCCAGGAGCTTTTCCAGCAAAACCAGATTAGGGTTGTTGTCGGGGTCATGGAAAGCGATCCAGAAAAAGCAGTTTTAAGCCACCTTAATGGTTTGCTGACCACCGGAGGTAATGTTTGTGACCATTAGGCGAAAGTTAGACGGAGGAATATAACCAATGGCAACCAAAGAACAGATAATGGAAAGCCTAGAATCAGTACTGGTGCCTGCGGTTAGGCGCAGCTTAGTGGGCTTAAATATCATCCGCGAGATTGCCGTGACTGATGGTAAAGTTAGAATCAATCTGGCTTCATCTGCATTAGACGTCGACACGCAAAACTGGATCAAGATAAAAACTAAGGAAGCCACGGAAAAACTGTCCGGAATCACTGAAGTAGAGGTAAACTTCATTGAAGCCAGCCTCAAAGACTTAAACGAAATCTCAAGTGTGATTGCTGTGATGAGTGGCAAAGGCGGGGTAGGCAAGTCTCTGGTGACCTCCCTCCTGGCGGTAGCACTCGCTCGCCAGGGTAAGGAGGTGGGCATTCTCGATGCTGACATCACAGGCCCCAGCATTCCCAAGATGTTTGGCATGGGCAATGCTCGCCCCAAAGGAAACGAGTCCGGTCTTCTTCCTGTACTTTCCAGGTCAGGCATTACTATCATGTCCCTTAACCTACTTCTTGCGCATGAGGACGACGCTGTTATCTGGCGCGGGCCCCTTATCGGTAAAACCATCACCCAGTTCTGGGAGGAGGTGCTCTGGGGCAAACTGGACTATCTGCTGGTGGACCTGCCACCTGGGACTGCCGATGCGTCCCTGACCGTCATGCAGTCACTTCCCTTGTCCGGTGTGGTTATCGTCTTCAGCCCCCAGGAGTTGGCAGCTATGGTGGTGAGAAAATCAGTGCAGATGACCCAGAAGATGAACGTCCCCATCCTTGGCGTCGTGGAGAATATGAGCTATCTGGTGCTGCCTGACACAGGCAAGAAGCTGGAGATCTTTGGTAAAAGCAAGGCGGAGGAGATGGTAAAAGCGGCTGGAGCACCTCTACTAGCACAGATCCCTATGGATCCAGAGTTAGCACAGCGCTGTGACAAGGGCGAGATAGAAATCTATGACTCGGAAGCCCTCAGCGCCTTAGCCCAGAACTTTGCCCAGGTGCTATCCGCCAGACTCGAGGAGCATGGCAAATCTATGCCTGAAGAACGAAAGCCATAACCTCCATGCATCTCTGCCAGGATCACGTCGGGCTACTCAGGGACCTAGTGCAGGGTATCGTATAGGCTATTGCATGCCGATCATGTCAAGGAGGAGAGGATGCAAATTCAAATCACTACTTTGAGTGAAAATACCGCTAACTATGGCTTCCTGGCAGAATGGGGCCTCAGCATTCTAGTTGGGGTGGATGGGATGAGAATTCTTGTGGACACTGGTCTGAGCTTCTCGGCGGTGCACAATGCTCAGTTGATGGGCATTGACCTCTCTACAATTGACAAGATAGTACTCAGCCACGGCCACGTTGACCATACAGGGGGACTGCGTGAGGTATTAAGGAGAAGCAGTCCGGTGGAGATAGTCGCTCACCCGGACGTATGGGGCGCCGAGTATGCACGGCGTGATAAGGAAAAGATGCAATACGTAGGTATACCCTTCTCCAGAGAGGACCTGGAGAGTTTTGGGGCACATTTCAATCTGAGTAAGGAACCAATTCATATCACTGACCGAGTACTGACCACCGGTGAGATCCCGATGACATCAGACTATGAGAAAATTGACGAAATCCTCTTTGTCAAAGAAAATGGTACTTTCCGGCCAGACAAATTGGCCGATGACTTAGCCCTGGTCATTGATACCAATTTCGGCCTGGTTGTGATTTTAGGCTGTGCTCATCGTGGGATAGTCAATACTCTACGCCATGCACAGAAGCTAACGGGGAAAGAACTGATCTATGCTGTCATCGGAGGTACTCACCTGTTGCGAAGCTCGACAGAACGGGTGGAGCAGACGATAATCGACCTTAAAGACATGGGAGTCCAGAGGCTGGGCGTATCCCACTGCACCGGGTTTGCGGCTTCAGCCCGACTGGCTCAGGAGTTTGGGGATGCTTTCTTTCTTAACAATGCTGGTACCTGCCTCACATTGCCATAACCAGCGTGCTTTATCATGTTGGGGCAAGAAGGATGCCGGTCAGACGCTGTTACGCATAGCCACTGAAGTGCTGCCGACGACAGTGGCTCCAGAAAAAAGGAGGCCCACCTGCCCGGAGAATCGACGGATCGGGGTGTGACCTATTTCACTTGACATAGAGGGCCTTAGATTGTAAAATATTAACGGCATTGTGAAATCTGCAACAAATCCTCAGAAAGGCAGTGTATAACCATGGCAGATAAGAAGAGTATCGACCCCGCTACCCTAGATATGATAGCACACGCCAAGGCTAAAGGCATCAGCACCGCTTTTGAAAGGGCTGAGACCTTGAAGCCCTGCCCCATCGGCCATGAAGGTGGCTGCTGTAAGCACTGTTTTATGGGGCCTTGCCGCGTAGTGGGCAAAACCACCATGGGCATCTGCGGGGCCACACGAGACACTATCACCGCCCGCAACCTGGCCCGGGCTATCGCTGCTGGAGCAGCCTCACACAGCGACCATGGACGCAACATGGCGCTGAGCCTCATAGCTGTGGCTGAGGGCAAAGCGCCTGGCTTCACCATCAAGGACGAGAAAAAGCTACACCGTGTAGCCAAGCTTCTGGGTGTAGAGATTGGCGAGCGTACCAAAGAAGAAATAGCCCTGGACATAGGCAAAGTAGCTCTAAATGAGTTCGGCCGCCAGGAGGGCGAGCTTATCTATGTCAGCCGTGCCCCGCTCAAGCGTCAGCAGATATGGCGCAACCTGGGCATCGCCCCGCGGGGAATAGACCGCGAAGTATCGGAGATGATGCACCGCACCCACATGGGCGCTGACCAGGATGCTGAGCACCTGTTACTTCAGGGTATGCGTTGCGCTCTGGGTGATGGCTGGGGTGGTTCCATGCTGGCCACTGACATCGGCGACATTCTCTTTGGCACCCCTACCCCGGTAGCCTCCCAGTCTAACTTTGGCGTTATCCGCGAGGACGAGGTCAATGTGGCCATTAACGGTCACGAACCTACCATGGCTGAGACCCTGGTGGCTCTGTCTCAAGACCCGGAGATGATTGCCTACGCCAAGTCCAAAGGGGCCAAGGGCATAAACCTGGTGGGTATGTGCTGCAGCGGCAACGAGCTACTTGCCCGCCACGGCGTGCCAATCGTGGGTAACCTGACCCAAACCGACCTGGCCATCACCACAGGGGCACTGGAAGCGGTGGTGGTGGACTACCAGTGCATCATGCAGGGTCTGCAACTGGTCTCCGAGAGCTACCACACTAAAGTTATTACCACCTCGCCCAAGGTCAAGATCAAGGGCGCTATGCACATAGAGTTTGATGAGCATCGCGCCATTGAGATAGGCAAGCTCATTATGCGCACTGCTATAGACAACTTCACTAATCGCAAAGAGGTCTATATCCCAGATGTAGTGAACAACCTGATAGCAGGCTTCTCTCATGAGTATATCGCCTATATGCAAGGCGGAACCTATCGGGAGTCCTTCCGACCTCTTAACGACGCAGTGATGCAGGGGCGTATTCGCGGAGCGGCTGGCGTGGCAGGCTGCAACAACGTGTGGACGGCTCATGACGAGGCCCATATCAATATCATCAAGGAACTCATCAAGAACGATGTGGTTGTGGTCACCACGGGCTGCGATGCAGTGGCCTGCGCCAAGTATGGCCTGCTCACCGGAGAGGTGATGGATTACGCTGGCCCCGGCCTGCGGGAGGTGTGCAACACAATAGGCGTCCCGCCAGTGCTGCATCTGGGCTCCTGCGTGGACAACTCCCGCATCCTGACTATACTCACTCAGATGGCCACTGAAGGCGGGCTGGGCGAAGATATCTCTGATCTGCCTGCGTTCGGCGTAGCTCCTGAGTGGATGTCCGAAAAGGCCCTCACTATCGGTACTTACTTCGCAGCCTCAGGCGTTTACACTATCTTTGGCGTTGGCTCGCCTGTTGCCTCCAGCCCGGATGTGGTCAAACTAATGACCAAGGGTTGGGAGGAGAAGGTAGGCGGCCAGTTGGAGTTTGAGTCAGACTGGCGCAAGATAGTGGAGAAGGGTCTGGCCCACATTGATGCCAAACGAAAGGCGCTTAAGCTAGACGCTTATGACCCCAAGCGCTATGCCAAGAGCGAAACTTATCTGCCCGGTGATGTCTATGCCTTTGCGGAGTTTGCCAAGGGAAGCCGCACCCGGCCTAAGTAAGGACAAGTTCTGAAGTTGAACAAATTCCCCGCCTCAAAGGCGGGGAATTTGTTTTTTTGCTATCACCTGGGACATCCGGATGTAAAAACTGGCAGCCGATATACTGTGCCCCGACCGGATGAGTCATCTGTCTGCCTTGTGGATGCGGCACCGTGCCAGGGGTCGTTTGGCCTCACCGTGCCAGGCCAGTCATGATGGCAGCGCTGAGCAGGGGAATAGCCAGGTTGTCGTTGACCGGAAGAGGCAGTAGCTCAACTATGGCCGCCGAGAGCGCGCCCAGTATAAGCACCACCAGGCTGATGTCTAGGGCAGCGTATTTGAATATCAGGCCGACCACCAGGCTGAAGATAAAGAAAGCTGCTGTACCCTCCAGGCTCTTGTTCAGAAGCTTGTGTCGGCCCCACCTTTCTCCCACCATACCGGCAATGGCATCGCCAGCACCCAGGAATATCAGTCCTGCCACAGCTATATCGCGGTCAAAGAGGAGCAGTGTCAGCAGGCTGCCTACCAGCACATAGGTGCTCGCATTCAGTCCAGTGGTCTCCTGCTGACGCATCAGACAACTGAAGAGCTGGACGAACAAGCGGTTGACCACAGGCCAGGTCAGTCGGATTACATCAACCAGGAGAAAAGCGGTGGCCAGCGACAGCAAGAGCCAGAGGAACAGGTCTCTGGAGATAACCAGGGCCAGTATGGCCAGGACAAGACAGCCTACCAGGTGAAATAGCCTTCGCCCCATACCATCACCATGGAAACGGTTTTTCAACGATACCTATCTGTGTCTTTATAATAGCAGAATGTCAGGCGGCTGTCGCTCTCCAAAAAACAGCGATTGGGTTTTGGATAGAACTCCTCCGAAAATAGGTCTTTCAACCCCCCTGCCCCCCCATTCTTGGGGGGATATTGGAGGGGGATGGGGGACACCCCCAAACCCCCGCCATCCGCCTCAGGCGGACACCCCTTGTGGAATCCCCATTTTCATGCTTCATGGTGCTGGTGGCAACCCCAGCATGGCGGATTCCTCCGGGAATTGCTCTTTCAGCCCCCTGTTCACCATTCTTGGGGGAGGTAAGGGCAATTCATGAATTGCCCCTACGGGGGCACCCCTCCCATCTGCCTATGGCGGACCGCCAATCCGCCTCAGGCGGGTGACAATAAAACGTTCAATCGCTGACTTTGGGCTATCCGAAAGCCTTTACTTAGCAGCAATACTGGTATAGAATGTCAACTAAACAACTATGATCACACGATTAGGCAATTTTGCTGCCAGACATGCCATCTGGATAGTGTTGGGCTGGATTGCCCTGGCCTTGAGCATCTCCCTCACTGCACCTTCCCTTTCCAAAGTAGGTGTCACCGAGGAAAGCCAGTTCTTACCCCACGGCGCTGAGTCGGTTGTGGCAAGAGACATTCTGCGTGACAAGTTCCCCGGAGCGGTGCCGAAAGGCAGCGCTATCCTGGTGCTCTACAATCCCCAGGGGTGGTATCAGCAGGGTGAGCTTGATCCACAATATTCAGGATATATCGAGGGACTTACTCAGTGGCTAGACCCCCAGACAGGCCAGGCCCCCGAGGTGGTGAGGCAGGTTGTAAGCAAGGTTATCTCTCCGACTGACCCTGACCACCCGGAACTCAAGGATTATCTGGTCAGCCCTGATAACACCACTATGCTTATAAGGTTGGAGTTTTCAGTATCCTCCTTTGATGGGAAAGCTGGCCATGCAATAGATGCCATACGTCAACATCTGGCCAATCATCCTCAGGGACTGGAAGCCTATGCCACGGGAGAAGCGCCTATCGCCACTGACATACTTAATTCGGTGCAGCAAAGCGTTGATCGCATCACCATAGTCACCATCATTCTGGTCATTGTTCTGCTGCTTTTCATATACCGCTCGCCACTGGCCTCGCTGGTGCCTCTTATGACCATAGGTCTGAGCTTCTTAATAGCCAGGGGAGTGCTGGGTTTCATGGCCGAGGGCGGACTCAAAATCTCTACTTTGGTAGAGGCTTACATGGTGGTGGTGATATTCGGCGTAGGCACTGATTATTGCCTGTTCATCATATCACGCTTCCGTGAAGAGCTTGTCCAGGACGACTCAGGCCCCCGGGCTACGTTGAGCACGATGACCAGGATGGGGCCGGTGATCGCTGCCAGTGCCACCACTGTGATTATCGGATTTTTGGCCTTGATGATATCTCACTTTGGTATGGACAAGACCCTGGGCCCTTCGATAGCCATAGGAGTGGCCATCACCCTGGTCGCTGGCTTGACCCTGGTGCCAGCTCTGATGACTATTTTGGGCCGCAGGCTCTTCTGGCCAGGCCGGCTTCAAACTCAAAGAAAAACCGGCCGCTTTAGTTGGGCCACAATAGGTAAAGCGGTAGCCCGGCACCCCCTGGTGGTGGCCATACCCCTGCTGGTGGTACTATTGTTGCCCTACATGGCTTTGCCTAATCTGTCACGTACCTCAGACATGCTGGCCGAGCTGCACGAGAATTCGGATGCAGTCCGCGGCTACTCGGTGATTAGCAAGCACTTTGGAGCTGGCCAGCTATCGACCACTACTGTGGTGCTGGTGTCACCCAGAGCAGATATCCTCCAGGCCGACTCTCTGCAGACACAAGACCAGGTGGCTCAGACCATAAGGGGTATACCCGGCGTAGCCCAGGTGCGCACTGCTCTGCGTCCGTTGGGAGAGCAACCCCAGACCGACCTGCTGGTAGGTAGCCAGCTCCAAAGTTGGAGCGCGGGACTCAAAACGGCAGCCGGTCAATTGGATTCTAACATCGATCCTCAGGAGTTGAAGCAGCTGCAGCTTCTGCCTGACTATCTCACAGGGCTATCTCAACAATATCCTGAAGTGGCCCAGGAGCCTGACTTTCTGGCTGCTCAGGCCAATATCCAGAAGCTAGAGGCCTTGGTGACTCAGATCACAGCGGGGAATATTTCCTCTGAGCTACTTGGGCAGATAAAAGCTCTGGTGGAGAGCCTGGCCTCAAACATGGACGGGTTAGCCAGCCGCTTTGCCGGGCGGCAGGATGCTTATTTTATCCCTCAGAGCCTGCTTGATTCCAGTCCCGCCCTCAAGGATTTCCTGAGCGGCTATTTTTCCTCTGATGGCACCACCACCAAGTTCGAAATCATACTCAAATACCAGCCGTTCACCAACCAGTCTGTGGACACCATTGAAAAGATAAGGCATAGTCTCAAGAGCAGTCTGGCCAGCACTAACCTGAGGGACGGTGATTACTATGTCGCTGGCACGACCGCAGAGAGAGATGATATCATGCGTATCAACAGCACGGACTTCATACGTGTGATGATCTTGACCCTGGTGGGTGTATTTGTAGTAGTCTCTCTGCTGCTGCGTAGCGTGGTAGCGCCCATATATATGATCCTGACTGTGGTTCTGAACTTTGGTGCTACCCTGGGTATCTCCAGTTGGGCGCTCCAGAATTTGTTCCATCACAACGGCATCAACTACATGGTACCGTCCATTCTCTTTGTGGTGCTGGTAGCAGTGGGTGCCGACTATAATATTTTCTTGATATCGCGTATCAGGGAGGAGGCTAAGGTGGCAGACGACCGGGAGGCAGTGAGCCGGGCGGTGAGCCATACAGGCGGGGTGATCACCGCCTGTGGCCTGATCCTGGCCGGCACCTTCGCCGCCCTTACCAGTGCTCCCTTCAAGGTGGTATTGCAGTTGGGGACCGCCGTGTCCATCGGGGTTATACTGGATACCTTCCTGGTGCGAGCCCTGCTGGTCCCCTCAATAGCCACTATGGTCGGCAAGTGGAACTGGTGGCCCAGGATGAAGAAATAATTAAATGAAAAAGCTTGACAGCTTCAGGGGCTGTTGGTAGAATGTAATACGTATGTAAGTATGTACGTCTGGAAGTGGGGTACGGTATGAAAAGAAAAATGACAGTGGTGTTTCACGATGAAGAGCTTTATACGGAGCTCAAAGTTGAAGCAGCCCGTAAACACATACCAGCAAGCAACATCATAGCTGATGCGGTGCGTGAATGGTTGGAAAGCAGGGAGGATGCTGAATTGTTGCCAGCAATCGAGGCTGCTCAAAGCGAATGGAAAGAGAAGGGCGGGCGTCCGTGGTCCGAAGCTGAGCGGGAATTAGATGAGGCTGTGACCCGACGAGAAGGACCGGCAGAGGCCAAGAGTGTACAGGCTTGAGGTATCACCAGCGGCGGACCGCGATCTGGAAAGACTCAAAGGCCGGATACGGAGACAAGACTTTGAGCGCTTACGAGGCGCCATTAGAGGTCTGGCTGAAGAACCTCGTCCTCATGTGACCAGAAAACTCAAAGGTGCTGAGAGGGCTTATCGGATCAGAGTAGGTAGCTATAGAGTTGTTTATAAAGTGTATGACAACGATAGTTTAGTTTTGATCTTGCAGATAGCCCGCCGAACAGAGACAACTTATCGCTCGTAGCTTGCAAGCGACAACTGGAGCTCAAGTCATCAGTCCAGAAGATAGTAAGTATGAAGAATTGAGATCCATTCGTCGCTGACTTTAGCTATCAGGGGGTGCCCGCAATAGCAGAGAAAACGGTGGGTTTCACCCACCCTACAAAAACTGGTCCCCTCAATAGCCAGTATGGTCGGCAAGTGGAACTGGTGGCCTGGGATGAAGAACAGATAGATATCCCTACGGTACAGGATAACCCTATTTCGCTGTTACAGCACCCGGTGGATAGATATTACCTTCAGCATCGGTCTTGATCAGATAGAAATCTTTGTTACCTGCACCGTAGGAATCTGTGTCTCCTGCGACGATGTATCCGCCATCAGAGGTCTGCTGAACCGAATAGGCCGTTTCATATTCTGAGCCACCGAATGTCCTGTCCCACACTTTATTCCCTTCCGAATCGGTCTTCACCACATAGAAATCCTTTGCTCCTGCATTGAAGGTACTTCCTGCGATAATGTATCCACCGTCACCAGTCTGCTGAACCGAATAACCTTCATAAGGACCTAGACCGCCTATTGTTTTCTGCCAAACCGTGTCCCCATTCGGATCAGTTTTTACCAGATAAATATCGTACCCTGGTCCGAAGGAATCTGACTCCCCTGCTATAATGTATCCACCGTCAGAAGTCTGCTGAACTGAATGGGCCTCATCATAGTTTGATCGGTTTGCTTCTCGAGGCTTTGGACTGCCGAATCTCTTGCTCCATTGCTCATTTCCACTTGAGTCAGTCTTCACCACGTACATATCGTGTACCTGGCCAGATGGAAGTGATTCCATGACCCCTGCGAGAATGTATCCGCCATCAAGGGTCTGACGGACCGAATCGGCCCTCTCATAGTCTGGTCCCCCGAATGTTTTGCTCCATTGCTCATCCCCCGTTGAATCAGTCTTTACTAAGTAGAAATCGTTATCTCCTGCACCGTAGGATCGTGTGCATCCCGCGACGATGTAGCCACCATCGGAAGTCTGCTGAACCGAATAGGCCATATCAAAACCTGATCCCCCGAATGTCTTGCTCCATTGCTCATCCCCCTTTGAGTCGGTTTTCACCAGATAGATATCCATCTGACCTGCACCATAGGAGTTTGTGCCCCCTGCAATAATATATCCACCATCAGAAGTCTGCTGAACCGCATGGGCCTCATCATAGCTCGAGCCTCCGAAGGTCTTGCTCCATTGCTTATTCCCTTTCAAATCAGTCTTTACTAAGTAAAAATCGTCCTCGCCTTCACCGTAGGATTGTGTGCGTCCTGCAACGATGTAGCCACCATCAGAAGTCTGCTGAACCGAATAGGCTATATCCAGCCGTGGGCCGCCGAAGGTGCGGCTCCAGCATGTTGTTGGCGATGCAGGCTCGTCGCCACAGCCAAAAGCTGGGGCAAGAAGAGCTATAAGTAGCACAAGAACTAAAAGAAGGCCTTTATTCATCTCTTGCCTCCTCCTGTGCCAAGTCTATCCCGCTATAGGAATACTGTCAATAGGTAAAGACCCTTATGTGCCATATCCTTATTGACAAAAACAGAACATATGTGCTAATCTGGCTATGTTCTTAACAGGCATCTATCGGAGGTGCGTTTTGTTGCTGTTGGAAGCCATGGAGCAGGGCAATTGGGAACTGGCGGCTCTGTCGCTGGCGCTGGGTTTGATACTGGTGCTCTCAGGAAAATTGCTGGATGGGGATGATGGCCGGACAGGGTAAGAAAAGGACGCCAAAGAATTTCTATCAGGCGGCCCTCACTGAGGCGGAGAAGCTTCTGCTCTCGCAGGCGGGGGAGATAGAGGGGCTGGACGAGGAGATCGCTTTGCTCAGGCTCAGGCTGAGGCAGGCGCTTCAGGAGCATCCTGAGAACACTGAGCTTTTGCTCAAAGGTGTGGCTATGCTGGTGAAGGCAGTAGCCACCAAATACCGTCTGTCTCCGGCAGCCAAACAAAACCTCACCGAGGCTATCACCCAGGTGCTCAAGGAGGTGGGTGGTGCTCTTTATCCGGAGGGATTTGAATGATGAAGGATTCGGCGCAGGGGTTGAAGGGAGCTATCGCCAGGCTGGCCAGGAGGTCGCCTCGCCCCAGCCAGACTCCGCTGAGCACCGCCCCTGGCTGCGCCTTCGGCGCAGTGGTGGAGGAGAGGCTGCGGGGGCTACAGCAACAGCTTGATGAAATCAAGGGCCGGGTGAACGGCCTGCTTTATACCCTGGTGGGGGCGGTGATTTTGGAGATTGTGATGAGGCTTGTCTAGAAAGTGGTGAACACCCCCTCTGGCTCCCCCTCTTAGTCTTAAGAGGGGGAAGGAAAAAAGGAAATCAGGGGGGTACCCCCTGGACCCCTGGAAGGGAACCTGGGTTCCCTTCACCTTCCCGTAGGGAGAGGTGCCATCCCTGTAGGGGCGACTCTTGCAGTCGCTCTTCCCACCGAAGGTGGGAGACAAGGGGTGCAGTCCGCCTGTGGCGGATGGCGGGGGATTGGGGCCTGTCCTGTAGGGGCAATTCATGAATTGCCCCTACAGCATCCAAGATTGGGGGATATGGGGGTTGATCAGGAGTTTCAATTGCTAAAGCAGCTCAGGCCATATCAGAGTCAAGTGGGCAAGGCTATCCTGGATAGCGTGCTCAATCGCAAGGGGCTTACCTTCTCGGTGGAGATAGCCCGCCAGGGCGGCAAGAACGAGCTTTCTGCCCAGCTTGAGGTACTGCTGCTGACCCTGTTCCTGGGTCTCGGCGGCAATGCAGTGAAATGTGCCCCCAGCTTCAAGCCTCAGACTGTCATCAGTATGCTCAGGCTCAAGGAGCGGCTCAACGACGCTGGCTATGCCGGTTTCTGGACGCCGGAGCATGGCTATATGGTACGCCTGGGCAAAGCCCGCCAGCTCTTCTTCAGCGCAGACAAGTCGAGTAATGTAGTAGGAGCCACCGCCCATATCCTGCTCGAAATAGATGAAGCTCAGGATGTCTCCCCCGAGAAATATGATAAAGAGTTCCGCCCCATGGGTGCCTCCAGCAATGTGACCTCGGTCCTCTACGGCACCGCCTGGGACGATGGCTCTCTTCTGGAACGGGTGAAGCAGGCCAACCTGGAGCAGGAGCGGCTCGATGGCGTGAGGCGTCATTTCAGCTTTGACTGGCAGGAGGTGGCCAAATATAACCCTGATTACCTACACTACGTGGAGTCAGAGAGGGCCAGGCTGGGGGAAAACCATCCTCTATTCCTCACCCAGTACTGCCTGAAGCCGCTGCACGGCGGAGGTGGCTTCTTGAGTCCTGCCCAGCAAGCTCAGCTTCAGGGGAACCATCCCCGCCAGCACCAGCCCACCGGCGGCAAGCTATATGTGGCCGGGGTTGACCTGGCAGGGGAGGCTGAGATGGCCGAGGACGCCATGCTGCGTGCCCTCAAGCCCAGACAGGACTCCACTGTGGTAACTATCGGGGAGCTGGACTTCTCCGGCTGCACCGAGCTGCTCAAAGAGCCTGGCATCAACATAGTGGAGCACTGCTGGTGGACGGGCACTCCCCACCCGTCCCTGTATCCCCGCCTGGTGGATGTGCTCAAGAATGTCTGGGGCTGCCGTCGAGTGGTGGTGGATAGCACCGGAGTGGGGGCCGGGGTGGCCAGCTTCCTGGCCGAGACCCTGGGACGCTCGGTGGTAGTGCCCTTCCAGTTCACCCAGGCCAGCAAGTCCAGGCTGGGCTTTGACCTGCTGGCAGCCATCAACTCGGGCCGTCTCAAGATGTACTCCCCTGACAGCTCGCCGGAGCATCAGGAGTTCTGGCAGGAGGTGGAAAAAGTTGATAGCAGCTTCCGCTCAAACCAGACGATGAATTTCTTTGTTGACCCCGCCCAGGGCCATGACGACTTTCTGATGAGTCTGGCCCTGCTGGCGGAGGCCGCTAGATATCGCCCCAGAGGAGCACGGGGGCGCGTGAAGGAGAATTGATTTGAGGTTTGAGAGATGGGAGAAGAGCAAAGCCGTTACCGGGATGAGGGCTGTGAGTTGGGGACCTCTTGCCTGAACTGTGCTCTGCCTCATTGTGTCCACGATGAGCCTGGGGGCAGGCGAGGGCAGCGCAGGAGACAGCGCAACCGCGAGATAGCCCGCCTGCGCCGGACGCAGAGACTAAAGATCGGCGAGTTGGCCCGGCGCTACGGGGTGTCCCGCCGTACCGTGTACAGAATTCTGGCCCAGCGTGGCCTTGAGGAGGCATCAGATGAATAAGCTTACGCTGCCTCAGCAGATAGCTTCTTTAGATGCTGACCGTCTGAGGCTCTATAGGGAGAATCTGGAGTTCTATAACGGCTGGCAGTGGCCTGGCTCGGGCCGTCGCCGGGAACGCCGTCTCACCTTCAACTATGCCAAGGTGTTCATAGACAAGGTGACCTCTTACCTGATGAGCGGCCTCAACTTCGCTGTGGAGCCAGCCGATGACTCTGCCCAGGCCAGAGAGCAGGCCCGCCGCACTGAAGCCGCAATCTATGAGGTCTATGAGGCCAACAACCTGGAGCAACTGGATTTTGACACCGAGATAGATGCCGCTATCCTGGGCGATGGCTGCTTCAAGGTCACCTGGGATAGCACTGAGCAGCGGGTTCGGGTATCCACCCCGGATGTCCAGGGGCTTTTTGTCTGGTGGCTGGGCGACGATGTCAGTCGCATCTGGCGGGTGGCCAGCCGTTACCAGCTCTCCGCTGAGGAGGTGGAGCAACTTTACCGCGTACGCAGCCGCACACGTCCCGCCGGAGGCCGGCGTAGTGTGGTGGAGGCGTGGACAGACCGGGACTTCCAGCTCTGGGTAGACAACGAGATACTTCAACGGCGTCCCAATCCCTATGGCTTCATACCTTTTGTGATCTACCCCAACTTGCGGGAGCCTAAGAAGTTCTGGGGTATCTCTGACATCCCTGCCGTTAGAGAGGCAGCCCAGGAGCTTAACCGGGCGATGTCCCAGCTTTCCATGATCCTGGAGCTTTCCGGAAACCCCATTGCGGTGCTGGAGAATGTGGAGGAGGCCAAGGACATCGCCGTGCAGCCCGGGGCGGTGTGGGAGCTTCCCGAGCGGGCCAGAGCCTATCTGCTTGATTTGCTTCAGGGTGGCGGCGTCAAGCTCCACGTGGACTATATCGATTTGCTCTACCGCACCCTGCATGACCTCTCAGAGGCTCCCCGCACCAGCTTCGGCGATAACCGACAGGGGCTATCCGGGGTAGCGCTGGAGATGGAGCTTCACCCTCTGCTTCAGAAAGTGCGCCGCAAACGCCTCATCCGCAGCGCCGTCTACCGGCGGCGCAACGAGATGATTCTCAGGCTGCTGGAGCTAAAGACAGGCCAGACTTTTGGACGGCCTCGCTCACGGATTATCTGGGGGCCGGTGCTACCCCAGGACCGCAGCCGACTGGTACATGACGAGCAGGTGCTGGTCTCGGCGGGCATTCACAGCCGTCGCCGCGCCATGGATGAGCTGGGGGTGGAGGATGCCGATGCCGAATATCAACGCTGGCTGGAGGAGGAACAGATGGCCGGTACAGCCTTGCGGCTCACACCGACGGTTGGAGAGGGGTGAGATTGCCACGTCCGCCTGGGGCGGACTCGCAATGACGAACGGGGATTGATAACCAGTGACAGTTCCCGGTAGAAAGGTGTTTTCCAAAATGGGGACGACAATCTCAAGATGTCCCACAACACTGAAAAGTCCGCGCTCTGAAAGGGCTCGGTTTTAGAGCAGATAGGAACCTTGCTGCCGTCCTGTCTTGGATTTGGCAGTCAATATGGATAGAGCGTCGGTCGCAGGCTGCTTATCACTCAGCACGGTGAAGAACCGTGGGGTTAACTCCCGCTTATTGCTCCTCTAAAAACTCACAGTGCCTTTATAAATAGTTGAAATGGGAAATCCCGTCTTATGCTTTTCTCCGTGATGTATCCTACAAAACGGGATTAGTCTCCGGGTTTCGCTGTCGCAATAACAATCTTTAAGACAATTATGACCGCGGCCGGGGCCACAAGTAAGGCTAAACAAGTGACTATGCCAGCCACGTTTTCATACAGAGCCTGGGATAGATGTTGAACAGGCGCGAAAGCTGCTGACCAGCCCCAAACGGCCAAAACTAGCAGTGCCACAGCAGCTGTCAGTACCGCAGGTGCCTCCTTGGCGGTGATGTTGAGAAGACCGATGAGGAGACCGGCGATCAGCAGAATCGCCACCACAGCATCGTTAGTTGGTGCTGCTGTGCCTCCCCAAATGCCGCCGCAAATGGCAAAGATTATGCCTACTACGAAGGCGACTGTGCCTACGAGTGCCAGAATACCTGTGGGTGCCGCTTTACTTGCAGTTGATTTAACTTCTGCCATTCATTGCCTCCTTTTTAGGATACTTAGCTATCTTAATGGGGATTTCCCATTTCAACTCGCTATAATGCACTTACACCTCCCTGTTGATAACTCAGCTTTGTAAAGGCTGGCGGCAATTCAGATCACCCTGAAAATCGGTTACCAAGGGCTACGATACCTAATGTTACAATTGCCCTACCTTTAACCAGAAGCCCAAACTGGACAAAGCACTTCCGACATACAAAGATACACTGATAGCCCGCGGTTGTCAACCCCCCTTCGGAGTACCACTGGTCTTTGTAGCCAGGTGAAATAGGCATTATCAGTGCAGGCAACAACTATTGCAGTTACTATACTACCATTTTTTCGTATGTCAATAGGCTGCTTCTATGAGGGCAGTACATCGACCCGTGTGGCTCACTCCGGCGGCTAGACAGGAATGAGATTGCCACGTCTGTCGGGGGTGGACTTGCAATGACGAAGAACCTGGCCGCAATGACAAACGGGGAGTTGATAAATGACCTCAATAATCTATACAATGTACTTACCCACCTGATGTGGCGGTTATTACAGCTTATGCATTTTTGTTCGGTAGACCCCAGTTGCGGAGGAGACTATGAAAATAGTGACAGTTAAGGCCAGAGACCTGCCGGAGGCGTGGTTCCTTTGTCTCCGTACGGTTCTCACCGAGGGCTACGAGTATGTCATAGAAAAGGGCAGCAGTGAGGGCACCAGGAGAAAAGAGCCAGACCTGGTGGTAGTGCAGATCGAGTTTCCTGGCAGAAGGCCTCTGGTGCCGGACGTGCCCCCCGGAGTACCACCCCCGTCATCCATGGATTACGTTGAGGGATACCTGCAGTATCTGATGACAGGAGAGAAGGCGGAGAACGAGCAATACACCTATGGGGAGTATCTGGCGCCCCAGATACCCGAGGTAATACGCATGTACAAGCAGCACGGTTATGAGACCAACCAGGCCTATATGGCGGTTGGGGACAGGGAGTCTATACACTTGCCTGACCCCCCGTGCCTCAGAGGGATTGACACGCGGGTGAGGTACGGCGCGCTGCATTTCGTGGCTTATTTCCGGTCGTGGGACCTCTGGGCGGGGTTCCCCTCAAATCTGGCGGCGATTCAGCTTCTCAAGGAGTACATGGCCTCGGAGATCGGGGTAAAGGACGGTGAGCTGATAGCAATCAGCAAGGGTTTGCATCTCTACGACTACACTTGGGATTTGGCCAAAGCCTGTGCCCGTCTCTAGGTCTTTAACACCCATCTCCACCTTTCGGGGGAAGTAGGGGCAATTCATGAATTTGCCCCTACAGGGATATCCCCAATCCGTCTATGGCGGACCAACAGGATGTGTCCTGCACTACTTTTTCAGCAGTCTTGTCATATCTCTTGGCGAATCTCCAGGTAGTCTCCGGTGAAGCGCTCACCAAAAGAATATACCACGAATAAACCAAAGCAAGTCTCATTGCCAGGAAAGAACAGTCTATGATATGATTTTTGTGCGTAACCTACTGATGAGAGTTTTGTTTCGGGCAATATGAGAGGGCATGATGAAAGATCTGACTGACTACAGCGGCGGATTTGAGCCTGAATTAACACCTGACACATTCAGCAGCAAGACACTGTTTGGGCTTCTAAAGGTCTATGCTGCACATATGATCAGAATAGATGGTCTATGGTATGGCTCAGTTATGAGCAAGTATGGCAATGAAGTAGCCTTGAAGTATGATATCAATATAATGAAAAAGGCCAGGGCCTTGGAGATCGAGGCCATAAGTAGCGTCATGAACATCAAGGGCAACGATGTTGCTACCATGATGAAGGTAATACAGCTTAGTCCCTGGGTGCGTACCCTGGACTTTCAGATGGATGTCAGAAACAATGACTATGCCACGTATATGGTGCGTGCCTGCCCCACCATATTTGCTCTGGAAAAAGAGGGCAGGGAGCGTGAAAGGGGAATATGCCTTGATGTATGCTTGCTAGGGATGCGTATTACGGCTGATCACTTCAACCATGACATCAAAATTACCCCCCTCAAGATTCCGCCCAGGAAAAGCAAAAACGAAATCTGTTGTCACTGGGAATTCGCTATCGAGAGGTGATTATAACTTCAACCGGCGCCATCGCTTACTTCCAGCACCTCTTCCCATAAGAGAGTTCTGGAAGATTCTTGTTCGGCCCTTTAAATTCCCAGGTCTTGGGGGATACAAGTGGTTGGGAGGCACTAAAAAACCGACGCAGGCGGCTTTTGCTCTTTGTGGAATCCCCTGTTATGCTGACCTATGCAACCAGACACTAGAGCATGCCAACTGGCACTGCCGCATACTTTCGAGCAAGCTTCCGGAAATGGAACCCCCAGATAGCTAAAGTCATCGACATCGGGAAAGAGCGAGGACGCCTCAGCAGGGTCGAACCAATGAATCTCCAATAATACCATCTACCCCTGTCCACAACACCCAGGAACCACATGGATCTAAACACTGCCCAGATATGCCACAACTCGAGCCGGGATGCCCCCTTTTTCCTCTGAGGTTTGTACTGTTTCAAGAACGTCTTGACCCGCGTGTAATACTGCTTTGGTGAATAGATTGTATTCAGGACGCTCTTATATCCATTAACCAGCTTCTCGCTATCCATTTTGGGAATGAAGTTCATGGAGCAGTCGGTATTGTCGCCAGAAACTTTCTCCAGCAGGCGGTTCTCCTTTTTCAGGCGCTGGTGCAGTTTGGTGCCACGGGGTGCGTTCAGCAAACCGACCATCGCGACCACAATTCCGCTCTTTTGAACAAAGTTTATCTGGCTTTTGAAAACAGAGTCTGGATCACTATCAAATCCCAGGATAAATCCCGCCTGCACCTGAAAGCCGTGGTTTTGAATCTTCTTAACTGAAGCAATGAGATCACGGCCTTCGTTCTGACGCTTATTACACTCAGCCAGACTCTCCTCATTTGGGCTTTCAATGCCAATAAATACACAATCGAAGCCAGCCTTGACCATCAATCGCATTAGCTCTTCATCATCAGCAAGGTTGATGGACAACTGAGTGGATAGCCCAAAGGGGTGTTTTCTCTCCTCCTGCCACTTAATTATTGCCGGTAGAATTTCTTCTTTTAGCTGTCTCTTGTTGCCGATAAAGTTATCATCGACCACAAACACACCTGCTCGCCAGCCCCGATGGTATAAGGCCTCCAGCTCCGCCAAGAACTGGTCTTTACCCTTGGTTCGCACTTTGTGCCCGTTCAGTACCACGATATCGCAAAACTCACAATCGAAAGGGCATCCCCGAGAATACTGAACGCTCATCGTGGCATATTTCTTCATGTCGAGGAGGGACCACGCTGGAAGTGGGGTTGTCCTGACATCCGGCCGTTCTTCAGATGTGTAGATATGTTTAGCACAGCCTTTCCCCAGGTCTTCCAGAAAAGGCAGGAGTGTAATCTCAGCCTCATTAAGCACCAGATGGTCTACTTCCTCAAACTTCTCGTATTCGCTGGTAAAGAGAGGACCACCAGCAACGATCCTGGCGTTGAGTCTCTTGCATCTCCTGATAACTTCCTTGACCGACTCCCTTTGCACCACCATAGCGCTAACAAACACATAGTCAGCCCACCTGATGTCCTTGTCAGTCAGAGGGGCTACATTCATATCTACCAGCTTTTTCTGCCACTCCTGGGGAAGCATTGAGCTTACAGTCAACAAGCCCAGAGGCGGAAAAGCCGCCTTTTTAGCAATAATTCTTAGCGCATGCCTGAGACTCCAGAAGGTATCCGGATACTGTGGATAAACCAAGAGTACTTTCAACTTCAGCTTCTCTCCGGTTCGCTGTGAATTTAGACCATTCCAATCTTGGCGAGGATCAACTGTCCTGGTGCGTGGCTGCAAATGACATTTATGCAGTTTGCCGCCTTGAGTAAAGCGGAGGGTCTCTCCCCACAAAGCGAATGACGCCTATCTCTACAATTAAGCGCTAGTGTAGCATGAATCTTAGCAAAAAGCAAAAAGCGAAACTAGTGCCTGGGCGCTGATCTTCCTCAAGCACCTCTTACCTGTTTCTCCCCACCTTCATTAGCAAGCTGTTGCGGGCGGCCAGGCTGGACGGATGGATGAGGTGCTTGTTTTCCACGTGGAACAGGATCAGTCGGTCAAATAGCTCCAGCATGGCGCCGTCCAGGTCAACGTTGGCCATCTCCCTAATCTTGGCTGGGACGGGGCGCTCACGGGCCTTCTCCGGCTCAACCTTATCGGCCAGAAATAGAACCTTCTCCAGCAGGGTCATATTCGCCTGGCCTGTGGTGTGGTAGGCCACTGCCCCCAGCACCTCCTCATCGTCTATCCCCCACTGGTGTCGCAGTATTTCAGCCCCTACCGGTCCGTGAAGCAGCACTGGATGGCGCAACTCAACCTCATCATAGAGCAACTTATAGCTGCGAGCCAGGCTCAGCAATTCTCCCAGGCCCAGGGCACGGGCCACGTCGTGGGTCAAGGCTACAAACTCTGCCTTTTCCGGGGAAGCACCCCAGCGCTGGGCCAGCTCCAAGCAAACTTCTCTCACCCGCTCACAGTGGGCCAGCAGCTCTGGGGGAAGGTGATTCAGTCTCTCCCTTGCCAGGTCCAGATTATACATCGTCATCAGGGCGCTCAGCCCAGCCGAACTCCCAGACGCCGTCCACCCAGGAGATGCAGGTGAAGGTGGGGCACCCCCTGCCCCCCGTCAGGGCCGCAGTTGATCACCAGCCGGTAGCCCTTGTCGGCTATCCCCTGGGAGCGGGCCAGTCCATTGGCCACCTCCACTAGCTTTCCCACCAGCTCCCGGTGCTGGGGCTTGAGGTCGGTCAGGGCGGGGATATGCTTCCGGGGCACCACCAGTATATGCTGGGGCGCCTGCGGCTGGATGTCGCGGAACGCTATTACCTTTTCATCCTGGTAGAGGAATTCCGTCGGCACCGCACCAGTTGCAATTCGGCAAAAAATACAATCAGTCAATCTAGTGCCCGCTTTTAGATATTCGAGAGAGTTCTGAAAAAGTCTTCTTCAACCCACTGAGTCCCCCAGTCTTGGGGAAAGTAGGGGCGATTCATGAATCGCCCCTACACTGATACTCACAGATTTTCAGCGGTCTCTTACAGCGACAGTGCCTGGGCTACTTTCTCCCGGTGATAGTCGCCATCACCAAAGAGCACCTCACCCGCCTTGGCCCGGCGGAAGTAGAGCTGCATATCATGGTCTTTGGTGAAACCGATGCCGCCGTGCACCTGATGCCCCAGGGTTACCACCCTGCGATAGGCATCGCTCACCCAGGCCTTGGCCATGGAGACCTCTTTGTCACAGGGCATGTTCAGGCTAAGCATCCAGGCCGCCTGATAGGTGATGAAACGTGAGCCTTCCACATCAGTGGCCATATTGGCGCAGTGGTGTTGGACGGCCTGGAAAGACCCGATGGGCCGGCCGAACTGAATCCTCTGCTTGGCGTAGTCCACCGTCATCTCCAGTACCTGCTGGGCACCACCTACCATCTCGGCGCATTTGCCAGCCGCCGCCAGCAGCAGTATCCTCTCCACCAGAGGCCAGGCCTGGTTTAGCTTGCCCAGGAGGTTCTTTTTGGGCACAGCCACCTTGTTGAACACCACCTCGCACTGCTTGTCAGAGGCGATGGTCTTCAGCATGGTGCATTTAATGCCCGGGCTCTTGGCGTCCACCAGGAACAGGCTGATACCTCGTGACTTGCCCGGCGCGGTGCGGGCCGCAACAATCATATAGTCGGCCACATGTGCATCGGCCACAAAGAGTTTGGTGCCATCAATGATATATTTATCTCCCTGAGCCGTCGCCTTGACCTCAATGCCCGTAGGCTCATAGACGCCGCTGGGCTCGGTAAGGGCCGTGGTTATAATCAGCTCGCCGCGGGCTATCTTGGGCAAGAACTCCTGCTTCTGCTCCTCGGTGCCCGCCTCCAGAATGGGCAGGCCACCCAGAAACACCGTGGAGAAATAAGGACCGGGGAGACAGGCCCGCCCCATCTCCTCTAGGAGTACCGCCATCTCCAGAAAGGTCATGTCCAAGCCGCCGTATTTCTCGGGGAAGACCAGCCCCATCCAGCCCAAGCCAGCCATCTCCTTCCACAAATCGGCGGTAAAACCTTTCTCGTCCTCCTCCATCTTGCGCACATAAGCCTTGGGGCACTTCTCCGTGAGAAAGCGCCGGGCGTCCTTGCGCAGCATCTCCTGGACATCACTGAATTCAAAGTCCATTGTCAGCTCCTTCATAACATATTTTTGGATTATCCTCTAGGGAGCCCCAGCCCCTTCGTAGCAATGAGGTTGCGTTGAATCTCGGAGGTGCCGCCTCCCAAAGTGCGACCTAAACTGCTTTGATACATATGCGCCACCCTACCACCCAGGGTAATCCACTTAGACCCCTTCTCCAGTTGCCCGTAGAGGCTGAGACATTGCATCCCCACATTGGCAACCCTCTGCATGAGCTCGCTGCCAAATACCTTTGAAATGGGGGCCTCAACCCAAGGCATCTGCCCCTTTTGTTGTATATAGGACACATGGTAGCCCATCCAGCGGCCCACCTCAAGCTCAATGACCATTTCGGCCAGCTTTTGCCGTATCACCTCGACAGGCCGCGACACGGTTCCAGTCTTTTCCCCCTCGCGGACAAGCTCGATAACCTCATCCAGCAGCCGTCGGGCAGAGGCCACTCGCTCAATGCCAGACCGCTCAAAATTGAGCAACGCGGTGGCTACTGTCCAGCCATCATTCTTCTTGCCCACCAGGTTGGCCACAGGAACACGTGCATTGTCAAAGAAGACTTCGTTGAAAGCGTGCCCGCCGAGGATGTTGACCAGCGGCCTGATTTCCACGCCAGGTGTCTTCATATCCATCAGTAGGAAACTTATGCCCTTATGCTTGGGGGCATCGGGGTCTGTCCTAGCCAGCAGGAACATCCAGTCAGCTCGATGCCCGCCGCTAGTCCATACCTTTTGCCCGTTGAGCACAAAATAGCCGTTTTGCTCTACAGCCTTGGTGCGCACCGCAGCCAGGTCAGAGCCCGCCTCAGGCTCGCTGAAGCCCTGACACCAGAAAGTCTCTCCCTTGGCGATAGGGGTAAGGAATTGCCTCTTCTGCTCCGGTGTGCCAAAAGCCAGCATGGTAGGGCCACACATGCTGATGCCGGCCATATCAACTCCTGGTGCCCGGTTGTAGGCCATCTCCTCCTTGAAGATGGTTTGCTCAATATGTGAGCGTTCCTGGCCGCCATACTCCTTGGGCCAAGCCATGGCCAGCCAGCCTTTCTGTCCCAGCTTGGGGGCCAGCTTCCGACCCATGGCCCAGATCTCCTCCTCCTCCAGCTCATCCTCGTAATAAGTGGCGCCGATCCAGCCCGGCGGCAGTTCCTGTTTCAGAAAGTTTAAGATCTCCTGACGAAATGCTTCTTCTTCTTTAGCGAAGGCGAAGTTCAAGCTTTCTCCTCCTGTTGCTGCCCGCCTTGTGTAACCAGGAAAAGCAACCGTCCGGCTAAAAACTTACTTCAGCTTAACGGTCAGACAGGTAACTGTCCTGGTGATGCCCGCCAGCGGGTGGATGCCTTGGCTGACCAAGTCACCAATACCATTGAGGTCGCTGCTCTCCGCCACCACAATAATATCATAGGGGCCAGTCACTGCGTCTACCGATTTCACCCCCGGCAGTTTCTCCAGTGCGACGATGACCTCTTTGCTCTTGCCCACCGCCGTCTCAATCAGTATAAAAGCTTTGGTCGCCATCAGCCTCCTCCTTTTCCTCGGTCCCCCGCTATTTTAGCGCTGCGCATCTGAGCAATTTTTCATCAAGACCAAACGAAAGTATATACAAGATGGCCTGGTGATGTCAACCTTTGGGTTTTAGCTCGGCTATGCTATTATGGTGGCGATGACGGCCGATTGGACTGTTGATATCCAGGTTGACCCCGCCTACCACCGTCTGCTCAAGGTGCGCCGGCTGCGCCAGATAGCTGCTGCAGTGCTGGCCGCTGAGGCGGTTCAGGGTAGGGCTAAATTGAGCCTGGTGCTCACCAATGACGACACGGTAAAAGAGCTCAACCGTAAATACCGGGGCCAGGACAAGACCACAGATGTGCTGGCCTTCCCACTCTCTGAACAAAGCACCGCTTTTGTATCGCCGCCCAGGGCGGCGGCACATTTGGGGGAAGTGGTCATTTCCTATCCCCAAGCTGAGCGACAGTCCAAAGAGGCGGGGCACTCTCCGGAAGAAGAGCTGGCACTGCTCATAATCCATGGAGTGCTGCACATCCTGGGCTACGACCACCAGCGGGCCGCCCAGGCGCAGCGCATGAGAGCCAGGGAACAGGCTATCTTGGGCCAGATATTTAGCTCTGAGGCCTATACATAGACTGCCTTTGCCTAAGGGACTTCGCCCCTTGTAGAATCCTCTTTTTTATCCTTCGGGGTGCTGGTGACAGCCGCACATGAGGATTCCCCCAAGATTGGGAGACTCAGGAAGAGCGTGTGATCAGGATGCTGTTGAAGCAAAGTATTTAGTTGTTCATGACGGGCAACAATATCGCCAAGCAATCATTTATCTCTGAGATTGACAAAATCGGCTGAAATGGGCTAATATATATGCGTAGGTGCGCATATAGAGGTTTGGTTATGCGTGACATGATAAAGGCCTTTAAGGCACTATCTGATGAGACCAGGCTCAGGATACTGGGCTTGCTCATGGAGAGAGAGTGCTGCGTCTGCGAGGTGATGCAGGCGCTGGACATCTCCCAGACCAGAGCCTCGCGGAACCTGGGTGTCCTTTATGACGCCGGTTTTCTCAAGTTGAGAAAGGATGGTCTCTGGTCGCTCTATTCAATTGATCAGGAAGGGATAGCGGAGCATTCCTCCGACTTGATCGAGGCTGTCAGGAAGGCGCTGGAAGCGAACAGGCTAGTGACTCTGGACAGGGAACGCCTCAAGAAGGCACAGCGCGTGGGCCCCGGCTGTGTCCGGCAGTTGTTGAAGTAGTAATTTTTTTGTTTTCCTAAGATGCGTTAATGCGCATTAAGGAATGACTCGCAAAGGACGCTGGTTATTATGATGGTGCTTCTTCGGAGCGGGTTGGATGCCTTACTTGAATATTTATCGGCGCATGTACTCACCTGTCTGGTTCCTGCTTTCTTCATAGCAGGTGCTATTGCCGTATTTGTCTCGCAGGGAGTCATCCTCAAATACTTCGGCCCTCAGGCCAAGAAGCTCCTTTCCTATAGTGTGGCCTCGGTCTCAGGTGGAATCTTGGCAGTCTGTTCTTGCACTGTGCTGCCCCTCTTCGGCGGCATCTACAAGAGAGGTGCTGGCATAGGACCTGCTGTCGCTTTCTTATATTCCGGGCCTGCTATCAATGTGCTGGCCATAGTCTATACAGCGAACCTTCTGGGCTTTGACCTGGGGGTGGCACGCGCCATCGGTGCCATGGCCTTTGCCGCTGGCATCGGCCTTATTATGGCCTTTATCTACCGCAAAGAGGAGTCACAAAAGCAAAATGACGCGCAGGCCTTCGCCTCGCTGGCTGCTGAACCGGGAGGTAAGAGTCTCTGGCAGCAGGTTGTTTTCTTAGGGACTCTGGTGGGTATCCTGGTCTTCGCCGCTTCCAAGAACTGGATCGTAACTGGCATACTGCTGGTGGCCCTGGTGGTCATACTCTGGCGCTGGTTCACCAGAGGAGAGCTGGCACAGTGGATGCGGGAAACGCTGCACTTTGTACGTCTAATCGCGCCCTGGCTACTGGTCGGCGTTTTCGCTGCCGGGATTATCAAGGTTGTGATTCCTGCGGAAGTGGTTTCTTCATACGTAGGGAGTAACAGCCTGCAAGCTAATTTCATAGCCTCTTTTCTGGGTGCGTTGATGTATTTCGCTACCCTTACGGAAGTTCCGATAATCAGGAGCTTCATGGATTTGGGTATGGGCAAAGGACCAGCTCTGTCGCTACTTTTGGCTGGCCCGGCTCTATCGTTGCCCAGCATGCTGGTTCTCCGCAGCATCATGGGGACTAAGAAGATGTTGACCTACGTTGCTCTTGTGGTGGTGATGGCTACCTTCACAGGATATATCTTTGGCCTGGTAACTCAATAAATAAAAAGGAGCTAGGAAATGAAGATCAAGGTCCTTGGCCCTGGGTGTGCTAAGTGTCACCAGCTAGAGAAGACAACGAAGGATGTAGTTAAGGAACTGGGGATAGATGCCAACATTGAGGAAGTAAAGGACATCAAGAAGATTATGCAGTATCCCATCCTGACTACTCCCGGCCTGGTGATAAACGAGGAGCTGGTCTGCTCTGGGAGGTTGCCTACCAAGTCTGAGATGACCCAGTTTCTCATCAATGCAGCAGATAAAGAAGCGAAACCTAAGAAATAGGGAACTGAGGCCAACGCTTGACTCAATGCCACCTGAAAGGGAGGTATCTATGTGTTTAGCCGTGCCAGCTAAAGTAATTTCCATAGCTGGGCAAATTGCCCAGGTGGAGCTAGGCGGACTCACCAGGCAGGCCAATATCATGTTGGTGTCTGGCCTGCGGCTGGGCGACTATGTCTTGCTCCACGCTGGCTTTGCCATCCAGACCCTGGATGAAGCTGACGCCAGAGAGACCCTGGAGCTATTGGCCGAGATAGCCCAGATAGAGGAAACGTGAGATTAGATGGGAAAGAAAAAGAAGTCTGAAAATGAAAAAGGAGGTGCGTTTTGGCAAAGAAAATAGGATCAGCTAATGACGCTGCTAAATGCGCCTGTAAAGGTGAGGAGGTAGTTCTTTTGCCCTGTTCCGGCGGCTCAAACTGTGGCCAGATTGCCAACCAGGCAGCGGTCAAGCTAACCGAGGAGGGCGCAGGAAATATCTACTGCCTGGCCGGAATTGGGGCTCACATCAAGGGGATGGTGGAGTCGGCAAGGTCTGCCAAGAGGATAGTGGCTCTTGACGGTTGTCCGGTTGCCTGCGCTAAGAAGACCATTGAGCATGCTGGGCTTGTGGTGACAGATTGGGTCTGCGTTACTGAAGAAGGAATCGCAAAAAACCACAATTTTGACCTCCCACCGGAGCACATTGCGGTTATCGTGCAGTGCGCTAGGGAATCGCTGTCCAAGACTCCGAAGCCAGCATGAAGACCATTCTCTTTGTCTGCGTTCATAACTCGGGCCGCAGTCAAATGGCCGAAGCTTTCTTTAATCAACGGGCAAAAGGGAGAGTCCTAGCATTATCGGCAGGAACGGATCCCGCTGATGCCTTGGAGCCCACCGTGGTGGAAGCGATGCGAGAAATGGGGACTGATATGAGTGGCCAAAGGCCAAAAGCACTCACTATCGAAATGCTGGAACAAGCAGACAGGGTAGTGACCATGGGCTGTGGTGTTGAGGGAGTATGCCCGGCGAGCTTTGTGGAGACTGAAGACTGGGGTCTGGAAGATCCGAAGGGCAAGCCTCTGGAGCAGGTCAGGGGGATAAGAGATGAGATACGTAAGAGGGTAATGAAAATACTGGCTGATATGGGGGAAAATCGGTGAACGACTGCGGCCTTACAATCCGGGTAAATGGCCTCACCAAACGCTACGGGCAATTGATCGCCGTCGATCATATCAGCTTTGAGGTAAAGAGAGGCGAGTTTTTTGGCTTCCTCGGACCGAATGGGGCTGGGAAAACTACGACGGTGCGGATGCTCACCGGGGTATTGAGAGCCGATGCCGGGGAATCTTCGATCGCGGGGCATCCGGTTGGGAGCCTTGCGGCCAAACAGATAACCGGTGTCGTTCCGGAGATGGCCAATGCCTACGGTGACCTATCTGCCTGGGATAATCTTATGCTGGTGGCGAATCTGTATGGCCTTCGTCGGGGTGATGCCCGAGAGAAAGCTCTCTCACTGTTGCAGGAAGTCGGGCTTTTCAATCGAAAGGATGATCTGGTCAAGGGGTATTCCAAGGGAATGAAGCAACGTCTTATTATTTGCATGGCGCTGATCAGTGATCCGGAAGTGCTGTTCTTGGACGAACCAACCTCGGGGCTTGATGTGCAGAGCTCCCGCCTGATCAAGGGCCTGCTGCGGCGACTGAATGAGAAGGGAAAGACCATCTTTCTGACCACACATGATATGGACGAGGCAAACGATCTTTGCGACCGGGTTGCTGTCATCAATAAAGGAAGACTGGCGGCGGTGGATGCCCCAGAGAAGCTGCGGATGGCCACAAGCGCCATGCACTCGGTTGAGGTCAGCTTCGATAAGGCGGTGGACTCAAGGGAACTGGCAGAGCTCCCCGGCGTAATCACGGTCAGCAAGGTGGGTGATAAGTTCCGGCTTCAGACCGCCAATCCTGGGGATCTGGTGGCCACACTGGTCAATCGTCTCTGCTCCAAGGACCTGCGGATTGTGTCTCTGAACACGAGTTCCCCTTCTCTTGAAGACGCTTTTGTGGCTCTCATCGGGAAGGAGCGGTCGGAATGAGTAAGATGGAACTGGCGCTCCAACAAGCACGGCGCTCGCTGGTCATTGCACGTAAGGATATCCGCATTTACTATTCCAAAGGCCCGGTAGTGATCTTCGGGCTTCTTTTCCCCGTCTTCTTGTTCCTCTCCTATATGATCAACAGACACTTGAGCGCAGAGTCCATGATGCCGGGACTTGTGGGGATGATCCTCTTCTTCACCGCAACAGCGATATCGCCCATCGTAGCACCCTGGGAAGCACAGGCGAGGACGCTGGAGCGACTGATGTCCTGTCCGGTAAGGGCCGAAACCATTATTATGGGAGACATTCTAGCCTCCTTTATCTTTGGGCTCGGCATTTCGCTGGTGCCCATCATCATCGGCCTCTCCCTGGGAGTGGGCATATCGATGCCGGTTGTGTTCGGTCTGGCCCTCGTACTGACGGCTTTTTGCTTTGCCTCGCTGGGTCAGGTATTTTCCATTCCTCCCACCAACGTGCCGGCGACGGCCAACATGATCTCATCAGTGGTAAAATTTCCGATGGTCTTCATCAGCGGGATTTTTGTTCCGTTACAAGAGCTGCCGACGTGGGCGCAGGGAATTTCTTACATCTCGCCCTTAACCTATTTTACGGATATCGCCCGGCGTAGCATGCAGGACGAGGGGCATCTCAATGCTGGGATCGACATCCTTGCCTTGTTGGCCTTCACGATTCTGTTTTCGTCGGTGGCTATGTGGGCACATCGCCAAACGATGCCCAGGCGGATATGACGCATCTTCAACTTTCGGGAGGCCGCTGGAACAAGTACGGCAGATAAGAGACAAGATAAAAAATAGAGTGACTAAATTATTGGCTCAGCTTGGATAAGGAGGTGTGAGCCATGCTTTTGAAAGACTATACCTTTGAGACCATGCTGCCAGAATGTAACCCGATGGCTGAGACTATCAATGCTATAGCTTACCTTTCTGATGATATTAATGAAGTGCTGCCCTACCTGGCATCCGTGATAAAGGTTTGTGTCTATGACCACGATAGAAAAACACTAACCTTTAAGTGGCAGGGAAAGGGTATAACCATGCATCCGCAGAAGGTTGCTGTCACCAGACTGCGTGACAGAGAGGAGGCTAAACAGGTTCTGGATGAGATCAAAGACCTGATAAACCGCACCTACGAAGGTCGTCAGAATATACAACCTTGCTACAAGAAAGGGGGAGAACTGAAGTTTTTAGAAGTGTTCAAGCTTCTCCCTCGAACAAATTGCGGGGAATGTGGCCAGCCTACCTGCCTTGCCTTTGCCACTAAGCTGGTGCAGCAGGAAACGAATATTGCCCGCTGCCTGCCCATCTTCAGCGGGGAGTTTGAGGAGAAGAAGAAGAGACTTTTAGAGGTGCTCCAGGCAGCAGGATACGACATACCGGGCTAATGCTTGCATGGTTGGTCTGGTTGAGGAAGCATGCTATTTGCTGTAGCAGAATAACAGTGAGAAACAAAACAAACAAAGGAGGATAAAGAACATGACTAGTCAACATATTCCTGCGGAATGGGCATTCGAGTTTCACGGTCACCGTTGTCCATTTATGCCCATTGGTTACCGGATGGGCAAACTGGCAATGGAATATCTCGGCGTAGAACGTGAGAAAGACCATGGCTTCTTTGTATTTCCTGAAATCGGGGAGGGACACCCGCAGACCTGTATGGTAGACGGTATACAGATAGCCACCGGTGCCACCTATGGCAAGGTACTCATTGCCAAGACTTTCTACGGCAAACTCGCGGCTACTTTCTATCATCCACAGAAAGGGGCTGTGCGTTATTCTCTCAAACCTGATTTCATGGACGAGATGGGTAAATATGAGTTTTTTGTATATCGAAAAAAGGGGGTTGAGCCATCTCGGATTCCACAACCGGTTACAGAAGAAGTCATTAACTGGGTATATGAGAAATCTAATGACTTTGTGTTTAAGGTTGAACCTAAACCTGACTTCAAGTTCTCACCGGCTAAAGGCTCATTCAATAAAGCCAAATGCAGTATTTGCGGTGAATATGTGTTTGAAAGGTATTTACATATGAAAGATGGGAAGCCGGCGTGCATCCCGTGCTCCGGTTTCACGAAATAAAAACCAGACGCCTGATAGGCACGCAGTTAGGAACAACGATATGGATATTAATGTTACACTTGTATCCATCGTAATATTAGCCTTTGCGATAGCTTTTATATTCTCGATGTTTGGCCAGGGGGGAGGGTCGGTATACAGCCCGTTGCTGCTTCTGTTTGGTTACGCGGCATTGCTGGCTACTTCCACATCCCTGGTATTGAATTTGATAACATCAGTGTCTGCGGGTTATGTTTTCTACCGTAACAAGATGATTGACTTCAAAACGTCCTTCATGTTTGTGCCAGGTATCGTCATTGGCGCCTTTATGGGAGGCTTTTTGAGCGACCGTTTTAATACCACGGTTATATTATGGATGTTCGTGGCTTTCCTAATTGGCGTGGGAGCTAGAATGGTCCATACCTATTGGGAAAAGAAGAAAGTTGAGGAAAAGCCCCCTGAAAAGCTGTCCGCTGCCATGTACGCGCTCATCACGGTCTTCGGTTTTGCCGTGGGATTTATCTCCGGTCTGCTGGGAGTTGGTGGTGGTATACTTGTCGTTCCTTTCATGACTTACATATGCAAGTATCCAACAAAAATGGCAGCAGGGTCGTCGCATTTGATTATATCCTTCTCGGCACTTTCCGGAATAATAGGCCATGCCACATCTCACCGTCTCGATATTCCATTGGTTCTGGTAACTGGCATTGCCGTTCTGATTGCAGGTAATCTTGGCGCGAGAGTCAGCATGAAATTCAAAACCAGTGCGATAAAGGCTGGGCTCGGCCTTTTAATGTGGGGGCTTGCTGCCATGCTCCTGGTTAAGCTACTGTAATAAATGTGAGGGGTATATGAATATTTGCATACCATGCTAAGGATATAAGGTGTAAAAAACATGCTTTACCTTGTGTCGCTGATTTTATTCTGCATGGGTTTTAATTTCAAGAGCCTAACGAAGATGAAGGGATGACAGGCATTTGAAAGCGATAATGGCTAGGCTGACGCTTCACGAAATAAATGTTGATATGCAAGCAAAGAGCAACACAAGAAAGGATGGATAGCAATGGATTTTGGAGACTCGGCAACGAAATTAAAACTCATTCTCGGTCTCATCCGCGAGCCAATAGCAGTGAAGTTCTTCGAAAAGTGGGTAGACCTTGATGGCTTCAAGCTGCTAAGTGAGCGCCGTTTTTGCCAGGTGCTCACGGGCGCTAGAGAGGGCAGAAAGCTGCTCCTTACGGCAGACAATATTGCGTGCCCGGCGGCGGCATGGGCTCTGGGTTTCAAAGAGCCACCTGCTAAGCTGTCCTCTGGCGAGATGCCTGCCGCGATGGGTATCTTCGGAAGCCCGGCTGCTGCTAAGAATACCCTGGATACCATGCCCCGCTTAAAGATGGGCAAATACAAAATGGTGGCTTGTTGCCCGCTGGGAGAGGCGACCTTTGAGCCGGATGTGATCGTTGTGGAGTCCTCTGTCGAGCACTTGATGTGGATTGCTTTGGCGAGTGTTTTTAACAGCGGCGGCAGACTCAGTTTTGATACCGCTATCCTACAGGCTACATGTGTTGATTGCACCGTCACCCCATTTCTGAGGCAGGAACTTAATGCCACGCTGGGATGCTATGGCTGCCGCGAAGCCACAGACCTGGCGGATAGCGAGACCGTGCTGGGATTTCCTGCGAGCCAACTGGACAAGATCGTAGCCTCACTGGAGAAACTGAACGAGAAAGCGATTCCCAGAGTGAGAGGAAAGACTGTGTACAGGGCCTTAATGGCCCGCGAGAACCGGGAAGATATGCATAACATGAGCAGCACCGTCGAATGCGGACAGTGAAAACCCAATCAATGTGATAATCAGGGAGGTGACAGATGAGCAAGGTGTTGGTTATGATCCTCGCCGGAGGGCGAGGCAACAGGATGAAGGTACTCTGTCACAACAGACCAAAGCCAGTTTTACCCATCGCCGGAATGTTTCGGGTGATCGATTTCAGTTTGAGCAACAGTGTCAATTCTGGTCTTCATAATATCGCCGTCCTCATAGATTACCAGCGTCGTTGTTTAAGGGAGTATCTAGGCAGCGGTGAACCCTGGGGTCTGGACAGACGGGGCAAGATGGAAATCCTAGAGCCCCGGTCCGGATCATATAAGGGTACCGCCGATGCGGTTTACCAGAACCTTTCCTATATTCAGGAATGTGGTGCCAACCTCGTGCTAATATTGCCAGCGGATCAAGTGTATAAGATGGACTATAGCTGTATGATCGCTTTCCATGAGCAAGTCAAGGCCGAAGTAACCGTAGCGGTTACATCTGTCCCTATTGAGGAGGCACACCGTTTTGGCTTGGCAAGTATCGACCAGACAAATCGTATACAGGGGTTTGTGGAGAAACCTAAAATCCCTCAGAGCAATCTGGCCTCCATGGGTATCTATCTATTCGACACCAAGGCTCTAGTCAGGCGCTTGACAGAGGATGCCCAAGATAGTTCCTCCTCTCACGATTTTGGGTATGCGGTTATTCCCCGCATGGTACATCTAGACAAGGCATTCGCCTACAAGTTCGAGGGCTACTGGCAGGATATAGGCACAGTAGAATCCTATTACCAATCCAACATGATGCTTGTGGAAGGATCGCCCTCCTTTTCGCTTGATGATACCTGGCCTATCTTCACCAGGAAAGATGGGCTTGCCGAAGGTACGACATCAAATCAAGTGAAGAACTCTCTTGTCAGCTCTGGCTGTGTTATCGAAGGGCGAGTGGAGAACTCAGTTCTCTCGCCGGGCGTGAGGATTGAGCCGGAGGCGCTTGTAAGAAAGTCAGTAATAATGTCGAACTGCGTTATCGGCAGACATAGCGTGATTGACCATTGTATTCTAGACGAGGGGGTTAATATAGGTGAATTCTCCTATGTCGGATTTGGAGCCAGCCTTGTGCCTGGAAGTCTTGGAATCACAGTAGTAGGCAGAGGAGCAACTATCCCATCCCACACTGCTATAGGGCGGAACTGTAAAATATACCCAGGCATTGAACCCACTGCATTCAGAACAGAAGTGGTTCCACCCGGGACACTTGTATCACCTGGTGAGTCTTCTTCCATCTCGGAGTTACATGCGATTGGACGAAGAACTAAGAGTTGAAATGGAAATCCTGGCTAGAATAGTCTATCAGCCAGCAAGCGCCTTGCTGGTTCGCAAATACAGCTATAGCCCGTAGGAATGCTGCAACCCAAGACCAAAAAGAAGGTGGTTCTGCATGACAGGTGAGAAAAAAGTTAAACTTCTGTTGACCAAGCATCCACTCGATGGTCATGAGTCCGGATATAATATGCTGGCCAGAGGACTCAGGAAGCAGAGAATTGAGGTGATTTTAGGGGGTCCCCAGTTAGCTGATGAAATAGTGGAGACTGCCATTCAAGAGGACGTGGATTTTATTGGGTACCGCATTATGGCAGGAGGCCCCATTTATCTGGTTCAGAAACTTAATGCCACGCTGGGATGCTATGGCTGCCGCGAAGCCACGGACCTGGCGGATAGCGAGACCGTGCTGGGATTTCCTGCGAGCCAATTGGACAAGATCGTAGCCTCACTGGAGAAGCTGAACGAGAAGGCAATTCCCAGGGTGAGAGGGAAAACTGTGTACAAGGCCCTGTTAGAAAGGGATCCTAAATGATACACATCGGTTTGAACCCAGTTGCATTCACACTTGGCTCCTGGAGTGTGAGATGGTATGGCGTCATGGTACTGCTGTCCATCATCTTCCTGGTGTGGTGGACTATTCGGTTTGCCGGGAAAGCAGGATATGGCCGGGATTTGCTGCTTGGTATCGCGCCCTGGGCAATACTCTGTGGGTTTATCGGGGCTAAGTTGTTTCACGTGATGGATGACATGGGATATTATCTTGACCACACGGGAGATATTTTAAATCCTGGTGGGCTTGCTATATTCGGCGGTATCCTGGGAGGCATATGGGGAGGATGGGTTTATTGCCGATTGAAAGGTATTTCCTTTGTTCCTATGGCTGATCTGGCTGCACCTGGTATAATTCTGGCCCAGGCTATAGGGAGAATCGGCTGTACCATCAACGGCTGCTGTTACGGAAAGCCTAGCTCGCTGCCCTGGGCTGTTACCTGGACAAATCCAAATAGCGAGGCACCGCTGGGTATAGCCGTGCATCCGACGCAGATATATGAGATATTATGGGATCTGCTGGTCTTTTCCGTGCTCTGGTGGCTTCTTCGTGGACGGCTCAAACCAGCGGGCTCAATTTTTGCAGCATACCTGGCTCTCTATTCCGTGGGCAGTTTCTCTATAAGGTTTTTACGGGGTGATGTGAGCACTTTTGCAGGTATTTTCAACGAAGGTCAATTCGTGGCACTAATGGTTTTCATTGTGGCAAGTATATTATTGGTGACAAGACACACACGCTGGCTTTCAAGAGAAAGACTGGCTGATGAGCAAGGCTCGAGTTGATAAATGGATAAGGATGATATGGGCTGATGCTGCTAAAGAGCTACACAATTAGGATCGTACCCCCCGAGCACAACTCCTTGGCGCATACGGTGAATGCCATCGCCGAGCTATCAGATGATATCGGCGAGGTCTTACCTTATCTCAATGCTGTGGTCAAAAGCTGTTGCTACCACCCGGAAGGTAGTGCCTTAGGTTTTGTGAAAGAGGGCAAGAGGATAACTCTATATCCCAAGCAAATCATGGTAACTGACCTGAAAGATGAAAGGGAAGCCAAGAGGGTGTTGGAATCTGTAAAACAACTCATCAATGGCACTTATGCCAGGAGAAAAGCGATCGATCCCAATTATCTGATTGGTGGTAATATGACAGCGCTTAACGTTTACAGACTCTTGCCTGGCACTAACTGTCAAGAGTGTGGTGAGCCAACGTGCCTGCATTTTGCCATAAAGCTTGCCAAGCGGAAAGCGGATGTTAATGACTGCGCCCCGCTTTTTTCAGAGGAACATAGTGATAGTAGAGAAAAGCTTTTAAGCATGCTTGCTGCCAAAGGGCATGTATGACTCTCCATACAAAACCGGGTTGGCCAACACAGTTTAGGAGATGAGTCGATGCTTGAAATCAAGAAGGCTGCCATATCCTTTGATCAAGAGGAGTTGCTTGAACTTGAGCAAATCATCATTGACCATGATGAGCGAGAGGCGCTTAAGTTCTTGAAAGAGTCCGTCTATAACAAAATTGTTAGTTCTCAGCAGGGGAGGTTGAAGTCTCATCTGGACACAAGCGGCGATCCATTGGAGATGTTCAAGAAGGGGGGGTAGGTTATTTAGAAATCATGAGCCGATTAGGAATACGGAGCTAAGACTGGGAGATGAGAGTATGAGCAACGCAGAGTCGAGAGCTATAACACGCAGACTTTCTATAATAGACCGTTTCCTGACCCTCTGGATATTCATTGCGATGGGCTTCGGGGTAAGCCTGGGCTACTTTGTTCCCAGGGTTGGCCATCAGATCAATTCGCTGCAGGTGGGGACTACTTCCATACCCATCGCTGTGGGGCTTATCCTCATGATGTATCCTCCTCTGGCCAAGGTGAGATACGAGGAGTTGGGCCGGGTTTTCCGAGACTGGCGGATACTTGGGCTATCCCTGGTGCAGAACTGGATCATCGGACCGGTCCTAATGTTTTTCCTGGCTATCCTCTTTCTTGGATTCTTGTGGCCATATCCTGAATATATGATGGGCTTGATCATGATAGGGTTGGCCCGCTGCATCGCCATGGTCCTAGTGTGGTGTGATCTGGCCGGAGCAGATAGTGAGTATTCCGCCGGGCTGGTAGCTTTTAACTCGGTCTTTCAGTTGATTTTCTACTCAGTTTACGCGTACATCTTCATAACGGTGCTGCCAGTGAAGTTTGGGCTTGAAGGGGTCGTGGTGCATGTCACCATCGCACAGGTCGCTCAGAGCGTGTTTATCTACCTGGGCATACCATTTTTCGGGGGCATGATTACCCGTTTTGTGCTCATCAAACGCAGGGGACGGGAGTGGTATGAGCAGAAATTTATCCCCAAGATAAGTCCGGTCACCCTTATCGCTCTGCTGTTTACCATCTTGGTGATGTTCTCCCTCAAGGGCGAGATTATCGTGGAGCTTCCCCTGGATGTGGTCCGCATCGCCATTCCTCTACTTATCTATTTTGTGGTCATGTTCTTCGTATCGTTCTACTTGGGGAAGAAGATCAGCGACGACTATCCCAAGGTAGCAGCCATTGCTTTCCATGCCTCCGGCAATAACTTCGAGCTTGCGATAGCTGTGTGTGTTGCTATCTGGGGCATAAATTCAGGACAGGCGTTTGCCGCCGTCATTGGGCCATTGGTGGAGGTACCGGTACTCATCAGCCTGGTCAACGTGTCTCTCTACTTCCGGCGAAGGTATTTTACTGTGGAATCGAAACCAGTAGTTACAAAATTTGACAGAGGCTAGTGTAGTGTCTCACCAATGACTTGACAATAAAACATTTTGGCTACAAGCTATTTATGTGTAATTCAGTTGTAAAGCCATTACTGAGACACTACACTAGATACATTGTGCCTGATGAGCACATTGAACTTCAGTAAGTGGTGGTTATTCTCGATGGGTTTTCCCGAGCGAGATAGAAAGAAAGATCGAGCACAGTGAAATCAAATAAGGATCTGTACGCGCAAGTAGATGAGGAGGGGCGTCTGGTACTCTCGCCCGAATTGGTATTCCGCTATGGGATAAAGCCGGGTGGGTGCGTGCGCGTTCATGAGGATACCAATGGCTTACATGTGTGCCATCCGTCTCGTCTTGCTAAATTGTACATCGAGCCGACCAATCAGTGTAACCTGGACTGTCGCCACTGCATCCGCAACGTTTGGAATGAGCCTATGGGTAAGATGTCTGACGCCGTCTTTGCCCGTATAATCGAAGGACTGCGTAACCTCTCACCGCTACCCGCAATATTTTTCGGTGGCTTTGGAGAGCCCCTTTTTCATCCCGAAATTGTCAGGATGGTGGCTCAAGCAAAAGCCATCGGCGCACCGGTGGAATTGATTACAAACGCAACACTGCTTACGACGGGCCTTTCGCGAGAATTAATCAGGGCTGGGCTGGACACGCTGTGGGTTTCGCTTGATGGAGCAACGCCAGAAAGCTATGCCGATATTCGATTGGGAGCTGCCTTGCCCCGGGTGCTCGAGAACCTCACCCACTTTCGCGATGCCGTCCGCGATGAAAGCGACTTAGTGGATGGCTGCTGCTGCGGCTTTGCTCCCAAGACCCATCTCGGGATTGCATTTGTTGCCATGAAGCGTAACATCGCAGATTTGCCCGAAGTAATACATATAGGACAGGGATTTGGCGCGGAACGATTTCTGGTGACCAATGTCTTGCCTTACACCAGGGAGATGATTGATGAGGTGTTGTATGACTGGGCACTTAACAAAAAGTGTGATAGACATTTAAGCTTGCCTAGGATGTGTGTAGATGAGATTACTTACGCTCCAATCTACCAGACAATACGTAATGTATATGGTACCTGGGCAGGTATCAATTCTAAAAGTGGGAGAAATCGCTGTCCCTTTATAGCAAGCGGGGCTGGGGCAGTTAGTTGGGACGGCAGTCTAAGTCCTTGTTTACCTCTCCTGCACAATCACACCAGCTTTCTTGGCTATCTGCAATATGACCAGCGTTTTTCGCGGCGTTGGGCAATCGGTAACGTGATGGAACGCAGTTTACTTGACCTCTGGAATACGCTGGAACATGTAGCCTTTCGGCAGCGTGTGCAAGCCTTTGAATTTTCGCCATGCACGACATGTGGCTGCTGTGATATGTCAGAAAAGAACGAGGAGGACTGTTTTGGCAATAGCTTTCCGACTTGTGGTGGCTGTTTGTGAGCACAGGGAGTGATTCAGTGCCCGTAGCAATTTGGAGCCAAGGGAATGAGTATTTATCTGTGCCCACAATGAATACCAGACCAGGACGGTGAAATAGCTTTCAAGGGTAACTCTATGAAGAAGTCTATAATTCTGACACTTAGCGATGAGGAGCTTGAAAGAGCACAATGAAACCAAATAATGATCTGTACGCACAAGTAGATGGGGAGGGGCGTCTGGTACTCCCACCCGAATTGGCATTCCGCTATAGGATCAAGCCGGGTGTCCGCGTGCGCGTTCATGAGGGTACAAATGGCTTACATGTGTGCCGTCCGACACGTCTCGCCAAATTGTACATCGAGCCAACCAACCAATGTAATCTGGACTGCCTCCAGTGTATCCGCAACGTTTGGAACGAGCCGCTGGGTAAGATGTCTGACGCGGTCTTCAACTGCATAATCGAGGGGCTACGCGCTTTTTCGCCTCCGCCTACGGTCCTCTTCGGTGGCTTTGGAGAGCCTCTCTCTCATCCCAGGATTGTTGAGATGGTGGCCAGGACAAAAGCGCTTGGAGCATCAGTGGAAATAGTCACCAACGCAACTCTGCTTACGAAGGATCTATCGCAAGAATTAATCACGGCTGGAATTGATGTGCTGTGGGTTTCACTCGATGGGGCCACTCCGGAAAGCTATGCTGATATCCGTCTGGGCGCGATGCTGCCACAGGTGATTGAGAATGTCACTCGCTTCCGTAATGCACTTTACGTTAATGGCGGCGCCGGGTGCTGCGGTTTGATTCCCAGTTTCAAAACCCAATTGGGCATTGCATTTGTTGCCATGAAACGCAATATTGCTGATCTGCCTGCGGTACTGAACCTCGGACGGCAATTGGGTGCGAACCACTTCCTTGTGACCAACGTTTTGCCTTACACCGATGAAATGCGTAGCGAGGTGTTGTACTACCGTACATTGTGCGATACTGGCTATACTCGTGTGTGTTTACCCAGAATAGATATGGATGAGACCACTCGCGATGCACTATACGCTGCAATGCATAGCATGAGCGTGACCTGGGCTGGTAGCAATCCAGGAAGCGCACAGGATAGCTGTCCATTTATAGAAAGTGGGGCCGGAGCAATAGGTTGGGATGGCAGTCTCAGTCCGTGTCTACCTCTGCTGCACAGTCACGTCAGCTTTGCTATCGACCGAGAGCGTTTCTCACGACGCTGGACAATCGGCAACGTGACAGAGCACAATCTGTCTGATCTCTGGAATTCACCGGAGCATATTGCCTTTCGTGAACGCGTGCAAGCCTTTGATTTTCCACCCTGCACAACCTGCGGTGGCTGTGATCTATCAGAGAAAAACGAAGAGGACTGTTTTAGCGATGTCTTCCCCACCTGCGGTGGTTGTTTGTGGGCGCAGGGCGTGATTAAATGTCCGTAATAATCTGAACCTGAGGGAAAAGGTATATTCCTATGACTATAATGGGCACCAGATCCAAAGGGGGAAATAGCCTTCGATGGTAACTTTATGAAGAAATCTATAATTCTGACATTAGACGATCAGGAGCTAATGGAGCTTCAAAGAATCATCCTTGATGGAGATAAGGCAGAGGCCTTCTGCTTCCTAGAAAAGCATTTGAAGGACAAAGTGCGGGCAGCTCTAGAAGGCGAAGGCCACTGCAAGCCCTTTTTCGAAATCACAGGGCGTAGCGCCATACCCAGCGAATTTCACAATAATGAGGACTAGCCATGCTTCTGGAAAGCTGCACCATCACCCAATTTTTACCGTGCATTGCCGACCCGACCAAAATCAGGGTCATCGCCTCCTTTTCTAATCATGTCGACGATGTTTTTCCTTACCTCAACGCTATCCTCAAGAACATCGCCTACGTGCCTGCAGCTAAGACCATAACCATGAAAAAAGACCATCGGCTCATTACTATCTATCCCCACATGGTGACCATAGCCAAAGCTGACGATGAAGAGGATGCTAAGGCAACGTTGCAATGGCTGCAGGACTTAATAAATGATACCTGGGAGAGGCGGGACTCCATTACGCCGTCTTACGAGGTACACCAACTACTACGCCCTCTGGATGTCTATAGCTTACTGCCCAAGAAGAACTGCAAGCTCTGTGGTGAGGCGACCTGCTTTGCCTTTGGAATACGATTGCTTCAGGGTAGTAGAACTCTGGATCAATGTCCACTGCTCAGAGAAGCGCAATACTCAGCCGGTGGGCAGCGTCTCTTGGAAGTGTTGGGAGCAAGTGGTGTGGTCAAGCTTTGAGCTACACTGATTCTTGGATACAGATTAAACAAACCCACCCACCCGATAAGTTATCCGAGGGACACCCTAATTCCCCGCCAGAGGGACAAAGCCCCTCTGGACTCCCCGTTGACAAACAACCTCAATGATAAACAGCGCTTGCATTATTTGTCAAGTATATGATAAACTTTGGAATAATTGATAAATAATGCCAACACGGTAAAGACATTTGTCAAGAATCAGGCCTGTTCATACATAACAATGAATTGCGGAATCATAAGCACGCAGGCAGAGTTGTTATGAGCGCACGCCATTTTCCCACTCTGGATCAGTTGGATATCCGGATAATGGGAGAGCTTGAGTCGGATGCCAGGCAAACCTACAAAGATCTAGCAGTTAAGTTGGGCGTGAGCAGGCCTACCATCACCAGCAGGGTGAGACGACTCCTAGATAGCGGTGTTGTCAGGATTATCTGCTGGGCAGACCCCGTGGCCCTGGGGTACAAGTTCATCGTAACCTTGTCAATTTATGCCCAGCCGGGGCGGATCAGCGACGTGGCGAACAATCTGGCGGCCCGTGAACAAGTTCTACATATCCATTTGTGTACTGGCCGCTTCAACATCTTTGCGTGGGCTATGTTTCGAGACAGGGAAGACCTGTCAAACTTCCTCTTAAATGAGCTGGGATCTATCTCCGGAGTGCTGCACGTTGAAACGATGTTAACACTTCAGGAAGTCAATATTTCCCCCAGGCTGCTGACAGATGAAAAGGAACCGCGCCATCTGGAAAATCCGGCGAAAGAGTTGGACGATCTGGACCTTAAATTGATAAAAGAACTCCAGATGAACGCGAGACAAAAGGCCCGCCACCTTGCCCGGAAACTCGGGGTATATGAGAGCACAATACTCAGAAGGATCCAAAGGCTCGTGAATGAGAACGTCATCCAAATCATAACGGTCATTCATCCGTCAGCGCTGGGATACGAGGTCATTGCGACAATATGCCTGAAATGCAATCCAGATAAAATTAGGGAGATAGCCGATAAAGTTGCATCCTACAGGCAGGTCCAATACACGGGTATGTGCGCAGGCCGATACGACTTAATAACTTGGGGGGTGTTCCGAAAGCTGAGCGATTTGCGGCATTTCATCACCGTTGAACTTGGCAGTATTCCCGGCTTGAAAGACACGGAAGCCATGATTAATTACAAGGTAGTCAAACTCTTAAGCCAGCTTTCTACGTAATGAAGAGCTCGGCACAAGAGATTAGGGGAGCACTTTAACAAAAGAATAAGGCCACTTATTCTCATCATATTTAGTGTGATGAGAGCTCTGAAAAAGTCTTCTTCAACTCCCTCAGTCCCCCAGTCTTGGGGGAGGTAGGGGCTAAGCGTTATTGCCATCATACTACAAATTTGATAAGATTGTATGGGGAATTTTAGTGTCTGCGCCCCATTCTACAAAAGAAGGCCTTGTGTTCAGGATAACTCAAGCGATTCTATTCAGGAGGTGAAAATTGAAAAAGGTCAGAGTTGGCGCAGGTTCGGCAGGGTGGCCCGATATGGCTGACCCGGCACTGGTGTCAGCTGAACGGGGTGAACTTGACTACCAGGGTTTTGACCACCTGGCGGAATTGACCATGGCAATCTTGGAAAGACAGAAGGTCCGCAACCCCACCCGGGGCTACATTCCAGACGTTATCCCTCTGATGAAAAAGCTGCTACCTATTTGGAAGAACAAGCGGTTCAAGATTGTTACCAACGGGGGCGGTGCTAACCCTGAGCAGTGTGCGGTGGAGGTGATGAAGATAGCCAAAGATTTGGGGTTGGTGGGGATGAAGATAGGAGTAGTAACAGGTGATGATATCCCTGTGAAACAACTGGACAACCTAAGAGCTCAGGGGATCAAGTTCAAAAACTCGGAAACCGGCGAGGAAGATATTGACCGGGTGAAGGACAAAATTGAGGCTGCCTATGTCTATATCGGCGCCGACCGTGTTGTTGAGGCCTTGAATGCTGGGGCCGACATGGTGATTGGGGGCAGGCTGTCCGATAATTCCCTCTTTGTTGGTCCTTTTATGCACGCCTTCGGCTGGAAATATGAGGACGAGTACTGGGATCGCATCGGCGCTGGTGTGGCCACTTCCCATCTGCTGGAATGCGCTGGCTGGAGCACCGGCATCTGCTCCACCCAGTGGGAGAAAGTTCCCGAGCCCTGGAATCTGGGTTTCCCCATCGCCGAGATGTCTGAAAATGGCGAGGCCATCATGTGTAAACCCCCCGGGACAGGTGGCCTGATGAGTGAATACACTATGAAGGAGCACCTGGTCTACGAGGTGCACGACCCCCAAAATTACCTTATGCCCGATGGCATCGCTGACCTCACCGCCCTAAAGGTGGAGCAAGTGGGGGATAACCGTGTCAAGATAAGCAAAGCAGGAACCAAATCCAGAGGCAAGCCCCGGCCCAAAACGCTCAAGTTCTGCCTGGCTCATGCCGATGGCTTCATCATGACCTACATAATGGTAGTCTCCGCACCCAAAGCCCTGGAGCAAGCCAAGCGGGTTGAGGACTATCTACAGAGAAGGCTGAAGATCAGGGGAGTGAAGCCCAAGGATATGTTGATCTCATATGTCGGGATCAACTCTCTCCACGGACCCGCTGCACCCATGCCCAAAGAGGCGCCCAATGAGGTGGCGATCAGGTTTGCCTTCAAGGCTGATACCGAGGAGGAGGCCCGCCTGTATCAGAATGAGGCCACTCTCACCTGGTATGCCGCCGGAGTGGGAGCTGCCTTCACAGCGCCCGACGTCAGGCCGGTCATGGCTCTCTGGCCTACCTTGGTGCCACGAGAGGCTATACCTACCAAACTTGAGATGAAGGAGGTCAAGTGAGATGGCCAAGAAGAAAGTGCCTTTGAAGGAGTTGTGCTTCGCCAGAAGCGGCGACAAGGGTGATATCTCCGACATCGGCCTGATGGCCTTCAACGAGAAGAATTACCAGATCCTCAAAAAGCAGGTGACCCCGGAGCGCGTCAAGGCGCATTTCAAGGACTGGAACAAAGGGGCGGTGGAAATTTACGAAATGCCCAATATCCTCTCCCTGGAGATAGTATTGCGCAACGCACTTGGTGGTGGGGCTACCAAGACCCTCCGCGTCGACCAGACAGGCAAGGCTATGGGCAATGCCATGCTCTGGATGGAGGTAGAAGTAGACTAAGGGAACCTGGCCCAGGTTTATAAATCAAGGAGGTTGCCATGCCTTTATCTGGGAAGGATATCCTTCTTTATGAGAAAAAAGATCATATTGTAACCATCACCCTCAATCGCCCCGAACGGATGAACTCCTTCACCCTGGAGCTCTTCGACCTTTGCAACGAGGCCTGGTCACGCTTTCGGGACGATGATGACGCCCGGGTAGCCATAATTACCGCAGCCGGCGACCGGGCCTTTAGCACCGGCATGGATCTCAAGGAGCAATCAGAGCGGGTGGCTAAAGACCCCAGCTACGATATAGTGAAGCTCAGGCCAGGCGTATTGGATGGACTCGAAGGCATGCCCAGGGGCAACAGGGTGCATAAGCCGGTGATTGCCGCTGTCAATGGCATCGCCACGGCCGGAGGATTCCAGATTACCATGCAGAGCGACATCAGGGTCGCTTGCAATGAGGCCAAGTTCGGGGTGAGCGAGGTGAGGGTCGGGCGAGGCGCTCCCTGGGCCGTGCCGTTGCTCTTTCAGATGCCTCAGCCCATCGCCGCTGAGATTCTGATGACCGGAGATCTGATCCCGGCTCAGCGACTTTATGAGGTGGGCTGGATCAATAAGGTGGTTCCCAGAGACCAGCTTATACCCACTGCTATCAAGATAGCGGAAATGATCCGGGACAATGCACCTCTTTCTGTCAAGGCGGCCAAAGCTATGCTTACCAAAGTGTCCGACATGGTGGTACAAAATGGCCTGGAGATGGCCAAGCTCATCTATGCCCCGGTTTATGCCAGCGAGGATGCTATAGAAGGGCCTCGATCCTTTGCTGAAAAGAGAAGGCCAGTGTGGAAGGGGAAATAAAGAGGCACAGTAACTTCGTGAAAGGAGTGACCAGCCGTGGATTTTGAATTCACTGAAGAACAGAAAATGTGGCGCAAGATGCTCCAGGACTTCGTGGAGAAAGAGGCCGGCAGGGAATACGCCAGGCAGTGTGATATGGAAGGGCGCTACCCTCAGAGGTTGTGGGAGAAGGGGGTAGAGCAGGGCTTCATGGGTCTTATGATCCCCCAGGAGTATGGAGGCATGGGGGCCGATGCCATTCATTTCGCTATATTCTCTGAATGTTTGTCCAAGTATAGCTATGAGATGGCCTCCATCTTCACTGTGCCTATGTTCTGTGCTATGAATGTGGTGCACCATGGCACCCCAGAGCAAAAGAAGCGCTACCTGCCACTGTTCATCGAAGGAAAACAGCGCTTCTCCATCTCCATCACTGAGCCTGATGCCGGCGTTGACGCCGCTTCAGTCTCTACCTTCGCCGAGCTCAAAGGGGATCATTTCCTGGTCAATGGCGCAAAGCAGTTTTCCACTGGCGCCCACCTGCCCAACAACATTATGGTGATGGCAACGAGGACTGACCGGAATGTACCCAAGCAGAAAGGCATCACCGCTCTTCTAGTTCCCAATAACCTGCCTGGGGTAGAATGCAAGGTGTTGCCACTTATAGTGAGAAGAGCCGTAGGGACTTGCGCCGTCTTCCTGCAAGATGTCAAGGTTCCCAGGGAAAACCTGCTGGGAAAGATAAACGGCGGCTGGGAGATAATGACCGGCCATCTGGACCTGGAACGCATGGCCAACGCCGCTGCCAATGTGGGGGAGGGCCAGGCAGCCCTGGATGACGCAGTCAGCCATGCCAAGACCAGGGTTCAGTTCGGCCAGCCTATCGGCAAGTTCCAGGAAATCGGGCACAGACTGGGTGAGCTTTGGGCCGAACTGGAGGCGGCTCGCTGGTTAACCTACCGCCTGGCCTGGCGCGTCTCCAAGGGGATGCCCAGCCGGGCTGAGGCCAGCCAGGCCAAGCTGATCGCCAGCGAGACCTTCTACCGCATCACCACAATGGGCATGCAGGTATTCGGTGGCTACTCCTTCCTTCCTGAGTCCGACATGGAGCGCCACTGGCGCATTTCTAAGCTGATGGTGATCGGAGGCGGCACCAGCGAGATTCAGCGCATGATCCTATCCCGCTCCCTGGGGATGTGAGACAGCAAATTACAGCAATAGCACCGGCCCACTGTAGACACTTGGTGGGCCGGTGACCTATTTTTGAGCCTCTGTGCTTACTTTGCGAGAAAGGGGATTCCCTAAGGGGCATCCGCCTGAGGCGGATGGAGGAGGTCTGGGGGTATCCCCCAACCTCACCTCCCAATTCCCCTAAGATTGGGGGATCAAGGGGACTGAAACAGCTATTTTCGTAGTAAAGGACTATTATTAAGAGGTTAAGTACCAAGTGAGAGAAGATTTTACCCCCATTATTGAAAGCACCTTTCGGCTGAAGGAGAACGAAGGCCAGGACAAAGTCACCAGCCTGGCGGAAGCAATCAGGCAAAATGTCAAGCCGGGGATGACCATCTACATAGAAGAAGGCGCCAACGCAGCTATCCGAGACGTCCTGCGACAGTTTTGGGACAGCAGGCCGCAATTTACCCTGGTCATGGCGGTGACGTCAGGCGACGCCCTCGACTTGGTTGCCTCAGGCTTGGTTAAAAAGGTCGTCGCTGCGGCGTGCGTCGAGCAGCGCCCTATGCTGGGCCCCAGCCCAGCGATACAAAGAGCCTCTCAGCAGAAGAGCGTGGAGATTGAAGACTGGTCTCTCTACTCGCTAATGCTCAGGCTAATGGCGGGGGCTTTGGGGGTGGGCTTCCTGCCCACCAAATCGCTGCTGGGCAGCAGCCTGGCTGAGGCCAACCAGGATTCCTTTAAAGCCATGGATGATCCCTTCGGCAGCGGACAACGCCTGGGGCTGGTGAAGGCCCTCAACCCTGACCTGGCCATAGTCCATGCCCTGGTTGCTGACCGCTATGGCAATACCATTATGTCCACACCCCCCAAGGCATGCTATGCGGGATGGGGAGCCAGAGCCAGCAAGGGTGGTGTGGTGGTAACGGTGGAAAAGCTGGTTTCTACGGATTTTATCCGGCGACATGCTGGTTTGGTGACGTTGCCTGGCCAGGTGGTCAAATCTGTTTCAGTGGCACCCTTCGGGGCCCACCCTGAAGGGCTGATGAACAAGGGAACCGCCGCTTTCAAGAGCTATGGTGAGGACCACCAGTTCATGGACGAAGTCCGAAAGGCCAGGCGTGACCCCGGCCAACTCAATGCCTGGGTGAAAGAGTGGGTGCTGGATTGTCCCTCTCATGAAGAGTATCTGAAAAAACTGGGCAGCGCCAGGCTTTCCCTGATCAGAACCAGAGCCGATAGAGACACCTGGGAGAAGACCTTAGAACCACTATTGAATAATATCTCTACCAGACAAGAATACAACGCCACTGAGATGATGATTGTGACCGCTGCCCGCAAGGTGAGGGAGAAAGTTCTTCAGAGAGGCTATCGGACCTTGCTCGTTGGCGCTGGCACACCTCTGGCGGCAACCTGGCTGGCCTACTTCCAGCTCAGAAAAGAGGGCTATGATATTGAAGTGACTAATGGCTCGGGGCAATTCGGCTACATGCCCCGCCCCGGCGACCCCTCGACCACCAACTACCACAGCCTGGTTACCTGCAAGATGCTGTGCGACGTAATGCAGGTCTATGGCTGGCTGGTGGCAGGCACCGACAAATGCCTGTCGGTGTTGGGGGGAGCCGAGATCGATAAGCAGGGCAACATCAACAGCACCCTGACCAGCAGCGGTGCTCACCTGGTAGGCTCGGGAGGAGCCAACGATGCCAGCAATGCCGCTGAGCTTATGCTGGTGGTGACCCAATCTCCCCGGCGCTTTGTGGACAAGGTCTCCTATGTGACCGTCCCCGGTAGCAAGGTGACCATGTTGATATCCGATCTGGGTATTTTTGAAAAACCGGCCCCCGATAAAGAGTTTATCCTCACTGCCTATTTCCCCCAGCCCGGAGGCAAACAGGATGCCCTCCGCCGTATAAAAGAGCAGTGTGGCTGGGAGTTGAAGGTCTCAGCCGACCTGAAAGAAGTCAGCCCGCCCACGCACGACGAGTTGACCCTGCTCAGGCTGCTTGATGCCGGCGGTGCCTTGATCCGACCGAGATAGGGCATAGAACTACCGCTTGGTTTCATAAGACAGAGTAGCAGCTGGGATTCTTCGCTGTGCCGAACCTTGCACAAGTACTCCCAGGGCAAGCCACTACGCGAAAATACGTAGCCATTTTGACTACAGGCCACGTAGCCCTTTCGGCCATCTGTTTGTAGCCCTTTGGATTACAGGAAGATAGCCGTTTGTACTACAAGAAGCAGGGGGCAAATTGTCAAGGGTGCTCCAAATTGACTCCCAGCACAAGTCGCCTTATACTGTTTCCAAATGATGGTTGCTGGGAACCATACTCACTAATGGGAGGCAGGCTATGAAAAAATATACACATGCCTGGATTGCATTCAAAGCTATCGAGAGGCTTGAAAAGGGCAAAGTGGCTGATACGGATAGAAAGTATGCCGATAGCCTTATCAAATGGTTCAAAGGCCGCAAAGATGGTGTTATGCATGGCGCATGGTATCCCGATGAGGTTATAAAAGATATGGCGACAAGCCATGTTCTGAAGTTCACACCATCCCAACAAGGGGCAGGCACCTTCAGAACATTACCGGGCAGTTCGCTCATCTACACGGAGGGCAAAAAATCGGTTCTCTACAATAAAGCCTATGTTGTTGATCCAGAAGACAATTTGCCAGAGCGATGTGAAGCCTTGACCCACTCTGTAATTGACAATCTGAGGGTTCAAGCCATAGAGCCTAAGGGGTCTCCCATAGCCCCGGTGGATAACCATATCGCTCTCATCTTATTTATGCTGAGTCATTATGTTGCTGATGCGCATGTGCCTTTTCATTGTGACAGTCGGCGATTCTCCAGCGGGGTCAATCTCCATGGGCAACTGGAAGAGGTGTGGGAAAAAGAAGTTGAGCGATATTTCGATATAGATGAAGCGAACGAAAGATTTTTCTACAATCGAGAAGGTTATCCCCTCCCCAAGACCAGCCCTGATTACAGCGGTTCATTCCTGAAGCGTGTAGAGGATGAGCTTGTGAAGCGTAAATTTCTGGTCGATTGGGGAACGGGGAATGGCAATGTCAGGGAATACATGACTGCGCTCTGCCAGTACTCATATTTGCTTTCTTACATCTTTATTCCGCAGAAATATAATGAAACAAATGTAAGTCTGGATAACTGGCAGAAGTTGCCAGACCAGGGAATCTCATTGGAATATCTGAGCTTTGTAGTGCTTTCCGACTCAATTGATTCGATCGCACGGATTTGGCTGAGGTTATGGCGCAGGTACGTGCAATGGAAGGAAGGCCGCGATGAGCCCCCGGGGGACTTAGGGGGTTGAAGATATGAACCACAGGATAAAGGCAATCGCCGAGACACAAGGGGCGGATTTCTTCGGAGTCGCCGACTTGTCGCTGGCTCACGATGCGATCCTGGCACAAGGTGGGTCAGAGGTTGCTGCCTATCCCTGGGCGATTTCTGTTGGCATTGCTCTGCTGCATACCATTGTTGACCAGTTGCCGCAACGTGTCAATCGCGCAGTGGCAGTAAGCTATCGGCATCACTGCTATGACGTGATCAACCAGCGGCTTGACCTTCTCACCTCGCAGTTGAGTAGCTTGCTCCAGCGAGAAGGCTATAGAGCATTGCCAATTCCGGCGGCGAAGCGAACGGATGACGAACGGCTCTGTGCGGCTTTGTCGCACAAACTGGCGGCACATCTGGCTGGGTTGGGTTGGATTGGTAAGAGTTGCTTATTGGTGACCCCGGAACTGGGGCCTCGGGTACGCTGGGCCACGGTGTTCACCAATGCGCCATTACAGGCGACAGGGAAGCCATTGGATGAGCAATGTGGCAACTGCACAAAATGTGTGGAAATTTGTCCTGTACAAGCTTTCACTGGAAAGCCTTTTCGAGCGTCGGAACCTCGCGAGATGCGGTACGATGCCAGGAAGTGTGACCGCTATTTTGCAGCGATGAGAGAAAAAGACGCTGAGCTGGCGGTGTGCGGTTTGTGCCTGTATGTTTGTCCTTATGGGAAACGCCAAAACGACAAGGAGATATGTCATGGCTCAAATGTACATTGATCGTGACAAATGTAACCAATGCGGCCTGTGTGTGGTGGAGTGTCCCATACATATCATTCGAATCAGAGAGCAGGACTCAGTGCCTTCCTGGGTCGGTGGGGGTAGTAGAGTATGCATTAACTGTGGCCACTGCGTGGCTGTGTGTCCACCCGGAGCAGTTGGCTTGGAGACGATGAAGCCAGAGGAGTGCACTCTGGTAAGAAGGGAGCTACTTCCAACTCCTGAGCAGGCTGAGCATTTTCTGAAATCGCGCCGTTCCGTACGTGTCTACCAAGAACAGCCTGTAGAGCGTGAGAAACTGGATAAGCTGATTGAGATCACTAGCTACGCACCATCGGGGCATAACGGTCAACCGGTGCAATGGCTGGTTTTTTCGGATAAAAAAGAGGTGCGGCGGCTTGCTGAGCTGACGGTGGATTGGCTGCGCTGGGTAATCAAGGAAAACCGGGCGCTAGCTGAGGCGCTGCAGGCAAAGCGGATAGTAGCTGGCTGGGATTCCAGGAGAGACGTGGTTGCCCGCGGTGCACCTCATCTCATCATGGCCCATGCGAATAAAAATGCGCCTGCAGGAGACTGCCAAATTGCTTTGACCTATCTGGAGCTAGCTGCCTATTCGCTGGGTCTGGGAGCATGTTGGGCTGGCTACATGCAAGGTGCTGCCGTTTTTTATCCTCCCATGATCGAAGCATTACAGCTTCCGGAAGGTCACCAGAGTTTCGGTGTGATGATGGTGGGGTATCCGGCACACAAACTGTCTCGTATACCTTTACGAAACAAGCCTAAAATATTATGGCGATAGACGAGTGAAGAAACTGATCTATTATCTGATATTGTTGGTTCTAACCGCCCTTCCTCTTATGGCTTGCCAGCACAAGGGGGAGAGCGCTCAAAAGCACGTGGACAGTGATTTCATTTCTGGTATTAATGATGTGTTGCCAAACGGTTGGGAGATGGAGGTGATAGGACAGAAAGGGGCAATAGGACATCCACATGGGCTTGAGGAAGCTCTTTTTCGAATAGACTTCGTTGACCACACCCACCAATTCAGCGATTCGGGAGGTCGAGCGACATTCCCCAGTGCCCGCCTCTACTTTTATGACATACATGAGACGGATAGCGTCCTTGAGACCATTAAAAGAGAGGCAATATATTCCTGGGATGTTCCAGACTATTTCGACGAGACGGCCAAGTATATCGTTGTAACGTCTCCGCTATATATAAATGGTGGGATTTATACTGAGGAAGCAATGGCGCTTTATCAGCCACTTGACACAGTGCTCAAGGAATATTTCAAGCTGCACCGATAGGGAAAAGCATGTGTGAGACGCCCTCAGTTCGCTTTAACAACTCCATCCACTCCGTGTGACAGGAGCAGTCCCCCATCTTGCCAGCTATCCAAATTGACTCCCGGCATAGCTTGCCTTATACTGTCCCCGAATGAGACCACTGAAAAAGAGGTCCAGGAAACTTCCTGGTGGTCCGCCGTAGGCGGATGGGGGTATCCCCGTAGGGGCAATTCATGAATTGCCCCTACCTCATCCAAGATTGGGGGGATTCAGGGGGCTGATCAAGACTTTTTCAGCACTCTCCCAATGGCGGTTGCTGTAAAACAGCGTACGACAGAATTGCAGTATGACTAATAGTTGAGCAGAAGGACGTACAGCAGTATGAATGAGGTTGCAGAACATAGCTTTAGGACAAGGGCAGGCATTTGTACCATCACTCCGGAAAGGATTATCTTAGAGCGCCACGGTATTCGACGGGCAGTATCCAATTTGATTTATGGCAATACCATCCACCGTGCTATCATCATCTATGGATTAATCACTGCCGCTGCATTTGGGTTTGGTGCTTGGGCGCTTGCCAGAGAAAGCTACATCGCTGGCGGCTTACTTTGCTTCGTCGGTTTGTGCTTCCTCCGTAACCTCATAATATGCCGCAACACCTCGGTTGCCACAGTGATCGAGCGGCCCACCATACAATCGATAGAGGCACATAAGCCCCATCCCCCCTTTATACGTGGCTACTTCACTGTCTGGTTCTTAGAAAAAGGTAAAAATCATCGCCGGTTCATCATGCTCCCGAGCGTCATGTCCAATGGCAGCAAAGAATACCCGAAGGCACTTTTGGCCTTGCAGGAAACCGGACTGCTAAGTAAAACAGGATAACATAATGTCAAAAACTATTACCTTGCGATATACCCCAACAGCCCATGACCACATCCTGGGAATGCGGACCTTCCTGTTGCATATTGCTCATATGCGAATATTATTTTTAGTTTTTGCACTCGCCTTCCTGGCAGGTGTCCTGCTGCTCTTTATCTCAGACAACTTAACCATCGCAGCAGTTGTCTTGATAGGCTTGTTTCCTCTCCTCGCCTTTTTCTTGTTCGTATTTTCTCCAATAATGTTACGTCGCCGGGTTGAAAGAGACCGAAGGCTGAGGGCTGAAAGAGTATGGGAACTCAACGATGACCAAATTACGATCAAGAACAACTTTGCTGAAGTCTCCTTAGAATGGTCCGCATTTAATGTGGTGAAAGAGACCCCGGAACAGTACGTGTTCATCTCAGGCACTTTTATCTTTCTGCCCAAGAGAGCATTTAAATCCAAAGGGCAGGAAGCCGAGTTCAGAGACCTGGTTAAAAGACACATGAAGAAAGTGCAATTTTACGCTGCCTGATTGACTCCTAATACGGGTGGCCTTATACTGGGTTGAGTGAGGTAGGTGGGACTATGAACATTACCATTCGGGTCATTGGCAATAGAACTAAAGGTCAAAATTATAGTTAGGTGCGACAGACAATAACCAATGACTGAGAAGGAATTCAAAGAGCGTAAAAAGGAAATCCGTTCCCTGTACGTTGAGGGCAATGCCAAATCGGGAAGCAAACTTGCATTAAAACTTGTAACAGATTTGTGGCAGGATAAAAGCTGCGCATTTATTTCTGAACTATACAACTCAGATTTCCTAGTGCCAAAAGAGGGGCTCTGGACCTTCGAGGTAGCATATGCTTTGGCCGAGCAACGTTTGAATCCCGAGGCGGAGAAGATATACGAACACATCGTTGATTTGCAACCGCATAATTCATCCGCTCTTAACAACCTTTCCAATCTTAAGAAACAAAAGGGGGGTATTGCTGCAGCTTTCGACCTAATCGAACGGGCTTACCAAATTGATCCGAAAGATGAAATAATTTCTAGAAATTACGAGAGCCTTCTTGCCATCATCCGAGAGCGCGATCAAATCACTCAGATTTATCAAAATGCTCTTACTCGCTTGCCCAAAGAAAATGAATTTGTTATTGAAAAACTCAAATCCTTCCTTTTAAGTGCGCAGAAAGACCGTGATTTCAAAGATAATCGTATGCCTATACCTCGATGGAAATTAAAAGTCATGATGGGTACTGATGATCAGAAAGCCTTATCTCTACTAGATCAATGGCTAGAAAGAGGCTATATCAGGAGGATTGAAGAACGGGGGGCTTATGGAGAACACATTTATGAGCTTAATCCACTTCTATTTCATGAAATTACAAAATTAAAACCGACAAAGATTAATCCTCAATGGTTGAAGGGTATTGGGCAACTCAATGCCGAAACTCTAGAAAGTCTATCTTACTTTACAATAGTCCAATCTGTAGAACGCTCCAAGAAAAGCATTCGCAGTATATTGTTGAGGGATGTGAACGAGCTATATCTGAACTACATTATGAAGAACCAAAAAACTGTAATCATCCTTTCTGGATCTATAGTAGAAATCCTATTGATATACTATTGTGAGAAGAAACACATCAAGGATATTGAGGTGGACCCCATCAGTTGGACAGCATAGAGACTACATTAAGAGAGGGACCTGCTGTCCTCAGAGATCCTGTTGATGATATGTCTGATATCAAGGATTGTACCATACCTCTATTGAGGGCTTCC